>Ga0075434_100001729_pt1 | contig 18751 bp, 7 predicted proteins | sample RhiMethybrSRZTD3_FD_75298 | JGI IMG/M metagenome (GOLD analysis project Ga0075434, IMG submission 75298) | Populus rhizosphere microbial communities from Tennessee, USA - Rhizosphere MetaG P. TD hybrid SRZTD3 | ecosystem: Host-associated > Plants > Roots > Rhizosphere > Soil | place: USA... | reverse complement strand
TCCGACAGCGCCTGGATGGGCTTGACGAAGATGCCAATGAGGATCGCGCTCAGGACGCAGCCGGCGAGGAGCGTCAGGAGCGCGATCGTGGCGAGCTCCGTCCGCGCCCGCGCCGTGCGGTCGGCGATGGCGGACTCCTTGAGCGCGAGTTCGATCCATCCGGAGGGCGTGCCGCCCTCGGGGGCGGAGTGCAGGACCGGCTCGTAGACCGTCCGGGTGTCCTTGTCGCGAATCACGCCCGACTTCGGAATCAGGCGGCGCGTGAAGAGCTCCTCGAACTGGTCCGACCCCCACACGCGCCCCGACGCGTCGAGGACGCGGGCGGACGCGTACTCCGGGTGCGCCTTCAGGAGGGCGCGGATCGATTGGTTCAGGAGCGTCTGCTCGATCGACATCGGCTCGGGACGAGCGAGCACCTCCACCGCGGGCGCCGAGAGCGTCCGGGCCCCACCCCGTGCCTGTTCGACGAGCTCGTCCGTGAGCGCGCGCGTCTGGCGCACGTGGATCAGACCGAACGCCACGCCCACGAGGAGCGTGATGGCCCCGAACGCCTGGAGCGTGTAGGCGAACCGGAGCGATCGGCGCGGCTTGTCCTTGCCCTTTCGCTTTCGCGGCCCGCGCCGATCGAGCCGCTTCGACATCGTGAGCGTGTTGCCGTCGTGTCCCGCGCGGTAGCGCACCTCGTCCATCAGCTGGTTCATCAAGAAGACGCCGAGGCCGCCGCGCTTTCGCGTCTCCACGTACATCTTGAGGTCGGGGCTCTTGACGTTTCGAAGGTCGAATGCGTGGCCCTGATCGCGGATCGCGATCGAGAACTCGCGCCCGTTGCCGGTGACCACGACCTCGATGAACCCGGCCTTGCCCTTGTAGCCGTGCTTGATGACGTTGGTGCACGCCTCGTCCACCGCGAGCTTCGTGTTGGCGAGGATCTTGTTCGGGATGAGGAGCTTCTCGCCCGCGTCCTGGATGAAGTCGCGGACGTCGGCGAGGTTTCGCTCCTCGGCGTCCACGCGGATCTGGAGCCGCCGCGTCGGGATCGTTTTCGGCCCCTTCGGCCAGATCATCGCCGCGCCTCCGGCTTCATCCGCTCGCGCGCCTCGAGAACGTTTCGCCGCGCGCTCTCGTTCAGCGGATCGATGACGAGGATCTGCTCCCAATTCCGGAGCGCTTCCTTGTAGTCCCCGGTCGTGAACGCCTCCATCCCCTTGATGTAGAGCTGCTTGATCCGGGCGTCGAGCTCCGGCTTGGGCGTGGAGAGGCGGCGCTGGATCCGCTCCTTCCAGGCCCGCGCTTCCTCACTCGAGGGATCGGCCGCGAGCGCCCGCTTCACCGCGACCGCCGCGTCCGTGTAACGCCCCTCGTTGAACGCCTGCGACGCCTCGTGGACCGCCGTCAAGGACTCGAGGCGTCGGGACAGGACGTTCGCCTCCGCGGCGGTCTTGCCGAGCGTCCCCTCGAGTTCGGACCAGAGCGCGGTGGCGCGCGGGTCGTCCGGGCGGAGCCGTAGCGCCAGGGCTGCGTCGCCCGCAGCCGCCACCAGCCTGCCGCCGGTGCGGAGCGAATCGGCGCGCGCCACCGCCTTGTCGGCCGCGCGCTCCCGCGCGACCGCGATCGCGGCCTCCAGCGAGGCCAGGCTGTCGCCGCCGACCCCCGTCGGGCGAACCCCCGCCGGCGCCAGGGCCCGCGCGAGCCCGGCGGCCTCCTCCACGTCGCCGCGCGCGAGCGCGTCGCGGGCCATGTCGCCGAGCATGGAGTTCAGACGGTGGCTGGTTTCCGCGTCCAAGGCGGCGCGCGCGGTGGCGGCGATTTCGGCGCGGGCCCGCTCGGCGCGACCGCCCGTCGACGCGTCCTCCGGGCGCTCGCGATGGAGGACCTCCCAGAGAACCAGCGCCCCCTCCCAGTCGCCGCCCTTCTCCATCTCGCCCGCGCGCGCGACGTCGCGCGCGAACTGCGCGGAGCGGCGGGCGCGGACCGAATCGAGCGCCGCCTTCGCGTACTCGGCGCGGCGCCGGGTCTCGTATTCGGAGACCGGCTCGCCGAAGGCGACGCGAACGGCGAACTGCCGCGTCATCTCCACCTCGCCCTGCGCGATCGAGAGGTCGACGCCGTACCGGCGATACTGGACTCCGACGCCGAGGACCGGCCTTCCGTTGTTGATCCCGGCGCGAACCGCGCCGAGACCGCGCCGCGTGAACTCGACGCCGACGCGCGGCTTCATGCCTTCCTGGCCCTGGCGCGCGAGGTCGGCCACCGCGCGAATCGCGGACGCGCCTCCCAGGCGCCACTCGGGGCCGGCCGCCCCGAAGCGGAACGAACGGTCGATCGACGGCGCCGCGCCTCCCAGGTCGAGCGCCCCGGCGATCACGTTCTGCGCCGAAAAACCGACTTGCGCGCCCTTGAGGCGGAGGGGGCGATAGATGAGCCCGAGGTCGACCGCCGGCGCCGCCGCCGAGACGTCTCCCAGCGACTGGCTCAGCACCTTGAACGTGGCTCCGGCGTAGAGCGGCCCGATCGCGTGGAGCGCCACGCCCGCGGCGAGCGCCGTCTCGGTGTACCCCAGGTCGCCGAGCGGCTGGTTCTGCGCGTCGTACGCGTCGATGCCCGACGTGCCGAGGCGCGCCATGCCGAGTCCCACGGCGCCGAGGCCGGGGATCGGGTAGCCCACCGCGGCGAAGTCCCAGTTCGTGTCGAACTGGAGGAGGCCGTGCTGGATCAGAATCGAGCGCTCGTCCTGCGTCGCCAGCCCCGCCGGATTCAGGTAGAGCGCGGTCGGGTCGAGGGCGAGCGCGGTCGTGCCGCTCACCGCTCCGGTCGTCGGCCAGGCGGCGGGCGAGGAGAGCAGGTTCGCGGTTCCCGCCGACTGCGCCGCCGAGTGGCGCGCCCCGAACAACGCACCGACCGTCGCCGCGAGAAGGAGCGAGAGCGCCGCGCCGCGAAGCATGCGGTGGCCGATCATCGGAGGACCCCCACCTTGATCCGCTCGCTCACGCCGCCCCCTTCGATGACCGCCACGTAGACGCCCGGACGGACGAGGCTCCCCGACCCGTTCCGCCCGTCCCACGCCACTTCGTTCAGCCCCCGCGAACCGCCGGTCTGCCCGGACGCCAGCGTCAGGTCGCGCACCAGGTCGCCCAACAGCGTGTAGATCGAGACGTGGACGCCGGCATCGGCGGCGAGTCGATAGGAGAGGAGCACCGACTCGCGTCCGGCGCGGAAGGGATTCGGGTACCCATGCGCCTTGGCGAAGAGCGTCACGACGGGAGACGTCAAGGGCGCGAACGGCAGGCCGCCCGTCGCGCGAATGGCGACCGGGAGGCCGCTCACGTCGTCATGCACCGCGACGTCCGCTTCGGCGGCGACGCGAAGCGCGACCGACGGAACGTCGGTCCCGGGACGAGGCGTCACCTCCACGTGAACCAGGACGGGCGGACCGGTGAGCGCCACCGGCGCGGCGAGCGTAAGCACCACGGGGTTCGCCGCGCCGGGCGCCACCTGCGCGAGGAGATTTCCGAAGTCGTCGCGGAGGGTGATGTCCGCCACCGATGCCGACGGATTCGCGGCCGGCGCGCGGTCGTTCAAGACCGTGAGCGAGAACGACAGGAGACGCGCGGAGGCCGCGCCCCCCGGCGGGACGAGCGGCTGAAGCTCGAGCGTCCAGATGCGGAACGATCCGTCTTCCGCCGACGCCTGGACCGGCGCGCCCGGATCGAGCGCCCGCATCTGGACGGCGGCGACCGGCTCCACCACCGAGATCTCGGCTTGCGGCGAGACGACGGTGACGCTCTCGGCCTGGCCCCACTCCGTGCCGTAGACGGTGAGCGTCAGGGGGTAGGGCTGGCTCGCGAGGGCCGCCGGGACCGCGGCGGCGGGGAAGGTGAGCACCCCCTGCGCGGCCGGCGCGAGCACGAAGGCCGCGCCCGACGCGAGCGCGGTCACCGACTCGACGCCGTCGGAAATCACGAGTCGCGACGACGCCGGATCCACCGTGAAAGGCGAGCCTCCGCCGTTTTGAATCGCGGCGGTGATCGTGTAGCTCTGCCCGGCGCGGAGGGTATCGGGCGTGGCGGAGCCGGCCACGAACGCCAGCGAGGCGGGCGGCGAAGCGGTGACCGTGCCGGCGGAGACCGCCTCGGCGCGGAATCGGCCGTCCTCCGTGCCGCGCGCCTCGAGCGTGGCCGACGCGACGCCCGGGGCGGCCGGGGACCCGAGGACCGCGGACGCGAAGACGAGCGCCAGCGATCCCTGCGCGGGAACGGTGTCGACGGCCGCCGGGGTGACGGAGACCGAGATCGGAGCCCCGAGGACGAGGCTCGTGCTCGGGTCGAGCGCGAACGGCGCGTCGCCGGAATTGGAGATCGTGATGGAAAGCGCGCGCGACTGGCCCGCGCTCACAATCGCGGGCGACACGCCTCCCGCCACGGCGAGGATCGCCGGGTCGACGACGTCGAGGCTGTCGGGCGCGAGCGGGATCGTGTCGGCGAAGGGCTGCCCCGATTCGCTGCCGCGGAGCACGAGCCAGGCCGCGTAGCGTCCCTTGGTCGCGGAGAGCGGGACGGTGAGCGAGTCGAACGCCAGGTCCGCCGTCCCGCCGCCGTTCACGACCGCGTCCGACGAGAGCGGCGAGACGAGGCTGTCGGCAGGACCGCGCTCGAGCACCAGCCGTGTCGCCGTCCGATCGAGGGTGACCGCGGTGGCGCCGCCGTTCGCGACGCGCGCCGCCGGCCCGAAGGTCCTGCCCCGCAGATAGCGCGCGGGCGACGTCCCGGACGCCTGCGCCGCGATCTGGGCGGCGGAGACGACCTGGAAGTCGAGCGTCGCCGCGTTCTGCGCGCTCACGGAGACGGAGCCGTAGGCCACGCTCGCGGTGAGCCGCGCCCCGACGATCGCACCGGGCGTGACCCCGCTCGCGGGAACCGTGACCGAGAGCGAGAGCGAGGAGGTGCCGAGCGCCGGGAGCGTCGCCGGAAGCGGCGGCGAGACGCCGTTCACGGTGAACACGCCGGCCGTCGTCTGCAGCGAAACGCCGTCGATCGCCCCGGCGATCGCGGCCAGGTTCGTGACGTCGAACGTCAGGACGAGGTTCCCGTAGCCCAAAGGCGCCGGGTTCGGAGACGCGCCCGTCGCGGCCACGGTCGCACCGGCGACGTGGACCTCCGTGCCCGCGAGACCCACGTAGAAGTCGAACGGATCGCCGGTCGCGTCCGTGCCGACCAGGCGGAGAGTCGGCGCGTACGTGCCCGGCGGCAGAGACGGGGAGATCGCGGCGGCCGGGAATCGGAGCGTGTCGGCGACGCCCGCGCCGAGGGCGAGCGGTGCTGAGGGCGAAGCCGCGAACGCGAACGCACCGGCACCAAAGCCAAGCGTCGAGGCGCCTCCGATCGTGATCGAGCCGACGGCTCCGGTATTCCGAACGACGACGCGGAAGGCCACGCTCTGCCCCGGCGCCACGATCGCGGGCGCGAGGGACCCGGCCCCGTACGCGATGGTGGGCGGCGCCACGTACGAGAAGGCGAGCGAGCCCGACGCGCTGCCCGCGACGCTGGTCGCGCGGACCGTGTCGGGGCCGGCGGCAACCGGCGCGACGAGGAAGGCTCGCGCCGTGTCGTCGGCCGCGGTCGCGATCTGCATCCCGGGGGCCGGCGATGCGTCGGCGGCAAGGAGGGAGCCGGCCTGCGCCGACACGGTGAGCAGCGTTCCGGAAGGCACGATGTTTCCGAACGCGTCCCGCACCGGGCCGAAGGCGATCGCGGCGTTGCTTCGCCCGTCCGCGGTCAGCTGCGTGCGCGAGGCCGCCACGGCGATCGAACCGGCCGGCGCCGCGGGGAGAACCGAAATCGGCCCGGCGCTGTCGGAGACGGCGGTCGCGGCGAGCGCGGCGGTCAACGTGAGCGTGTCCGCCACGGTCGCGGTGACGAAGGTCTGGAACGTTCCGCCCGTGAGGCTGCCGAACCCGGGCGCGAACGCGACCGCGTCGGTCGCGCCCATGACGACCGTGCCGGTGTCGGCGACCGCGACGTTCCCGAAGCCGTCCAGCGCCTGCACCTGGACGCGCGTCGGTGAGCCCGCGGTCCACGTCGCGGCGTCGGCAAGGATTCGGAGCGCGGCGATGGCGGACGTGCCGACGGAAGCGCGAATGCCGACCGGGGCGATCGTCCCGCCCCGCGCGAAGATCGAATCCGCCGCCGGGGCGGTGCTAGGCGCGCGGTAGCGGACCGCGATCGTTCCCGCCGCGTCGGTGGAGCCTGCCTGCGACGCCCCGCTGCCGGCCGTCTGGCCGAGCGACTCGAGCGTCCCCGAGATCGGCGTGCCGAGGTAGAGGGTGACGTTCGCCCCGGGAGCGGCGTTTCCGAACGCGTCCCGGGCCGTCGCCGTCACGGTCGCGACCTGCCCCGCGGCGAGGCTGAAGGAGCCCGGCGCGAGCGTGAGGGAGGCGGCGGTGTCGGGGGTCGCGCTCGCCGTGAAGAAGACCTCTACGGCGGGAGCGAGCAGGAGTCCGGCGCGATAGCCGTTGTTCGAGACGCCCGCCAGGGTCCCGACGCGGGCGACCTCGCACGTCGCCATGCCCGAGGCGTCGGTCGCCGCCGTGGAATCCGTCGCGCCGCCGGAGACGGCGTCGACCGATCCGTTCCCCGTCGTGACGCGGAAGGAGACCACCGTGCCGGAGGTCGGATTGCCGAACGCGTCGCGCACCAGAACCCGAAGCGGCTGCGCCAGCGCGCGGGCGACGACCGCGGTCTGCCCGTTCCCGCTCGAGATCGCGACGGCCGCCGGCGTTCCGGCCAGCACCGTCACGTCGCCCGATTCGTCGAGCGGGATCGAAGCAGCCGAGGCCCGGAGACGGAGCGTCTCCGCACGGGTCGCGCGGACGCGAACGGTGGCGACGCCCGAATCGGCGACGGCAAAATCGTAGCGCGCGCCGTCGCCGGCCGCGCTGTCCGAGAGCGCGCCGCCGGCCCCCGACCCTAGGGTCCAGGAGACGGAATCGGGGAGCGTCGAGGTCGTGCGAAGCCAGACCGAGGGCGAAGCACCCTTAGCAACGTTTCCGAAGGCGTCGCGGAGCGTGAGGGTCGCGTCGAGTTGCGTGCCCGCCACCATCGACGCCCCTGCCGCGGCGATCTCGATCGACGCGGCCGCCGCGGGCACGACGGTGACCGACACGGTGTCCGCGGCGATCGAATCCGCCGCCACGCTCGCCGGCGCGAAGAGACGATAGCGGACGACGCCGGGCGCGTTCCCGGCGCGGAGCGTGAAGTTCACCTGCCCGGCGCCGTCGGCGGCCGCGACGGACGGCGACGCGGAGCCTCCGCCCGAGACGACGGCGGAGCCGAGGGCGCCGCCCGCGATCGTGTTGCCGTAGGCATCGGTGAGGGTCGCGAGGACGGTAGTGGAGTCGCCGGCGGCGAGCGTCGCGGTGCCCGGCGGTCCGGCGATCGCACGCCACGCCGCGCCGGGGCCGACCGTGACGGGGCCGTACACCACGACGCGCGCGGAGTCGTCCGCGACCTGGATTGTGAGCGGCGCGGCGAGCGTGGGCGTCATCGGGACGGCCGCGGCGCCGTTCTGGAGCAGCACGGAATCGGGGAGCACGGCGCCCCCGCTCGTGACGACCGGGCGGAGGACGTCGCCGGAGCGGGACGGCATGGCGTTTCCGAACGCGTCGCGGGCTTCCACGGCCAGCGAGCCCCCGACGCCTGCCGTGAGAGGCGAGCTCGGGCCGCTCACGACGTAGTGATCGAGGGCGCCGGGCGTGAAGAGGATGGAAGGCTCGTCGTCGAGCGAGACGCCGCGCGAGGCGAGGAGCGTGTGGATCGTCGCGCTACCGGTCACGGTGGAGGCGACGCGGTAGTCGATCGCGCCCGACGAGTCCGTCGCCGAGGCGAGCGGCGTGATCGCGACCGCGACGCCCGTTCCGGAGACGTCGATCGAATCGGCCGGGAAGAAGGCGATGGCGTGGCCCTGCGCGTCGCGCAGTGTCACGGTCGCCGCGCTGCCGGTCGCGCCGACCGGGACCGGAGAGACGGCCGTGACCGACGACTGGACCGCGTCCACCGTGCCGGGGACAAGGCGGATCGCCACGTTACCGCTCGAGGCGCCCCGCACGGAGGTCGCCGTGACGGTCGCGAGACCGAGCGAGTCGCCCCCGAAGAGTCCAAGCGAGATCGAGCCGCCGAACGCGGAAACCTGGAGGCCGGGCACACCGGGATCGGCGTCGGCGGTGGCGATGGCCCCGAGAGTCGTCGCGACGGTGTAGCGCTCGCCGTCCTCGACCGCGTTCCCGTTCGCATCGACGAGCCCGGCGGCCGTAATGCTCCGCACCGACGCGCTGTCGGCCACCAGCGAATCGGGCGTCGCCACGAGCGCGATCGCGCCCGCGGGGGGCCCCGCGAGGAGCGCGATCGCGGCCAGGCCGTTCGCGCTCCCCCGCTCGGACACGACCGAGAGCGAGGCCGGGGCCTTCACCGTTCCGGCGCGAACGCGACCGGAAACGGCGCCGCCGGGCAGCGCGATCCATTGCGAGCCCGCGGTGCCCGGGTCGTCGTCGGTCGTGACCGTCACCGACGTCCCGGCGACCGTGAATCGCTCCCCCGCGGGGACGGCGTTTCCGTATGCGTCCCGCACGACGCCCGACGTGACGAGTGTCGAGTCGACGCCGTCGGCGACCAGTGTGTCGGCCGCGGCGGTCAACGCAATCGACCCGGCCGGAACGTTGGGCGACGTGAACACGGGGGCGGCCGCCGTGCCCAGGAACGGCAGGACTCCGTTCGCATCGATCGCGCGGATCCTTCCCGCGGCGCTGGTCGTCTTCGTATCGGTGAATCGGAATCGAGTCGAGTCGACGCCTGCGGGAATCGTCGCGTCGAAGATCTCCGTCCCGGCGAAGTCCGTGAACGACCCTTCGGCGCGATCCGTCCAGAGCGTCAGTTCCTCGTCGGCCGGAACCGGCGCTCGGTTTCCGAAGACGTCGAGCACGTACACGGTGACCGACTCCGGCACGCCGGCGGTCAGGCGGAGCGTGTCCGGGGCGAGAATCGCGTGATCCGGGGGCGCGGGCGCGACGAGGACGCGGCGTCGCGGAGACGACTCGAAGCCCGAGAGCGTGTCGCGCGCCGCGAGGAAGAAGAGCCCGGACCGGCGCGCCGTGAGGGCGCCGCTCCAGAATCCGAACGAGAGCGCCTCGGAATCGTCGACGAAGTCCGGGTCGGCGGCGGTCGGGCCGAGCGAATCGGCGTAGGCGAGGAAGCGGATGCCCGTCGAGGAGCCGGGGCCGGACGTCACGCGATTCCCGTCGGCGTCTTGGGCCTCGACCGACGCGACGAACGTGGAGCCCGCCACCGCGGCCGAGGCGGAGGCCATGGCGAGTCGCGCGAGCGCGCCATGCGTGACCGTGATCGTCCCGGTGGAGTCGCTCCACGCACCGCTATCGGCGGTCGCGATTCCCGCGCCGGGGCCGGTCAGCGAGAGCACGGTCCCGACGCCGTTCACGGGCGTCACGGTGCCGATGGCCGCGGTGGCGCCCCACGACCCGCCGACGAACCGCGCCGAATTCCCGTACTTGTCGTAACCGCGGAGGTAGAGATGCGTCGTGTCCTGATCGGTGGTGCGCGAGAGATCGCCGACCGCCTGCAGCGCCGCGTTCACGATCTGAACGTGGGTCACGACGTCGGGCACGACGGGGACCGAGGGGGACGACGCGATCGGCTGGAGCGCGCCCAGGTTCTGGGGATCGCTCAACACCTGGAAGATCGCGGTCGCGGGAGCGACGGTATCGGCGCGGGCCGAGGCCGGGCCGCCCCCGCGCCCGTAGATCACGCTGATCGCCGTGTTGGTCGTGAACTGGTTCGACGGCGTGCCGAGGCGAAGCCGGATCGCCTGCCCCGACGTCGTGATCGAGGCGACATAGGTCGAGTTCGCGGGCTTCACCCAGCCCGCCACGGTGGAGTCGACGAGTTGCGGCGGCGTCCATCCGGTGGGCACGCGAATCTCGATGAATCCGCCGGTCGGGTGCGGCGCGAAGTTCTCGGCCGCGACGTAGGTGACGGTCCAGGTTCCGGTCTTCCCCGCCACGACGGACCCGGAAGGAAGAATCGTGGCGGTTCCGGACCCGGCGGCGGCGTTCGCCAAAGCGGACCAAAGCAGGAGCGACGCGGCCGCGAGCGCGGCGGCGACGAGAATGCGGAGAGCGACGATGACGCCCTGCTCGGGGCGCGCACGCCGCGCGTGAACGACTCGGATCATCTGCCTCGGGCTTGCGGGTTGGCGGCCGGGTGTTGCGTCCCAGGGACTTAGCCGTCACTGGAGAGGGCAATCCCCATGCCATGGAGGCCCGATTCGGCCACGATCGGCATGCCGTTAAACGCGCGCGCGGGCGGTGCTTATAACGTGTGATCCGGGAAGCGGTTCTGGGGGATGCGGCGAGCGGCGGGGCGGTCGTGCAATTTGCACGGTCAGGCTCGATTTCGCGACGGATCGGCCGGTCTTTGGCCGCCCGAACAAGAATGAGCGGCCGGCGCTATCCGCGGGGTCCGCGGATCTCCCCGACCACCTTGCCGCGCTCGGGGGCGGGCACCAATTCGACCCGCGGCGACTCGTGCGACTTCCGATTGGCGAGCCCGATGAACGTCACCTGGATGATGGTGGCGATCGCCATCACGCCGAGCCCGGCATCGAAGACCGGCTTCAGCTGATGGCGCGTGAGGTCGGTCCAGAACGCGAGGCCGAGGATGAGGAGGCCGACGAGCGCGGTCGTGAAGACGCCGGTCAGCTTGCCGAACGCGGTCGGTTCGATCCGAACCGGACCGTGGAAGAGGTAGAGGTAGACGGTCCCGAAGACGAGGAGCGTGTAACGCGCCAGGACCAGGCCCGCGACCCACCACGGCAGTTCCCCGACGCCCGCCAGGGTCGCGAAGACGGTCGCGTTGAACGCGATGTCGACCACGGGATCGAGCACCTTTCCGATGCGCGACTCCAGGGAGAGAGCGCGCGCCAGCACGCCGTCGAACACGTCGGTCAGCGCCGCCGCGACGAAGACGCAGACGGCGACCAGCCAGTGCCGCTCGGTGAGGAAGAGCACGATCGCCGGAATCGAGACCAAGCGGAGGAGCGTGAGCGCCACCGGGAACGGAAGCCGCTTCATGCCCGCGCCGTCGCCCGTCGCCGCCATCAGGCCGATGTGGACGAGGATCCAGAACGAGGCGCCGAGGAGGAGCGCGCTCGATCCGATCAGGTAGGACACGCCGAAGTGCCCGCCGTACCGGGCCGAGAGGAAGAGCGCGGCCGCGAACTGTAACGCGAAGAGGAGGAGCGCCGTGGCCGCGACCGAACGGACGAGCTCCGCCTGCCGCGGCAGGCGCTGGGCGACGCGCGAGGCGATGCCGCGCACGTAGCCGACGATCGCGGCCGGGCTGAACCCGGCGCTTCGGACCTCGCGGAGAAGGTCCTCGGCGAGCATGGCCCTAGGGCACCTTTGCCGTGGCTTCGGCCAGGGTTCGCTCTTGCCCGTACTGTTCCTCGGACAGCCCATAGGCTTCGAGCGTCACCGGCTTCGACTGCCGGTAGAGCGCGTGCGCCTGGATCGTGATCGGGCCCTTGGCGCCGGCGGTCGGAATGTCGTATCGGACGCGAGCGGAAGCGCCCGCCTTGATCCGACGATTGCTGAGCGTCTTGGTCGCGTTCCACGTGTCGGCCGGCCACGTCCCGAGCTCGTCCGCGAGCACGATCCCGAAAATCGAGACGCTCCACTCCGTGAAGGGATCGTTTTCCCAGAGGATCTTCCCCGTGGAGTCGAGCGCGCGAATCCGGAGCAGGACCAGGTTCTGGTCGTTGCCGGTCGGCATCGAGTGGCCCCAGCCGCTGTTGGTGAGCGTCGCGTAGACGCGAACGGAATCGGCGCCGTTTCGGGCGCCCGTGAGCGCCAGTTTCGTCGCGTTCGGGCGCGCCTTCGCGAGCGCGTCGTGATCGAAGGAGTGGTCGGCGACGCGCGGGCGCGCGGGCCCCTCGCTCGAATTTCGCCCCGGGCCGCCCGGCATGTGACACGACTGGCAGGTGACGCCCTGCTTCGCGTAGACGGAACGCTGCCACTCGCCGTACGTGTCGCCGATCTTGACGCCGTGCTGGTTCGAGTAATTGTGGCAGCTGCCGCAATAATCGGCCTTGGTGAGGTAACCCGAATACGCCGACTTGTGCGACTTGGTCGGCGTCGGCGTGCGGATGGTGCCCTGGTACGCGGTCAGATCGATCAGATAGGGCGGAATGCCCTTCGGGTCGCCCGGTCCGGAGATCGAGTGGCAGTAGACGCAGGTGACGCCCTCTTTCGACACGTCTCTTAGCCCCTCGAAGTCCTGGTTCACGAAGGACGCCGTCTCATGGCAAGGACCGCAGGCGATCAACGTGGCGCCGCGCGTCTGCTTCAGGGAAAAGAAGTACATGCGCCCGAACAATTCGTTCTTGTTCCGGTCCGCCTTCGAGTGAGCGGAGTGCTCCCATTGCTCGGTGATGTCGAGATGGCACGCCTTGCACGTATTCGAATCCTGGAGGTTCACGTCCGCCTTCATCAGGGGCGGAGGCGTGTAGCCGAACGCGGCGCCCGCGACCACGGTCGATGCCGCGGCGGCCAGCAGGATGGATGGGAGGGCGAAGCGGCGGATCGATCGCAAGGTGCCGTGATGGTAGCCCGGGCGGGGCGAAGCGGTCAAGGCGCGGTGCCAAGCGATCGAAGCGGTCCGTGACGAAGCAGATCCGCGGCGATCGTTCCGAGGATCTTCGCACCGGCGCGCACCGAGCCGGACAGCGTCCCCGAGATCTTCGACCGCCCGATCCGCCGCCGGTACCGAACCGGGACCTCGACGCCTCGCAGCCCGGCGCGCGCCGCCTTCACCTGCATCTCCACGGTCCAGCCGAAGTCGGGGTCCTGCATGCGGAGTGAGACATATGCGTCCCACCGAATGGCCCGAAACGGACCCAGATCGGTCCATCGGACGCCGTAGAGCCGGCGGAGAAGCTGGGTGGCGAGCCAGTTTCCGAAGCGGGCCTGTGGCGTGAGGGCACCCGGTTCGCTCCCGCCCAAGGCGCGCGATCCGATCACGAGGTCGGCGCGTCCCGCCTCGATCGGCGCGAGGACGGCGGCGGCTTCGGCGGGATCGTCGCTCAGGTCGGCGTCCAGGAAGAGGACCGCGTCCGGAGGATCCGCCGCCACGGTCTCGAGCGCCCTGAGGCACGCCGCACCGTAGCCGCGTCGGGGTTCGTGGACCACGATCGCGCCCGCGGCGCGGGCGGCCTCGACGGTTCCGTCCGTCGAGCCGTTGTCGCAGACCACGACGCGCCGGATCAATCCGGGGGGCAGCGACCGGACGACGAGGCCGACCGAGGCGGCTTCGTTCAAGGCCGGAATGACCGCGTCGACGGTCACGCGCGTTTCAGCGCGGCGCGCGCGGCGGCGAGGCGCGCGATCGGCACGCGAAACGGGCTGCACGAGACGTAGTCGAGTCCGGTCTGCTCGAAGAACGCGATCGACGCGGCATCGCCGCCGTGCTCGCCGCAAATTCCGATTTTCAGCCCGGGGCGCGCTCGCCTTCCCGCGAAGCAGGCGCGCTGGATCAGCACGCCCACGCCCTTCAGGTCGAGGGAGACGAACGGGTCCTGCGCCAGGATGCCCGCGCCGACGTACTCCGGAAGGAAGCGCCCCGAGTCGTCGCGCGAGTAGCCGAACGTCATCTGCGTGAGGTCGTTCGTCCCGAACGAGAAGAAGTCGGCGTGCTTGGCGATCTCGTCGGCCAGGACGGCCGCGCGCGGCACCTCGATCATCGTGCCGATCGTGTAGGCGATCGTCACGCCGAGGCGCCGCATCACGTCCGCGGCCACCGACTCCACCTCGGCGCGCTGGCGCCGTAGCTCCTCGGCGTCCCCCACCAGGGGGATCATGATCTCGGGCTGGATCGCCTTGCCGGCCCTCCCCGCCTGCGCCGCCGCCTCGAAGATCGCGCGCGCCTGCATCCTCGTGATCTCGGGATGGAGGATGCCGAGCCGGCAGCCCCGGAAGCCGAGCATGGGATTGAATTCGTGCAGCTCTTCCACGCGGGCGAGCGTCCGCGCGAGCTCGCGTCGGCGCGGATCGCTCTTCGGTGCGCGCTTCCGCTTTTCGATCTCGTCGAGAAGGTGCTCCCGCTTCGGGAGGAACTCGTGCAGCGGCGGATCGAGCGTCCGGATCGTGACCGGCGTCCCTTCCATCGCGAGGAAGAGGCCCTTGAAATCGGCGCGCTGGAGCGGCAGGAGCTTGGCCAGCGCCCCTTGGAACGCGCGGATCGGTCCGCTCCCGTCGCGTCGGGCGCGCTTCAACGCCTCGTTCAGCCGCGGGCGTTCGGATCGGGGAGCGGCCTTGAGTTCCTCCGCGATGCGATCGATCTCGAGCCGGGCCGTTCGCGCCTCCTGCGCGTTCAGGATCATCGTGACCACGTGGGGGATCCGCTCCTCGGCGAAGAACATGTGCTCCGTGCGGCAGAGGCCGATCCCCTCGGCCCCGAGCGCCCGGGCGATCTTCGCATCGCGCGGCACGTCGGCGTTCGCGCGCACCCGCAGCCGACGCACCTCGTCGCACCACGACATGAGGCGCTGGAAGCGCGCGTAGAGCGGCGCCTGCTTCGGCTTCAGCCGGCCGGTCAGCACGCGAACCACCTCGGAGTCCGACGTCGGAACGTCCCCCTCCAGCACCTCGCCGGTCGAGCCGTCGAGGGACAGGAACGTCCCCTCCTGGAACGTTCGGCCGCCGATCTTGAGGGTTCGCTTCCCCTCGTCGATCGCGGCCGCCGTGCATCCGACCACGCAGCACTTCCCCATCCCGCGGGCGACGACCGCCGCGTGCGACGTCATGCCGCCGGTGGCCGTCAGGATTCCCTGCGCGGCGTTCATCCCCGCGATGTCGTCGGGCGACGTCTCGGCGCGCACGAGGAGGACGCGCTCCTTGGCGCCGCGACGCACGGCCTCCTGCGACGTGAAGACGATCGCACCGGCGGCGGCCCCCGGCGAGGCCGGGAGCCCCTTCGCGAGGCGGACGTGGCGCCGGCGGGCGGCGGGATCGAGCACCGGGTGGAGCACCTGGTCTAAGTGCTCCGGCTCCACGCGCTCGATGCCCTCGCGCTTCGACAGCAGCCCCTCGTCCACCATGTCGACGGCGATGCGGAGCGCGGCCATGCCGGTCCTCTGCCCGCGGCGCGTCTGGAGCATGAAGAGACGGCCCTCTTCGACCGTGAACTCGAAGTCCTGCACGTCCCGATAGTGGCGCTCCAGGCGGGCGGTGATCTCGCGCAGCTCGGCGTACGCCTGCGGCAGCTCCCGCTCCATCTGCTCGATCGGGAGCGGCGTGCGGATCCCGGCTACCACGTCCTCGCCTTGCGCGTTGAGAAGGTACTCGCCGTAGAAACGCGGCTCGCCGGTGGCCGGGTCTCGCGTGAAACCGACCCCGGTCGCCGACAGGGCGCCCAGGTTTCCGAAGACCATGGCCTGCACGCTCACGGCGGTGCCGAGCGTGTCCGGTATTCCGTTCAGCTTTCGGTAGTGCATGGCGCGTTCGGTGTTCCACGAGCGGAACACCGCGTCGCGCGCCCCCGCGAGCTGGGCTCGCGCGTCCTGCGGGAATTCGTGCCCGATCTCATGACGCACGGCCTGCTTCATGCGCCGGACGAGGGCCTCGAGGCGCCGGGCGTCCAGGTCCACGTCGGTCGCCGCGCGGGCGTTCCGCTTCGCGCGCGTCAGCTCGCCCTCGAGGATCGAGCGCGGGATGCCGAGGACGACGTCCGAGAACATCTGGATGAAGCGCCGGTACGAGTCGAACGCGAATCGGGGGTTCCCGCTCTTCCGAGCGAGACCCTCCACCGTCACGTCGTTCAAGCCGAGATTCAGCACCGTGTCCATCATCCCCGGCATCGAGACGGGCGAGCCCGATCGCACGGACACGAGGAGCGGATTCTCGGCGTCGCCCAGCCGCCGCCCGAGAAGCCGTTCCAGCCGCCGGAGCGCTTTCTCCTCCTCCGCGACGACCGAGTCGAGGAGGCGTCCGCCGGCCTCGAAGAACTGCCGGCAGGCCTCGGTGGTGATCGTGTAGCCGGGCGGCACGGGGATCCCCGCGCTCGACATCTCGGCGAGCCCGGCGCCCTTGCCGCCCAAGAGGTCGCGCATCCGCACGTTTCCCTCGGCCGACCCGTCGCCGAAGAAGTAGACGAACTTCCGACTCGCCTCGCTCACGATTCCTCCCACGTCAAGCGAACGCTCCCGCGAATCGCGCCGACTTCGAGCCCGGCGTTGTTCTGGAGCCGTTGCTCCGCCTGCTCCGCAAGGGCGGCGGACACCGCGGCGCCGAGCGCGCCGACCTCCGCGAGCGCTCCGACGGCGGCGGGACCGAGCGCGCGCCGCGAGCCGTCCTCGACCTTCACCGCGATGCCAATTCCACGGTCGAGGAGGCCGGCCGCGTGAACCGCCTCCGCGCCCGCCTTGCAGACGACGTTCGCCACCGCGCGCATCACGATCGTGTCGAGGCGGCCCTCGCCGGCAACCATGTCCGGATGGGCGCGCATGGCGTCGCGGATCCGCGCGAGCGCCGGAACCGGCCGCCCGGCCCGGTCGGCGCCGCGTGACAGGAGTGCGAAGCCGTGGGCGAGCGTGCGGAGTGGAATGCGTGGCGTGGGAGCGCTGCAGCCGTCGATCGCGGGAACGGGGTCCACGAACGGCTCGCCGAGGAGGTCTTGGAACCGGTCGAAGATCTCCCGCTGGACCGGGTGGGCCGGATCCACGTAGTCGTCGAGGGACGCGCCGCTCATCTGGGCGTAGAGCAGCATGCCCGCGTGCTTCCCGCTGCAATTGTGCCGGAGCGGCCCGGGCTTCTCGCGCCGGTCGCGGAGCGCCGCCGCGGTCGCTTCGTCGTAGGGGGTGTGGGTGCCGCACCGAAGCGCGCGCTCGTCCACGCCGGCCCGCGCCAGGATTTCCCGCGCGAGCGCGGCGTGCGCGTCCGTCCCGCCGTGGGACCCCGAGATCAGCGCGAGCGCGGCATCGCTCAGGCCGGAGCGCGCGAACGCGCCGGACGCGACGAACGGGAATGCCTGGAAGGGCTTGAACGCGGAGCGCGGAAAAACGAGGAGGTGGGGGTCGCCCGCCCGGGCGAGAAGGCGGCCCTCCGCGTCCACGACGGCCACGTGCCCTCGGTGGACGCTCTCGACGTGGCCGGCGCGGAGGACGTGCGCGAGAGGCTCCGAGCGGGTCGCGCGGGTCTGGGGATCCACTGCCGGGGCCTGGCGCTCCGTCTCGTGCACGGTTTCCGGCGGCGCGGACGCGCCGCGCCGCGTCACCGGTCGATCTGCGCCTTCTGCAACTTGCCGCTATAGTCCACGTAGACCGACTTCCACTCCGTGAACGCGTCGATCACGGTCGGACCACCTTCGCGGTGGCCGTTCCCCGTCTCCTTCACGCCTCCAAAGGGCAGCTGCACCTCGGCGCCGATCGTGGGCCCGTTCACGTAGGTGATGCCGGCCTCGATGTCGCGGACCGCGCGCATCGCCTGGTTCACGTCGCGCGTGTAGATGGACGACGAGAGGCCGTACGGCGTGTCGTTCAGGACGCGGATGGCCTCGTCCAGCGAGTCGATCGTCAGGACCGACAGGACCGGGCCGAAGATCTCCTCCCGCGCGATGCGCATCGAGGGCGTGACGCCGTCGAAAATCGTCGGCCGGTAGAAGGCGCCCGCCTTCAGCGCGCCCTCTTCGGCCGCGCTTCCGCCGACGAGCAGCTTGGCCCCCTCCTTCTTCCCGACCTCCACGTAGCCGTGGATCTTCTCGCGCGCCCCGGTATTGATGACCGGACCCACCTCGGATTCGGCCTCGAGGCCATCGCCCAGGCGAAGCCGTCCCGCCCGCTCCGCGAGCCGCGCCACGAGCGTGTCGTGCACGGCCCGGTGGACGATCAGCCGGCTGGTCGCGGTGCAACGCTGTCCCGTCGTCCCGAAGGCGCCCCAGAGGGCCCCTTCGAGGGCCAGGTCGAGATCCGCGTCGTCCAACACGATCTGCGCATTCTTGCCACCCAGCTCGAGGGAGAGACGCTTCAGGGTCGGCGCGCACTTGAGCGAGATCGCCTTCCCCACGTCGGAGGATCCGGTGAAGGAGATCATCTTCACGTCCGGGTGCTCGGTCAGCGGCACGCCCACGGCCGTCCCGCCTCCGTGCACGATGTTCAGCACGCCGTCCGGAAGCCCCGCCTCGACGAGAATCTCCACGAGGTGGTGCGCCGAGGCGGGCGTGTCGGTGGCCGGCTTGATCACCACGGTGTTCCCCGCGACGAGCGCCGGGAAGATCTTCCAGGAGGGGATCGCCATCGGGAAATTCCACGGCGTGATCAGCCCGCACACCCCGAGCGGTTGACGCACGGAGAGGGCGAACTTGTCCGGCAGCTCCGACGGCACGGTCACGCCGAAGAGGCGGCGTCCCTCGGCCCCGATGTAGTAGGCCATGTCGATGGCCTCCTGCACGTCGCCGCGGGTCTCCGCCAGGACCTTCCCCATCTCGCGCGTCATCGCGCGGGCCAATTCTTCCTTCCGCTCGCGGAGGATCTCCGCCGCGCGGAGAACGAACTCGGCGCGGCGCGGGGCGGGAACGAGCCGCCACGTTTGGAAGGCCCGGGAGGCCGCCGCGACCGCCGCCGAAACTTCCTCCGGTCCCGACTGGGGAAACGTCCCGATCAAGTCCGAGGGGCGTGCTGGGTTTCGATTCTCAAACGT
>Ga0075434_100001728_pt1 | contig 18751 bp, 16 predicted proteins | sample RhiMethybrSRZTD3_FD_75298 | JGI IMG/M metagenome (GOLD analysis project Ga0075434, IMG submission 75298) | Populus rhizosphere microbial communities from Tennessee, USA - Rhizosphere MetaG P. TD hybrid SRZTD3 | ecosystem: Host-associated > Plants > Roots > Rhizosphere > Soil | place: USA... | reverse complement strand
TGTTCGAATCCCTAATCCCTAATCGCGAATCCCTAATCGGCGAATCGGGAAATCAATCCATCGCGCCTGTGATTCGAAGATTCCCAGATTCGAAGATTCGAAGATTCACAGATCGGGGATTCCCGATTAGGGATTAGGGATTCAGCTCTTAGTAGAAGCTGACATACCACTCAATGATGCGATCCCCGAAGAGTGAGGCAGCAAGCGCGCCGAGCGCGAGGAACGTGCCGTAGGGCAGCGCGTGCTTCATGCCGCCGCGCTTCCAGACGATCACTCCGACGCCGACGATCGATCCAACGAAGGACGACAGCACGAGCGTGACGAGGACGAGCTTCCACCCGAGGAACGCTCCAATCATCGCCAGCATCTTGACGTCGCCGCCACCCATCCCCTCGTGACCGGAATACCGATAATACGCCTCGCCAATCAACCACAGAACGCCGCCGCCGACGAGGACCCCGATGAGCGCGTCTACCAGCCCGGGCGGCAGCACGGCGCTGGCGATCAGGCCGATGATGATGCCCGGCAGCGTGATGACGTTGGGAAGCAGATGATGCTCGAGATCGATTGCGAACAGGACGACGAGGAGGCATGCGAAGAACACGCGGGGGACGAGGAGCGGCGTCCAACCGAACACGAACCCGTGGAGGACGAACAGGCCCATCGTGACGAGCTCCACGATCGGATAGCGGATCGAAATCGGCGCGCGGCAGCTTCTGCACCGGCCCAGGAGCGAGACGTAACTCAGGACCGGGATGTTGTCGAACCACCGCAGCGTGTAGCCGCAGCGGGGGCAGCGCGATCCGGGATGCACGAGCGATTGCCCGTGCGGGATGCGATGAATGCAGACGTTCAGGAAGCTTCCGACCGCCAGCCCGAGCAGGATCAGAATCGTGAGCTGGGCGGGCTCCGGCGCCGTCACTGCAGCTGCCGCGCCTCCTGCGGCATCGGAAAGAGCGGCGACTGGCTCGACACGCTGACGCGGCCCGTTGCGGGATCGATGTCGTACGGCGTGCCGGTCGGATCGAGCGGCACGCGGATGAAGAGGCGCCGCCGGATAAGGCCGGCCCACGAATATTGCTCCCCGGATGGCGGCGGAAAGCGCGCGATGACCGCGTCGTACCGATCGATCTGATCCATCGCCTGGAGCTGCAGCAGCGCGCGTTCGGCATTCCGGCGCATCCAGGGCTCCTCGGACTGCGCGATCTGCTGCCACAGGAAGCGCGCGGCCGCGCGATCCTTCCCTTGCGTCAGCATGGCCGCGGCGAGCGGCGTGAGCCAGTTCGGTGCGTTCGGCTGCGCGGCGGCGCGCTGGAACCAGAGCGCCGCGGTCTGATAATCCCGGAAGCGCCAGTAATAAACGAACCCGACGTCGTGGTAATACTGCCACTTCCTCGGCATCACCACGATCGCCTTCCTTAGAAGCGCCACCGACTGGTCGGGTCTCCCCGGTCCGCCCGGATATCCTTCGCTCAGGAATATCGCGCCGAACCGGTAGGCAATGTTGAAATAGGGATCGAGCGTCGTCGTCAGATCGAGCAGCGGGTACAGGAGCTGATACTTCGTTCCCGCCTCGGGGCCTGCCAGGCGGTCGCCGCCGTAGTGCTGAATAGCACGGATCCAGTACACGTCTGACGCCAGCGCATCGAACGACAGCGTCATCCGCTTGATCGCTTCGCCTGAACGCACGTACAGAATCTTTTCCGCCTGCCGGGTATCGCGGGGATACCGGTTATCGCGCGCGATCTGCAGCGCGACGGCCGAGCCGAACATCACGAGCGCGGCGACGACGAGCGCCGCGTCGCGCGCGCGCGGCGTCATTTGAAGTCCCTGTTGGAGAAAACGAGCGTGGCGATCAGCAGGAGGCCGGCGACATACGCCAGGCCATACGCCGTCGTCGTCGCGAGATATCCAGCCGTCACCGGCAGGCCGTGCACTACCTGCGTCTTCACGTCGAACGCCGAGAGATCGGGAAGGACGTGGTAGGCGCCGCGCGCGAGCAGCACCGCCGCGCGCGAGTTGACGACCCGGTCGAAATTCTTCAAGTCGGCATTGAAATGCCCGGCGACGAACAGTCCGAAGGTCAGCGCCGCGGACAGAATGGGCGTGGAGAACGTCGAGAAGAACACGGCAATCGCCGTAATCAGCATCAGCTCGATGAAGATCAGAAAGATGGCTTTGAGCAGGGCCGGGTCCAGGCCGGGCGCGTCCCATCCGGCGCGGATGGTCGGCGGCGCCGTCCAGACCATATACCCGAGCACGAGGTAGAGCGCGATCGACATCACCGCCACGTTGACCGCGAGCGTCAGCACAAGCCCCGCGTACTTGCCCGCGATGAACTGCGGCCGGCTGATTGGCTTCGACAGCAGCGCGTAGATGCTGCGGCGCTCGACCTCCTTCGAGACGAGCCCGATGCCGATGAAGATGGAGATGAAGAGCCCGAATACCGCCGTCGCCGCCAGCCCCAGGTCCTTGATGATCTTCACGTCCTGGCCGGCCGTGAGCTGGCCAATCAGGTACGACGAAGAGATCAGGAGGACGGCGAAGAGGACGAGGTTGTACGGCACGCGGTCGCGAACCGACTCGCGGAACACGTTGACGGCAACCGTTCTAACCGCGCGCACGGCTCTCCTCCGCCTGCGGCGTCCGCGCGCCGCTTCCGGCCTCGGCGACGCGCCGCATGAAAAAGTCCTCGAGCGTGTCGCGCATCGGATTCAACGAGATGAGCGTGGCGCCCGCGGCCGCGAGATCGGTGAGCACACGCTCGGGGGCCTGATCCAGCGACAGCTCGAGCGCGTAGCGGCCGGGTGAGATCTCGGTCACGCGCCGCACGGAGGGCTGGACGCGTGCAAGCATCTCGGGCGTGACGCTCGACATGACGAGCTCCCACCCGCGGACCTGGAACGCGAGGATGTCCGAGAGCCGCCCGGAAGCAGCCAGCCGGCCGCCGGCGACGACCGCAACGCGCCGGCAGAGCGCTTCGGCATCGGCGAGGATGTGCGAGCTGAAGAAGATCGTCCGGCCCTGATCGCGCAGCTCGAGAATCAGGCTGCGTACGTCCCGGCGGCCGAGCGGATCGAGGCCCGACATCGGCTCGTCGAGGAAGATCACCTCGGGCTCGTTCAGCAGCGCCTGCGCGATGCCCACTCGCTGGATCATGCCTTTGGAGAACTTGCGGAGCTGCAGCCGCCGCTCCGCGCCGATCCCGACTCGATCGAGCAACGCCGACACGCGCGTGCGGCGGTCGGCCGCAGCCAGTCCGAACAGCTCGCCGAAGTAGTTCAGCAGCTCTTCGGCTGTCAGGTAGTCGTAGAAGGACGGATTCTCAGGAAGATACCCGATGCGCTGGCGCATCGCGACGTCGCCGACCGGACGTCCGAGGATCTCGGCGCGGCCCGACGTCGGATAAATCAGCTGCATCAGCAGCTTCAGCGTCGTGGTCTTGCCGGCGCCGTTCGGGCCGAGGAAGCCGAACACCTCGCCGGGCTCGATCTCCAGCGACAGCCGATCGAGCGCGCGATACGGACGCCGCCGCCAGAAGCCCACCGCATAGTCCTTGGTGAGCTCCTCGATGCTGATCGCCGGAGTCATGGCCGTCCGACGCGCGGGTTCACTTGGCGCGCTTGAGCTCCAGCTCGATCAGCGCGTCGAGCGCGGAGGGATCGACGACGCCCGCGCCGAGCTTCCGCCCGTTGAGGAACAACGTCGGCGTCTGGCCGACGCCAAGCTGGCCGCCGAGCACCGCGTCGGCCTTCACCTGCTTCAGCGCCTCCGCGTACCCGCCGTTGAAGTCGCCGATGCCGCCGACGTCCTTGCCGGCCTGCCGCACCGCTGACGGAGTGAGCGTGTCCTGGTTGTCGAAGAGCCACGCATCCATCTGCGACGCCTTGCCGGTCTGTTTCGCCATCACGACCGCTGCTGCGGCTTCGCACGAGGCACTGTGGACGTTGCCAGAGTTCGGGTTGCACTCCGATTCGAGCGGGAAGTGCTTCAGCGCGAACTTGACGCGCGGATCTCCTGCGTACTTGGCGATGAGCGGTTTGTACGCGTCGTGCGCCGCCTTGCAATGCGGGCACTGGTAGTCGCTGAAGATCGCGACGAGCACCTTCGCGCCCTCGTTCGGAATCGCCGGCTGCGCGACTTGCTGCAGATCGAACCACTGCGCGAGCTTCGTCCGTTCCTCTTCGGGGAGTTGCCTGAGGGCCGCCGGGGGGGCCTGCCGCGGGGGTTCGCTCGGGAAATATGCGATAAGCGTTCCGGCGCCGAAGAGAAACAGCAGCACGATGACGATGGCGGCGGGACTGGAGAACAGCGCGCGGGCATCGCGCGGAACACGGCGCGGCAGCGTGGTCATGGGAAAACTGGTCGCTCCACCGGAGATGATGAAAATGGCGATGACCGAGACGTACGTGATCGCGCACAGCAGACAGAACGTGTGCAGCTGTGTATAGGAGGCCCAGGCCAGATACAGCGCGAACGCCAGGCCGAGAGTCGACATCGCGAACACGTACGCGGGAATGGCGTCGCGAGCCGGGGCCCGGTCGCGGCCGCCGACCGCGACGAGCAGCAGAACGAGCGCGAAGAACAGGACGCCGAACAACGCGACCGGCACGCCCCAGAAGCTTCCGTACGGGCTCAGATACGCCTGCGTGCAGTTCACCGTCGCGCTGACGTCGCAAAAGCTCGAGTAGTTCTGCTCGGTCAGCAGTTTGTAGTGGACGTAACTCGATGTGGAAGCCGCACCAAGTCCGAGCGCGGCAAAGGCCAACAGCAGCGTACGACTCGTTTTGCTCATGGTATCGGGCCGCCTTCGCCAAGGCTCCGGCGGGCCAGGCTGTGACGAAGTTTACTTCATTTCCGTCCCGTGGGACGGCCGGCCGGACTCCGGCATGTTGCCTGTAAACGTCTCGGAGTCCTCGTACACCGCGCGATCGGTATTCGTCGCGAAGTAGCGAATGCCCGACAGGCCCGGCCGCTCCGGGTCGGCGGTCACCTGATACGCCTCGACGGGACTGACGCCCGTGCACGTGACTCCCGCGTCGGTCACCACCGTGCCGCCGAGCGTGAAGCGATAGCCGCTCTTGACGAGCGGGTCCATGCCGAGGTCGGGGCTGAGGAACGCCTGCGACGTCGTGGGCATGGGAGTGGTCAGCGCCGCGAGCGACGGCGCGTAGCGCTGGTTGCCGCACAGCTGCGCGTACGCAAACTGCGCCTGCGTGATCCCCTGCAGCGTCGCGACCGCGGCGGTTTCGTCCCCCCGGACGCGCGCGTTGCGATAAATCGCCATCGACGTCGCGCCGAGGAGGCCGATGATCGAAAGGACGATCAGCAGTTCAACGAGCGTGAATCCTGATTGGCGGCTGTGGATTGCCATAATTTCTGAATTGCCATAATTGCCCTTCGACGGACTCAGGGCGATGGTGAGCCTGTCGAACCATTGCCAAAATTTCGTTCCCTGAATTGAAAAACTCAATTACGGCGATTCTGGCAATTCTGGCAATTCTCGGCGAGCGAAATGAAAAAGGGGATGCCGGCCCTCCAGCCAGCATCCCCTTTTTCGGAGCGCGAGCGGTTACTGAATCGGCGTGCCGCCGCCGCCGGGGGCCATCTGCGCTTCTGTCGGCGCAACACCCGTCGCGTCGAAGAAGATCGTGCCCGCCGCGTTGGTCGCGAAGCCGCGGTTGCCGGTCGTGCCGACCGTCACCGGAACGGACGTCGAATAGTAGTCGGTCTGGGTCGCGGTGCCGTTGCAATCGTTCGGACCGGCCGCACCAGCCGTCGCCGTCGTCAGAAGCACCTGGTAACCGGACTTGATGACCGGGCTCGGCAGCGCGGGGTCGCCGAGGTCGGGCGAGATGAAGCCCTGCGCGGAGCCGGGGCACGGCGCACCGAGCACCTTCAGGTCGGTCGAGTAGCCGCCCTGGCCGGCCGCCGACGAATAGCTGGCTTCCGCCGTGTTGATGGCGCGGAGCGAACCGATGGCCGAGGACTCGTTACCGGACATGCGGGCGCGGAGCAGACCCGGCACCGCGATGGCGGCGATGATGCCGATGATCGCGACGACGATCAGCAGCTCGATCAGCGTGAAACCCTTCTGGTTGCGAACCTTCATTGACCTTCTCCTCACATGAATTCAATTGGCCGCGGGACTTGGATCGTCCGTCGGCCTACGGCACATCCCAGCGGCCGACACCCGGCAGCTGAGCAACCCCGGTGCCATGCTTCTTCAGACACGCCAATGTCGGCGTAAGTTGGCTTTCTTTAGCTGTTTATCGGTGTGAGAGCCCCGGCTGTCCGAGCCCGGTTTACTGCGACAATTTTCGGCCGCGTGACAGTTTTTGTCAACGCCAGCCGCCGCAGTTTGTCATGTTTCACGGAGGAAACAGCGACAAGCGGCAAGCGGCAAGCGACAGGCGACAGGGCGACAGGCGACAGGCGACAGCAAGGGTAAGCGCAGAGCAACCGGAGGGGACAGCGATGTCGCCAGGAATTGCTGCCCCTTGTCGCTTGTCGCTTGTCGCTTGTCGCTTGTCGCTTGTCGCTTGCCGCTTGCCGCTTGCCGCTTGCCGCTTGCCGCGCTTGTCGCTTGTCGCTACTTGAGGTTGTATTTCTTCGTGTAGTAGCGGAAGGACCTGAAGCTCATTCCCAGCAGCTCGGCCGCCTTGACCTTCACGCCGCCCGCGCGTCTGAGCGCCTCCGCGATGTACTCGCGCTCGATGTGCTGGACGTGGCGCTCGAGGTCGAAACCGACGTCAGGGAACGCCTCCGTCTGCGACGCGGCCGCCAGCGGCAGCTCGGCGGGCTGATCGCGGATCTGCTCGGGCAGGCTGTCCGGAAGAATCGTCGGCGTGCGCTCGAGCGCGACCGCCCTCTCCATGGCGTTTTCCAGCTCGCGGATGTTGCCGGGCCACGCGTACTGCTTCAGCCGCGTCATCGCCGCCTTCGAGATACCGGTGATCGGTTTCCCCATCTGCTCGGCGAATCGCGCGACGAAATGCTCGGCGAGGAGCGGCACATCGTCGTGCCGCTCGCGCAGCGGCGGCAGGCGCAGCGGGATGACGTTGATCCTGTAATAGAGGTCTTCGCGGAACGCTCCGTCGGCCACCATCTTCGAGAGGTCCCGATTGGTGGCGGCGAGGATCCGGATGTCCGCGTCGATCTCCTCGGTTCCCCCGAGCCGCCGGAACTTGCGCTCCTGAAGGACTCGGAGCAGCTTGACCTGGACGACCGGGCTCATCTCGCCAATCTCGTCGAGGAAGATCGTGCCCTTCTCGGCGACCTCGATCAGTCCCTTCTTGTTCGCGTCCGCGCCGGTGAACGCGCCGCGCATGTGGCCGAACAGCTCGGAATCGAGGAGGGTTTCCGACAGCGCGCCGCAATTGAGGGCGACGAACGGCCGATCCTTCCGCGGCGAATTGACATGGATCGCGCGGGCGACGAGCTCCTTGCCGGTGCCCGATTCGCCGCTGATCATGACGGTACTGCTCGTCGGCGCGATCGTTTCGACGAGCTGGAAGACCGCGACCATCGCCGAGCTCGTCCCGATGATGTTCGAGAACTGGTTCGACCGTCCGAGCGCGCGTTTCAGGAGGACGTTCTCCTGCTGCAGCCGCCGCCGTTCGAGCTCGCGGCCGACCCGGAGGCGCAGCTCGCCGGCGGCGTTCGGCGACTTGTGCACGTAATCAGCCGCGCCGAGACGAAGCGCCTCGACGGCCGTATCGGTCGACGCAAACGCCGTCATGATGATGCTCACGAGGTCCGGCGCGATCCGCTTGGCTTCGCGCAGCAGATCGACGCCGTTCATCTGCGGCATCCGGATGTCGGTGATCATGATGTCGAACCGGTGCTTCTTGAGCAGGTCGACGGCGGCCGCGCCATCGTCGGCAGTCGACACCTCGTATCCGTCGCGGCGCAGCACGATCGACAGCAGCTCGCGCATCGACCGCTCGTCGTCCACGATCAACACGCGGCCGGGTGTGGCGGCCGTATCCGGCACGGCGGCGGTCTGCACATCTATCGACATGTCAGTTCACCACCGCCCCCGCGTCTGAACCCGCAGGGACGCCAAAGGGCAGCGTCACCTCGATGCGGGTGCCGACGCCCGGCTGGGAGGTCACGTGCACCTCGCCGCCGTAATCGCTCACGATGCGGTGCACGATCGACAGGCCCAGGCCGGTGCCGCGCTCGAATGCGCCGCGGAACGGCTGAAAGATGCCATCGAGCTCGCGCGCGGGTATTCCGACTCCCTGATCCTCGACCGAAATCACGACTTCGCCCTGGCCTTCGCCCTCCACGCGGCGCACGCCGACCCCCAGCTTCAGCGTGCCGCCGGTCGGCATCGCGCGGATGGCGTTGGTGGCCAGGTTCCACACGACCTGACGAATCTGGTTCTCGTCGGCGTCGTACCACGTTTCTTTCTTGGGGACCTCGACGTGAATCTCGTGCGCCTCGGTGAGCTCGGCATTGTTCTGCAGGAGACGCGCGGTGTCGGTAATCACCTTGCCGACGTCCACGCGTGCCGCCCCGCTGCGCTGCGGGCGTGCAAAGGCGAGGAAGCTGCGGATTGTCTCGTTCAGCCGATCCGATTCGCGGAGGACGATGTCCATGAGCTGCGACTGCTCGGACGTCAGCGGCAGCTCCTGCCGCAGGATCTGGATGGAGCCCGACATCGACGCAAGCGGGTTGCGAATCTCGTGCGCGATGCCCGCAGCCATCTCACCGACGGCGGCCAGCCGCTGCTGGATGCGCGCTTCGCGTTCGAGCTTCCTGGATTCGGTGACGTCCTGGAATGTGATGAGGAAGCCGCTCTCGCCGCGCGGCGTCAGGAGCAGCGCGGTACTCACGCCGAGCTCGATCGACGCGCCGTTCGCGCGGGTGAAGTCGAACTCGACGCGCGGCAGCCCCTGCCGCCGTGCGCCCGGACCAAAGACCTCGCCGAACTCCCGAGGCAGCTGCAGCACATCCTGGATCGCGCGCCCGATCGCTTCGGACGCCGCGATGCCGGTGATCGTCGCTGCCGCGTGGTTGAACGTGAGGATCCGCCCCTCGAGGTCGCTCGCGGCGAGACCGCTCATCAGGCTGTCGATGACGTGCTGGTTGAAGACCTGAAGGTCGGCCAGCTGGTTCGACGCGTGCGCGAATTGCTCGTCAGCGCGCCGAGCGCTTTCCGCGAGGTAGCCCGCGAGCGAGGCGACGGCGATGAACCCGAACACGTTGAGTCCCACCGTGAAGGTGGCGACCCGCATCGGCGGAAGGAGGTCGTAGTCGACGACCCCCGGGAGCGTCACGCTCGTGTACTGGCCGAGCACGAGTCCGCCGTACAGCAGCGCGCTCAGCAGCGCGACCATGAAGCCGCTGCGCCGCGACTGGATCGTGGTGGCCGCGATGATCGGCAGCGCGTAGAGCGACGAGAACGAGAAGTAGCTCGCGACGCCGCCCGTCAGGTACACGATCGCGGAGATGATGACCGCGTCGCATCCGAGCTGAACGTCGACGAACCACCGCTTCCGCTCGGAGTACTTCAGCGTGAGCGCGTAGATCGACGTCAGCGCATACGTGATGCCGATCAGCACGAAGAACGGATCGATCGGAAACGCCACCGCACCCGGAAACTTGATCCGGACGAGGATCGCCGAGCCGAGCAGCAGCGTGATGACTGCGGCGCGGCCGGCGATCAGCCAGAGCAGTTTGGCGCGGATGGTTGATGACATTACGTCAGCTTGCTGATCAGATCGAAGATCGGCAGATACATCGCGATGACGATGCCGCCGACGATGACGCCGAGGAACGCAATCATGACCGGCTCCATCAGCGTCAGCAGTCCGGCGACCGCCGTGTCGACTTCGTCCTCGTAGAAATCGGCGATCTTGCCGAGCATCGCGTCGAGCGCGCCCGTCGTTTCACCGACGTTGATCATCTGCACGACCATCGAGGGGAAGACGTTCGTCTCGCGCAGCGGGGCGGAGATCGTTTCGCCGCGTTCGATGCTGCTCCGCGTCGTCTGAATCGCGTCCTCGATGATCGCGTTGCCCGCGGTCCTCGCGGTGATGTCGAGGCCGTCGAGAATCGGCACGCCCGAGGCCAGCAGCGTCGAGAGCGTGCGGCAGAACCGCGCGACCGCCACCTTCCGCAGGATGTTTCCCAGGATCGGCATCTTCAGGAGGATCGCGTCGATCATGTGCCGGCCGTTGTTCGTCGAGTAATAGCTCTTGACCGCGTACGAGATGCCGCCGCCGACGAAAATCAGGATCCAGCCGTAGCTGACGAGCATGTCGCTGGCGGCAATGACGACGCGCGTTGGCAGCGGCAATTGGGCGCCGAGGCCCGCGAACATCGCAGCGAAGGTGGGGATGACCTTCCACAGGATCGCGGCGACGACGACGCCGGCGATGACGATGACCGCGACGGGATAAATCATCGCGGACTTCACTTCCCCCTTCAGCTTGACGTTCTTTTCGATGTAGACCGCCAGCCGCTTCAGGATCGTGTCGAGAATACCGCCCGCTTCACCCGCCGCAATCATGTTGGAGAACAGCGCATCGAACGTCTTCGGGTGCTTCTTCATCGCGTCGGCCAGCGCGGCGCCCCCCTCGACGTCCTCCCGAACCTTCAGGATGACCGCAGCGAAGTGCTTGTGCGGTTCCTGCTTGCCGAGAATCTCCAGGCACTGCACCAGCGGCAGGCCGGCGTCGATCATGACGGAGAACTGCCGCACGAAGATCGCGAGGTTCTTCGCCGGTACGCTCTTGCCCTTGGCGCCGGCCGGTTTCGCCGCCTTGGCGGCCTTCTCCGCCTTGGCGGGATCGATGCGCGTGACCATGATCTGGTCGCGCCGGAGCGCGGCGACCGCCGCGTCCATCGTGTCAGCCACCCGTTCGCCGGTCACCGACTGACCGCCGCGCGTCCGTCCCGAGTATGCAAATGTCGGCATAGGCACTCCGTGGCGCCGGGGTCTTAAGACCCCGGCCTACCGTCCCCCTTTAAGATCCTCGCTACCTGACAGCTCTCGGCGGCAGGCCCGCACCCGGGCGTGCCGCCATTCCCGCGCCCGGCACGACGCCGGCGCCGCGGCTGATCATCTGTTCCAGTTCTTCCTTGAGAGACGATGCGCCCATCGCCGTCTCCAGCGTGATCAGCCGCTTCTGATACAGCGTCGCAAGCGACTGATTCATCGTCTGCATCCCGAACTTCTCCTGGCCGGTCTGCATCGTTGAATAGATCTGGTGGACCTTGTCGTCGCGAACCAGGTTCCGGATTGCCGGCGTCGGGATCAGGATCTCGAGCGAGATGACGCGCCCTGCCCCGTCGGCGCGCGGCAGCAGCGCCTGACACACGATCCCTTCGAGCACGAGCGACAGCTGCGTGCGAATCTGCCCCTGCTGGTGCGCGGGGAACACGTCGATGATGCGGTTGATCGTCTGCGCCGCCGAGTTGGTGTGGAGCGTCGCGAACGTCAGGTGGCCGGTCTCCGCGATGCGCAGCGCCGACTCGATCGTCTCGAGATCGCGCAGCTCGCCGATGAGGACGATGTCGGGATCCTCGCGCAGGGCGGCGCGCAGCGCATTGGCGAATCCGTGGGTGTCGCTGTGCACCTCGCGCTGGTTGACCAGGCATCCCTTGTGCTGGTGGATGTATTCGATCGGATCCTCGATCGTCAGGATGTGCTCGCGGCGCTCGCTGTTGATCTTGTCGATCATCGCGGCGAGCGTCGTCGACTTGCCGCTGCCCGTCGGCCCGGTCACGAGCACGAGGCCCCGCGGGCGCTCGGCGAGCGTGGCGAGGACGGCCGGCAGCGCCAGCTCGTCAAACCCTTTGATCTTCTCGGGGATGACGCGATAGACGGCAGCCACCGCGCCGCGCTGGTTGAACACGTTGCACCGGAACCGCGCGAGCCCGCGGATGCCGAACGAGAAATCGAGCTCGAGCGTCTCCTCGAACCGCTTCTTCTGCGTATCGGTGAGCACGCTGTAGGCGAGCGATTTCGTCTCGGCCGGTCCGAGCACCGGCAGATCGAGCGTCTGCAGCTTGCCGTGCACGCGGATCTGCGGCGGCGTCTGGGTCGTCAGGTGCAGGTCGGATCCGTTGACGTCAACGAGCGTCTTCAGGAGTTCTGGTAGCGTGGCCATCTATTTCACTGTCTCCCGTGCGACTTCTTCGATTGTGGTGACGCCGTCCATGACCTTGTGCAGGCCGCTGCGGCGCAGGGTGATCATGCCCTCTTCGATTGCCTTGCGGCGCAGCTCGAGGCCCGACGCACCGACGAGAATCAGCTCGCGCAATTCCTCGGCGATCTCCATCACTTCGTACAACCCGACGCGCCCCTTGTAGCCGGTGCCGTTGCACTTCTCACAGCCGGCCCCTTTCTTCGGAATGACCGTCTTCGCTTCGTCCGGCGTGAAGCCGGCCTGCACGAGCGCCTCCGGCGCGTGCGGCTCGTCGCCCTTGCAGTTGCTGCAGATGCGCCGCACGAGCCGCTGCGCGCAGATCAAGTTGACGGAGCTCGCGACGAGGAACGGCTCGATGCCCATGTTCATCAACCGGTTGATCGTGCTGGGCGCGTCGTTGGTGTGGAGTGTCGACAGCACGAGGTGACCGGTGAGCGCGGCCTTGACCGCGATCTCCGCCGTCTCGAAGTCGCGGATTTCGCCGACGAGGATGATGTTCGGGTCCTGGCGGAGGAAGGAGCGCAGCGCCGCGGCGAAGTTGAGGCCGATGTTCTCCCGCACCTGGACCTGGTTCACGCCGACCAGGTTGAATTCGACGGGGTCTTCCGCCGTCATGATGTTCGTTTCCGGCGTGTTGATCTTGGCAATCGATGAATAGAGCGTGTTCGTCTTGCCGCTGCCGGTCGGCCCGGTGACGAGCACCATGCCCCACGGCTTGGCAATGGCGACCTCGAGCTTCTTCAGCGACGGCGCCTCGAAGCCCAGCTTCGTCATGTCGAGCATCAACTTGTCTTTGTCGAGCAGACGCATGACGATCTTTTCGCCGAAGAGGGTCGGGAGGCACGAGACGCGGAAGTCGATCTCCTTGGTGGCGCCGTTGTCGGCAAAGCGGATCTTGATGCGGCCGTCCTGCGGGAGCCGCTTCTCCGCGATGTCGAGCTTCGACATGATCTTGATGCGCGACGTGATCGCATCGCGGAATTTCATCGGCGGCGCCATCACGTTGTAGAGGATGCCGTCGATGCGGAACCTGACGCGGAACTCCTTCTCGTACGGCTCGATGTGAATGTCGCTCGCGCCCTTCTGAATCGACGACATGAGCATCAGGTTGACGAGGCGGATGATCGGCGCCTCGCCGCTCTGCTTCTCGAGCGAGGAGACGTCGATCGAATCCAGCTCCTCGAGGACTTCGACGTCGTCGTCGGCGACCGCCGTCGTCTCCTCGAGCGCCTTCGTGACCATGTCGAGCGACGACGCGGTATTGAGGGTGGCGGGTTCGGCGCCGCCGGTCGTGTCGCGCGTCCGCGCGCCGGGCGCCGCGTAGTACCTGTTGATGGCCTCGAGGACTGCCGTCTCGGACGCGACGACCGGTTCGACGTTGTACCCCGTCATGAACTTGATGTCGTCCATGGCGAAGACGTTCGTCGGATCCGTCATCGCGATCGTGAGCGTCGCGCCCGCGCGGCTGAGCGGGATGATCTGGTATTTGTGCGCGGTCTCGGCGGGGATCAGCTTGATGATGCCGGCGTCAATCTCGAACTGCGTCAGGTTGATCGAGGGGACGCCGTACTGCTTGCTCAGGAGGGCCGTGATCTCCTCGTCCTTGACGAAGCCGAGCTTGACGAGGTTGTATCCGAGCTTGCCGCCGTTCGTCTTCTGATAGGTCAGCGCTTCCTGCAGCTGAGCAGGCGTAATGCGCTTTTCCTTGAGCAAGAGCTCGCCAATGCGAACGGCCATCGTTCAGCTTTTCGTAGGGAGCTAGATTGTCGGGCTGGGGGAGACATTATGTGTACCTCGGCTGACACTTTTTGTCAAGGACTTTAGTAGACAAAACGCGCCGATATGCCCCATCCGCGGTCTGCGCGTGCCGAGCCGCCCGTGACCTGGCCGTCGACGAACAGCGACCCCAGAAGGCGATAGCTGCCGCCGGCTGCCGGGGCGGTCCGAGAGGGGCCCGTCGTATTCCAGCGTAACCCGGCCCGCACCATGGTTTTGCGGCCCAGGTGCCCTTCCGTACCGACGGCGATATTCCGCTCGTCGCCGAGCGATCCATGCGTTGTGGAGAGGTCGAAGTCCGCATCGACGACCCATCCTTGCGCCAGGAGGCACGCAATGCCCGCGCGCGCCTGGCGCGGCAGTGTAATCGCGTCCCCCTCGGGGGTCTCGAAGTCTGGACTCGTCACATTGCGAATGGTCAGCCCGAGCTTGAAGAACGGGCCGGCCGTCATCAGACCGATGTCGGCATCGAACTTCGTCGATTGCCGGCCGCCCAGTTCGGTGGCGCTGTCGAGCAGGGTTTCCCGCGCAGCGTCACTCCCGACCGCCGAAGCTGCCGTTCCGTTCACGAGTTTGGCAGTCCCGCCGACGGTAAGCCGGTGTCCAACTGACTGCAGCACGGTGGCCCCTGTGTGGCGGGTCACGAGCGTGTCGAGACGGACCGAGCCCGCTCCGGCGCCGCTCGTCGCTACTACGGTGGAGCGAAGCTGGTAATAGGACAACCCGAGCGCCGGCATCCCCATCGCAAACAGAAAACCGGACGCTTTGCGGGCTCCCTCGGGGACGGTCGGATCCGACTTCGACGTGCCGCGGTCCACGACAATGGAGAAAATGTTGCCCGCGGCAAACCCCGCCGGGTTCCAGTAGGCGGCAGACGCGTCGTCAGCCACGGCAACGAACGCGCCTCCCATCCCGGCGGCTCGTGTCCCGACGGCTTCGAACGTCTGGGCGCCGGCGGTCGTGGCGCACCCGAGCAGGACGAGCGCGCGGGCGGTATGTCGAACGTAGTACCGCATATCGCCCAGCTTACCGCCTAAAGCACAGGAATGACAGCACTTGAGTCGATGTGGGACGAAACTTCGGACGGCGATCCGTCGTATTGCAAAGTGCTAGAATTTGTGGACCCGCTGGTCGTTTTGGCCGCGGCGAACCTCTCGCAAAATCTATATGTCCAATACATCAGTGCAGTCAGGGTCTAGCCCTGCGCCCCAGGGTGTGATCTCGCGGTTCATCGGGATCATCACCGCGCCGAAGGCCACGTTCGAATCCGTGGCCGCGAGCCCTAAGTGGCTGGGGATGCTGGCTCTGACGACGCTGATCTCCGCGGGTGGCGCGGCGCTGCCGCTGACGACGGAGGGAGGACGCGACGCGCTGCTCGACCAGCAGGTGCGGGCGATGGAAGGTTTCGGGATGCAGGTGAACGATCAGATGTTCGACCAGTTGCGCAAGCGCAACGTCATCGCCCCGTACACGACCGCCGGCAGCATCATCGTGGCGTCGCCGATCATCACCGCCGTGATTGCCGGGATCCTGTTCGCGATCTTCAACGCCGCGATGGGCGGCAACGCGACGTTCAAGCAGGTCTACGCCGTGGTCGTGCATGCGGGGGTGATTCAAGCACTCGGTCAGCTGTTCACGGGTCCGCTCAACTACTTCCGCCAATCGATGACGAGCGCGACGAGCCTCGGCGTGCTGCTGCCGATGCTGCCCGACGGCTCGTTTGCGGCGCGGCTGGCGGGCATGATCGACCTGTTCCTGATCTGGTGGGTGATCGCTCTGTCGATTGGTCTCGGCGTGCTGTTCCGCCGCCGCACGCAGCCGATCGCGATTTCGCTGTTTGCCGTGTACGCGGTCATCGCGCTGGGCGCGGCCGCGATCATGAGCCGTCTGGGGGGCACGCATTGAGTCGCAAGAAGAAGATCATCATCGGGGGGGTCATCGTGCTCGCGCTGGCCGCGATCGGCTACGCGAACTTCCGGTTCAAACGGACTACGGGCGTCGAGGTGACGACGGAGAGCATCCAGAAGCGCCGGCTCGAAGCGATCGTGAACGCCTCGGGCAAGATCCAGGCGAAGCGCGACGTGAACATCAGCGCCGATACGATGGGGCGCGTCACGGATCTCGCGGTGGACGAGGGCATGCACGTCAGCAAGGGCCAGTTCCTGCTGCAGATCGATCCGCGCAACCTGCGCACCGCGGTCCAGCGCACCGAGGCATCGTTCGAGGCGGCGCGCTCGCAGGTCGAGCAGCTCAAAGTCTCGATCGAGAGCGCGAAGGTCGCGCTGAAACAGTCGCAGGACGCGTATACACGGCAGCAAAACCTCTGGAAGGGGGGGCTCACCACGCGTGAAACGCTCGAGCGCGCGGAAAACGACTTCAAGCTGCGGGAGGCCGATCTCCGATCGCAGGAGCAGCAGCTGCGCACGCAGCAGCTGCGGATGGAGTCCGAGAGCGCCACGGCCGCGAGCGCGCGCTACGACCTGAGCAAGGTTCGCATCGAATCCCCCATCAATGGAATCGTCACGCGACGCAACATCGAGGAAGGGGAAACCGTCGTCATCGGAACGATGAACAACGCGGGGACCGTCCTGCTGACGATTGCGGACATGTCGGTCATCCAGGCGGAAGTCGAGGTCGATGAAACGGACCTCCCGAGCGTGAAGATGGGGCAGCCGGCGAAGGTCACCATCGACGCGCTGCCCGACCAGACGTTCACCGGCAAGGTCACCGAGATCGGCAACAGCCCGATCCAGCAGGCCGGCTCCGCGCAGTCGTCCACGCAGGCGACGAATTTCAAAGTCGTCGTGACGCTCGACAAGGAGATCGCGGAAGTTCGCCCGGGCTTCACGTGCACGGCGGAAATCACCACATCGGTGCGCGACAACGCGGTGTCGGTCCCGATCCAGGCGACCACCGTCCGTGAAGTGATTCTCGACGACAAGGGGAACGTGGTGCGTCCGCCGGAGAACGAGCGGCAGCCGCGCCGTCCGAGCGGCATGACCGCGCAGGCGGCTGAACTGAAGCCCGGTCAGACGCGCAAGGAGCTCGAGGGCGTCTTCGTCGTGCAAAACGGCAAGGCGGTGTTCACTCCCGTCAAGACGGGCATCGCGGGTGAGAAATACTTCGAGGTGATCACCGGCCTCAAGGAAGGCGACAAGGTCATCACGGGACCGTTCACCTCGGTCCGATCGCTTGCGGAGGGGGCGGCGGTCAAGGAAACTGCGGCCGAAAACAAGCCGAAGTCGTGAACCAGTTCTACGAAGCGGCAGTGATCGCGCTCGGCGCGATCTGGGCGAACAAGCTGCGATCGTTCCTGACGGTGCTCGGGAACATCGTCGCGGTCACGTCGATCATCGCCGTCGTGTCGCTCGTCCAGGGGATGAACGGCTACGTCACCGACGCGATTCTGTCCGGCGTCGGCGCGGACAACTTCACGATCCAGCGGATGCCGGTGGTCCGCACGGAAGCCGACGAGGAGCGCGTCCGCAACAACCCGCGCATCAAGCTCGAGGAAGCGGCGGCCCTCCGCCGCTACAGCGACAACATCGGCGCCGTCGCCGCACAGACGCAGACCCGCAGCACCGCGAGCTACCACAATGAAACGGTCGACGGCGTCCAGGTCCAGGGCGTGTCGAGGGACTACATCTACTTCGGCACGTTCAACGCGGAACAGGGGCGGCTCATCAGCCCGGCGGAAATCGATGCGAATCGGCTCGTGGTGGTGCTCGGATGGGACGTGGCCGACAAGCTGTTCGGCCCGGCCGATCCGATCGACAAGATGGTCAAGATCGGCACGCTGCACTTTCGCGTCGTCGGCGTCAGCGAGAAGAAGGGCTCGTTCTTCGGCAACTCGCAGGACAACTTCGCGATTATCCCGATGAGCGTGTTCCGGAAGATGTACGGGTCGCGGTTCTTCGGCATGCAGCTGCTCGTGAAGCCGAAGACGCCGGAGCTCGTCAAAGTGGCGATGGACGACGCGACCGTCGCGATGCGGATCGAGCGGAGGTTGAGGCCGAAGGAGCCGGACAACTTCGGGATGTTCACGTCGGACACGTTCCTCGACATCTATCACACGGCGACGAACGGCATCTTCGCGGTGCTGATCGGGGTCGTCGCGCTTTCGCTGGTCGTCGGCGGCATCGTGATCATGAACATCATGCTGATGGTCGTCAGCGAGCGCACGCGGGAAATCGGGCTGCGCAAGGCGCTCGGGGCGCGCCGGCGCGACATCATCTGGCAGATCCTGACCGAGTCGGTGACGCTGTCGACGATGGGCGGGTTCATTGGCACCGGCCTCGGGTTCATCGCCGCGATCATCGTCAGCAAGGTGACGCCGCTGCCCGCTGCCGTGCAGGTGTGGTCCGTGGCGATCGGCATCGGGATCACCGCGGTCGTGGGATTGTTCTTCGGGCTGTATCCCGCGATGCGCGCAGCGCGCCTCGATCCGATCGAGGCGCTGCGCAGGGAGTAGCGTACCGGGATGCGGGATCCGGGATGCGCGATCCGAACGGAATGGTGAATGGGATTCTTTGATCGAATAAAGCAATCGCTCACGCGGACGAAGGAACAGTTCGTCGAGCGTTTCGAAGAAGTCGTCAAGCGGGCCGACGAGCCCGCGAAGCGCAGCCAGCCAATTGATGTCGAGACGATCGAAGCGCTGGAGGAAGCCCTCATCTCGGCTGACGTGGGCGTCGCAGCGACCGATCAGATCGTGGAGGCCGTGCGCGCGAAGCGTGGACGCGGCGACTCGCTGCGCACGCTCGTGAAGGAGGAGATCCGCAGCATCCTGAACGCGGCGAACCCGCCCGCGG
>Ga0075434_100001727_pt1 | contig 18751 bp, 15 predicted proteins | sample RhiMethybrSRZTD3_FD_75298 | JGI IMG/M metagenome (GOLD analysis project Ga0075434, IMG submission 75298) | Populus rhizosphere microbial communities from Tennessee, USA - Rhizosphere MetaG P. TD hybrid SRZTD3 | ecosystem: Host-associated > Plants > Roots > Rhizosphere > Soil | place: USA... | reverse complement strand
TTCGAGGACCCACAGGTACAGGCCGGTACGTTCGGGTCGCTCCGTGACTGCCTGGGCCGTCAAGGCCAGCAGACGGGAGCCGATTCCGCGACGGTTGTGGCCATCGGCCACATGCAGGTTGTCGAGCAGCGCCCCCCAGGTGGCGTCCTCGTCGAACACCGTGTGGGCGAAGCCGACCAGGCTGCCGGACTCGGCGAGGAACGTGCCACGGCCTGGGTCCGGCTCCCGCAGCCGGTCGGTCCACACGGCGGTGCGGTCCGCGACAACGTCACCATCCAGAAATGCGTCGGAATAGGCGCCCCGGTAGTGACGGCGCCAGCTGTCGGCGTGAAGATTGGCGATTGCCTCGGCATCGGCGGGGCCGGCGAGGCGAAACTGCGGCTCCCCGGGGTGTGCCACGAAACCGGACCGGGCTACGCGGCCGCGGCGACGCGCAGATGCGTTTCCTCGACGAGCATGTCCACAGTCTCCCGTAGCTGGTCGCGGAGGTCCTCGTCGGCGAGCGCGCCATCGTCCGAGAATCGCTCGTCGGCGTGCCCGACCGCGACCTCGGCGTCGACCACACGCGCGCCGATCGCGGTCAGCACCTTGCGAAGCTCGCCCTGCGCCCAGACGGCGCCGAACGCACCGGCGCTCGCGCCGACGACGACGACCGGCTTGTTGCGAAGCACGTTCGTCGCGATCGGGCGCGATGCCCAGTCGAGCGCGTTCTTGAGCTGCCCGGGGATCGAGGAGTTGTATTCCGGCGTCGCGAACAGCACGGCGTCGGCACCGGCGATTGCCGCGCGTAGGTGCGCGACGGCCGCCGGCGCCGGGTCGATGTCGTCGTCCTCGTCGTAAGGCGGCACTGCCTTCAGGCCGTCCCAGAGCTCAAATTCCACATAGGGTGGGAGGAACTCTGCGGCCGCGCGGAGCAGCTTCGTGTTGTGCGAGCCCCCGCGAAGGCTGCCCGAAATGCCGAGGACCTTCATCTCGTTACTCCTTCACCAGGTAAAGCTCGGCCGCGAGCTTGACGTCGTTCGCCAGTGACGGCTTGCCGTTCGGCAGCGGGTTGTTCCAGTTCAGGCCGAACTGCGTACGGTCGATCGTCGTCTCGAGCTTCAGGCCGAACCGGACTCCACCGTATGGATCGTCCGCCGGATCCGTGATCGTTCCGTTGGCCTCGATCGGATGGGTAGTGCCCTTGATCGTCAGGTCGCCCGCGATCGCGATTTCGTCACCGGAGCGCCGGACTTCGGTTGCGCTGAACGAGATGTCCGGCGTCCGCTCGGCGTCGAAGAACTCGGGGGACTGAAGGTGCGCGCTCAGGTTCTCGTCCTGGACGCGGACCCCGGCGACCGGCACCGACCCCACGAGCTTCGTGGTGCCGTCCTCGCCAACCGCGAGCTTTGCATCCAGGGGGGAGAAGCTGCCGCGGAAAGTGCCGACCACGTACTCGACTGCGAACCCGATCTGGGAGTGGACCGGGTCCACGTTCCAGGTCCCGGTCGGCAGGCTGTGCTTGGCTTCCGTGATGGTGCTCATCTGGTCTCTGACCTCCTGTTAGAAGTGGATATACTTGACTACGCAACAAAGAGTAGCAGATAAGGATGAGCACTCAAGTATTGATCAGTCAAGATTCTTCCGCCGTCGAGGCCTGGGTCCGCCTGCTTCGCGGCCACGCGGTCACGCGCCGCTCGCTGGACGCGCAGCTGCAGGGGACCCACGGGCTGACCGTCAACGACTATGAGGCGCTCCTTCTGCTCTCGCGCGCGGACGGCAATCACATGCGGCGGGTCGACCTGGCAGACGGCCTGCAGCTCACGGCCTCGGGCGTAACGCGGCTTCTCGATGGACTCGAGGGGCAGGGCCTCGTCGCGAAGTCCACCTGCTCCAGCGACGCGCGGGTCACATATGCGGTGCTCACGGACGCCGGGCGCACAAAGCTCGAAGAGGCCGCATCCTCCCATGTCACGGCGATCCGAGAAGTGTTCGAGGAGCGCTACACGCAGGACGAGCTGGCCTCGCTCACCGAACTCCTCTCGCGGCTACCGGGAGCGGACGTGGTCGAGGAGTGCGCGCCGCCGCTAGCCGACGGCTAGGAGGCGGCCGGTGCCGGATCGCCGGCCTGCGCTTGCCAGGTCCGCCCGAACTCTCGGATGGCCGGCGGGTACACGAGCAGGTGCCGAAACGGCGCGATCGCGGCCATGTAGGCCGACCCGACCAGGCCGTTTGGCTTCACCAAGACGGCCATCTGGCCGCGGTAGGCGCCCGCTTGGTCCGGGACCCAGCCCAGGTGCAGGATCCCGTGCATGGTGCGGTTCGCGATCTCCGCCGCCCACTCGTCCTCGAGCAGGTAGAGCGGGGCGAAGGGGAGCGCGTCGAAGTCCGGGCCGGATGGGGCGTCGCGCAGATCCGCCGGAAGCCGGTCGCGGAGTGTCGGCACCCTGGCGCCGAGGCCGGCGTCCGGGCCGTCCCAACCGAGCAGCTCGCCGACCTTCCAGCGGATAGCGAAGAGCGTGCGGACCGCGCTGGAGGAGCTTTGCGACGGGTCGAGCGAAGCCGCGACCTTCACCAACCGAGGGAAGTCGCCGGGGCCGCCCGGCGTCGGGAGCGCCCACACGTCCTCCACCCGGAAGTCGCGGGTGAGCTCGTGGATCCGCCAGGGCCGAGCGGTGTGCGCGCTGTTCGGGAGCCTCATTCGATGCCTCGACTCATACGGTAGTGCGCTCGCGGCTAACGAACTGACCCGGGAGTTCCGATATGCCCTTCAGTGCTCCAGCGCCTCCCCAGGATGGGCCTGCTAGGCCGCTTCAGCCTGATGAGCCTGATCCCGATCGTGCTGCTCGGGCTGGTGCTCGCGCACACGCTGAAGAACCAGGTGCGGGCCCGTAGTCTCGCGAACGCGAGGGAGACGGCGGAGCTCGTCTCGAAGTCGGCGATCCAGCCGCGCCTGTCACCGAAGGACGTTGCCCACGGACTCGACGCGAGGCGTGTCCGGGTACTGGACAAGGAGATCCGCGACGGCCGGATCGGCACCCGTGTCGTCCGCATCAAGATCTGGAACCGCGCTGACACCGTCGTCTACTCGGACGACCGTGGGCTCGTCAATCACAGGTACCCACCTTCGGACGAGCTCGAGCACGCTCTCGCCGGCAACATCGCTTCGGAGGTGTCGAACGCCACGAAGGCCGAGAACACCGCTGAGCGCCGCTACGGCCAACTACTCGAGGTCTACGTGCCCCTCCAGTTCGCCAGCGGAGCCGCACCCGCCGGCGCATTCGAGCTGTACCTGCCTTACCGGCCGATCGCGGCCGCGATCGGCCGCGATACGAAGAAGCTCTACCTGATCCTCTTCGGTGGGCTTGCCCTGCTCTACGTCGCGCTGTTCCGGATCGTCTCCTCAGCGTCCCGCCGCCTTCGCCGGCACGCGGCCGAGAACCGTCATCAGGCTCTCCACGACGCACTCACCGACTTGCCGAATCGGACGTTGTTCCACGACCGCATCGAGCAGGCGCTTCGCCACGCTCGCCGGGATCACACAGTCGGCGCCGTATTGCTCATCGACCTCGATCACTTCAAGGAGGTCAACGACACGCTCGGCCATCAGAAGGGTGATCTGCTGCTGAAGGACATCGGTCTTCGGCTGCGCGGCGCGCTCCGCGCGAGCGACACGATCGCGCGCCTCGGCGGAGACGAATTCGGCGTTCTGCTCCCCGGCCTCGACAGTGGCGCCGGCGCGATTGAGGCGGCGCAGAAGATCCGTGCGGCTCTTGCGCCGGACTTCGTGATCGACAACCTCCCCGTCCACGTCGACGCGAGCGTCGGCATCGCGCTCTACCCCGAGCATGGGGAGGACGTCGACATCCTGCTGCAGCACGCCGACGTCGCCATGTACGAGGCCAAGCGCACGCACAGCGACATCGAGACTTACTCGGTCGAGCACGACCCCTACAACCCCGTGCGGCTCGCGATGGTGGGGGAGCTCAGGAAGGGACTCGACGAGAATGAGGTGCTTCTCCACTTCCAGCCCCAGGTCGACCTGGTGAGCGGCAAGGTGATCGGGGCGGAGGCGCTCGTACGCTGGCAGCATCCGACGCGCGGCCTGACACCGCCGGTCGAGTTCGTCCCGATGGCGGAGCGGACGGGACTGATCAGGCCCCTGAGTCGCTACGTCCTGAATGCCGCGCTCGCGCAGGTGCGTGAGTGGTGCGACGCGGGGCTCGAGCTGAAGGTGTCGGTGAATCTGTCCGCGCGCAACCTGCTGGACCCAACCCTCCCAGAAGACGTGTCGCGGCTGCTCGCGAGGTGGAGAGTCCCGGCGTCGCTGCTCGAGCTCGAGATCACCGAGAGCACGATCATGGTCGATCCGAAGCGGGCCATGGAGGTGCTCCGGCGCCTGCACATGATGGGGATCGCACTCTCGATCGACGACTTCGGGACGGGCTACTCCTCGCTTGCCTACCTGAAGGAGCTACCGGTCAACGAGCTCAAGATCGACAGGACGTTCGTCGAGGCAATGACCTCGAATCGCGGGGACGCATTCATCGTGCGCTCCACGATCGACCTCGCCCACAACTTGAGTCTCCAGGTCGTAGCGGAAGGCGTCGAGGACGAGCAGACGATGAGCGAGCTGAAGGCGCTTGGCTGCAACATCGCCCAGGGCTTCCACCTGAGCAGGCCGCTTCCGGCGAGCGAGTTCTCAGAGTGGCTCGCCGCGCGCGGCGAGGGGGCGGCGCGGACCCGCGTGGTCGCGTAGCCGACCCTTCGCGCAGCTAGCCCGCGCGCACACGACGCCGCCCGTCGAGGATCGATTGCAGCGGCCGGGTGTTGACGACATCCGTGGCCGTTGCCCAGCCGCGCCGGGCGGTCGCGACCGCGAGCGTCATGTTCCCGAGGCCGCGGACGGAGTGCGCGTCGGTCGAACAGACGATCTGGACCCCGGCGCGAAGCGCGTCGCGAACGTGCTCGCCGCTGAGGTCGAGGCGGTCGGGGAGGCCGTTGACCTCGAGCGCCACCCGTTGCTCGAGCGCGATCTCGAATATGCGCGCCAGGTCGAGCTCATTCTCGGGCCGCCGGTGGATGTACCGGCCCTTCGGGTGGCTGAGGCACCGCACGTAGGGATTGCGCAGCGCCTCCTCCACGCGCTTGGTCATCTCCCGGCGTGGCATCCGCTGACCGCCGTGCACACTCGCCTGCACCCAGTCGAGCTCGGTCAGTACGTCGTCGGGAAGATCGAGCCGCCCGTCCGGGAGGATGTCGCACTCGATCCCGCGCAGAACTCGAAACGGCGCGAGCAGCTCGTTCGCGCCCGCGATCTCCTCGGCCTGGCGGCGGACGTCGTCCGGCGTGAGTCCTTGCACGGCGCCAACGGCCGGCGTGTGGTCGCAGATCGCGAGGTACTCGTAGCCACGCTCCTGCGCGGCGCGGCCCATCTCCTCGACGCTCATCCTCCCGTCGGACCACGTCGTGTGGCAGTGGAGGTCGCCGCGGATCTCTTCCGGCTCGACGAGCCCGGGCGGCTCGCCGCGGAAAGGCTCCTCGCGCAGCTCCGGCGGGCACCACGGGATGCCGAGCGCGCGGTAGACGGACTCCTCATCGGGGGCATCGGGCAGCGGCTCGAGCGCCGCCACGTACAGGGGCGAGCCCGTCGCGCGCACCAGGGCAGTCCCGAGCCGCTCCGGCTCCGCGGCGACGAGCTCGACGGGCACGCCTTCGACCGTTACGCCAACGGCACGCCGCTCGTCCTGCTCGACCATCGCAACGACCTGCGGCAGGTCGGCGAAGCGCGCGAGCACCGAGCGCGGATCCGGCGCTGCGCAGACCACCGCCAGCTGCTCGCAGGAGTCGCGCCAGCGGCGCACGTCGCCCGCCGCTTTGCCCTGGAGCGCGGCCGCGATGCTCCCGACGAGCTCCCAGGCGCGGTTCAGAAGAAGTCCCCGGCGCGGCCGGGGCTCGCCTTCGCGGGCGAGCGCGTCGAGGAGCTGCGCCTCGGTCTTCGCCCCGATCCCCGGCACCGTCCGCAGCCGTCCCGCCGCAGCTGCATCGCGAAGCTCCTCGGCGGTGTGGATGTCGAGCGCCCTGGCAAGCTCCACCGAGCGCTTTGCACTCAGCCCGAGGTAGCGGCCGAGGCCGACGAGATCAGGTGAGAGCTCGCGTTCGAGCTCTGCCAGCTCAGCGATCTCGCCGGTCTCGACCAGCTCGCGGAGCCGCGCCTCGATCCCGGCGCCGATCCCGCGCAGGTCGCGCACGCGTCCGGAGCGCACCAGGTCGGCTGCCGGGACTCCGGCGTCCCGGATCGTCTCCGCGGCCCGGCGGTAGGCACGGGCGGTGTACGGATTCGCCTCGGCGAGCTCGAGCAACGACGCAAACGCGTCCAGGCGGTCGGCGATCTGGCGATTGTCCATCGGCCGTAGTGTGCCCCAGCCGGGATGAGTGGAGCGGCTCGCGCCCGCACGCTGTATCTTCTTGCACGACTGTCAGTGACGACGGCATTTCGGGGAGGTCTTGCCGGTGGAGCGCTGCGGAACTCGACGTTCGTCCTTGGGGGGCTTGCTGTTCGCGTGCCTCGCCATGCTCGTGTCGGCCGCCCTTCCCGCCTCGGCCGGGGCGGCGGTGTCGGTCGTCCATGGCCAGCACTACGGCCAGCGGATTTTCCCCGACAACGCGTTCACGACCCGGGACACAACCCAGGTCACGAGTCGCCGCGTCAACTTCCGGCAGGGCGTCGACTATCCGACGGTGAACGGCGTGGTCCAGTCCGCCTGCACCAGTGCCGACTATTCGATCTGCGACGCGTTCTCGGAGCTGAACAAGCTCGATGGATTCGACCTGCAGCCGCGCGTCACGGTGCCGTTCAACGGCTCGATCGACCTCGGCTCGGTGAACGACTCCGATTTCTTCATCAGCGACGACGCGGGCGCCTTCGTGAGCGGCTTGCGCCAGCTGACATTCGACCCCGCCACGCACACGTTGGCGGGTATCAGCGACAAGTTCCTGCGCGAAGACGCGCCGTACCGCATCCACGTCACCGGCGGAATTCGAGACAGTGCGGGAAAGTCGGTCAACGCTTGCGACGGCGCCTGCGTGGTCCGCTTCACCACCCGAACCGGGGCCGGAGAGCTGGTGCGCATCCGCCGCGCAATGGATCTGCCGCTGTCCGACTCCCGAAACGCGTACGTGCTCGCCGGATTCCCCGGCGCCTCGACTTCGACGGCGAGCCGCAAGCTGTCCTTCACGCAGGACGGGACCGACGACGTCTTCCTCGCGGCCAGCGTGGCGCCGTCGCTCGCCGATCCCTTGAACGGCATCGTCCGTAACGACCAGGTCAAGGCGGATGCCTCCGCCTCCGGCGCATTCCAGTCGAGCGCCGTGCCGAATCTGATTCCACCGGGGACGGCGGGGTACTACGCGTTCGGCAGCTTGCTGTCGCCGCGGTACCAGTTCGCGTCGGCGAGCGGACATCAGGACAACCCCTATGGCACCGGCGATGGCCGTACCGACGGCGAGATCCCGCCCGTTCCTTCGACCAAAGCGCCCACTCCGTTCGGCGCCGACCGCATCGGCGCGATCGTGGTGACGCCGAACCCGAGCTCGTTCCCGCCGCCCTGGCCGGCCGCGGTGTACGGGCCGGGCTTCACCCGCAGCGACTACGACCTCTTCGTGACCGCGGACTACAACGCATCGCTCGGGATCGTCACGGTGGCCACCGACCCGGCAGGTCACGGCTTCGGGCCGCGGAGCACGACGACGGTGACGAGCAACGACACTCCGACGACCTTCCTCAGCTACGGCCGCGGACGCGACCTCGACGGCGATGGCCAGATCGGCGACGGCCTCAACGACGGCGTCGGACCGACCGGCCATTTCCAACCCGACGGGAGCGAGCTCCCGTCCCGCAAGCCGCTCGACGGGCTCCAGTCCGGGCTGGTGCAGACCACCGTAGACAACATGGCGCTCGGCCGGGCCCTGAAGGCGGGACTCGACATCCCCGGGATCGGCACCAACCTCGTCGACCCCTCGCGGATCATGTATTACGGGCTCAGCTTCGGCGGCATCTACGGGACCATGCTGATGGGCACCGACCCGCTCTTCCACCAGGGTCTGCTGAACGTGCCCGGCGGGCCGATCGTCGACATCGCGCGCCTGTCGTCGTTCCGCGGCGATCTCGCCGCCACGCTCGGTCGGGCTCGACCGAGCCTGCTCAACGGGGGCCCGGGACTCAACGGCTTCACCGAGGACCTGCCCCTGCGCAACGAGCCGCCCGAGGTGATCACGCACCCCGGTGCGGCTGCGCTTCAGGAGCTGTTCGGCTCGTCGAACTGGTACGAGCGCACCGGTAGTCCCGAGACGTTCGCACCACGCATCCGCCTGCGGCCGGATCCCGCCTGGGCCAACGATCCGAAGAACGTCGTCTTCCAGACGGCATACGGGGACGGGACCGTTCCCAATCCCACCGCCGGGACCCTGTACCGCGCGGGCGCGCTCTTCGACCGCGTCGTGTACTACCGCAACGACAAGACGCCGACCTTCAACTCCGACCCGCACGGGTGGCTTGCGGATCCAACGCTCGCCGGGCGTACCTCCGGAGAGCAGCAGCTCGGGGCGTTTCTCTCAACAGGCCAGCTCGTCAAGACGAATCCGGCCTGGCTCGAGGTGCCGATCGGCGACCCCAACAACCTCGAATGCCTCCACTACCCGGATCCTCAGACGGGACAGCGTCCGAACCGTCAGCCGTTCCCGGCGAGCGGCGACTGCCCACCGCCGCCGCAGCACTAGCGGAACTCGCAGCCGGCGAGATGGTCGTTGACGAGCCCGGCGGCCTGCATCAGTGAATAGGCGGTGGTCGGACCGACGAAGCGAAAGCCGCGGCGCTTCAGCTCCTTCGCCATCGCCTTCGATTCCGGGGTCGTCGCTGCGAGATCGCGGCCGCTCACGGGTGGGTCGGCGAGGTCGGGCGCGGGTGCGAATGTCCAGAGGAGCGACTCGAGGGTCTCCCCTTGGTCGTACAACGCTCGCGTCGCGCGGGCGTTGGCGATTGCCGCTTCGATCTTGCCCCGGTTCCGGACGATGCCGGGGTCGGCGAGCAGGCGGTCGACCTGGCGGTCACCGTAGGCGGCGACCTTCTCGATGTCCCAGGCGTCGAACGCGCGCCCGAAGGCTTCGCGCTTGCGCAGGATCGTCAGCCACGACAGGCCGGCCTGAAATGACTCGAGCACGAGCATCTCGAACAGGTCGCGGTCGTCGTGCATCGGGCGACCCCAGACGCGGTCGTGGTAGTCGATGTACTCGGGTGTGCCGAGGCACCACCAGCACCGGCGGCGGCCGTCCGGGCCCGCCTCGACCCCCATCAAGTCAGGCGGCGCGGCGCGCGCGCAGCAGCGGCATGGTCGTCTCGTCCGCGAACTGCTCGCCGGTCACGCCGGTCACGAAATGCCCGCCGCGGACCAGCCCGCGGGCCTCGAGCCGCCGCAGCGCCCAGAGAACCTCCCGCCACGGAATCGCCAGCCGTTCCTTGAGATGGACGTCGCGGAACACCACGCCCCAGCGCAGCAGGAGCTGCCAGGCGATCGTCTCGGCCAGCTCCTCGGGCTCCTCGATCGGCGCGGCAGCGGGCAGCAGCGTCCAGCGCCCCTCCACGCCTTGGCGCCAGGTGCCCCGCCGGCCGCGCGAGCCGGGCCGCGGGTAGGGTCGCTGACGGCGGGCGAAGCGCGTGCGGGCGTGGAGCAGCGAGCGAACGGCATTGAATCCGTCGGCGGTGACGATGCCCCGGGCGACGCCGTCCCACAGGCCTTCCTCGACGTCCGTCGGGAGACGACTTGTGAGGGCCTGGAGCTCGGAATGGAACAACGCGCCCCGGCCGCGAAGGGCGTCTAGCACCTCTCGCCCGGAGCCGGCGTTCGGTTCCGCAGGTACCGCGGCCCCGCGATGGGCCTGGAGGAGCCAGGGGAGATCCTGCCGAAGCATGAACGTGATGGGCGTCCGGCGGGACGGCGTCTTGCCGGAGCGGCGCGGCTCCCCGGCTGCGGGATCGTCGATCTCGGCGGCCGGCTCGACCAGCGATAGCCGGCCCCACACCACCTCGCCCGACATGCACAGGTCATCGAGCCACTCGGGACGGTACGACTCGACCCGCTGAGCGAACAGGCGCTCCCATTCGCCGGCCGGCATCTCGAAGCCCTGGAGCTGCTCGATCACCTCGGCCAGCCCGGCCCTGCCGTGGCGCCGCGTCTCGGGAGCCGCATGCCACCAGGACTGGAGGAACTCCTGCCATTCCTCCTGGCTGATGGGGCGGACCGCGGCCCGCCGACGCTCGCGGGTATAGCCGTGGATGCGGGCCAGCAGCCGGCGGGCGCACCACTGCTCGCCTCGCCCGGGCTCGAAGTCCCCTGCCACTGCGAACCCGCGCCCGCGCAGGGCTTCGAGCGCGATCGTCAGGGAGGATGGCGACAGGCCGGTGGCGGCGGCGAGATCGCCCACGGTGACCGGACCCGAAACATCGAGGTGGCCCTGTACCAGCGCGACCCCTGCCTCGTCCGCGAGCGCCGCCGCGTCCTTCTCGGTCGCGATCCCGGGTGGAAGGGCGTGATCCGGCACGAACCGGGCGCCCGGGAAGAGGGCCTCGACCTCCGCGCGGCGCTCCGTGGCCGCCCATAGAACGGCTGACGCGCCGGAACAGTGAACCTCGAAGGACCGGCCCGCGTCCGCCAGTGACTCGAAAGGCTCGGCCCATTCTTGCCGCGGCCGTGCGGCGACGAGCGACAGGAGCACGTCGTGGAGCTCGTCCGGGTCCCGCACGTCGGGCGTCGCTTCGGCTCGCACCCGCTCGATCGCATCCGGGTCGAGCTTGCCCAGCTCGCGAGGCTCCACCGGGAGGCCCCGGCGTAGGGGCACCGCGCGCGACCGGCGCTCGCCGATCTCGGTGTCCTCATCGAGGTACGTGAACGGGGCGCCGTTGAGGATCTCGTGAGCGAGGACGCTGGGCTCGACGGTGTCGAGGAAGTGGAGCCGGACCGTCTCCTCCTCGAATCGGCCGACCAGTGCCTTCAGGCCGTCGATGTCCATCGCCTCGTGGAGGCAGTCGCCCATCGTCTCCCGCACGAGCAGGTGATCGGGGATCTCGGTGGGACCAGCCGGGGCGTTGTCCTGGCAGGCGGCGAGGTCCGGGAACACGGCGGCCATCAGGTCGTCCGCTTCCATGCGCTGAATGTTGAACGGGTTGAGCCGGCCGCCCTTGCGCCGCAACACGGCGAGCGACCGATTGAGGTTCCACCGCCAGCGCGCGGTGAACATCGGGCTGCGCAGCACCGCTTGGGAGACGGCGTCCTGCACGTTGTGCGTACGAAGGAAGGCGGGCACGTCTTCGAGCGGGAAAGAATGCTGGGGCCCGAGCGACAGCAGAACGGCATCGTTGCTGGCCGCCGCCTGCAGCTCGAAGTCGAAGTTCAAGCAGAACTTCTTCCGCAGACCGAGGCCGAGCGCGCGGTTGATCCTCGCGCCCAGCGGTGCGTGGACGATGAACTGCATGCCCCCGGACTCGTCGAAGAACCGCTCGAACACGATGTCGTCGTGGGTCGGCAGCACCCCGCCCAACGCTGCGCGGCCGGCGGCCAGATAGTCGACCACCAGGGCGGCGGCGACTTCGTCGACGCCCGGCACTTCCTGCACGTGGGCGATGGCGGACTCGCGGCCACCGGCGTCGAGCCGTTCTGCCACCGCGCTCCGCAACCGGGAGACCTCCTCCGACAATTCGTCGGTACGGCCAGGCGCCTCGCCGACCCAGAACGGGATCGTGGGATGCCTGCCGGTGGCGTCACGAACGCGCATCACGCCATTCGTCACCTGCACGATCTGCCACGGATGGGTGCCGAGCAGGAAGACGTCGCCCTGCATCGACTCGATCGCGAAGTCCTCGTTGACGGTGCCGATGAACACGTCGCCCGGCTCCATCAGGACGCGGTAGTCACCGGTTTCGGGAATCGCTCCACCCGAGGTGAGGGCGGCCAGCCGGGCTCCCCGGCGGCCGCGTAGCCGGCGGTTGACGCGGTCGTGATGGAGGTAGGCCATGCGCCGGCCGCGCCCGGTTTCGATGCCGACCGACACCAGCTCGACGACCTCCTCGAACTCCTCCCGGGTGAGTTGCCGGTATGGCCAGGCCCGGGTGACCAGCTCGAACAGCTCATCCTCGGCCACGCCGTCGTCGCCCCTGGCGGCGGCCTCGGCCACGATCTGCTGAGCGAGGATGTCGAGCGGCTGCTCCGGCGGGTGAAGGGCATCCAGCCGCCCCCGCTGGACCGCGGCGAGCAGCGCGGTGCATTCGACCAGCTCGTCCCGGGTGGTCGGGTACATGATCCCCCGGGGGACTCCGGTGAGATGGTGGTTTGCCCGGCCCACACGCTGGAGGAAGGTGGCGATGCTGTGAGGCGAGCCAATCTGGCATACCAGCTCGACGGGCCCGACGTCGATGCCGAGCTCCAGAGACGCGGTGGCGACGAGCGCCCGCAGATCGCCGGCGCGCAAGCGGTGCTCGACTCGCTGGCGGCGCTCGCGCGATAGTGATCCGTGATGGGCGGCCACCTGCTCGGGGCCCAGCCGTTCGCCCAGCTCGTGTGCCACCCGCTCGGACAGCTTTCTGGTGTTGACGAAGACCAGCGTGGTGCGGTGGTCGCCGACGTGGGCGGCGATGCGATCGAGGATCTCGTCGAATTGATCGCCGGAGATGGCGGCCTCGAGCTCGCCGTCGGGCAGCTCCAGGGACAGCTCGAGGCGGCGCCGGTGGCCACTGTCGATGACGGTGGGAAGCGGTTCGTCCGCTCCCACCAGCAGGCGGGCCGTCGTCTCGACCGGCCTGACCGTGGCCGAGAGGCCGATGCGGACGGGCGAACGCTCGGTCACCGCCCGCAGCCGCTCGAGCGACAGCGTGAGATGCGAGCCTCGCTTGTCACGAGCGAGCGCATGGATCTCGTCGACGATCACCGTCTCCACGGTTTCCAGCGTGGCGCGGGACCTGTCGGCGGTCAGGTACAGATAGAGCGATTCGGGCGTTGTGACGAGCAGGTTCGGCGGCCGGCGGATCATCATCTGCCGCTCGTGCGACGTCGAGTCGCCGGTTCGCACGGCGACCGTGATCGGCGCCGGCTCGTAGCCGAGCTCATGGGCGACCTCGGCGATCTCGTCGAGCGGTTCCTCGAGGTTGGTGTGGATGTCGACGGCGAGGGCCTTGAGCGGGCTCAGGTACACGACCTGAGTCGCGCCCTCGATCGATCGGCCGGCCTCGTGGGCCTGGTAGAGCGCGTCGATGGCCGCGAGAAAACCGGCCAGCGTCTTGCCCGACCCGGTGGGGGCGCAGACCAGTGTGTGCCGGCCCGCGGCGATCGACGGCCAGCCGCCGGTCTGAGCTTCGGTTGGCCCGTCGGGGAACCGTCGCTCGAACCACGCGCGAACCGCCGGGTGAAACCGGTCGAGAATCGCGGAGCCGGCCGGAACTGCGGTCGTCGATGGGCGCGCGCTCACAGCCACATGCAAGACCTTAGCCTCTCGGGGAGCGCCGCCTTGCCGGCCGCTGGAACCACACCTGAACTCGGTGGCTGGGCCGGCTCCATCCCGCATCAAGCGGTCGTCAAAAGCCTCCCGTGGCCGGTTGGCCGTACCAGGCGGTCATGCGCTTGCCACCACCTCGCCGACCGTGACGTCCTTGAGCGTCACTCCAGGGTTCGAGTCGACGGCTCCGCCGATTTGTTCCGCCGCCGCCTTTGCCGCGTCCTCGGACTCGAAAACGACGACCGAGTTCCCTTCGGCTCCTCCCTCGAGCCTCACCCAATAGCCGGCGACGAACCCTGGCGCCTGCGACACGCGAGGAACGATGTTCTCGCGCAGGTACTCCGCTGCCGGGCCCTCGTCCTGGATGCTCACCCTGATCACTACCGCGTGCATAAGCCTCCTCCTCTCGGGTTGACGGGTGACAGGCTATCCGCTCGCGAGGGCCTACGGCGTCATCACGACGCGACCGAAGGCCCGGCGGCCCTCGATGTACGCGTGCGCGGCGGCGGCCTCGGCCAGCGGAAACGTACAGTCGATCTCGACCTTCAATCCACCGCCTGCAATCCGCTCGAACAGATCGGCGATCATCGCGTGGACCCGGGGGTACTCGGTCAGCAGCGCCCCGCCGAGGAAGACGCCGCGGAGCGTGTTGTTCTGTCCCCACAGATCCCTCGCCTCGATGTTGGAGCCGGCGCGGCCCGCCACTCCCACGCTGACGAGCGTGCCGCGGTATGCGAGCGCGCCGATGCTGTCGACGAGGTTCTGGCCGCCGACCGAATCGAGGATCACATCGGCGCCGCGCCCGTCGGTCAGAGCGCGCGTTCGCTCGACGAAGTCCTCGCGCGCGTAGTTGATCCCGTGGTCGAGACCGAGCCGTCGCAGGCGCTCGAGCTTCTCGTCGCTGGACGCGGTTGAGATCACGGTCGCACCGGCCTGCTTGGCGAGCTGGATCGCGGCCATCCCGACGCCCCCTGCGCCGGCGTGTATGAGCGCCGTCTGCCCGGCCGCCAGGTTGCCGGCCGTGAACAGGCACTCCTCGGCCGTGCCGAACGCGACCGGGACGCACGCCGCAGGAGCCGCGTCCAGGCCGGCCGGAATAGGCCATGTGGAGATCGCCGGAACTGCCCGCCTGGAGGCATGCGATCCCGCCATGTTCAGGGTCACGACCCGGTCGCCGACCGCGCGGTTCTCGACGCCCGTACCGACCTCGGCGACCGTGCCCGCCGCCAGGTAACCCACGATGTGCGGGACCGACGGCGGTGGCGATCCAGCCCGGGCCAGCAGGTCCCCGCCCTCGATGCTGATCGCCTCGACGTCGATCAGCACGCAGCCGTCGGGGCACTCCGGATCGGGTACGTCCTCATAGCGCAGAACACCGGGGCCGCCGTTCTCGTGTATGACCGCCGCCTTCATGTGGGCGCGACTCTAGTCGAGTCGAGCTCGAGCTTGAGCGCTTTCGTGATAATGCGACTCGAAAAACCTGAGAGGAGCCGAGATGGCGAAGGCGCGATTCAGCTTGGACGGCAACGTGGGGGAGATCGTGATCGGAGATCCACCGCTGAATCTGTTCGGGTTGGAGCTCGCGCGCGATCTTGCGAGGGCGACCGGCGAGGCTCGTGACAGCGGCGCACGCGCGATCCTGGTGCGGGCCGAGGGAGACAACTTCTCCGCCGGGGCGAACGTCGAGATCTTCCTCGGCCGCGACGAGAACGCGGCCCGCGAGCTGCTCGAGGAGTTCATGACGGCGATCAGGCAATTCGCCGAGATCGACGTTCCCACCGTGGCGGCGGTTCAGGGGCTTTGCTTAGCGGCCGGGCTCGAAGTCGCCCTCAGCTGCGACCTGATCTGGGCGGCGGAGGGGGCTCAGCTCGGCCTGGTCGAGGCAGTGATCGGGGCCACACCCTTCGGCGGTGGGACACAGCGCCTCGTTGCCCGGGCGGGAGCCGGTCGAGCGGCGGAAGCTGTCTTGACGGGCAGGGCATATCCGGCGCAGACGATGCTCGAGTGGGGAGTGGTCAATCGCGTCGTGCCAGGCGAGGACCTGCACGAAAAGGCACGCGCGTTCGCCGGGCGGCTCGCCGAGGGTCCGACGCTCGCGCACGCCGCTACGAAGCAGATGATCGGGCTGGCTGTCGACGCGGGTGTCGAGACCGCCGATGCAGCTCTGCCTGATGCCGGGGCGCGGGTGATGGCGAGTCAGGATCTGCAGAACGGCGCTCGAACATTGCTCGAGAAGGGTCCGGGGCACGCGACCTTCGTGGGTCGCTGAGGCGCGCTCCGATCAGCGCTTAGACGGACAGCCACCCCTAGCCGACCACGACGGACTGGTTCCGCGCCGTCCTCGGTTTCAGCAGCTGGTTACCGAGGAAGTGCACCGTGACCCTGAATCGCGCATGATGCCGTTGTCTTCCCTTGAGCCTGATTCGTGCGCGAAAGCGGCAGCGCTTGCTCAGCTTGACCTGGCGCAGGACAACCGTCTTCCGTCCGGCTTTGAACCGGACCGTCACCTGTCCCCGACAGGCGCGCCTGGAATTGACGCTCCGGGGCGGGATCACCCGACCCCGAGTCGTGAATCGATACCGCCGGCGGCGGTCACGGCGCGGCGTGGTGATCGCCGTGACCGTCGGCACCACGCGGCGCGCGCGGATCCCGGCGGTCGAGAAGGTTCCGTCCGTTCCACGACTCGTGCCGCTCGAATTGCTAGCCACGAGCCGATAGTGGTAGAGCTGCCCTGCTGCCAGCCCGTGCAGGGCAACGCTCACAGGTTGCGTGTTTGCACTGAGCAGTGTTCTCGAGGCGGTTCGCAAGCCGTATCGCGCGGTGACCCCGAACTCGAAGTAGTACGTCGTCTTGGTTCCGCCCGTGTCGACGGTGCCCGTGACGGTCGCGCCGCTTTGGCCGACCTGGATCGCGCGCCCCGTGGTCGCACGGGGAGGCGGCGGACGAGGCGGCGGCGGCGCGGTCATGAACGTCATGTCCGCACCAACGGTGACGCCGGAGGCGGTTCGCGCGTTCAACCGGTAGTGGTAGGTGCTCCCCGCCCTGAGGCCGGTGAGTGTTGCGGATACAGCATGGTCGGAGCTGTCTTGGCCGACGGACTGCTCCGACGTTCGCCTGCCGTACGCCGTTGTCGTGCCGTACTGGAAGTAGTAGGTGGTTGACTGGCCGCCGGGATTGACCGTTCCGGAGACGACCGCCGAACTGCTCGTCACGCTGCCCGCACCGCCGGTCGCAGCCGTCGCAGCCGCGGCTGCGCCTGTCGAATGCACGAGTGCGGCTGACAGAACGACCGCAGCCGGCAATACCAAGATCGAACGCTTCATCTCATCCTCGCTGGAGCGCGCCGGAACATCCTGAACGAGTCCGGATTTGAATGCGCCGGTTGAACTATGTCGCGGACTTGCGGATGGGGTCGCCCGTCCGCACCGTCCCCCCGCTCACGATCCGGGCATAGATGCCCCGCAGGTTCAGCTCCCGGCCCAGCTGCGTATTGACGAAGCGCATCGCATCAACACCGAACCGCTCCACAAACTTGCCGCAGCCCGTATGCGGCTTGTCGGTGATCTCGATCGTCGCGGTTCCCACGCCGAGCAAAGTGCCCGGCGGCAAGTTGGCAGCACTCAGGTCGAGGTCGACGTAGAGCTGGTCGCCGGCCAAGGGCCAGCGCTCGCGGGTGCGCGCGATGAGCGCGGCCGCGCGGGCGCCCATCATCGTGAGCTGCATATCAGGGTGCGCCGAGCCGTCCGCGGTCGCGCGGCTGCCCCGGTCGAGCCAGCAGTCGCCGACCAGTCCGGCATCCGGGTCGAGCTGGGCCTCGGCCACCACCTCACGCTCTTCCGGGGCAGGCCGGCGGACGATCAATTCGACCGTCCCGGCGGCCCGAGGCGCGCGCCGTATCGTCGCGAGCCCGTTCTCGAGCGCGGCGGTGTCGAGATGTGCGCCCGGGTTCATCTCCATCGTGCCGCCGATCATCTTCCCATGCGGCTCTCAGCGGTGCTCCGGATTCTCGTAGCCGAAGCGGCAGCCCGCCTCCCACTCCGAACGCTGGTTTCCGTGCGCGGGAATGCCGCCGGCGTCCTTCAGCATGCGCGCAACGTGAAGAAGGTTCCATGTGAGGAAGGTCGTGTTGCGGTTCGTGAAGTCGTTTTCCGGTCCGCCCGATTCGGGATCGAGATAGCTGGGCCCCGGTCCAGCCTCCCCGATCCAGCCGGAATCGGCCTGCGGCGGAATCGTGTACCCGAGATGCTGCAGTGAGTAGAGGATGTTCATGGCGCAGTGCTTCGCGCCGTCCTCGTTGCCGGTGATGATGCATCCAGCGACGCGACCGTAGTAGGCGTACTGCCCTGCGTCGTTCAGAAGGTGGCTGTTCCCGTAGAGCCTCTCGATCACCTTCGTGCAAACCGACGACTTTTCACCCAGCCAGATCGGGGAGAGCAGCACCAGGATGTCGGCCGCGATCACCTTTTCGAAGAGCGCCGGCCAGTCGTCGCGACCCCAACCATGCTCGGTCATGTCGGGATACACGCCGGTCGCGATGTCGTGATCGACTGCACGGATGATGTCGACCGTCACGCCGGTTCGCTCCATGATGCCGATCGATCGGTCCGCGAGGCCCTGGGTATTCGACACGCCTGGCGAGCGTTTGAGCGTGCAGTTGATGTATGTCGCCCGCAGGTCCGAAAAGTCCCAGCGCGATTCGCGACATAACTGCTCCTGCTTGTCTGTCAATTCCGGCATCGAGCTCCTTCGGGGGACGTCTCCTTTTTTCGGCGCGAGGTCATGTCCGACCTTCTTCGGTGGACGGAAAGCGCGCGAAGTCGCGGCGGATCGAATTCAGCGCGCGCCGCTCACGTTCGGCAGCCGAGAGGCTGGGCCATTCATTGGCAGCGGCCTCGGCCCGATCCGCCCACTCGAGGAGCATCAGCGCGTAGTGGCTGAGAAAGTCGAATACAAGCGCGCGAACGTGCACCTGGTCCTGGAAAGGCGCCCGTCGTTCCAGATATTCAGGTGCGACGACCCTGCCGGCGCTGAGCACCTCGTGGGCGTCGGCGCGCATTTGCTGCACCGCGGCGTCGACCTGGCCGGGAGCGAGCTCGGCCAGCAACACGCGCAAGATCGGCTCGCACTCGAGCGCCGTGCCGCGCGGCGGACGCTTGAGCCATTCGGCAAGGGCGCGGCGCCCCGCCGGCGTGATCGCATACGTCGTGCGCGTGCGCCCGCCGGTCCTCTCCGC
>Ga0075434_100001726_pt1 | contig 18754 bp, 16 predicted proteins | sample RhiMethybrSRZTD3_FD_75298 | JGI IMG/M metagenome (GOLD analysis project Ga0075434, IMG submission 75298) | Populus rhizosphere microbial communities from Tennessee, USA - Rhizosphere MetaG P. TD hybrid SRZTD3 | ecosystem: Host-associated > Plants > Roots > Rhizosphere > Soil | place: USA... | reverse complement strand
AGAAGCTCGATGGAAACGAGCGCGAGAGGGTTCACGCTTGGAAAAAACCGGTAATCTGGATCGATAACGAGGAAATCGCGGAGCCCGGCGAATTCTCCACGTTGAATAGCTTGCACTGGCCGATTGATAGAGGCGGGTTAAAAGCAGCGGTTACAACTTGCTTGCAAAAAGTTCCCGCAACGAGAGAACGAACGGATCCAAAAAGAGTAAAACCGCCAGCGCTGCAAACGGTCCAATCCTCTGAAGCACCGCCCGTCTCGACGAATCTTGGCGAAAAAAGATTGATCGAGTTGGTAGATATTGTCGAGTAACAAAATTCGGTAGCCTGGACGCATATGCAACTGCCGAAGACTTACAGCCACAAAGATGTCGAAACGAAATGGTATGCCTACTGGATGAGCCACGGCCTGTTTGCACCCGCGGATCGACCCGGCCCATCGTTTTCAATGGTCATTCCGCCACCGAACGTGACGGGCTCGCTTCACATGGGACACGCGCTGAATAACACGCTGCAGGACATTTTGTGCCGGTACAAACGCATGGACGGTTATCGCGTGCTTTGGGTGCCAGGCACCGATCACGCCGGAATCGCCACGCAAAACGTCGTGGAGCGGCAATTGGCGCAGAAAAAAGTCAGCCGAGCTGCATTAGGAAGAAAGAAGTTTGTTGAGACAGTATGGAACTGGAAACGCGAAGCGGGCGATACGATTCTGCATCAACTTAAAGCGCTCGGCGTCTCCTGCGACTGGAGCCACGAACGATTTACGATGGACGAAGGGCTCTCGCGGGCGGTGCGCGAAGCGTTCGTCCGACTTTGGGAGGACAGGCTTCTCTATCGTGCTCAACGATTGATAAACTGGTGCCCGCGCTGCAAGACCGCGCTCGCCGATATCGAAGTCCTGCACGAGGAGGCAGACGGAAGTCTCTGGCACATCCGTTATCCACTGGCCGACGACTCTGCTCAGTATCTGGTCGTCGCGACTACCCGGCCTGAAACAATGCTCGGCGACACCGCAGTTGCAGTGCATCCGGAAGACGAGCGTTACGAGAAGTGGATCGGGAAGAATATTCGTTTGCCAATCAGCGGACGAATTGTGCCGGTCATCGCGGATCCCTATGTCGATCGTGCCTTTGGTACGGGGGCACTGAAGATTACGCCGGGACATGACTTCAACGATTTCGAGATCGGTGAACGATTTGGCTTGGACAAGATCAGCATCTTCGATGCCGATGCGCGCATCGATGCGAGCGCGTTTCTCGCACGCGGTGAAACCGGAGATTGGATAGCGCGCTATCGCGGCAAGGATCGTTCTGAAGCGCGAAAGCTCATCGTGGCTGAGCTCGAGCAGCAGGGTTTTCTTGAAAAGACCGAGCGGCACAAACTCTCGATGGGCTATTGCTACCGTTGCCACACGATTATTGAACCCTACCTGACGCCGCAATGGTTCGTCGATATCAAGCCTTTGGCCAAACCCGCCATGACCGTAGTTCAGGAAGGCAAGATTCGCATTATTCCCGAAGCGTGGAGCAATTCGTACTTCGCCTGGATGGAAAATATCAAAGACTGGTGTGTGTCCCGGCAGATTTGGTGGGGACATCAAATTCCCGCGTGGTACTGCGTGGGCTGTGATCGCGCAAATCTCATTGAGGGCGCCGACGGCGAGTATTGGCTGGGCAAGGATGCAAAACCAATCGTGGCGCGGCAAGCGCCTTCACAGTGTTCAAGCTGCGGCGGTAGCGAGCTTATTCAAGATCCGGATGTTCTGGACACGTGGTTTTCTTCGGGCTTGTGGCCGTTCTCGACCTTGGGTTGGCCAGAGCAAACGAAAGACCTGAAAAGCTTTTATCCGACGTCTGCGCTGGTGACCGGGTTCGACATCCTGTTTTTCTGGGTGGCGCGCATGATCATGATGGGACTCAAGTTCATGAGCGACGTCCCGTTTCATGACGTCTATATACATGCGCTGGTGCGCGACGAGCAGGGGCAGAAAATGTCGAAATCGAAGGGAAACGTTGTCGATCCCCTCGATGTGATGCATCAGTACGGGACGGATGCCTTTCGCTTCACGCTGGCGGCAATGGCCGCTATGGGACGCGATATCAAGCTCGCTGCCGACCGGATTGCCGGCTATCAGAATTTCGTCAACAAGCTTTGGAACGCCGCTCGCTTTGTGCAGATGAATACGGCAAATCTGCCTACCGCGGATTTCGGGCGCAACGCTCTACGGGAGCGAGATCTCGGCTTTGCCGAACGTTGGATCCGCTCGCGACTTGCGTTCACGATCGCTGAAGCGCGCGCCGCGATTGACGCTTTTCGGTTTAACGACTACGCCAATATCCTGTATCAGTTTACCTGGCACGAGTTCTGTGACTGGTATATCGAGATGAGCAAGCTCGCTCTGAGCAGCGCGGATCTCGTCGTTGCGGAGCGGAGCCGCAAGCTCTTGCGTGCAATTCTCGACGATATTCTCTTGCTGCTCCATCCCGTGATGCCGTTTGTGACCGAAGAGATATGGCAGAGTCTCGGCAGTCCACGGGAAAGTATCATGGTTCAGCCGTATCCGGTTTCGGAAGAGAGCTGGCCTGATGCACAGATCGAAAGGCAAATGACATTTTTGATGGATGCCGTGAGAGCGATTAGAAACCTGCGCACGGAAATGAATTGTCCACCGGGCAAAGAAGTCAACGTGATCTTTCGCGGGGCGGCGGAAGATCTGCGATTCCTGCGCGAACAGGAGCCCTATTTTCGCTCGCTCGCGCGCGTGAGCGCGGCGGAATTTCGCGAAGGCGGCGAACGTCCGAAGGGAGCGGCCACTGCGGTGATCGGGACTACAGAAATCTATTTACCGCTCGAGGATCTCATCAATCTCAACGAGGAGCGCGCACGGCTGTCCAAGGAAGTCGGCAAGATTGAAGACGAGCTGGCGCGCGTGCAGAGGAAACTGGGCAATGCGGATTTTATCGCGAAGGCGAAGAGCGACGTGGTCCACCGGGAGCGTGAAAAGGCGACTCAGTTTGAAGAGAAGATTCGCGCCTTGCGAGCGAGCCTCGGCAAATTGCAAGAAATCCAGGCGGAAAGGAATTAGGCCGATGGATATTCATGTGAGCCCTCAGATCGAGAGATTGATCCGTGACGCATTGGACGAAGACATCGGCGCCGGCGACCTCGCGACCATGGCGACGATCTCGGCGGACTCGCGCGGCACGGGACTTTTTCGCGCAAAAAAAGAGGGTGTGGTGGCGGGCTTGGTGTTGCTCGACCGGATTTTTTACTTCATTGATCACCGCGTCGAATTGCGTTTGCACGCGAAAGACGGCGCGCAGGTCACTCCGGGACTGGTGGTTGCCGAAGCGGTCGGGCCGGTGCGGGCGTTGCTGCTCGCCGAACGGACCGCGCTCAATTTTCTTCAGCGGCTATCCGGCAATGCTACGCTTACACGCAAATACGTCGAGGCGGTAAAAGATTTTCCCTGCAAAGTTCTTGATACGAGAAAGACGACGCCCGGACTGCGCACATTGGAAAAGTATGCCGTCCGTATGGGCGGAGGCATGAATCATCGCATCGGTCTCTATGATGCGGCGCTGGTCAAGGATAATCACATCGAAGCAACGGGGTCCATCGCCGAAGCGGTCAAGGCCGTGCGGCGCCATGCGCCGTTCATGGCCAAAGTGGAAGTGGAAGCGAGCAGCTTACAACAGGTGCGCGAAGCGCTGGATGCCGGAGCCGACGTCATCATGCTCGATAATATGACGCTCGCGCAAATGGCGGAGGCCGTAAAGTTAGTCAACAAGCGCGCTTGGGTCGAGGCGTCCGGCGGCATTACGCTGGAAACCATTCGCCAGGTGGCAGAAACCGGCGTGGATTTTATCTCGTCAGGCGCGCTCACACATTCGGCGCCCGTCGTCGACTTCAATATGAAGATCACGCTGAACTCGCATTGACCAACGTCTCTCTGTTCCACGGCTTTGAGCCCCCTCGATATTGACGGAATCAAAAGGCGCTTAGAAGCAAAACGCCTGGGCGGGAAAGTTCATTATTTCGCCGAGCTCGGCTCGACGAATGTCCATGCGCGAATGCTCGCGGAACAGGGCGCAGCCGAAGGCGAAATCGTCATTGCTGAAGCGCAAACGGACGGACGCGGTCGCCTGGGCCGGCGCTGGGAATCGCCAGCCGGGGTAAACCTATACCTCTCCGTCATTCTTCGGCCTCGTTTGCTGCCGGTTCATGCGCCGCAGATCACGCTCATGGCTGCGGTTGCGCTGGCTGAAACCGTCGCTCCTTTAATTAAGCAAGCGCCGGTGATTAAATGGCCGAACGATATTTTGGTGAATGGTAAAAAGCTAGCCGGTGTTTTGAGCGAAGCAGTCTGCGACCCGCAACGCATCGACCATGTGATTCTGGGCATCGGTCTCAATGTGAATTATCAAGTCACTTCAATGCCGCCGGAGATTCGTCAGTGGGCGACTTCGGTGGCTGATTTGACAGGCAGCCCAATCGATCGCGAAAGCGTGATGATACGATTGATTCACTACCTGGACCGGTGCTATGGAGAGCTTGACGAGCATGGCTTCGAAGCGCTGCGGTCACGCTGGGATGCGTTTTTCGGTTTGCGTGGTCGACGTGTCCGGATCGAAAACCGCAAAGAAGATGTTGTGATCGGCCGCGCTCTGGGTATTGACCGGAACGGGGCGCTGATTGTTGAGGATGACTTCGGCCGGCTGCAAAATATTTACGCCGGAGACATAATTCCGCTGGAGAGCTGAAGCTCAAATCCCATGCTTCTTGCCATCGATATCGGCAACACCAACATTGTTCTCGGACTCTATCAGGGCAAAAAGCTGGTGACGCACTGGCGACTCGCCACACAGGCGGAACGCACCGCGGATGAATACGGTGTTATCATATCTCAACTGATCGATTATTCCGGCCATCGAAGCCAGCAAATCTCCGCGATTGCGGTCTCGTGTGTTGTCCCTCCCATGGTTACCATGACCGAGGAGCTCGGCCGGAAATTTTTCCGTCTCGAGCCGCTGATCGTCGGGCCCGGCGTTAAGACCGGCATGCCGATCCTTTATGAGAGTCCCAAGGACGTCGGTGCCGACCGGATCGTAAACGGTATTGCGGCATACGATAAATATCGCGACGCCTGCATCATCGTGGATTTCGGCACCGCAACGACTATCGATCTGATTTCGAAAAAGGGCGAATACATCGGCGGCGCCATTGCTCCCGGCCTATCGATATCACTCGAGGCTCTGATTCAGCGGGCGTCGAAACTGCCGCGCATCGAGATCGTCAAGCCCAAAGACGTGGTGGGACGAAATACCATCAACTCGATTCAAGCCGGCATTTTTTACGGCTATGTGGGGCTCGTGGATGGGATTGTGCAGCGCATTCAGAAACAACACGGGATTCGAGGAAAGGTGGTGGCGACCGGAGGCTTGGCGCCTTTGGTGGCGTCAGAATGTTCCAGCATCGATAACGTGGACGAGTTCTTAACCCTCGAGGGGTTGCGAATAATTTACGAACGAAATGCGCTCCAGGAGGTTAGAGCGCGAGCACAGACTTAGAGATTCGAGGAAGGGAACCATTATCATGGCTGTAGCGGAGCTCGATAAACTTCGTAACGTCGGGATCCTGGGGCAAGGCGGTTCAGGCAAAACATCGTTGGGCGAAGCGATGTTGTTCGCGGCGGGCGCGACGCAACGATTGGGAAAGGTTCAAGACGGCACCGCCGTGCTCGACCACGAGCCGGAAGAGATCAAGCACAAAGTCTCGATCTCGACCGCATTTCATTCGTTGAGCTGGAAGAAGCATTTTATAACTTTGATCGACATGCCGGGTTATGCGGCGTTTTTCGCCGATTCGATGAACTGCATGCGCGCCTGTAGCGGGGCGGTGTTCGTTGTCAATCCGCTGGTGGGCCTGCGCGTCGAGTCCGAACGCCTGTGGACGCGCGCCAACGAGGAGCGGATCAGCCGACTGATTTTTGTCAGCAAGATGGATCACGAGCCCGCCAACGTTGAGGATCGCCTGGCGCCAATTTTCGAGGGCTTGGAAGCGAAGGGAGTTTATCTACAATTGCCGATCGGCACCGAAGCGGGGTTCAAGGGGATTGTCGATCTGCTGTCCATGAAAGCCTATCTTTATGAACCGGGCAGCGGAAAATTTTCCGAAGCGGAGATTCCGGCGGACTCAAAGAGCGCCGCGGAATCGTGGCGCCAAAAAATGGTCGAAGACGTTTGCGAGACGGATGACGAGTTACTGGAGAAATTTCTCGACGGTACGGAACCGAGCTCAGAGGAATTAAAGAAGGCGATTCGGGAGGCGACCCGCGAGCGCAAAATCTTTCCGGTTCTTTTCGGCTCGCCTGTACATCAGATCGGGGTCGCGCAGCTTCTCGACGCCGTCATCGAGTATCTGCCCTCGCCCATGGAATTGGGCCGAGTGGAAGGCAAGAATCCGAGCAGTGGTGAATCGCTCAAACGGCCGGTCGATCCGAATGCGCCGTTCTCGGCCTATGTCTTCAAGACCGTGATTGATCCCTTTGCCGGGAAGCTTTCGATCATGCGTGTGATCTCAGGAAAGATTGCTCCCGACGTGAATTGCTACGTGGCGAATCGTCAGTTGCGCGAAAAAGCCGGCCACCTGTTTCGCTTGGAAGGGAAGAAACAGGAACCGGTCAGGGAGGCGGTGGCGGGGGAAATCGTCGCAGCCGCGAAGTTCAAGGACATCGCGACGGGAGACACGCTATGCGACGAGAAAGCCCCGATTGTTTACGACGGCGCCATGCGCTTCGCGCCGAATATCTCGTTCGCGCTGGAGCCGAAAAGCAAAGCCGACGAAGACAAGCTGCCGCAGGGCTTACACCGGATGATGGAAGAAGATCAGACCATCGAAATGCATCGGGATGAGGAAACTCGCGATTTCATTATTTCGGGTATGGGGCAGCAGCATATCGAGATCATCGTCGAGAAACTCAAACGCAAATATGGAGCGGAGGTTGTGCTCAAGGCGCCGAAGGTGCCCTACAAGGAGACCATTCGCAGCAGCGCCAGCGCGCAGGGACGATTGAAAAAGCAGACGGGCGGGCGCGGCCAGTTCGGCGACACATGGCTCAAGGTCGAGCCGCTTCCGGCGGGCAAGGGGTTCGAGTTTGTCGATCAGATCGTCGGGGGGGCGATTCCTCGGAACTATATTCCCGCGGTCGAAAAAGGCGTACGCGAAGCGATGGTCGGAGGCTATCTGGCGGGTTATCCGATGGTCGACGTGCGCGTGACGCTCTACGACGGCTCGTATCATGATGTCGATTCGTCGGATATGGCGTTCAAGATTGCGGCCTCAATGGGCTTTAAAAACGCCGTGGACAAGGCGAAACCGGTTTTGTTGGAACCGATCATGAACATGGAAATCTCCGTTCCGGATGAGTGTATGGGCGATGTCATCGGCGATCTCAACAGCCGACGCGGAAAAGTCCTGGGCATGGATACAAAAGGGCATACCCAGGTCATCAAAGCGCGCGTGCCGATGTCAGAAGTTTTAAAGTATGCGCCGGATCTGCGCTCGATCACCAGCGGACGCGGCGAGTTTCAAATGGAGTTTGCCCATTATGAGGAGCTGCCCGCACATCTATCGGAAAAAGTCATCAAGGAGGCCAAAGCGAGCAAAGCAGCCGAGCATAACGGCGAAAAAGCATGAGGAAAGCTATGGAGCAGTTTGATCAATTCAATGCTTCGCTTTTGTATTGTAACAAGTGCGGCCGCGCGATGCCTGTGCGCGAACGGCTATTGTTGGTGTTGCCGGACGGCGAGTTGTACGACTACACGTGCCAGGGTTGTAATAGCTCGCTCGGTTCCAAAACGGAAAAGGCGGGACTTAAACCGGTTCCGCGCGAGCCTCGCTCCAGAGTAGGAGGCTTTTAGCATGGCCATTATCGACTCCGATGCTCATGTCCTAGAGACGGATCGAACCTGGGACTACATGCTTGAATCCGAGCGCGAGATGCGACCGCGCATCGTGCCGACGCCGAAGGATGCGAGCTCCGGCGGCGAATCCTGGTTGGTGGATGGAACGTATATCGGCAAAGCGCGCAACGTCGGCCAAGACACGGCTAAAGAATCGCGCGAGATGGAAGATGTCAGAGCGCGTCTCAAGCATATGGACGAGCTGAACGTCGACGTGCAGGTGCTCTATCCGACGATTTTTCTCCGTCCCTTTACCCGACGCCCGGACGTTGAGCTGGGAGTGACCCGGAGTTACAACCGCTGGCTTATCGATATATGGAAAAAGGCGCCAGAGCGATTGCGCTGGGTCGCTGTGCTGCCGTTGCTGTCGATCGACAAAGCGATCGCAGAAGCGCGCTTTGCCAAAGAGAACGGCGCATGCGGCATTTTTATGCGCGGTTTGGAAGGGGACAAGCACATCAGTGACACGCATTTTTTTCCCATCTATGAAGAAGCGGGTAAGCTCGACCTGCCCGTCTGCGTTCATTCCGCAACCGGCAGCTTTGCGGTGCACGATTTTTTCTTAAACGAATGCGGCTTCAACAAATTCAAGCTCGCGGTCGTCGGCTCGTTCCACTCGCTCATTTTCAGCAAAATTCCCGAGAAGTTTCCGAAAACCAAATGGGCTTTCATCGAAGTCAGCTCGCAGTGGGTGCCGTACGCCATCCATGACTATGCACGGCGTTTCGAGAGAAGCGGCGCCGCGGTCGATAAGACTCAGGTGCTCCAGAAGAACAAAATATGGGTGACCTGCCAAACCGACGATGATCTGGCGTATGTCCTTAAATATGCGGGCGATGATAAGCTCATTATCGGCACAGACTACGGCCACAACGATACCTCATCGGAAATTCTCGCGTTGCGAAAGCTGAAAGAAGACGGCGCGCTGCCGACGTCGGTGGTGAACAAGATTCTCGACGATAACGCGCGCGCGTTGTATGGATTATAAGCCGGTTCAACGTTCAAGGTTTCAGGTTCAAAGTTCCGAGTGGGAAGCGTGTACCTAGAACGTTTGAACCTGAAACATTGAACGAGAATTGCCATGATCATCGATTTTCAAGCTCACCTGTTTCCTGAAGCTTATCTTGGCGAGATGAAGCGGCTTGACGGAGCCGTCATCTTAGAAGAGCCCGACCCGCACAGCGGCATGCAGTATTTTTACGACAAGAAACTGAAGTGTCGCATCAATACTGCAACCATGCAGGGCCAGAATATCGATGAGCGCTTGAAGCACATGGATGAACTTGGGATTGACGTACATGTGCTGACGATTCCTGCTCCGGGCGCCGACCGTTTCGACGGCGCCGACGCGATAAAAATTGCGCGAAGCGCAAACGATGCGATCGCGGCCGTCTCGCGCAGCCACCCCAAACGTTTTATTGGGTTTTTCACGCTGCCATCGAGCGACATCAAAGCCTCGCTCGATGAGTTGGAACGCTCGGTCAACGAACTCGGGATGCGCGGCTTTGGCTGTTTCGCGAATTTGAACGGCCAAGCTTTGGATCGTGAGGAACTGTTTCCCATTTACGAGCGGCTGGCAAAATATAAGCTCCCGGTTTACCTGCACCCGACTGCGCCACTCGCAACGGAAGCCGTGGGCATCGACATTATGCCGACCTTGATTTTCGGCTGGGCATTCGACAGCACCGTGGCGATGACCCGGCTGGTGTATGGTCGGGTATTGGAGCGTTTCCCAGAAATAAGATGGGTGGTGGCGGATGTCGGTGGCGTGTTGGCTTTTTTCGCGCAGCGCGCGATCAACATCTACACCGGACGCACGGAGGAGATCCGCCACAAGTATGGGCTCAAAGAAAACCCGCTCGATTCGTTTCGGCGCTTTTACGTCGATACGGCGGATCATCCGGCTTCGACACTGCGCTGCGTTAAGGATTTTTTCGGCGTCGACAGAATGGTTTTGGGCACGAACTATCCATATGGGCCGGAACAAGGGCGCGTACTGGTCAAAAACAGTCTAAAGGCGATTGACGGGCTCGGCCTCGAGCCCGGCGAAAAAGAAAAAATTCTTGGCGGTAATGCGGCGCATATCCTGGGGATTGGAGCAGCATGAAGTTCACCAAAGCAGCGCGCCCCGTCATCATGGGCGCGAATGGGATGGTCTCGTGCGGCCACCCGATGGCGGCACTGGCCGGTGTCAATATACTTCGTGAGGGCGGGAATGCCGTGGACGCGGCTCTCGCTGCGGCGTTTGTGATGTCGGTGGTCAAGCCGGAAGCGAGCGGCCCGGGCGGCGATTTGTTTGCTTTGGTCTACATAAAAACAACGGGCAGAGTCGAGGCCATCAATTCGAGCGGACCAGCGCCAGCCAAGGCGAGCATCGAATACTTCCGTGAGCGTGGCCTCAAGGGCGTGCCGCAATTTGGCGCGCTGAGTATTGCCGTGCCCGGAGCAGTGGACGGTTGGCTCGAGCTGCACAACAAATACGCGACAAAGGAATTATCGCGGCTGATGAGCGATGCCGTCCACCTGGCGCGCGACGGCTTTCCGATTTCGCTGGAGTTTGCTGAAGCCATCGAGGAGTTCAGCCCCGAGTTTTCCTGGGTCGATCGCTGTTATCGCCAGCCGCTCGGCAAAGTAATGCCCGGAAAAATCGTTAAGCACAAAGGCTTGGCGGACGTCTTGGAAAAAATCGCGCAGAAAGGGCGCGATGGTTTTTACGCCGGCGAGATCGCCGACAAGATTTGCGCAACCGTTAAAGCCGACGGCGGGATTCTCACGCTCGAAGATCTCCAGTCAATCGTGTGCCAATGGCTCGACCCCGTCAAATCGACCTATCGCGATACTTTGGTCTACGAGCAGCCGCCGGTATCCCAAGGTTTCATGGTGCTCGAGATGCTCAATATCGCCGAGGGATGGCCGTTTCACGACGGGACCATGAGCCCGGCCGATATGATTCACAACCAAGTGGCGGCCAAGAAGCTCGCGTTCGAAGATCGCATCCATTATCTCGAAGATCCGGCCTTTGGCGATCCAAACGTCGCCATGTTGATTTCCAAGGAACACGCGGCGAAACGGCGGGAGCTCGTCGGCGACATCATGAACCGGCTCCCTGCGAGCGTCTCGAATCAAAGCAGCGATACTACGTATCTATGCGCTGCGGATCGCGATGGCAACGTGATTTCGTTCATTCAAAGCGTCTTTGCCCCCTTTGGTTCGCGCGTGATCGCTGGCGACACCGGCATTGTCATGAACAATCGCTTGTGCAGCTTCGGGCTTGATCCGAGCAAGGCCAATTCGCTCAAGCCGGGCAAACGACCGGCGCATACGCTCAACACCTACATGGTTTTTCGCGGCGGTGAAGCTTTCGCCGCGGGCGGGAGCCCCGGCGCGGACGAGCAACCGCAGACGAATTTTCAAATCATTCACGATCTGGTGGATCTGCAAATGGATCCGCAGAGCGCGGTCGAAGCGCCGCGCTGGAGCCATCAACCCGGCACGCCGCCGCGCGATCAGCTCCCTGAGGCTCTGCGCGTCGAGCAAGGATACGAAGAAGCCACCTTGGACGGCTTGCGGAGACGAGGACACAAACTCTCCGTGGTGGATCGCTGGTCCTTCGGCAGCGCGAAAGTGATCGTGCGTGATCGTGAAAACGGCTGTTGGCTCGGGGGCGCCGATCCCCGCCGTACCGGCTACGCGTTGGGCTGGTGACGTTCCCGCTTTTTTCTACCGGATTTTTCTCCACGAGAGCCCAGTGAAGTTCAGCCTCTTCACCGAAATACAGTGCCCGGACGGAACTTCGGCGGCGGCGCGCCTTGACGAATTCCTGGAGCAAGCGGAGTGCGCCGATCGGCTGGGATTTCACGCTTACTGGCTCGCGGAGATTCATTGCCAGCCCAAGTTCTCGCTCCTGTCGGCGCCTTACGTCGTGCTCGGTGCGGTGGCGCAGAGGACCCAACGGCTCCGGCTCGGCGTTGCGGTCAATACTTTGCCGGTGCATCACCCGGTGCAGCTTGCCGAGGAAGCGGCGATGCTCGATCTTGTGAGCCACGGACGGATGGAATTCGCCGCCGGTGGCGGCCATCCGCACAGTCGCGCCTATGAATGCTTCGGCGCCGATCATAAATCGACCCACGAGGTCATGGCCGAGTCGTTGGAGATCATTCGGAAAGCGTGGTCGGAGCCGACGCTCACGTTCAAAGGAAAATTTTTCGACATTCCCGAAGTGATCGTCAATCCGAAACCGGTTCAACGGCCGCTGCCGCCGTTCTATATGGCGACGAGCTCGCTTGACGGCGTCGAAGTCGGCGCGCGCTTGGGGATCAACATGTTCCTGCCGATCCATACTCGGTTGCCGGAACAGGTCGTCGAATATGCGAACGCTTACTGGACGGGACTGACGAAGCATGGACATAATTCGCAGGAAAGAGAGTTGGGATTATTGGTGCCTGTGCACTTGGCGTCGACCGCTGAAGAAGCGAAAAGCCGCGCCCAAGCCGGCGTCATGAGCTATTTCAAAACCATTCTCGACCTACGATTGGATTACACCGAGTGGCTAAATCGGCGCGGCGTCGAGTTGCCCGCGCGCCTTCGAACGGCTGCGGGAACGCAGGTTTCCTTCGAGACGATTTGCGAGAAACATGCGGTGATCGGCGACGCCGATTTCGCCGTCGATAAAATTCGCAAGCTAACGGAGCAAACCAGGGCGCGCCATCTGCTCATATGGTTCAATATCGGCACCGTACCGCATGCGCTTGTGCTTGATTCCATGCAGCGTTTTACTAACGACGTGATGCCAAAATTGTGAGATAGGCGTGTAGGGGCGCAGCCTGCTGCGCCCGGACCGTTGTAAGGGAGATCACATGGAAGAATTAACCGAACAAAAATGCGTGGCCTGCCGCGTCGGCGCGCCGTCCGTGACGGCGGAAGAAATGAAAGAGCTTCGGCCGCAAGTGCCGGAGTGGCAAGTGATCAGTGAAGACGGCATTCCGAAATTGGATCGACTTTACAAGTTCAAAAATTTCAAAGACGCGATTGCATTTACGGACGAAGTCGCCGCGGCGGCCGAAGCAGAAGGCCATCATCCGCGCATCACGACCGAGTGGGGCAAAGTCGCTGTCACCTGGTGGACGCATAAGATCAAAAACCTGCACAGAAACGACTTCATCATGGCGGCAAAGACCGACGTGATTTACAAGAAGTACGCGCCAGCCTAACAAGATCCGCTTTACCCCACCGATCAAAAACTGCGTCTGGTGGAGGTGGACCATGTTACGCCAACCGGTTGGATTGTACGGATTGATTCTCGCGACAATTTTCATATGCGAAGACCGATGAAGCGAAGCGGCTCATCAAGCATGGCGCGCATGACCTCGCCTATTTAGCACGGCCTTATTTTTTGGCGCCGGGTACGCCAAAAGCGCGCGTGCAAATCCTAGGGCCAGGCGTTCGCCGATGCAGTGAAGGATCCGGAGTTGCTCGCCGAAGCGAAGAAAGCAAATTTCGCGATAGATTATGTTTCCGGCGAAGACCTCGAGAACATCGTGAACGGCCTTTACAAGATCGAGCCGGAGTTCGCGGCGAAGATGAAGCAGATTCTCGTGGCGTAAGCCATTCCCGCTGCCCGCAGGCTTATCGAGGTACTCCGAAGAAGCGAATTAAACCCTAAGACTCGCTATTCGGTAGCTTGATCGATGACTACATCCACGTTCTTCGTACCGACTTCGACCGGATTTTTTTTATATTCGCCGGTCATGTCGCCGGGACTGCGGGTGACGGGATTGCCGTCCTTGTCGAGGCGGACCGTGAGGTTGATTTTGCCGGTGAACGGCGTGCCCTGCATCATGACGTTGTCTTGACTGAGCGTGTAATCGACCGGAAATGTCGGGCGATCAATCTTTTTTACGGCGAGGGGTGGACCGCCACCGCCCGTCGCGGGGCGGGCGATGATAAACAAGGCTGCGTTCGGATCGATGCCTCCTTTGAGTTTTGCATCGATGCTGATTTTGCCGCTGATCTGCGCGGAAGAGGATGGGGCCGCGGAACCTTTTTCGGATGCCGTTGACGGGGTTGTCGCTCCGCCCTGCGTTGGGATCGTCGCCAATACTTTGACGACCTCATTTCGCTCCTCGCCGGCAGGAATGAGGCTGAGCAATTGCTCCAGCACCTGTCGGGCTCCGGCGTAATCTTTTTTGTCCTGATACAACACCATGCCTTTGCCCCAGAGGGCCATTGGAAAATTGGGGGCTTGCAACAGCGCTTTGTCGAACGCCATCAGGGCGCCGTCCCCGTGGCCGGCTTGTACCAATATGTAACCCATATAGGTATGTGCTTCCGGGTTGTTCGGATCTTCGGCAAGCACTCTTTTGAAAGCTTCGATTGCTTTGGGAAAGTCCTGCTTGCTGAAAGCCTGTTTGCCTTCGGTGAGAGCGGCGCGCGCGGCGGGCGGCGTGGTGCCGGTCATGAAATCGCCGGTGATCGTACCGCCTTCCGAGTCGCGCTCGCGCACGGAGCGAGTCAGCATCACCCCCAGCGCCAAACCGAAGACTAGAAGAAAAACGCCACCTGCGATGATTTGCCAGCGGCCAAATTGCGGATTGGCGCCACGGCGCGCTTCGCGCTTCCTCGTTTGGCTGGCGGATTTTGCCTGCGGTTCAGGCGGCGTTGCGGCGAGCCGGTTGACGACGTCCACACTCTTCGCGACGATTTCTTGCTTGAGAGCAGTGTAATCCGACTCCGATAGCTTTCCCGATTGAAAATCGAACTCCAGCTCGGCAAGTTCGCCGCGCAAACGGGCGTGTTCCCGCAGCAGTTGTGCCCTCGCGCTGCTGTCTTCGAGATCGGGCTCCTCGATTTCTTCGTGTAAGAGCTCAGCGCGCGCCGCTCCCGAAGGTAATCTGGAAGCCATGGTCGGCTGCGCGGTTGTTTTCTTCCGCGTCCAGCGGTGGGCGAGCCAAAGTGCTGCTACAACCCCGAGTACGAGAACGACATACGGCAATATCCATAAAAGCGCGCTGAAGCCGGTGGTTCGCGGTTTCAGGAGCACCCATTCGCCGTATTTCGATACGAAAAACTCTTTGATCTGATCCGGCGATTTGCCGGCCTGCACTTGCTCGCGGACGATAGCGCGCATCTGTTGCGCCATCTCCGAAGGTGAGTCGGCGACGGAAAGATTCTGGCACACGACGCAACGAAGCTCGGCGGAAATAGCGCGCGTCTGCTCTTCGAGATCAGGCGCCGGCGCTGCATCCGAATAATGGACGATGCTGCCCAGCAGGAGCAGGAGAGCAAGCAATCGACACGGTTGGGTCAGCTTCATTTTATTGCCGAATAATCGCCCTTGCCTTCCTGGGCACTGACGATACCCTTTTCCGCTTCTTCCAGTTTACTGACGACCAGCGCGGCGCGAATGGCGCCGACATGCTTGTAAGTGATGCGTCCTTGGGGGTCGATAAAAAAACTTTCCGGAATACCCCAGGTGCCATAGTCCACGGCAATCTTGGCTGCCTCGTCCTTGCCATTGGGATAGGTAATATTGAACTCCTTCAAAAACTCGAGAGCGTTTTGATCTGTGTCCTGCACGGCTACACCGAGAAAGACCATATTCTTGTCTTTGATTTTCTGCCATGCCGTTTCCAGTTCGCGGGCTTCATCGCGACACGGTATGCACCAGGACGCCCAAAAGTTGAGAAACACGGCCTTGCCGCGCAGGTCGTCAAGAGTCAAGGTGCGGCCATCGAAAAGCTTCAGTGTAAACGGCGTTGCCGGTTTGGCGAGCAACGGCGACACAATATAGTGTGAATCGCGCGTGAAACCGTAGGCGAGCAATGCCAGGAGTGGCCCGATAATCAGGAGCGTAATAACAAAGCGACGGACAGGCATTCAGTCCTCGCTGCGCTCGGAATGGGAAATTTCAAATTTCAGATTGCAGAAACGGATCATTTTTTCGGTCTCGCTCGATTCGCACGGCTCGGTGAGTGGGGAAGCGCACGTCATAACTTTCGAATCAAAAATCGCATGGCGCCAGAGACGCTTTCTTTCCGATGGGCGAGATGCAGATCAAAGTCCCGACAGCGATCACAAACCCTCCGATCCACATCCAGATCACGAGCGGGCGGACCAGTACTTTCAGTGTGGCCTGATTGCGGTCCACCTGGCTGAAGCCCGAGAGAATCAAATAAATATCTTCGGTCAGGCTGCTTTGATGTACGGCGCGGCCGATAGGCGATTCCTGGGTCGGAAAAAATTTCAGCGCAGGACGGAGCGTGCCGTTGTCGCTGCCGTTATGAAAGACGTGAAATGCTCCCTCGACGCGAAAATGCGTCGGCTGTTGTGAACCGCTCAGGCCGGCAAACTGAATCCGATAGTTGCCGACTTGGAGTTGCTGATTGAGCGACATCGTTGCTTCCTTTTCGATGCTGTAGGACATCGAGCCGGCAATGCCCATCATAATCAGCACAATCCCGAGGTGAACAACGAAACCGCCGTAGCGGCGTTGATTACGACGAGCCAGTGTCACCAAACCGCGAAAGACCCCCTCGCCCGCGATGCGCCGGCGCGCACGGAGCGCCAATCCGGTGTCATACAAGATACTGAACACGACGAAGGCGAGAAGCGTAAAACCCAACAGCGGCATAAACTCGCGGATTTTCCACGCAAACAAACCGAAACCGAGCAGTAATGCCGCTGCCGCGGGCCAGGTGAAGTTGCGCTTTAGATTATCCCAAGAGGCGCGCCGCCAGGCGATAATCGGACCTACCGCCATCAAAAATACCAGAAATAAAAACAGCGGCACGGTCACGGAGTTGAAATACGGCGCTCCCACACTCACTTGAACACCCGCCACGGCTTCAGAAATCAGCGGAAAAATTGTCCCAAGGAAAATTGTGAACAGCGCCGAGACCAGGACAATGTTGTTGAGCAAAAAGGCCGATTCCCGGCTGACCATGGAATCAAGCTCGGGTTGCTCTCTGAGCCGATCAGCACGATACGCGACAAGGCCGAAGGAGCCGAGCAGGATAACGGCGAGAAAACCGAGAAAAAATCCGCCCACGGGTCCGGACGAAAACGCGTGAATCGAGGAAAGAATTCCGGAGCGGGTAAGAAACGTGCCGAAGATCGTCAGACTGAAGGCGACAATAATCAACGACAAGTTCCACACCTTCAGCATGCGCCGTCGTTCCTGGACCTGGATCGAGTGCAAAAACGCCGTTGCCGGGAGCCATGGCATGAAGGCAGCATTCTCTACCGGGTCCCACGCCCAATAACCGCCCCAGCCGAGAACATGATACGACCACCACGCGCCGACCAGATTGCCCGCAGTCAAAAAGAACCACGCGGTAATGGTCCAGCGTCGAGTGCTGACAATCCACGCTTCATCGAGTTTGCCGACGATCAGTGCCGCCATGGCGAACGCATACGGAACGGTGAGACCGACGAAACCGGTATAAAGCAGAGGCGGGTGCGTCATCATGTTGGCGTCCTCGAGGAGCGGATTCAGGCCGCGGCCGTCGGGCGGGATGGGAGAAATCGTTTCAAAGGGATTCGACAAAAAGCCGACGACACCGAGAAAAAAGACCGAAACGATGCAAAAGATCATGATGACCCATGGGATCGTGTCGTTTTGACGACCGCGGTAAAGCCATGCCACCACACCGGAAAAAATGATGAGTATCCACTCCCAAAGCAGCAGCGATCCTTCCAGCGCCCCCCATAGACCAGTGACTCGATAATAAACGGGCGTCGCCCGCGTCGTGTTGAAGGCGACATATTTGATGGAGAAGTCGGTTGTAACGAGTCCATAAATCAGAGCCGTTGCCGCCAGGGTCACCAGAACGAACTGCGCGAGAATCGCCAGCCGCGCGACAGTCAAATAGCGCGGATCGCCGGCGCGCGCCGCGACTATCGGGCTTATGATTCCAGCGAGCGCCGCGAGGAATGCCAGCAGGATGGATGTATGACCTAAAGCGGCGGTCACTGTGCGAGCGTTTCCTTGGCGGGAATAAAGCTATTGGCGGATGGCTGGGCGTCAGTGTGGGGACTGTATTCTTCGGCGTGTTTGGCCATGATTGTGGTTGCGTGAAACACACCGTCACTGCCGATGCGTCCTTCGACTACCGCGCCTTTTCCCTCGGTAAATAAATCCGGCGGCACCCCTTTGAAAAAGACAGGAAAGGTGGTGTGGCCGTCGGTCAGATCGAACCGGTACGTCAGATTTTGCAGGTCTTTGTGGAGCGAGCCCTGGACGACCATGCCGCCCATACGCACGAACTTGCCTTGCATCGAGCTCTCTTCGGCGCGCAATTCCGACGGCATCTTGAAGTAAACCATCGCTTCCTTCATGCCGCCGACGATCAAATACGAGACCGCGGCAATAATAACGAATCCGCCGATCAAAAAGCGCTTACGTTTATTCATGTTCCTCGATCGTCCGTGCCGATGTGACCGCGCTCAATTCCATCTGCGCCTTTCTGTAGCGCCTCTTTAGGAAAAAAAAGTACACCACGATGACACTCCAGACAATCCCGTACGCCAGCGCAACGAAACTCCAGTGTCCCATTCAGGCGCTTTGCTCCAGGCGCCGCATTCTGATTTCATCGCGCATTTCGCCGAGGCGGTAACGTAACGACAACAAATAAAACAGCAGAAGCAGGAAAGCGACGATGTTGACCAGCAGGGGGATCAAAAGCGGCCAGGCAATATTTTCCCACGGTGCCTTGTTGGGCTGCAGAATCGATGGCGGTTGATGCAACGTGCGCCACCAATATACCGACATATGAATCAGCGGGATGTCGAG
>Ga0075434_100001725_pt1 | contig 18755 bp, 16 predicted proteins | sample RhiMethybrSRZTD3_FD_75298 | JGI IMG/M metagenome (GOLD analysis project Ga0075434, IMG submission 75298) | Populus rhizosphere microbial communities from Tennessee, USA - Rhizosphere MetaG P. TD hybrid SRZTD3 | ecosystem: Host-associated > Plants > Roots > Rhizosphere > Soil | place: USA... | reverse complement strand
AAAGGCCGAGATCTCCCGGGTAATGCGTTGCAGGATCGCCGGCGTGGCGGCGCCCTCGCGGACCGGCGCGACCGCGTCGGCCAGGTCGCCGGCGGTGGCGAATCGTGCCGCCGGAGATTTGGCCAGGCAGCGGTCGATCGCCGCGGCGAGCGCCGGTGCGATGCCGGGCCGGACCGAGATGACCAGAGGTGCGGGCAGGCTTACGTGCTGCGTCAGGATCGCCCGCGGGTCCAGCGCCTCGAACGGATAGCGACCGGTGAGCGCGTAAAAGGCCGTCACGCCGAGTGAGTACACATCGCTGCGCTCGTCTCCCGGCTGGCCCTCCGCCTGCTCGGGGGACACGACGCGCGCGGTCCCCATGATCCGCCCCGATCCGGACGCGGGCGTGTGCTCCCGCAAACGGGCGATGCCGAAGTCGGTGATGGTGGCGCGGCCGGTGCCGCGCTCGAGCAGGATGTTTTCCGGCTTCACGTCGCGATGGACCACGCCGTGCTGGTGCGCGTGCGCCAGGGCCCAGGCGACCTCCTGCATCAGCCGCGCGACCTCGGGCGGCATCAGCGGGCCGTACTGGTGCACGCGCTCGGCGAGGGTCGTGCCGGGGATGTACCCCATGACGAAGAAAACCAGGTCGCCGATTTGCTCGACCGCGTGAATCGGCACGATGTGTGGATGGGCGAGACGGGCTGCCGTGCGCGCTTCCTGCACGAAGCGGGTGATCAGGCCCGGCGTCGCGAGCTGGGGCGGCAGCAGCTTGATGGCGACGGGACGTTCGAGCGCCACCTCACGCGCCAGGAACACGACTCCCATGCCGCCCCGGCCGAGCTCGCGCTCCAGCACGTAGCGTCCGCCGAGGGCGGCCTCGAGCGCGCGGGACTCGGGCGACGGGAATTCAGTCATGGCATTGCAAGGTAGCAGAGCTATACTCCTCTTGACTTCCGACAGGAGCCGAGGCACCTTCTGTCGGAATCCGACAACGATCCTATGGCGACTCCTTCGTCCGACGTCCTCCGTGGCACGCTCGATCTTCTCGTCCTGAAAACCCTGACCCTGGAGCCGATGCACGGGTGGGGCATCGCGCAGCGCATCGAGCAGTTCTCGCGTGGAGTGCTCGACGTGAACCAGGGCTCGCTCTATCCCGCACTGCAGCGGCTCGAACTGAAGGGCTGGATTACGAGCGAGTGGCGCAGCACGGAGCACAACCGGCGCGCCAAGTATTACCGATTGACGCCTCAGGGGCGCCGGGCGGTCGGAACCGAGACGGAGAACTGGCGGCGCTACGTCTCGGCCGTCGACTGGATTCTGGAAACCGTGCGATGAACGTCTCGAAGCGGTTGGCGCTGGCATGGCGCGCCCTGTTTCATCGGGAAGAGACCGAGCGAGACCTCGATGACGAGATCCGCCTGCATCTCGAGCTCGAGACCGAACGGCTGATGCGGGATGGGGTGCCGCCCGAGGAGGCGCGACGGCGCGCCCGAGTGGTGTTCGGGGGCATCGAGGCCGTGAAAGAAGCACATCGGGACGGGCGCGGCGTCCGGTGGCTTCAGGATGCCATGGCCGACGCGTGGTTCGCCCTGCGCACCTATCGCCGGAACCCGATCCTGACAGCTACCGCCATCATCACTCTGATGCTCGGCATCGGCGCCAATACGGCCATCTTTTCCGCGGTCAACGCGGTGATTTTGCGCCCACTGCCGTTTCCGAACCCCGACCGCTTGGTGATGATCTCGGAAGACAATCCCGAGAAGGAGTGGCGGCGCCAGGTCGCCGCACCGGCGAACTACCTCGATTGGAAGGAACGGGTAACCGCGTTCCAAGATGTGGCGGCGTACACCCCGGGCGGCGGCAGCACGCTCGATGCCGGTGGCCACCCGATGCGCGTGAGGGTGCGCGCGGTGACCGGCAACTACTTCTCCGTGCTCCAGGTCTATCCCAAGCTCGGCCGCGTGTTCACCAACGCGGAGACCTGGTCCACGGCACCTCCGACCATGGTGATCAGCGATCAGCTGTGGCGCGATGCGTTCGGCGGCGACTCGGGCGTCATCGGCCGGACGGTCTCGATGGACGGATCGAGAGTCCAAATCGTCGGCGTCATGCCCGCCCGGTTCAGCTTCGCGGCCGATTCCGTGGACGTCTGGCAGCCGATGGGTTGGGATCCGCAGAATCGTTCGCAGGTGTTTTTCCGTCGCGCCCACTGGCTCAGAGTCATTGCGCGCCTGAAGCCGGGCCTGACACCGGAGGCGGCCGACGCAGAGCTCCAGACGGTGGTGCGTCGGCTCCAGAGTGAGTATCCGGAAACCAACAGGGTGATGGGCGCCGACCTGGTCCCGTTGCACGAATTCCTGATCGGGAACGTTCGGCCCGCGCTGCTGCTGCTCCAGGCGGCCGTGACGCTCCTCTTGCTCATCGCCTGCGCCAACGTCGCCAATCTGCTGTTGGTCCAGGCTGCGGGTCGCGAGCGTGAGGCCTCGCTGCGCCTGACGTTGGGGGCCGATCGCTGGCGGCTCGTGCGCCAGGCACTGACGGAAAGTCTCGTTCTGGCGACGCTCGGCGGCGCGGCCGGGCTGCTGCTCGGCTGGTGGGGCACGCGGGCGTTGGCCGCGCTGCAACCCGCCCAGATGCTGCCGGTGACATCGGTCTCCATGGATTGGCGCGTCATGGCGGGTCTGCTGGTGCTCACCACCGCGACAGGGCTGTTGTTCGGGTTGGCCCCGGCCATGTGGAACGCGCACCGCGTGCCGGCAGAGGTACTCAAGGAAGGCGGCCGCGGCGGAACCGGCCGCAAGCTGGGGCGCTGGGGCGATGGCCTCGTGGTCGGCGAGGTGGCCGTGGCGTTGATGCTGACGGTGGGTGCGGGATTGCTGCTGCAGAGTTTCTGGAAGCTGAGCCGTGTGAATCCCGGTATCGATACCCGCGGCGTGTTGGTCGCAGGGATCCGGCTGTCGTCCGCATACGACAGCTCGGCCAGACAACTCGCATTCTTCGATGCGGTACGCGAGCGGGTGCGCGCGCTGCCAGGCGTCGAGGACGCGGCTCTCGCGGTCGTCCCACCGTTCGGCGGCGTCGCTTTCACCAGCGACTTTCATATCGCTGGCCGTCCGGCGAACGAGTACGGGTCGGAAGTCGGCCGCGATTTCGTGTCGCCCGAATACTTCAGGACGCTCCACATTCCTCTACGCGCCGGCCGTTTCTTCACTGCGCCCGATCGCGACGGGGCGCTGCCGGTCACCATCATCAACGACGCGCTGGCCAGGAAATTCTTCCGGGGAGAAGACCCGATCGGACAACGGCTCACCTTCGATCGCATCCTCGATTCCAACTCCGTCTGGCGCACGATCGTCGGCGTGGTGGGTGATGTACGCCAGCAGGGCCTGGCCATCGAGCCGCTCATCGAGGCCTACGAACCCGCCGCGCAGAACCCCAACGTGTACATGACGCTTCTGGCGCGGAGCCAGGGAGATGCGATTGCCATCGCCCCGGCGATTCGCCGCGTGGTCTCCGATCTGGACCCGACCCTGGCGTTGGCGCAGGTCGGCCCGCTGGAACGGCTGCAGGCGCGCTCCGTCGCAAGCCAGCGATTCATCATGTACCTACTGCTCGTGTTCGCGGTGACGGGGTTCGTGCTGGCGGTGGTGGGGGTGTATGGCGTCATGGCACAGCTGGGCAGGCGCCGCACCCAGGAGATGGGGATCCGTATGGCGCTGGGCGCGCGAACTTCCCAGGTGCAGTGGCTGGTGGTCCGCCATGGGCTGCGGCTCGTGACGGTGGGCCTGGTGCTGGGTCTCGTGGGCGCGAGCGGAGCCACGCGGGCGATGCGCGATTTACTCTACGACGTCACACCGGGCGACCCGGTCACGTTTCTCACCGTCCCCGTGTTGATCGCCCTCACCGCCCTCGCCGCGTCCTGGCTTCCGGCGGCCAAGGTGAGCCGAGCCGATCCGGCGGGGGCGTTGCGCGCGGAGTGAACCACTTGGCGAGCGCGACCTGGGGTTTTCGGCTATCGAGAGGGCAGCGTATCCACTCCCCACGGCGCGTCATCCTTGGATAACGGGCCGGCATCGCAGCCATTTAGAAGCGTGAGGGGCCATTCAGGGAATGGTGCCGCGCGTAGTGGCACGTCGCCAAGGATCGTAGGGAGTGTCTGATTGGCGGCGAAGCGGACCTCTGTCCAGGCATACCCGATCGCACGTACCGTCAATCTGTAGCAGCCGGGCGGTACAGGACCGGGAATAAGGAAGCGGCCGATAGAGTCCGTCTGCGTGACAAAAGACGTCCCACGCATTGTCACGACGGCATACGGAAGAGGATACCGCGAATCGAATTCCACGACTCGACCGGAAACCTGCCTCGTTTCGTTCGTGCCCTGCAGGTAGATCGGGGTCCGATAGTAGACTTTCCTGGCAAGCGATACACCGGGCTCGGTGTAGATCCTTGAGACAATCGCCTCGACCGCGGCGAACGACGGTCCAGGATCCGGAATCCGGATGATGTATTCACCGTCCGCCGGGTTGCCCCCGATGATGGTTCCGTGATAACGCCGAAAGAGATCTCTAATCGTCGGGCCACTTGCTGTGTCGTCGACAATGATTCCGAGGATATTCCGGTAGTAGAGTCCCTCCGCGCGCGGCAGATCGGGGGCAGCCACCGTATAGGTGGAGTCTAGCGGAAGGTTTGGCTGAGGCGGTATCCGGGGACGAGTTGAATCGATGGCCACCAGCACAATTGGTTGGTGCGAAAGCCTGGGATTCGTGCCGCACCCGGTATTCAAAATCCAGGCGCAAATGATCACCCCCGTCGCTCCCCACACCCTCATTACGCGACCGCCACGCTTTTGATGTTCAGGAACTCACGCAGTCCGTACTCGGACAGCTCGCGTCCGTAGCCCGACCGCTTCACGCCGCCGAACGGCAACCGCGGGTCCGAGCGCACCATACCGTTCACGAACACACACCCCGCCTCGAGCTCCGCGGCGACCCGTTCGGCCCGGGTCCGGTCGGCCGACCAGACAGCTGCGCCCAGTCCGTAGGGCGAGGCGTTGGCGAGCGCGATGGCATCGGCGTCGTCCTTGGCGCGGACTACGGCGGCCGCCGGGCCGAACACTTCCTCGTCGAACGCCGCCATCCCCGGGCGCACGCCATACAACACCGTCGGCGGGTAGAAGGCGCCGGGGCCTTTCGGCACGGTGCCTCCGATGGCGACCTTGGCCCCGCGCTTCACCGATCGCTGCACCTGTTTGTGGAGCTCGTCCCGCAGCTCGTCGCGCGCCTGCGGACCGACCTGCGTCTCGGGCGCGAGCGGGTCCCCCATGCGGCGCGATCCCATTTCGGTCGCGAACAACTCCTCGAAGCGGGCGGCCACCGACTCCACCACGATGAACCGCTTGGCGGCGATGCAGCTCTGACCGCTGTTGATGAGGCGCGCGTCGGCCGCGGTCTTCGCGGCCTTGGGAAGGTCGGCATCGTCGAGAACGATGAACGCATCACTGCCACCGAGCTCGAGCACGGTCTTCTTCAGGACGCGGCCCGCCTGCTCCGCCACCTGACTGCCGGCGCCTTCCGAACCCGTCAGGGTGACGGCCCGGACTCTGGAATCGGCGATCACACCGGCCACGCGGCCGCTCGAGAGCATCAGGGTCCGGAACGCATGCTCCGGAAAACCGGCTTCGCGAAACACTTCTTCGATCTGCAGCGCGCAGCGGGTCACGTTGGAGGCGTGCTTGAGCAATCCGACATTGCCGCCGGCCAGCGCCGGGGCCGCGAACCGGAACACCTGCCAGAACGGGAAATTCCACGGCATGATGGCGAGCACCGGGCCGATGGGATCGAAGCGGACGTAGCTCCGTGTCCCGTCGAGGTCGCGCGGTTGTTGCGCGAGAAACGTGGCGCCGTGGTCGGCGTAGTAGTCGCACACCGACGCGCACTTCTCCGCCTCGGCCTCTCCCTGCGCCAGGGGCTTCCCCATCTCGAGCGCCATGGTGCGGGCGTACTTCGTTTTTCCATCGCGCAGAATCCGGGCAGCGCGCCGCAGCAGGCTGGTGCGGTCGGCTAACGGCCGGCGGCGCCAGTCCCGAAACGCCAGCTCGGCCCCTTCCAGGATGCGGTTGAGCTGTGCCGGATTGATTTCCGCGAATGTTTCGAGCAGCTCGCCCGTGGCGGGGTTGACGGAGCGGAGCGTGGCTTGACGGGGGATCGGCCGGGATTTGGTACGGGCGCGTGCCATGATGGTCCTCGGAGGGAAGATCGATGTTCGTTCGGTTAGCTACACCTCGCGCGGGGCGATGGCAATGGGCGGCGGAGTTGCCAAGCGGGCATCCCGCGACCCACCTTTTGCGCCATGCAGCGCCTCGAAGGAATGGCGAAGCTCACCGGGCGGGAGCGGTATGTCGACGACCTGCCCCTGGAAGGGTTCCTGTGGGGAGCGACGGTGCGGAGCCCCGCGCCCCGGGGGCGGATCACGGCGGTGCGCTTCGACCCGGCGATCGACTGGTCGCAATTCACCATCGTCGACCATCGGGACATCCCCGGCTCGAACGTCATCGCTCTGATCGAGCGCGATCAACCGGTGCTGGCGCCGGGGTACGTGCGGCATGTCCAGGAGCCGGTGCTGCTACTGGGGCACCCCGACCGGATGGCGCTGCGGCGCGCCGTAGCGGCCGTCACGATCGACGTGGTGCCGGAGCCCGCCATCCTCGATTACCGCCTGGCTCCAGAGCCACCGCAAATCCAGTACGGCAGCGACAACGTTCTCAAGCATCTCTCGATCATCAAGGGTGACGTTGAGGCCGCGCTGGCCCGGGCGCCGATCGTGGTCGAAGGCACCTACGAAACGGGGGCGCAGGAGCACGTCTACCTCGAGCCGCAGGGCATGATCGCGGAGCTCCGAGACGGCGTCGTCGTGCTGCGCGGCTCGATGCAGTGCCCGTACTACGTGGTGAAGGCCCTGCTTGGACCGCTCGGCAAGGACGAGCGCCACGTCCGCGTGATCCAGACGCCGACGGGCGGCGGCTTCGGTGGGAAGGAAGAGTATCCCTCCACGATCGCGCTCCACGCGGCGCTGCTGGCATTGAAGAGCGGCGAAACCGTGAAGATGGTCTACGATCGCGGCGAGGATATGGCGGCGACCACCAAACGCCATCCGTCGGTGGTGCGGCACCGCACTGGCGTGACCGCGGACGGCAAGCTCCTCGCCCAGGACATCGACGTGGTCATGGACGGCGGAGCGTACGTCACACTCTCACCGGTCGTGTTGTCGCGCGGCATCATCCACGCGGCCGGTCCCTACGCCTGCGATCACGTGCGGATCGAAGGTCGCGCCATGTTCACCAACGCCGTGCCGTTCGGGGCGTTCCGGGGATTCGGCGCGCCCCAGACCCACTTCGCCAACGAACGACACATGGATCGCATCGCGGCGCGGCTCGGCCTCGACCCCGCCGAGCTGCGGAGACGCAATCTGCTGCGGGACGGGCAGACTACGGCGACGGGCCAGGTGATCAAAGACGGGACCGATCGACTGGCCGTGCTCGAGCAGGCGCTGCGGTTGTCGGACTACGAACGCAAGCGGGCGTCGCACGCGTCATTCAACCAGCGTACGCCGGCCAAGCGCCGCGGCATCGGGATGGCGACGTTCCACCATGGCGCGGGATTCACCGGCAGCGGTGAAGTCATGCTCGCTTCGCGGCTGCACGTGGCCGGCCTCCCTGACGGCCGCATCGAGGTCCGCAGCGCCAACATCGAGATGGGCCAGGGGACGTTGACGGTGTTCACCCAGCTCGCGGCCGACCGGCTGGGACTCGAGCCCGACGATGTCGTGATCGCCGAAGCCGACACGGCACGCGTCCCGAACAGCGGTCCCACCGTGGCCTCGCGGACCGCGATGGTCGTGGGACACATGGTCGAGCTCGCGTGCGACAACCTGCGCGCCGCGCTCGGTCTCGACGCCACGGCGCGCGGCGACTCCGTCAGGGTCGCGATCCGCCGATGGCACGAGCGTCACCCGGGCGAGACGCTGCTCGCCGAGGGTGTGTATCAACGGCCGCCCGGGGTCTCCTGGGACGACGCGACCTACACCGGTGACGCATACGGCACCTTTGCCTGGGGCGCCTACGTGGCAGAGGTGGAGGTCGATCTGCGCACATTCGATACGCGCGTGCTCGATTTCGTCGCGGTGCAGGAAATCGGCAAGGTGCTGAACGAGACACTGGCGCGCGGACAAGTGCAGGGCGGTGTGGCCCAGGGCATCGGCTGGGCGCTTCTCGAAGAGTGCCGCTGGAAAGATGGCGCGATGGCCAACGCCCAGCTCACCAACTACATCATTCCCACGAGCGACGACTTGCCCCCGATTCGCGTGGCGTTCATCGAGAACCCGTATCCATTCGGCGCGCAGGGAGCCAAGGGATTGGGGGAGCTCCCGATGGACGGTCCGGCGCCGGCGGTGCTGAACGCGGTGGCCGCGGCAACGGGAGCGGATCCCTGTGTCATACCGCTGACACCGGAGCGCCTCTTGGAGAATGTGGAATGGGGAATGCGGAATGCGGAATCGCCCAAGGGGGAGCGATGAGCGAACGCCCATTCCGCACTCCGCATTCCGAATTCCGCATTTCGTTCATCCTCAACGGAACTCCGACGTCTCTCGAGGTCGATCCCGCCGAGCGCCTGCTCGACACGCTTCGGTACCGGCTCGGTCTGACGGGGACGAAGGAAGGCTGTGGAGAAGGAGAATGCGGTGCCTGTACCGTGTACCTGGACGGCCTGCCGGTCGATTCCTGTCTGATTCCGATCTATCAGGTGCGGGGCGCGCGGGTGGAGACTGTGGAATCGCTCGATCCGGCCGACCTGGAGCTGCTGCGGAATGCCGGTGCCACGCAGTGCGGCGCGTGTACACCTGGGGTCGCGATGACGGCCCGATGGATCGACGCCCACCCCGAGCTGCTCCTGACCCACACCGTGCGCGAGCTGATGGCCGGTAACCTGTGCCGGTGCACGGGCTACGACGGCATCATCGACGGCATTACAGCGGGACTCAAGGAGCGGCAGTGAGAGTCCTGCAGCCCAGGACCAAGGCGGAAGCGTTGAAGATGCTGGCCGACGACGCCGGCCTGATCCCGATCGCCGGCGGCACCGATCTCCTGGTGCACTGGCCCACACGACCCAACGAGCACGACCGCGCGTATATCGATCTCTCACGGCTCGGCGAATTGAAGGGCGTCCAGTGGAGCGACGGTCAGCTCGTGCTCGGCGCGCTCGTCACCTATTGGGATGTCATTACGGACGCGCGTGCCACGCGTGAGCTGCCCCTGCTCGCCCGCGCGGCGCGGCAGGTCGGATCGATCCAGATCCAGGCACGCGGTACCTGGGCAGGGAACGTCGTGAACGCCTCACCGGCGGCGGACGGCGTCCCCGTCCTGATGGCCTACGACGCCGTGGTCGTGATCGAATCGCAGCGCGGTCGTGAGGAGGTCGCCCTGGCGGATTTCTATCAGGGGTACAAGCAGATGCGGCGGTCACCGGATCAGCTCGTGGTCGAGATTCGCGTCCCACGCCGGCCGTACAGCGTGCAATGGTTCGAGAAGGTCGGCTCGCGCCGGGCCCAGGCGATCGCCAAGGTCGGACTGGCGGTGGTGCGCGGCGACCAAGGCTGGCGCGTTGTAGCGGCGAGCATGGCGCCGACCGTCTGCCGCTGCCGGGCACTAGAGCGTCAGCTGACCGAAGGCCACCCCGTCACATCGCCGGACGATTTTCTCGCGGCCATCGCGCGCGACGTATCGCCGATCGACGACATCCGCTCCACCGCCCACTATCGCCGTCAGGTGATGGCGCGAGTGCTCTACCACGGGCTGCAATCGCCGTGAAGGCCGTATGGCTGCAAGGCGGCCAGTTCAAGCTGCGTCACAGCGTTCCTGTTCCTGAGCCGCCCTCCGGGGAGGTACTGGTCCGCGTGACGCGGGCAGGCATCTGCAATACCGATGTGGAGCTGGCGCGCGGCTACTACCCCTATACCGGCGTATTAGGCCACGAATTCACCGGTGTCGTGGAACGGGGTCCCGCCGGGCTACAGGGTCGCCGCGTAGTCGGCGAGATCAACGCGGTGTGTGGAGCCTGCGATGCATGCCGCGCGGGACGGCGCACGCATTGCGAGCGACGCACCGTGCTCGGCATCGTGAACCGTCACGGGGCGTTCGCGGAGTACCTCACGCTGCCGGCCGAGAATCTCCACCCGTTACCCGACTCCGTGTCCGACGACGCGGCCGTGTTCGTCGAGCCGCTCGCCGCCGCGCTCGAAATTCAGGAGCAGGTCCGGATCTCGCCGTCCGACCGCGTGCTGGTCGTGGGAGACGGCAAGCTGGGCCAGCTCGTGGCCCAGACCCTCGGACTGACCGGCTGCCAGCTGCGCGTGGTGGGGCGCTATGGGCCGAAGCTCGCCCGGCTCGAAGCGCGCGGCATCGCCGCGATTCGCCCCGATGCGGTGTCGGCCGGTGCGTTCGACGTGGCGGTGGAGTGCACCGGCAACCACCTGGGCTTCGGGCTCGCGCTCAAGGCGCTCCGCCCGCGCGGAACCCTGGTGATGAAGAGCACGTACGCGGATACCCTCACGTTCAATGCGTCGACCATCGTGGTGAACGAGCTGACACTGATCGGCTCGCGTTGCGGGCCGTTCCCCAAGGCGATTGCGTTGCTGTTGGATCGCGCGGTAGACGTCGAATCGATGGTGCAGGCGCACTATCCCCTGGAGCGGGCGCTCGATGCGTTCGACCACGCACAGCGGCCGGGGACACTCAAAATTCTGTTCGACATCGCTTAGGCCCCGGGGCATGGCCCCGGGGTGAACCCACCCGATCTCGTTCTCAGCCGGTTACCGCAGAGGAGCACCTGCCCGGACCCATTGCCCCAATAGTTCACGCTCCGCGTCGGTGACCCCTGTGAGATTGCCGAGCGGCATGGTGCGGGTCGTGACCGCGCGCTCGAGGATGCGCTGGGAACGGGACTGGATCTGCTCGGGAGTATCGAACACGACCCCGGCCGGGGCGGTGGGGATGCCGGGGTAGGTCGGCGCGGACGAATGACACGGGGCGCAACGGCGCGCGATCACCACCCTGACCTCGGCAAACGACACCGCATCGGAACCGACTGGCGCGGCCCCGCGGCCGGCCCGGGGGGGGGGAGCAGTGAGCGCCGCGAGGACGAGGAGGCCCAGCGCGGCGGCGGGTAATAGCCACGCGCTGCGCCGGCCCCTCCCCAGGTTCCGCAGGTTGAACCAATGGCGGACGAGCACCCCGATGACGAGCAGCACGATCAGGATCACCCACGCCCAGGGGTGCCCGTAGGTCGCCGGGTAATGGTTGCTGATCATCGTGAACAGCACGGGCAGGGTGAGATAGTTGTTGTGCAACGACCGCATCGCCGCCTGCCGGCCGCGCGCGGCGTCAGGTGTCCGGCCTTCCGTCATGGCCTGGACCATCTCCCGCTGGGCCGGGATGATCACCCGAAACACATTGGCGGCCATGATCGTCCCCAGCGACGCCCCGACGTGGAGATAGACCGCACGGGCGCTCAGAAAGTGCCCCAACCCCCAGGCCATGAGAGCGACGAGCGCCAGGCCGAGCGCGCCCAGGACCAGCGGCCGATCGCCGAGCGGTGACCGGCAGAGGAGGTCGTAGATCAGCCAGGACAGAATCAGAGCGGACAGTCCGATCGCGATCCCCGTGCTTGCGCCGATGGGGGAAACGGAGCGATCGAGCAGGTATTCCCGCGCTCCCACGTAGTAGAGCAGGACGAGCAACGAGATCCCGCTCAACCACGTGGCGTAGGCCTCCCATTTGAACCAATGCAACGTGGCTGGGAGTCGTTCCGGCGCCACCGTGTACTTCAGGACCCGATAGAACCCCCCGCCATGAACCGACCACAGCTCTCCGCCGACGCCCGGCGGCAGGTCCGGCGCGGGCGCGATGCGCGCGTTGAGCCAATTGAAGTAGAACGACGTCCCGATCCACGCTACACCGGTGATGACATGCATCCAGCGCAGCGCGAGACTCAGCCATTGCTCGAGGTGGGCGCCCACCATCAACTGCCGCGGTACGTCGTGTACCCGAATGGACTCAAGAGCAGCGGTACGTGATGATGCCCGTCGTCCTGTGGTCGAAAGACGACGTCGACCATCGGATAGAACGGCGCGATTCCCTGCGCCGCGAAGTACGCCTCCACAGCGAACGTCAACCGATAGATGGCGCCCGGGGCTGCCACGGGTGCTTGGGCCGGGATCATGTTCGGGATCCGCCCATCTGGTCCCGTGTTCGCCCGCGCCAGCTCAGTCCAGCGCTCGCCGGTGCGGATCGACAGGGTGACCGCGAGCCCGGCGGCCGGGCGGCCACGGGCCGTATCGAGGATGTGGGTGGTGATCGAGGTCATGGGGTCCTGAGTTTCTCCAGTCGCAGCCTGGTGATCTTCGCCTGCTCCGCCGCGGCGACGCGCAGCTCCTCCGCCGGGTCGTTCATCAGTCTCGCCTCGAGGTCGGACAGCATGTCCGCCGCTCCACGTCCCGTGGCACACACGAGGTAAACGTGGCCGAAGCGGCGTTCGTACGCCTCGTTACCACGGGCGAGACGCCGACGCGCGTCCGTGGTCGCATCATCGACCCCCGCTTGCTCGGTCCGTGACCAGGCGTCTGTGCCACGCTCGCCGATCCTGGGATGAGCGCGAAAGGCTTCGTGCCAGTCCTCCGGCTCCAGATCCCACCAGACCCGCTCGGCGGCATCGACCAACGCCCTCTCGTCGACGTACGGACGGCCCGCGATCATGCGCTCCACCCAGCGCTCGGACCCGCAGCAACGACGCAGGGCATCGGCGGCCTCCGCCTTGGGCAACTGATTCACCAGGGAGGCAACACCGGTCACGCGGGCTTCCCGAACAGCCGCAGCCGGGCGACGCCTCCGTCGGGAAAGATGCTCAGCCGCACGTGCGTCACCGGGCCCGACCGGCCGATGGCACGGAAGTGGTGCGGCGTATCCGGGCGCAGCCTGGTCCTCGACACCAGCTCGCGCCAGGGAGCTCCATCGTCCGGCGGCGGGACGGCGCCCGGATTCAGTTCCGGGAGGTCGCAGGCTTCGAGCCGGCAGCTCTCCGGGTAGTTGCCCTTGAAGTGGGTCGTGTCCACCACGACTTCCTCGATCGTTCCGCGATGTCCCAGCCGCAACACCACCCAATCGTGCCCCCCTGCCGGGCCACGACGGCGCCGCGTCTCCCACCCGTCGCCCATGTCCGCCGGCCGGCCCGGCATCACGAGGTTCTGGGGATGACTGAAGAACTCGTCGCTCGCGGCCAGCGCCACACCGCCGTGTTGCGCGGCGACCAGATCCACGCGCCTCCGCTTCGCGCGGAGGCGCTCCCAATCGGGACGAGCCTCACCCAGGAGACGCAGGCGGGCCACGCCGCCGTCCGGAAAGATGTTCAAGCGCACGTGTGTAACGGGCGATTCATTCGTCACCGGGAACTCATTCGCCGTGTCGCCGGCCAACGGGCTGCGCGGCACGAGCTCGATCCAGCGGTCGCCGAGTTTGCGCAAACGGGCGACGTTCGCCTCGCCGCGAATGGCTGCGGCATCGATGGCGCACGCCTCCGGATGGTTGCCGCGAAAGTGCCGCGTATCGACCACGACGGCCCGAATCACACCGGGAACCCCCAGCCGGACGATGCACCAGTCGTGTCCCGGTGTGCGGCGACGCCGCGTCTCCCAACCGTCCATCCATTTGCCGCGACTGGTGTACTTGCCTTCGAGGAACACGGCGGGCTCGGGTTTCACGAGATTGGACTTGGGGGCGAAGAACTCGTCGTTCGCCAGCATGGCCCGGCCGCCGAGGCGGGCGGTTGCGAGATCGATCAAGCCCGGCTGCATGAAGTTCCCCCGTGTGGCTGGCGAAATCCGCCCTTCCCGTCGCATCTTGTGGCGGCCCCTGTGGAGGCGACATGGCGAGCGGCAAGCACAACGGTCCGGAGCGGCGTAAATCCGAGCGGCGCAAGAAAAGCCGCCGCACCACGTTCGATCGCCGCAAGTGGGCGGAGCGGCGCCGGACATTCGGCCGCACGTCCACCGAGCGACGCGAGGAACGCGACCGTCGCACCCTCAAGCCCCGCCGCTCCGGGGACGAGCGCCGCACCGGGGAGGACCGCCGCGGCAGCTAGCCGACGATCGCTCGTCGCACCCATTGTCCCTCCGGCCGCTCCCTGGTGCGGCCGTTTTCATAGATACTCACGCCGCGCAGGAACGTCTGACGGACTTTGCCTTGGAGCGTCATCCCGGCGTAGGGCGTGATTGGGTGGCGCTGGCGCAGCCGGACCGGCTCGACGCTCCACTCGGCATCCGGGTCGAAGATCACGAGGTCGGCATCGCACCCCGGAGCGATCCGGCCTTTGCGGTCCAGTCCGGCCAACCGGGCCGGCGCGCCGCAGAGCCAGCGGGCGACGTCATCGAGCGCGTGACCATGGGCCCGGGCCCCCGACCACACCGCCGCGAGCGACAGCTCGAGCGAAGCGACCCCTCCCCAGGCGGCCATGAAGTCGCCGCTGTCCAATCGTTTCAATGCCGGCGGGGCCGGTGAATGATCGGTGGCCACGAGATCGATGATGCCTCGCGCCAGTCCGTCCCACAATTGCTCGCGGTTGGCGGCGCTGCGCAGCGGCGGAGCGCACTTGTAGGCCGTGCTCCCGTCGGGGACGGCTTCGGCCGCGAACGTGAGGTAGTGGGGACACGTCTCGACGGTGATCCGTGCGCCCGCCCGGCGGGCGCGTTCGATGATCGGGAGGGCCGTCGCCGCGGAGAGGTGGACGATGTGCACACGGCATCCCGTTTCTTCGGAAAGCCGGAGTAGCAGCTTGATCGCTTCGACTTCGGCGTCCTCGGGCCGCGAGGCGAGCCAGGTGGCGTACCGGCGCGGGTCGCCCTGCGGCGCGGCGCGCGCGATCGGCCCGGGCAGCTCGGCGTGCGCCAGCAGCACGGCGTCACGAGCGGCCAACCGCTGCATCGCCGGACGGAGATCGGACTCCCCCACGTGGGCGAACTCGTCCACGCCGGAGGGCACGAGAAAACACTTGAAGCCGAGGGCGCCGGCGTCGAGCAGCGGCTCGAGATCGTCGACGTTGCCTGGGACCACGCCACCCCAGAACCCGTAGTCGACCAGGGCAACCGGCGCCGCCGCTTGGAGCTTCAGGCGCAGGGCGGAGACCGTCGTCGTGGCGGGGATGGAATTGAGCGGCATATCGATCAACGTCGTCACCCCGCCGGCGGCCGCCGCGCGAGTCCCCGTCACGAACCCCTCCCACTCGGTGCGGCCCGGCTCGTTCAAGTGCACGTGGGTATCGACGAGACCCGGCAACACGGCGGCCGATCCTGCGTTCACGCTCGCCGCTGCGTGAGGGGGGGGCGCGTCACCGATCGGGACGATGTTCTGGATCCGGCCCTGGGCGACGACGATCGCGGCGGGGCGCACGCCATCCGGGGTCACGACCCGCTCGCTCGACACGACGAGATCGACGCTCACGACGCGTCACGATACGTCTCTCGCTCACTTCTGCCAAACGGCGTACCCGTGCCGTCGGAGGGCGGCGACCGTAGCTTCACCGTCGTGAAGCTGACAGGCGGGGAAATCGTCGTGCGCGCCCTCGAGGACGAAGGCGTCGCCTGCGCCTTCGGCATTCCCGGCACTCACAACATCGAGCTGTACGACGCCCTGGCCCAATCGGGCCAGGTGCGTCCGGTGCTCGTCACGGACGAACAAAGCGCTTCGTTCATGGCGGACGGGTATTGGCGCGCCTCGGGCCGGCTCGCCTGTGTGAACGTCGTCCCCGGAGCCGGGTTGACGCACGCGTTGTCGGGCATCGCCGAGGCGTTCATGGACAGCGTGCCCATGCTCGTGCTCGGGTGCGGCATCCGGCAGGACTTCAAGAAGGCGTTTCAGCTGCACGACGTCGATCAGCTGGCGATCGCGCGGCCGGTCACCAAGTCCGCGGTCCGGATCGATCGGGGTGAGGACCTCTATCCGGAAATTCGCCGCGCCTGCGCGGTGGCCCGGGCCGGGACGCCCGGCCCCGTCATGGTCGAGGTGCCGGTCAATCTGTACCTGTCTCGTCACGAGGTCGATCCAGCTCGCTGGGGAGCGGCAGTCGCGATCTTCCCGCCGGTCGCCGCACCCGAGCAAATCGAGCGGGCCGCGGCGATGCTCAACGGCCCGGCGGTGCGCCCGCTGATCTACGTCGGGTTGGGGGCGGCCGGGCTGGGAGCCGATCTCGTCGCCCTCGCCGAACGGCTGGAGGCGCCGGTCGCCACGACGTTTCAGGGGAAGGGCGTCTTTCCCGAGTCGCACCCGTTGTTCCTCTGGAATGGATTCGGCGATGCGGCGCCGCCGTTCGCCCGCAAAGTCGCAGCCGGTTGCAGCGCGACGCTCGCCATCGGCTGTCGCTTCAGCGAGGTCGGTACCGGGAGCTACGGGCTCGAGCCGCCGCGACCACTGATCCATGTGGACATCGACGCCACGGTGCCGGGCCGCAATTACACCACCGACCTCGCGATCGCGGCAGATGCCGCCGAGCTGGTGCGGACCCTCCTGCCCCGGCTCGGCGCGCGTGAGCGGAACGAGTCGTTGCGCCGGGAGATCCGCGACGGTCACGAAGCGGTGTGGCGTGAGTGGCTGAGCCAGAAGCCGACCGACCGGGTCAGCCCGCCGCGCCTGTTGCGCGCCCTGCAGGCGAGCTTTGGGCCCGACACGGTGTTCACGAGCGACAGCGGCAACGGGACCTTTCTGGCGATGGAGTGCCTGCGGCTCGAGCGACCCGGAAAGTTCCTCGCCCCGGTGGACTATTCGTGCATGGGCTATTCGGTGCCGGCGGCCATCGGCGCCAGGCTCGCTCGCCCCGATGCCCCGGTGATCGCCCTCGCGGGCGACGGTGCGTTTCTCATGACCGGGCTCGAGCTCCTGACGGCCGCCAACCAGGGCGTGGCGGTCGCCGTGTTCGTCCTGCGCGACCGGGAGCTGGCGCAGATCTCGCAATTCCAGGCCACGGCGCTGTCCCGCAAGACCGCCAGTGTGCTGCCGGACTACGACGTCTCCGGGATCGCCGCGGGTCTCGGCGTCGACTAGAACAGGCTCCGCAGGACGAACCACACGTTGGCGGGGCGCTCCGCCAGCCGGCGCATGTACCAGGCAAACCAATGGCTGCCGTAGCTGATGAGCACGCGTACCTTCGCGCCTTGCGCCGCGAGGTCGCGCTGCGCCTCTGTGCGCACGCCGTACAGCATGTGGACCTCATAGCGCCCCACCACGTGCCGGCCCGCCGCATGGTCGCGAATCCGCTCGATCAGCTTGAGGTCGTGGGTCCCGAACACCGGCGTGGCGCGTCCGGCCGCGGCCGCGTCCAGCAGGCGCACGGCCAGCGTGAAGTACTGGGCGTCGACGTCTTTTTTCTTCGGGAGGGCCACGTCGGCCGGCTCGTTATAGGCGCCCTTGACGAGCCGGATCGCGGGGGACAGGGGCAACAACGAAGTCAGGTCCAGCGGGGTACGCCGCAGGTAGGCCTGCAGGCACACGCCCACCTTATCGCGCTCGGCGCGGACGCGACGAAACGTGTCGAGCGTCGCGTCGACGTAACGCGACTCCTCGATATCGATCCAGAGAAACGAGCCTTCTTCCTCGGCCTTGGCCGCCAGCGCGAGGACGTGCTTGGTGCACGCGTCCCGGCCGACGTCCAGGCCGAGGTGGGTGAGCTTCACCGAGACTTGGGTCGGCAGGAAACGCTCGCGCAGCTGATCGAAGACCTGGAGGTAATGGTCCCGGACCGATTGCGCCTCGCCCGGCGACCGGACCTGCTCACCCAGCTGTGTGAGCACCGTGCCGATCCCCGCCTTGGCGAGCTCGGCACTGGCTTCGAGCGCGTCGGCCAGATCCTCGCCCGGCAGGAAGCGCTGCACCGCGCGGCGGGCGAAGGCTCGCTTGCGGAACTGGGCGGCGAGCCACTGGCTGCGGGACAGGCGCAACAGGATGGAGCGGGACAATCCCATGACGGTGCGGCTCCTCTATGATCCCGAAGGAATCTCGCCCGCGCGAGCGAACCGGGCGATGTGATCCGCGGCGCGGTAGGCCAGCGCCTGGATCGTGCAGGTCGGCTGGCCCCGGCCGCCGGTCACGAGGCTCGAGCCGTCGCAGATGAACAGATTGGGGACGTCGTGGGCGCGATGGAAGCGATCGACCACCGAGGTGCGCGGATCGTCGCCCATGCGGGCCGTCCCCAGCAGGTGGTTCGAGCCGTCCTGGATCGTGACGGGCTGCGCCAGGGGCCGGACCGCTCCCATCGTGTTCATAATCTCCAGCGACCGATCGACCAGGAACAGGCGCATCTTCAGGTCGTCGGGATGGTCCGTGCTGGTGACCCGCATGGCGGGCAAGCCCCACGCGTCCTTCACCACAGGATCGAGCGAGATGCTGTTGCTCTCGACCGGGAGCGACGTGCTGTGTCCCTCGATCATGATGGTGCGCGTGTAGGCCGACCGCACCCAGCGCTTGTAGTCCGCCCCCCACCGAGGCATCCCCGGGGGGACGCAGTTCAACGCGAAGAAAATGGGGTAGGCATCGAAGCGGGCGTCCAGCCCGCCTCCGCCGTAGAACCCGCGCTGCGGGTCGCTCAGGTAGAAGTCCTGAATCACGCGCGTCGTCATGACGCTCTTGAATTCGTTGAGCGGCTCGGGCATCTCGCCCTGAACCAGGGTCCAGCCGTTGAACA
>Ga0075434_100001723_pt1 | contig 18762 bp, 16 predicted proteins | sample RhiMethybrSRZTD3_FD_75298 | JGI IMG/M metagenome (GOLD analysis project Ga0075434, IMG submission 75298) | Populus rhizosphere microbial communities from Tennessee, USA - Rhizosphere MetaG P. TD hybrid SRZTD3 | ecosystem: Host-associated > Plants > Roots > Rhizosphere > Soil | place: USA... | reverse complement strand
CTTTTGGCCTGGCTCGGTCACTTACTGGATCGAGAAGGGCACGGGCGTCGATCCGTCCAAGGTCGAGATCAATGTGCCGACGCCGACCATGCCGCCGGCCTTCGATCCGTCGCAATTCAAGTAGCCGGCAAGCGCGGCGCCAGCGTATGCGGGGCCGCGGCCAAGGCCAGCCAAGGCCCCGGTGGGCCAGAAAAGGGGGCAGCCTCAGCCCACCATCGTTCAATCACGATTGGGATATATTAGGTCCGCACGCCGCCAGAGCAGCGGCGGGCGCGGGCTCATGAGGACGAAGATGGTCAAGGTCATCGCCTTTTGGGGCATCATCTCCATTGTGTGCGCCTTCATTGCCGGTATCGTTGCCGGCCTGAAGCGCCGCGACCATTCCTTCTGGGCCGCCTGGAGCTTCTTGTTCCCGCCCATGCTCCTCCTCTTGCTCTTGATGCGTCCCAATCGAGGACCGCGGCCGCGACGTCCCGGTCTGGACGAGCTCGAGGCTGACGATCGCCGCTTGCTCTGAAACGCCCGGAGGGCCAGCGAAGCTGTTTTTTTTACGCCGCGCTGGCGCGCTTTTGCCTGATTGCGGCCTGCGCGGCGGCGAGCCGCGCCACCGGTACGCGGAAGGGGGAACAGGAGACGTAGTCGAGTTTGCTCTCGTGGCAGAAGGCGATCGAGGCGGGATCGCCGCCGTGCTCACCGCAGATGCCGACTTTCAGGTCGGCGCGCGCGGCGCGACCGCGCTCCGTGCCAATCGCCACCAGCTCGCCCACGCCTTCAAGATCGATGGAGACGAAGGGATCGACCTCGAAGATCGCCCGCTCCGTGTAGTTGGCCAGGATGGGGGCGGCATCATCGCGCGACAGCCCGAGACAGGTTTGCGTCAGATCGTTGGTGCCGAAGGAGAAGAACTCCGCGCCATTTTTACCTTCGGCGATTTCGGCGGCACGCAGGGCCGCACGCGGCAGCTCGATCATGGTGCCCACCTGGAAGGTGAGCTCGGCGCCGGTCTCGCTGCGCACCGCCTCGGCGGTCTTGACGATAACGTCGCGCAACAGGTCGAATTCGCGACGGTAGGCAATGAGCGGGATCATCACCTCCGGCACCACCGGCTTGCCGGTCTTGCGTCCGGCGCTGATCGCGGCCTCGAAGATGGCGCGCGCCTGGGTCTCCGTGATTTCGGGGTAGCGCACGGCGAGCCTGCAGCCGCGGAAGCCCAGCATCGGATTGAACTCGTGCAGTTCGGCAACGCGGCGGCTTAGCTTCTCGACGGGCATGCCGAGCTCGTTGGCCACGGCCTCGGCCTCTTTGGCCTCGTGCGGCAGGAACTCGTGCAGCGGTGGATCCAGCAATCGGATGGTCACCGGCAGGCCCGCCATGATCTCGAACAGGGCCTCGAAGTCCGAGCGTTGCACGGGCAGGATTTTGGCAAGCGCACGCCGGCGGCCGGCCTCATCGTCGGCGCAGATCATCTCGCGCATGGCGAGAATGCGGCTTTCCTCGAAGAACATGTGTTCCGTGCGGCACAGGCCGATGCCTTCCGCGCCGAAGGCCAGGGCCTGTTTGGCATCGCGCGAGGTATCGGCGTTGGCCCTGACCCCGAGTTGGCGCGCGTCATCGGCCCAGGCCATGATCTTGGCGAAGTCGCCGGAGAGCTCGGGCTGGCGCATTTTCACGCGCCCGGCCAACACCTCGCCCTTGGTACCGTCGATGGTGATGATATCGCCCTTGCGCAGGGTTATGTCGCCCGCCGTCATGGTTGCGGCCTTGTAGTCGACACGCAGCGTGCCGGCACCGCAGACACAGGCGCGGCCCATGCCGCGCGCCACCACTGCGGCGTGGCTCGTCATACCGCCGCGCGTGGTCAGGATGCCCGCGGCCGCATGCATGCCGTGGATATCCTCCGGACTGGTCTCGATGCGGACCAGGATCACCTCGCGGCCCTGGCCTTTGAGCGCTTCGGCTTCGTCGGCGTCGAACACGATCTCGCCCGCGGCGGCACCCGGCGAGGCCGGCAGGCCCTTGGCGATGATCTTTTTCTCGGCCTCGGGATCGATGGTGGGGTGCAGCAGCTGATCGAGCGCATTGGCGTCGATGCGCATCACCGCTTCTTCCTGGTCGATCAGGCGTTCGGCGACGAGGTCGGCGGCGATCTTGAGAGCCGCTTTGACGGTGCGCTTGCCGGAGCGCGTCTGCAGCATCCACAGCTTGCCCTCCTGCACCGTGAACTCCACGTCCTGCATGTCGCGATAGCGGTCTTCGAGCTTGGCCAATACGCCGGTCAGCTGCGCAAAGGTCTCCGGCAAGGAGGCTTCGAGCGAGGGCAGCTTTTCCCCCGCCTCCCGGCGTGCTGCCTCCGTTAGCGGTTGCGGCGTACGGATGCCGGCGACCACGTCCTCGCCCTGGGCGTTGAGCAGGAACTCACCGTAAAGCTCACGCGCCCCCGTCGAGGGGTTGCGCGTGAAGGCGACACCGGTGGCCGATGTGTCGCCAAGGTTGCCGAACACCATGGCCTGCACGTTGACGGCAGTTCCCCAGCCGTCCGGGATGCCGTTGAGGCGCCGGTAAGTCTTGGCGCGGGCGTTGTGCCAGGATGAGAACACGGCGCCGATGGCGCCCCAGAGCTGATCGCCGGTCGCCTGCGGGAAGGGCTTGCCCGTCTCACTATCGACCGCTGCCTTGTAGCCCTCGATCACCTTGCGCCAATCCGCCGCGCCAAGGTCGGTGTCGAGCTGATAGCCGTTGAGGTTCTTGTGGTTCTCGAGAATGTCCTCGAACACGCCGTGGTCCACTTCGAGCACCACGTTGGCATACATCTGGATGAAGCGCCGATAGCTGTCGTAGGCGAAACGCTCATTGCCCGCGCGCGCCGCCAGGCCCGCAACCGTTCGATCGTTGAGGCCGAGATTGAGGATGGTGTCCATCATGCCGGGCATGGAGGCGCGCGCGCCGGAGCGCACGGACACCAGCAGGGGCGCCTCGGCGTCGCCGAAGGTCGCCCCGACTGCCGCGCCGATCGCCTCCAGGGCCCCCTTCACGTCTTTTTCCAGGTTTGCCGGGAAGCGGTTGCCGTCGGCGTAATAGGCGTTGCAAACCTCGGTGGTAATCGTGAAACCCGGTGGCACGGGCAGACCCAGGCTTGCCATTTCGGCCAGGTTGGCACCCTTGCCGCCCAGCAGCTCCTTCATGTCGGCGCGGCCATCCACGCGTTCCGGGCCGAACAAATAGACTTGCCGCTGAGCGGCGGCCACTTTGGAAACGGTGCTGGCCTGCATGGCTTTCACTCCATGTCACATTGGCGACGGGTGACGGCGGCTAGACCTTTCAAATAGTCCTCGGCAACGCTTTGCAAAAGCAAAAGTTCTGGGCGCGCGCCGGCGGTCGATTGCCGCTCTTGGCATGGAATACTTTGACGAATGCCCATCCTTTGCGCACTCTGGGGATTTAAGCTCAGTGTTTACCCGTCCCGTTGAAAGGTGCCGCGACCCATGTCGACGCAGCTCCGCCGCGTGCTGAACGCGCTCGATGCGACCCAGACCGAGGCGCTCGATCGACTATTCGAATTCATCCGCATTCCCAGCGTTTCCACCGACCCCGCCTACAAGTCGCATTGCGCTCGGGCAGCGGCGTGGTGCGCCGACCAGCTCAAATCCATCGGCTTCGCCGCCCGCGTGGTGGCGACCACGGGCCATCCCATGGTTGTTGGCCATGATGAGCCGCGGCCCATCAACAAGGGCCCGCACGTCTTGTTCTATGGTCATTACGATGTGCAACCACCCGAGCCGCTCGAGCTGTGGAAAACGCCGCCGTTCGAGCCGCGCCTGGCCCATGACAAGGGCAACGGCAAGGTCATCACGGGCCGGGGCGCGGAGGACAACAAGGGCCAGCTCATGACCTTTTTGGAAGCCGTGCGGGCCTGGAAGACGGTGGCCGGTGCGGCCCCCCTTCCGATCACGGTGCTGTTCGAAGGCGAGGAGGAATGCGGCTCTGCCTCGTTGCCCCCCTTTCTCGCCAAGCATGGCAAGGAGGTGAAGGCCGATCTCGCCCTCGTCTGCGACACGGGGCAATGGGACAAGAATACACCGGCCATTTCGACGCAGCTGCGCGGCATCTGCGCCATTGAAATCGTCGTGTCAGGGCCGAGCCGCGACCTGCATTCGGGCTCCTTTGGTGGGGCGGCGCAAAATCCCATTCGCGTGCTGGCGCGCATCCTGGGCGAGATGCACGATGCTTCCGGCAAGGTGCGCGTGCCCGGCTTCTACGACGGCATCAAAAAACCGTCGGCCAAGGTTCTCAAGCAGTGGCAGGGATTGGCCTTCGATGCGCACGAGTTTCTAGGCGAGGTCGGTCTCAGCGCTCCCGCCGGCGAGCGGCGTTACAGTGTGCTCGAACAAATTTGGGCACGCCCGACGCTGGAGTTCAACGGCATCAGCGGCGGCTATCAAGGTGTGGGGACCAAGACCGTGATCCCCGCCCGCGCCTCCGTGAAGATCACCTGCCGGCTGGTGCCGGGCCAGGATCCGGACAACGTGCAAAAGGGCATTCAGGCCTTTGTGCGCGAGCGCTTGCCCGCGGACTGCCGCGCCGAGTTTCAAGTAGGACAAGGCTCTCGCGCCATCGCCTTCGATCCTGAAGCGCCCTTCCTCGTGCGCGCCGCTGAGGCCCTGGCGGAGGAATGGGGGCGGCCGGCGGCCCTCGTTGGCGTGGGCGGATCGATCCCGATCGTGAGCTCGTTCAAGACCGCGCTTGGCATGGACAGCTTGCTCGTTGGCTTCGGCCTCGACGACGACCGCATCCATTCGCCCAACGAAAAATATAACCTGTCGTCCTTCCGCAAGGGTGCGCGCAGCTGGGCGCGCATTCTCGACAAGCTCGCCGCCTGAGCGCAGCGCGCGGGCCTGCGCGCGCCCCCAGTGTCTTTGCCAAGGCGCCGCGGTAGGCTCGGCCGCGGTATTGCCGGGCTAAACGCAGTCGAGGTCGTGGAGGCTTTAAGATGCCCGTTGCCGTAGGGAGGTTGCCGCTGCTCGCTGCCGGGCTCGCCCAGCTGCTGGTGCTGGCCGGGGCTGCCGCCGCGCAGGGCGTGCCCTACCGCGAGCGCCCCGACGGCTATCAACGCCGGTGGGGGACAACCGAACATCGCGCCGGCGCCTTCGACTACTACGTGCTGGCGCTGTCGTGGAGCCCCACCTATTGCAGCGACGTCGGCGACACGCGCTATGACCCGCAGTGCCGGCCCGGCGGCGCGCGACCGTATGCCTTCGTGCTGCACGGCCTGTGGCCGCAATACGAGCGCGGTTGGCCGGAACATTGCCGCAGCCCCGACCGCGGCTACGTGCCCAGGCCGGTGGCCAATCGCATGCTCGACATCATGCCGAGCGACAAGTTGATCTTCAACGAGTACCGCAAGCACGGCACCTGCAGCGGTCTGGGGGTCGACGGCTACTTCGCGCTGGCCCGCCAGCTCTACGACAAGGTGCGCATCCCCGAGCGCTTCGTCGGTCTAAGCGACGAGCGTCTGCTGCTCTCGCCCGGCGAGCTCGTGCGCGAGTTCGTGGCGGCCAACCCCGGGCTCGAGCCGGACATGCTGGCGGTGGACTGCGGCGGTACCGGGCATCGGCTGCGCGAGGTGCGCATCTGCTTTGATCGGGGGGGTGCCTTTCGCCGCTGCGGCGGCAACGAAAACCCGCGCCGGCTGTGCACGGCTGAGCGCATGTATGTGCCGCCGGTGCGCGCGGGTTCGGGCGCGCGCGTGCCGCCGCCGAGCCCGGCCGAGATCCTGCCGGGCCCGCGCGAGGATCGCCGCCGCTGAGCCACGTCCTCGGGGGGCCCGCGCGCTGCCTGTGGAAAGCGCGAATATCTTTAAGGGTGGCGCGGGCGGCATTGTTGCGGGCGGACCGGGGCCGCTAAGCCTAGCCCGTGCGCAGACGCAGGGCTGCCGCGGGCGCACGACCCGGCCAGGCAGTGCCAGGGATTGCCAGGAGTGATCGTGGGCAAGCGACCGAGCAAGCGACGCTGGCACAGGCGCATGCCCCTGTTGGGCCCGCGTCGCGCAGCCTTTGCCGGGCTCGTGCTCGGCGCGGCGCTGTGGAATTTCGCGAGCCTTTATGAGCTCGTCGGCGCTCTTATGGTCGGCGCCTCGGCCCGGCCCGGCGAAGCGGCCTCGGAGGGATGCACCTCCCTCCAGCTCGATCGGCCGACGGGTCGCACGCAGGCCTGGCCCTGCCCGGACGCGGCGGCCTGGATGGAATCGGCGCTGCGCGCCCCGCTGGCCTCGGCCGGGCGGCCCTGAGCCGGGGCTTAGCGCATCGCCTGCATGCGTTCGAGCAGTTCTGGCGTCGGGTAGGAGTCGGCGGGCAGCCCCAGTTTCAATTGCGCCGCCTTGACGGCGGCGCGCGTCGCCGCGCCGATCTTGCCGTCGACCTCGCCGCTGAAATAACCGCGCTTGGCGAGCAGGCCCTGCAGGTCCTTGACCTGCTGCAGGCTCATCTCCGGCACCGTGCCATTGCCTTTGTCCATGGGTGGGGCCCCCCCCAGCCGATCGGCCAAATGCGCAGCGGTGATCGAATAGTTGAGCGATTGATTCCACTTCAGATAGACCTGGAAGTTCGGGTAGGCGAGGAAGGCGGGCCCGTGCCGCCCCATCGGCAACAGCAGCGAGGCCGTGGCGGCGGTGCTGGACAGGGGCCGCCCGCTAACGGATTTGACCCCCCAGCCCGCCCACTTCTCCACGGGGTGCTGGATCGCGAGGTCGGCCTCGGCCCACGGCAAATCGCGCGTGAGGCGCACCTCTTCCAGCCAAGGCTGGCCCCGCTGCCAGCCGAGAAAGGCAATGAAGTTGGCGGTGGAGGCGAGCACGTCCGGCACGCTCTGCAACAGGTCGCGCCGACCATCGCCGTCATAGTCGACGGCGTGCTGCATGTAGTGCGCGGGCAAAAACTGGGTCTGGCCGAGCTCGCCGGCCCAGGACCCGATCATATCCTCCGGGCGCAAATCGCCGCGATCGATGATGCGCAAGGCCTCCATGAGCTCGGCGCGGAACATGTCGGGGCGCCGGCAGTCGTAGGCGAGCGTGGCCAGCGAGCGCAGCACCGGCAAATTTCCCATCATCGAGCCGAAGTCGCTTTCCAGTCCCCAGAAGGCGACGATCACCGGTCCGGGAACGCCCCACTGATTTTCGATACGGGCCAACAGCTCGTGGTGCTGCTTGAGCCGCCCGAGACCGTTCTGGATACGGTTTGGCGTAATCAGCTTGCCGGAAAAGGCCGTGAAGGTTTGGGCGAAGAAGCCCTGCCGGCGATCGCGCTGGATGATGCCGGGATCGAGCGTCATGCCGCCGAGCGCCGCGGCGATGGTGGCGCTCGAGATGTTATTGCGGCGTGCCTCCTGACGGAAGTCATCGAGCCAGGCTTCAAAGCTGCCGGTGTTACGGCAGTTGGGATTGTTGGGCACGGCGGCCCGATTTTGCTCGCCGGCCGCCGGCAGGGCCTGCGCCGCTATCAGGATCAAGCCCAACAAGGGCAGGCGGGCGAAGAGTTTCAACATCGCGCAACTCGCGTCCGTTCGTGTCGTGTGCTGGAGGCCGGAGCCGAATACCCTCGCCCCGGCGAGCTATAGCCGCTTTCCGCGCCGCCGGCAGCACCGCGCCCCCTCGGCACCTGAGGGGGCGCCGGGCAGACCACGCCGGCGCCCGGGCGGCACCCCGGCAACCCCTAAAGCTCTCATGCGCCAATTGCGGCGCCAGGAAGGCGCTTGGCCGTTGCCCCTACCGGCCCGCTGCCGGGCCGCTGCGCTAGCCTTCGGGACAGAGCTCGAAGGCCTTCTCGAGCGCTTGGGCTTGACTGCCGAACTGGCCGGCAATGGCGCCATTTTTGGCGTAGGCGGAAATGAAGGCCTCCGCCTCGCGCGCCTCGGAGCCCTCGTTGACATCGAGCACGGTGTAGTTGACCACCTTGTCGCCCTGGGACTTGATGATCATGGCCTTTTGCCCGCCATAGCTCGCCGTCCAGACCCGGCATTTCTGGCCCGCCGCCGGGGACAGGGCGGCCTTGGCCGCCGCCGCGGTCGAGGCCGTCTGCAGGGACTTGTCGGCGCCGCTTGCCTTGTCGGTTTTGCCCTGCGCTAAAGGCTTGGCCGTACTCGCGGTGATGGCGCCGGCCAGCCGGTCGCGCTCGAGCTTAGCCCCGCCGCCATCGTCGGCGGCCATGGCCGCAGCCGGCCCTGCCTCCTTGCCGAGCTCTGCGGCGGGCTGATTGAGCATGCGGATGGGCACGGTGGCCGACGTCGCCGCGGCGGGATTGGCCTGCACACCGAGGCCCAAGCGCTTCTCATTGCTCTCGGCCTTGCCGGCCTCGATCGCCCGCTGCGCCAATTCGCTGCCACCGGCCCGTTCGGGCTTCGCCTCGCTCAGCTTGCTGTCGCTGGGGCGCTTGTCTTTGTGCGCCCGCGCCTCCTGCATCAGCTCGGGGTTGGGGTCGGGCCGGGTGCAAAATTCCTCGAAGCGCTCGGCGATGCCTTCGATCATGCGGCGATAGGAGCGGGTGCCGGGGGCCCATTTGGCGGCGAGGTCAGCGAAGGTCACGGGCCGCGTGAAGCCCTTGTGCCAGTGCGTCAGCACGTCCCATTCCTGGACCTTGCGCGTGCGCTCGGCCACGGGATTTTCGACCCGTTCACCGGCGTAAAGCAGGAGGTGCTCAAGATGCGCGCGCACGCCGGTGGCGATGTCTTTGAAACTCTCGCCGTGTTCGCCGCGGCCGGTGGCGCCAAGACCGGCAAAATTGTTCTGCTGCGCTCTTACATCGCCGGAACGGTTGCCGTCGCGAAAGCTGAGCGAGCCGGTCTCGAGCAACATCTGATAAAAGGCATAATCCCAGCGCACCCCCAGCGTCTCGCCGAGCCGCATGTATTCGCCGGCGATGCTGCGGAAGCGCGGATCAAGCTGCGGGTTGCGGCTTTCCAGGAAGGCAAGGAGGCGACCGGGGGTGACGCAGGCCGGCACGGCATTGCTGCGATTGGTTTTGATCGCGGGCAGGTCGGCGGCAGCGAGCGGACTTGGGGCAGCAAGCAAGGCAAAGAGGAGAAACGCTCCGACGCGGCGTGGCATGGAACACCCACCTAAGTTTCACCCTTGTGCCCCCGGCTTAAAGGCGCACGCGGATTTTCTATTCTGTTGATAAGGCCCTTAACGTTAAGGGCCGGTTAGCGTCCCCGCACGCGGTGTGCTGTTGCGGTCGCTCGACCCTCCCAGTTGGCCGTCATACTCAATCCCCCATACCCCAAACGTCCCCCATCCCACCACGCCCGGCATTTCCCCCACAGGACCCCCGAGCGTCTCACGCCTTTTTCGCGCCGATTCCCCATGCCGTTGCCGGCTTTGCTTTCGAATCGCAGCGAACCGTAAGCTTCAATGTGCACTACACTTTTGGGCGCAAATTGGGCGATTGGACGGGCCCGCACGCAGCACGCTTTAGCGCGCGTTAGGCACGGCCGCGCTCGATCTCGACGCCGACGGAGCGGCACATCGGCAGCGCGTCCGGTTTCTCGATCCGTATCCTGACGCTTTCGACGCGCTGATCGGCGAGGCAGTGCCGGGCGATGCGCTCGGCCAGGGTCTCGAGCAAATTGACGTGCTCCTGCTGCACCAAAAGGGCAATGCCCTCGACCAGCGTGCTGTAGTCGAGGACGTCCTCCAGCCGGTCGGAAACCCCGTCATAGTCATCGCGGACCGCCAAATCGGCCGATAGCAGAATGCGCTGCTCGTAGCGCTTCTCGTGTTCGAAAACGCCGACGCTGGCGACGATCTCGAAATCCCGCACGAAGACGCGGCGGCTACCGGTCGGACGCGTTGGCTTGGCGGCCTCGGGAGAGCTCGGCGGTGGGGCCGTTGTCATGGCCATCACCTGTCGCCCAAAGTCACGTCGGGCGTCTGCCAGGCGAGGTGCTGCCCGCCATCGAGTGCCAGCATCTGTCCCGTCAGCGCTGGGGCCTCGAGAATGAAGCGGATGGCAGCGGCAATTTCCTCGGGGCGGGTGCTCCGTTCCAGCAGCGTGGCCTCATATTCGGCGCGGAACTGGGCCTCGGTCTGATGCGCGCTTTTGAGCACCGGGCCCGGCCCGATGGCATTGACGCGAATGCGCGGGGCGAGCGCCTGGGCCAAGGTGCGCGTTGCGGCCCACAGCGCAGCCTTCGACACCGTGTAGGAGAAGAACTGGGGGGTTGGCTTCAGCACCCCTTGATCGATGATGTTGATGATGTTGCCCGCCACGCCGGGCGGCAGCTCTTTGGCGAAGGCTTCCGCCAGGAATATCGGGGCCTTCAAATTAACGGCGAGCTGGGTATCCCACAAAGCCCCGTCGAGCCCGCCGATGGCGTCGGGAGCAAACATGGCGGCATTGTTGATGAGACACGTGGGCGCCCCCAGGCGGCGGCTGCACTCGGGGATCAGGCCGGCAACCGCGCCGGCATCGGCCAGATCCGCAGGCAATACAACGGTGGCGGCGCCGCCGCGGCCGAGCTCTTGCGCCAGCTCCTGGGCCTGCCGGTGCGAGGCGCGGCAGTGGATCGCCACCCGCCAGCCGCGCCGGGCAAAATCGCTGGCGAGCGCGCGACCGATACGTTGGGCTGCGCCCGTGATGAGAACGGTCGGGGGGGTCTCGTCTGCCACCACATCCTCCCGTGAGCCCGCGATCGGCCCGCCATCAGGGCCCGGGTTTGCGGTTCTTAGCGCATCGGGCCCCGGGCCGCAAAAGCCGCTCCTCGCGCCTGCTCCGGGTCTGCCTCGCCAAAGGGCACAAAAACTGCGTCCGGGCGCCCGATAAATAGGCAGGGCCGGACTAAAAAATCCCAATGTCGTGCCGCCTGTTGCGTACGTGGCACGTTCCCGATGCGACCGTGCGCTTCGGCGGCATTTTTCGTTGCGCCAACGGCCAAATTGGCCAGATTGGCGAGACAACGAATCGCTAGGGAAGCTACCATGAACGTAAGAAGTTCGGCACTTGTGGCCCCAACCGCGGCGGCGATCGCGCTCGCGCTTCTGGCTGGAACGGCCCACGCCGATGGAATGGCTCGCGGCAGCGTCAAGGATGCGCCGCCGCCGCCACCGCAGGAGCGCTGCAAGCTCTCCGCCAACATCGGGCTCGCCACGGAGTATGTCTTCCGCGGCATTTCCCAGACCTCCGAGGGGCCGGCGGTGCAAGGTGGCTTCGATGCGACCTGCGGCATGTTCTATGCCGGCGTCTGGGCGTCCAACCTGGATTGGGGTGCCAACGAGGGCAGGTCCGTCGCCAATATCGAGATGGACTGGTACGGCGGCGTCAAATTCAACACCGGCCGCATCGCTTGGGATCTTGGGGTGATCTACTACACCTATCCCAGGGGCATCGACATTGGTCTGTCGTCCACGGGCGACCCGACGAAGGCTGAGTTCAACTACGTCGAGCTGAAGGTGGGCGCCAGCGCCGAGCTGTGGAAAGATGGCACGCTGGGCGTCACCGGCTTCTTCTCGCCGGATTACCAGTACGAGACCGGCAACGTGTGGACCGTTGAGGGCTCCTTCACCCAGAACCTGCCGAAGTTCATGGCGTTCGGCCGCGAATGGTCGCCGAGCGTCAGCGCCCTGATCGGCTATCAGGCCGCCACCGGCAACGACACCGACAAAGCCCGCTACATCAACAACGTCACCGGGGATACCGACCACTACCTGTACTGGAATGCCGGCTTGACTCTCGGCTTCCTGGAAAAATGGTCGCTCGATTTGCGCTACTGGGATACCAACATCGATCGCCTTCCTGGCAACCCCTCGTGTGGCACTTCGCTATTTTCCTGCGACGAGCGCTTCGTGGCGACGCTCAAATTCACCTACTAACGCTTGCGCTTGGCGAGCGTGATAGCGGGCCCTGCGGGGGCCCGTTTTGCATGGGCGTGCCGCCACACGCGCGGCTTTGGCGGGAGGCGTTGGGCCGCCGTTAGGGGGCTGGCCGCGCTCCGGTGCCCGGGCTTTGGCCCGCCCATGCCGACAGCGCCCTTGCCGCAAATGGGCCGCGGGGCTACCCCCTTGAGCGGGCTGGCGGCAGCTTCCTGGGCACTGGACCTCGGGCCGGCGCCCCCTTAAGTCACTGCCCATGCCCAGCAAGCCTGACCCGGACAGCTCCCTCACCATCACCGCTGCGCCCGCCACGCCGGCGGAGCGGTCCGAGACCGGGGCTGGCGTCATCGCCCGCTACCTGACGAGCTTGCCCAGTGGCCCCGGCGTCTATCGCATGATCGATGCGGCCGGCACCGTCATCTACGTGGGCAAGGCGCGCAACCTCAAGGCGCGTGTGACGAACTATGCCCGCGCCGGCAATCACCCCGCTCGGATCATGCGCCTGATCGCAGCAACCGCGGCTATGGAATTTGTGACCGTGCGGACAGAGGCGGAGGCCCTGCTGCTGGAGGCGAACCTCATCAAGCGCTTTCGTCCGCGCTATAACGTGCTGCTGCGCGACGACAAGTCGTTTCCCTATATTCTGATCGCCACCGCGCACCGGGCACCGCAGATCCTCAAGCATCGAGGGGCCCGCAATCGCAAGGGCGATTACTTCGGCCCCTTCGCTTCGGCCGGCGCCGTCAACCGCACCATCAACATGCTGGAGCGTGCCTTTCTGCTGCGCTCCTGCTCCGATCCCGTGTTCGAGAGCCGCACGCGTCCGTGCCTGCTCTACCAGATCAAGCGCTGCTCGGCGCCTTGCACGGGGCTGATCGGCCTTGAGGACTACAACGGTCTGGTCGAGGAGGCGCGGCGTTTTTTGCGCGGTGAGAGCGAGAACGCGCGCAAAATGTACCAGCGTCTGATGGAGGAAGCCGCGGCCAGTCTCGATTTCGAGCGGGCGGCCGCGTACCGCAATCGCTTGTGGGCGCTGGCCCATGTCACCGCCGACCAGTCCATCAACCTGGAGGGCATCGAGGAAGCCGACGTGTTCGCCGCGCATCAGGACGCGGGCCAGGTTTGCATTCAGGTGTTTTTTTTCCGCTCGGGACAGAACTGGGGCAACCGGGCCTATTTTCCCCGCGCCGATCGCACGCTGGGGGTGGAGGAGGTGCTGGAAAGCTTTATCGCCCAGTTCTACGACGACAAGCCGGTGCCCTCGTGCATTCTGCTTTCGCACAAGCTGCCCAATGAGGCGCTGCTGGCCGAAGCGCTTTCCACCAAGGCCGAGCGCAAGGTGGAGATCAGCACGCCGCAGCGCGGGGCCAAGGTCGGCATCGTCGAGCATGCCGCGCAAAACGCGCGCGAGGCGTTGGCCCGACGGCTGGCGGAGAGTTCCACACAACGCCAGTTGCTCGAGGGCTTGGCGCAGCGCTTCTCATTGCCCGGTACTCCGCGCCGCATCGACGTGTTCGACAACAGCCACATCATGGGCGCCAATGCCGTCGGCGCCATGATCGTCGCCGGCGCGGAGGGTTTCGTAAAAGCGCAGTACCGGCGCTTCAACATCAAATCCAGCGACCTTGCACCGGGTGACGATTACGCCATGATGCGCGAGGTGCTGACGCGGCGCGCCAAGCGGTTGCTGCTCGAGGTGACCGGCGGCAAGCCGGCGATCGCCCCGGCCGCACCGGGCGAGCCGCAAGCCGAGGCCGCCGTCTCGCGCCTGGCGCCACCGCAACCGCCGCCCATCGACCGGCGCGGGGGCAGTGCGCTGGCCTTCGGCGTGCTGCGCAGCGACCCGCCTGCAGCTGAGGCGGTGCCCGTCGAGCCGGCGGCCGAGACCGCCGAGGACGAGGCCGCGGCGGCGGATTTTCCCAGCCGTCCCGACCTCATCTTGATCGACGGCGGCTTGGGCCAGCTCGGGGTGGCGCGCGAGGTGCTGGCCGCCTTCGGTCTCAACATCCCCGTCGTCGGCATCGCCAAAGGTCCCGAGCGGGACGCCGGGCGCGAGCACTTCCACATTCCCGGGCGGGACACGCCGCTCTTGCTGGAGACCCGCGATCCGGTGCTTTATTTCGTGCAGCGTCTGCGCGACGAGGCGCATCGCTTTGCCATTGGTGCCCACCGCTCCAAGCGCAGCAAAGCGCTGGGCGCCAACCCACTCGACGAGATTGCCGGCATCGGCCCCACACGCAAACGTGCGTTGCTCCGGCACTTTGGTTCGGCCAAGGCTGTGTCGCGGGCGAGTCGCGAGGATCTCGAGGGCGTGGCCGGCATTAGCGCCCAGATGGCGCAAACGATTTACGATTTCTTTCACGAACGCCGCGAGTAAGGCCGCTGTGGCAGCGCCGGCCGACCGCCCGGAAGCCGCGACGGCGGGGCCCCATTGACGCTCCGGAACCCAAGTGCTTTTGTCTGGCAAATGGAACGCGCGGTGACCACACCAGGGCTTGCCAGCCTGCCCAACGTCTTGACGTATATGCGTATTCTGGCAGTGCCCGCGGTTGCGCTGTGCCTGATGGCGATCGAGGGCAGCGGCGCGCGCTGGTGGGCGCTGATGGTGTATGTGGTCGCCTGCCTGACGGACTGGCTCGACGGCTTTCTGGCCCGCGTCTGGCACCAGCAGTCCGCGCTGGGGCGCATGCTCGATCCGATCGCCGACAAGCTCCTGGTCGGCACCACGCTGTTGATGTTGACCTCCGACAATACCATCAACGGGGTGCACATGGTGGCGGCCGTCATCATCCTGTGTCGTGAGATCCTGGTCTCGGGATTGCGCGAATTCCTGGCCGAGCTCAACATGCGCGTGCACGTGACGCAGCTCGCCAAATGGAAGACGACCGTGCAGATGATTGCCCTTGGCGTGCTGCTCGCGGGTCCGGCCGGCGATAAAATCATCCCCGGCATCACCTCGACCGGGCTGGCAATGCTGTGGGTGGCCGCGTTGCTGACCTTGTGGACAGGCTTTGACTATCTGAAGGCCGCCGTGCGCACCGCGATCGACCACTAGCGAGACCCTGGCACAGCGATGCGGGTAAAGCTCATGTACTTCGCCTGGGTGCGCGAGAAGACCGGCAAGGCCGAGGAAGAGGTCGACCTGCCCGCCGGGGTCGCGACCGTTGCCGAGCTGATCGAATGGCTGAAAGCGCGGGGTCCCGAGTACGCGGAGGCCTTTCGTCGGGCCGAGGTGATCCGCGCCGCCATCGATCGCACGCACGTGCGCCCGGGGGCCGGGATCGCCGGCGCTTCCGAGATTGCCTTCTTCCCACCGGTGACAGGAGGCTGACCCTGAGCGTGCGCGTGCAGACCGCCGACTTCGAGGTCGGCGCCGAGATCGCCGGGCTGGCGGCCGGGCGCACCGACATCGGCGCCGTCGTCAGCTTCACCGGTCGCATGCGCGCCGACAACGAGGGCAAGGCCATCGCCGGTATGACGCTCGAGCACTATCCCGGCATGACCGAGAGCGAGCTTGCGCGCGTGGAGGCGGAAGCCCAAGCGCGCTGGCCGCTGCAGGCAAGCCTGATCGTGCATCGCGTGGGCGCCCTCAAGCCCGGCGACAACATCGTGCTGGTCATCACGGCTTCGCGGCATCGCCAGGCGGCCTTCAGCGCCGCCGAGTTCCTGATGGACTACCTCAAGACCAGCGCGCCATTCTGGAAAAAAGAGATCGACGCCGATGGCCGTGCGGCCTGGGTCGAGGCGCGGGCGAGCGACGGCGAGGCCGCCGATCGCTGGCAGCTTCCCTCCGCGGCCGAGGGCTAGGGCAGGGCGCGGCCGGGCTTGCAGCCTGTCGGAACCCCTATACTGTCGTTTCTCGTATTGCCAGCGCCAAGCCGTGAGGAGGACGCATGTCCACGGATAAGCCGAAAAGCACCGTCGCGACGCGCGCTTCGGGCATCCGCGAGGACTGGTTGGCCCAAGCCAGCGAGGAGATCCTGGAGCCGGAGCTGCCGATCGTCGATCCGCATCATCATCTGTGGGATTTTCCCGCGCATCGCTACTTATTGGGAGACCTGCTGGCGGACACAGGGACCGGCCATCGCATCGAAAGCACGGTCTTCATCGAATGCACGGCCTGTTACCGCGCCGATGGCCCAAGCGAATTGCGCCCGCTGGGCGAGACCGAATTCGTCAACGGCATTGCCGCCATGTCGGCCAGCGGCGCCTACGGGGGAACGCGCGTGGCCGCCGGCATCGTCGGCCTGGTCGACCTGACGCTCGGTCAGCGGGCCGAAGAGGTGCTCGCCGCGCACATGGCCGCGGCCGGGTCGCGCTTCAAGGGCATCCGCCATGCGGCGGCCTGGGAGGACAAGGCGCCTGAGATCCACAACTCGCATACCAATCCGCCGCCGCACCTTTATCGCGACCACGCCAAGTTTCGGGAAGGCTTTGCCGTGCTGGGCCGGATGGGTCTCAGCTTCGATGCCTGGCTGTATCACCCGCAGCTTGCCGATCTCACCGCGCTGGCGCGCGCCTTCCCGCAGCAGCCGATCGTGCTCAATCATGTGGGCGGGCCGCTGGGGCTTGGCTGGTATGCCGACAAGCGACAGGAGGTGCTGGACGCCTGGCGGCGCGATATCCGCGAGCTTGCGACCTGCGCCAATGTCTCGGTCAAGCTGGGCGGCCTTGGCATGCGCATCAACGGCTTTCGTTTCCACCATCGCCAGCGTCCCCCCTCTTCCCAGGAGTTGGCCGAGGCCTGGCGGCCCTATGTGGAGACCGCGATCGAGGCCTTCGGCCCAGCGCGCGCGATGTTCGAAAGCAACTTCCCGGTCGACAAGATTTCCGGGTCCTACGCCATCTACTGGAATGCCTTCAAGCGGCTGGCGGCCGGGGCCTCCAAAACCGAAAAGGCGGCGCTCTTCCGCGACACCGCCAAGCGCTTTTATCGCTTGGACTGAGACGGTCCGGCGTGCTGGCCGCGCCGCGTCGCCAGGCGCTCGAGGATGGCCGCCTTGGCGCGGCGCGCGCTCGCCGACCAGGGCGCAAGCTTCGAGGCGATCAGGTTGGCTTGCGATTTCAGGATCACCCCGTCCTCCAGCACCTTGAGGCCATTGGCCCGCAGGGTCGCACCGGTGGTGGTGATATCGACGATGATTTCGGAAAGGTCGGCCGCCGGCGCGCCTTCCGTGGCGCCGAGACTGGGCACAATGCGATAGCCGGCGACGCCGCGCTGGGCGAAGAAGCGGCGCGTCAGGTTCATGTACTTGGTGGCGACGCGGATCGGGCGGCCGTGAACGCGACGATAGACTTGGCTGGCCTCTTCCAGATCGGCCATGCTGCCGACATCGATCCAGCAAATCGGCACGGCCACGACGACGTCGGCATGGCCGAAGCCGCAAGGCTCCAGAAAGCTGACGCGTTGATCGCAATCGGCGATCGTCTCGCGCACCAGGTCCTCTCCGGTGATGCCGAGGTGGGCGGTACCGTGCTGTAAGAAATGGGCGATCTCGGAGGAGGACACAAAATTCACCTCCACGTCCGGGAGCTCGGCAATTTCGCCGCGATAGCCGCGCGCGGCCCCGGACTTGGCGACCGAGAGCCCGGCGCGCGCCAGCGCCTCGGCGCACTGCTCCATCAGCCGGCCCTTTGAGGGCAGGGCGAAGATGAGCTTTTCGCTCATTGGGCGGGTCCCTGCAAGCAGGCCAATAGCCGTTCCGTGTGAATAGAGGCGCCCACTGCCGGCACGTCGACCGGAGCACCGACCTTGGCGAGCAAGCTGTCATAGCGCCCACCGCCGGCCAGCGGTGCCTTGCGCCCGAGTTCCGGCACGACGATCTCGAACACGAAGCCGGTGTAGTATTCGAGGTTGCGCCCGAACTCGGCGGAGAACTCCGCCTCGTCGGTGATGACACCGGCGGTATCGAGGTCATCGAGGCGCCGCTGGAAGGCGCGCAGCGGCTCGGCCAAGTCGATCCGATACTGCCGCAGCAAGCGATTGAGTTCGCGCACGGCGGCGCGGGCGGGTGTTTTCACGGCCACGTAGCTCTCGATCGCGTTGGCGGTCTCCGCGGCAAGCGGAGGTTCGCGGGCATCTGCCGCCGCCGCCAGCAGGCGCTCGGCGATCTCGGGCAGCGTGCGCGTACCGATCGGTGCCACGCCGGCTTGATCGAGATACTGCTCAACGGCCTCGAGCGCGGTATCCGGCGCCTCGGGATCGAGGCGATCGATCACCTCCGCCTTCAGCGCCGGCGCGCGCAGGGCCTCCGCCGAGGTGAGGCGGTTGAGTTCGGCGCGAAACGCCTCCGGACGCCAGAACTGGTGCTGGAGCCGCCGGCGCCAGCGCTCGGGCAAGCCGAGCGCGCCGATGAGCGCGCGAAAGAGGCCGAGATCGCCGAAACGCAGCTGAAAGGCGCCAACGCCGGCAGCGCGCACCGCCTCCACCGTCAGGGCCAGCACCGCGGCGTCGGCCTCTTCCCGGTCGGCTGCCGCAAAGCATTCGATGCCGGCCTGGCGGAATTCGCGTGGGTGGGCGTTGGTATCGCCGCCGGGCTGGTAGCGGAAGGCGGAGCCGTTGTAGCAGTAGCGCGCCGGCACCGCGCCTTGGGGATGGCGCGCCAGGTGCAGGCGGCAGGTGGGCACGGTCAGGTCGGGACGCAGGCACAGCTCGGCACCGTCTGGATCGGTGAACACGTAGGTGCGCGCCCGCAGCGATTCACCGACGACGTCGAGGAACATGTTGGCGGGTTGGATGATGGAGGGAGCCACGTGCTCGTAGCCGGCGCGCGTGAAGATCGTCAGCAGGCGCTGCGCCTGGGCTTCGAGGGCTTCAAAGCGTTGCGTGCTCTCCGCAATCATGGCTATGCCCGCGCGGGCACGAGACGGGCGACGGCCGGCCAGCCGCGGGCCCTTTTGCGCGGGGA
>Ga0075434_100001722_pt1 | contig 18762 bp, 18 predicted proteins | sample RhiMethybrSRZTD3_FD_75298 | JGI IMG/M metagenome (GOLD analysis project Ga0075434, IMG submission 75298) | Populus rhizosphere microbial communities from Tennessee, USA - Rhizosphere MetaG P. TD hybrid SRZTD3 | ecosystem: Host-associated > Plants > Roots > Rhizosphere > Soil | place: USA... | reverse complement strand
TAAAAAAATGATTAGGGTATGGCGAATGTACAGGACGCACGAATTGATTATGCAACGTCTAATAGCTCATCTATATTTTTATAAAGTTCAAGAAATTGTGACCCTCTCTTTGTGATCTTGTATAGTCTTCTAGCACTGTTATATTCTACGAATTCCCTTTCAGTGAGAATATGCAGATATTGCTTAATCTGTGCATACGATAAAAAGGACTGATACATTATTCTAGTAACTGTCGCATCTCTATCAGAAACACATTGAAGCATCTGAGCAATTATATCATTCCTGCTTCGGTATTTCATAAACGTTTAGCTCTCTTAGAAGGGCTATTACCACAGGGATTTCCAAATCTAGTTGCATTGCAATGAATTCTTCAGGAATACCCGAAATGTACAGATTCCTTATAATTTCTTTCTTTTCCTCGGATATATTGCCCAATTTATTACTTTCTCCTATAGTTTAAAGAACAATTTGGTATATAGGCTTGCCTTATCAATGTTCTGCATCCCTTTCTATTCTATAATATTTATCCCAATAAAATATTGGTATAATGAATACGCTCTTCTATCAGACGTCTAAGGGAAGAATCATAATTTGAATTATGAGGTGCACTCGGATAATTGTGCGAATGATTTTTGGATTCCCTCACGCAAGATTGAGTCTAACGCTTGTCATTTTTTCTTCAATGCCCGCCCCCCCTTCTTTAGCAGCCTATACTTGAAAATGCCTTAAAGGATACTGCATCTTTATTAAACGAGGGACCGAATTGCCATTCATGAAAGACTCCTCAAACTTTAGATTCTCTCTATGTATGACTCTACTGGTGATGACCACAATGTTTGTTTATTTCGTCTCTTTTCAGACTGACGTTAATGCAACTGGTTTTAGTCCAAGTAACGACGTGCAAACTTGGGTGGATAAGCTTAACAATCTAAAAATCGATTTTACCTATTTGCCAGAAAAGCCCATTATTGATGCTCCCACAGAATTAAAATTCGTCGTAATGAATCCTCAAACCAATGGCCATTTGACTGGGCTTACTGCCAGGGTAGTCGTTTTTACCAATAGTAGCGGACAAGAAAGGTCTTTTAAATTTACAAATATAACATCAGCCGACGGTACCTATTCCGTCAAATATCTATTTCCGGATACGGGCCTTTATGAGGTAATTACAACGATAAACTCAAAATCATTTGCAACAGTAGCTGCTTTTAATGTATTTGTTCCCTTATCTTGAGCAGCCTGCCAAAATGATTTGCGTAGCGAAAAGCCAAGATGAAAATATCCAAAAAGTAGCCTTATTCTGAAATATGCCTAAAAGTAACTTTTTACAGGTCTTTAATAATTGCCAGACAGTTGTTGACCCCTGGGTCAAGAGGTCTTTCTATATATTCTGAAAATACTTTTAGAATTAGGGTCTTATCTACAACTTCCTAAGTCCACAATTTGAATACAAGACCAGCTGAAATGGTAGCCTCTCTCTTCAAAATGTCGGCGGCCAAGAGTGGGTTAAGAAACTATGATCTTGAGGAAGGGGACTTGAGGATTAAGATTAAATTTATCTTCATAAAGACGTCAACGGTTTTGATTTATAATTTTTAATATTCTTATTCTTCTTCTATGTTTCTAGTCATCTTTGAAGAATCTTTTAATCTATGCAACCATGGAGTCGATATGAGCCGGTATGTCGATAGTATGCATAATACGGACAAGGTGTAATTCTTATTTTGGACTAAATTAAAGCATACCCACGTCAGTTGAGGTTTTTGGTATCTAACTGTAAATCCATGCTTTAGTACAGAAACTCGTATGGTGGATTTTTTGGAGGAGGAATGCCATAGACTACGGTGATGTCCTCATGATTAAGTATAGGCAGATCTCTGTAAGTACCCTTAATGGCTGTTCCGTTTACATAAATACTAAGGGTTCTGTCAGTTGAATTATCAACTTTAAAATCAAATACCTGGTTGTTATCAAATTTTTTTCCCCAGATGTCGAAAAACTGTCCGAGAGTGAATGTTTTATTTTCTGGAGATTCTACATGGATTAATCCTGAAGTGTCATGAGTATGCAACCAATAAATGCAATCGGGAGGCCTTATACCAATTCCAGCTGGAACGAGGTACGAGAAACCATGGACGAAAATATCTAAATGTGTATGATAGTGAAAATTAAAATGCTCGGCTTGATCGCATTTTATTCCATCAATTATTGGATATTGTGCAAAGACCCACTTACTATGGTAAATTAAGCAACTGATAACCAAAATAATTAGCACTAAACCTAGTGGTAAGGTCGCAACTATTCTGTCATTTTTCATATCTGTTTAGTAAGTTGTAGTAGTAAAAAAAAGTTGAGGTTTATTTGACAAAAAACATTGGTATCCTAGTAATGATCGCGACTTCAACCTGACGGACAATTACCATTGAGATCGACAAGAGGCCCTTGATAAATTTTCTTACTTACAAATCTATCTAGGTGTTATTCCATACCCGAACTAAGGCATTTTGTAGATTAATCGAATTACAGTGCCTCATTTCGCGATTAAGTTATAATTTGTTCTTTTTTTTGAGATATACTGCAATTGCAGAAATCACAAATAATGCTGGAACAACATAATACAAAATCAGTTCATCGAAAGGTATGATATGACTAGGATTACCTGCTGAAAGATCAAAATCTACTTTCAATGGAGTTTCTCCATAGACGGGGTCTCCATTTACCTTAACTAATAGAGTAATAGTGTAATCTCCAATATTCTGAAAAGTGTAAGGAAAGGTAATATCACTGAACTCATAAAATTTGTATGGGACATATTTAACAATAGTACCCGTACTTTTTTCCTTAATAATTAGCGAAGCAAATATGTTATAGACATTTTTATTATCTTTGTCAAGGACGCTAAGATTTATCAGTGTAGAGTTGTCGCCAGCCAAGGGAATAGATGGAAAGGGGGCAAATATAATTTGGTATCCATTTACATTCTTTGACGCACCAAAGAAATGAGAAAAGGCAAAATTTATGCTAACACTTGAGCTGCTTAAGAATAAGGCAAGAAAAATCAGTACAAATTTTAAATTTCGGTTTTTTGAGACAATAAGTGTCGCACCAATGTGTAGTTTATTGATTCCTATTATCAAGAAAATCTAATGCTAACTTACCATATTTTATTGAATCCTTGTTTTTCGGGAAAGTGCAAAAGCCGCTATGACTATCCCAACTAAACCCACTCCTATGCTAGATAGTGCTATGAAGTACGTTTTGCCTAAATTGGCCTCAATTGAACCAACCGAAGCTTTAGTGTTTTGGGAATCCTTCCCCATTTGGTTAAGGGCCCCCTGCATGTTTTGGATTGTATTGGACAGCTGGCTTAATACACCTTGAATCTTCGGTCCAACGTTGCTCGCAGATGAAGTAGTATCTGCCACGGAATTGTCGGGGAAGGCAAAGTTCTGCCTGCTTTCCACCTGATCAAGAGGAATTTCTGCGTTTATGTTCTGTCCCTCTATACCTCCGTTTATTACGGTAGAGTATGATGAACCTGAGCGAGTGGGGATGGTTTGCGCTTCATACAGCCCGGCAGCAGTTTCCGATGGTACAAAGTCCAAGCTTTTTGTCAACGTGCCATACTTTATTGACGAGGTTACATTTTCTAATGCATTTAAGACAGGAGTATTGTTCCCCTGTGATGCTTTATTTACTGATATAGTAACACTATTCATATCTCCCGCTACCGGAGGTTCATTTAACCAACCGATTTCAATCGTTACATTGCCAAATTTCTTGGTTATGTGAGCATAAGAGATGCTGGAAAAATTAGATATCGAAAAAACTACAGTTAAAAATACTCCAAGTGACGCGATCATTAATAGTCTATAGGATACTATCCACAAACAGAATTCCATTCAGTAAATTGCAATTTAATCCTTTGGCATTACTTTAGTCCAGTTTTCGATAAGTGTACTACAACTATGGGAATAATAAAATATCACAAACCCCTAGTACTATGGAAGCTTTGAGCTTGCGCAGACAAAAATTATGCAAAAACATCACAATGATAATTTTGGCGGTACTTTCGTTTTCTGTTTTTATTTCTTATATGTTTCCTTTGCAAAATACCTATGGACATGCTTTTGTTACTAGTAGCAATCCCTCTGCATCCCAATCTTTATCCACCTCACCAACAAGGGTCGATGTATTTTTCAGCGAACCAGTAGACCTCAGATATAGTAAACTAAAGGTCATTGACCAAAATGGGAAACAAGTTGATAATAAGGACGTTCATCACTTGAATGGTGATCAATCATCTCTGTCCGTATCATTACCGCAATTAAATGATGGAGTATACACTGTCTCTACGACAGTACTCTCACAGACCGACGGACATGTTACCGACAACGCTTTCGTTTTTGCAACAGGTGAAGCTGCACTCCCAGCCAATATTCCAAGTTCAAGTTCGCAATCAGTTGTGTACATCCCGGAGGCTATCTCTAGGTTCCCAACTCTTGTGGGTCAAGTAATAGTTGTTGGATGTGCCTTTAGTACACTTTGGCTCTGGAAACCTGTGAACAAAATTCAGGGAATTTCTTTATTGTTCTCTGAGGCTCGAAGGATAATCGACAAGCGACTAGTAGTTGTTTTTCTAGTCGCCGCTATAATGTTGGTGGTTTCGGATATCGCAATCTTGACGTTTCAGGCAATTGCCCTTTCTGCAAGTATTTTGGATGTTATTTCAACTAGGTTTGGCATGGTATTGCTTGCAAGAACAATATTGTCGTTGGCTTTATTGGCGATATCTGTTCTTGAATTCCGAGCATATCGAAAAGGGTCACAAATTCTGCCCAAAGGTGAAATTGTGGGAATTTTGGCTCTTGGCCTGTCATTGCTTCTAACTACTAGCATGATTGGACACGGAGCCGCAAACAATCAATTGTCTACTATCGGTGTCGATTTCATTCACAACTTGGTTGCTTCACTTTGGATCGGAGGTGTGATTTACTTGGGTTTTGTGTTTACTTCAAAATTACGCGATAATGTAACTCTCGAGATTGACCATAAGGTAGCACTGCTCTCGCTCATTATCCCGAGATTTTCTCTTATAGTAGTTACTATTCTTGGGTTCATAGTGATTACGGGACCATTATTGTTGTTTATACTTGACAGTAATTTGGGGCAGGTATTATCATCATTGTATGGCAAGACTCTTTTAGTGAAGTTGGCATTAGGAGTAATCATGTTAGCAATTGGGTCGTACAATCAACTTTCTATTCAAAGGAGTGCCCACGCGCAGATCTCACTTGCTATATCAGTATCCACACATGGTAAGGGCAGGGACTTCGAGGATCCACATGTCTCGGAGCCAACTTATGAACCTGCCAATAAGGGACAAAATAAAAATGAAAACGGGGACATACTTTCCAAATTCTCTCGGACGACAAAAACTGAATCGGTTGTGGGAATACTCTTACTCGCCTCAGTGGCCTTTTTAGTAAATACTGGCGTACCAGCCAGCGAAGTAGCAGCTCCCACTAGTGATCAAACGTTCAGTAACATGATGATTCAACAGCTCCAGAACGGCTTCAAGTCTACTTACTTCGTCGATAATGATTCGAAGGTTATAGTTTCTATAGTACCTTTCGCAGTCGGCAGCAACAATTTCACAATAGAGTTTGTGGATTCAAAAAATTCCCCGCTAGATGTGAATTTGGCAACGCTTCAGTATACTGAAACACAGCAGTCTATAGGACCCATTAAAATTGACCTGCATAAGGTTTCCAAGGGTACTTATTCTGCCAAAGGAGCATTTGGAATTCCTGGATTGTGGGATATACAGATAGAGGGTGTTCCAAACAAGCCTAACTCTACAGCAATTTCTGCAACCTTTAATGACGTAAGAGTAAAACCAAGATTAGACCAATTGCAATTCAATATATCTGAATTTAACACTCCAAGTAATTCAAATCAACCTCTATACCCAATTTACGATAAGAGCAAAAATTCGATTTGGATTGGAGATACATCGATTGATAGTGGGCAGATTCTAGAATTTGACTTGTCTACTAAAAAATACCATCAACACAAAATAAATGGCGCTAACATAATTACTATCCTGGCGCAGGATAGTAAGAATAAGATTTGGTTTGTAGATCCTATAAAGAAACAACTTGGCAATTATGATCCGGCTAATGGTAAATATCAATTATTTCCACTGCCGAATGACTCGTTACCTTCGAGTATTGCGGTCGATCCAAATGATAATATTTGGATTTGTTCTACTACTACGGGTCAGATTTTTATCTTTGAGCCTAAAACGAATACGATTACTAAAATTTTAAACTTGGAAAAAGGAGCAAGACCACTATCAATAGCAATGGATTCAATGTCTGGTATAGCGTGGATAGCAGATGAAAGAGGAAAGTTGATTAAGATAGATCCTGCTAATAATTATTCTTCTGCTGTATACATGCCAGCTGGGGTCAATGCTACCTTGAAAAGTCCTTCAGCACTATTATTGGATAGCACCGAGGACACTATATTCATTTCTCAACACGAAGGTCAGAAGATAACCTCATTCAATACAATATCAAAACTCTTCCAGGATTATCCCAACCTTGATTCGAATGGCTTACCGTTTGGAATGTCTACTGACAAGTATGGTAACATATGGGTGGCAGAGCACACAATTAACAAAATTGCGGTGGTTGACCCCCAAACTGGAAAATCTAAAGAAGTAAAGATTCCTAATAAAACCCCCTTTGTTCAATGGACAACTTCGGATTCTGAAGGTAATATTTGGTTTGCAGAACAAAGAGGACATGCCCTAGGCATGATAACAACCAAAATCAGCACAGCGCAAGTACCTTCGTCAGTCCCTCAGGCTTCTCCTAAGCAAAATGAAGGAATATCGACATTGATAACTTACAACACGATTGTAGCACCAGCCATTATAGTGGGCCTAGTACTAATTGCGTTCATATATGTTAAAAATGTGGTTGACTGCAGAATAGCTGAGAGAACTCTCAAGAAATATAAGATGCCTGACAGAATGTAGATGCAGAATCCAAGAAGTCTGTTGCGAGCAAACTTTGCTAAACATTCAAGTAATAATTATTAGTTATCGGCAGTTTTTAGCATTTACAGGTATATGACTAATCCCAATTTGAGTAAAATACATGTGCCATGATTGAATCCATTGCAGAAGATCCTAAATTTCCCCTTTGGTGTTCGACCGCTTATTCCCTATGATTTTTGTCCAGTCCAGTGTGAAAGTGAAATACAAAGCTAGTCCATAAATTCCAGTAACGACCAAACCTACATAGATCAGTTGTACCCCTCCGAGCATGGAAATACTCCCGCTCAGAAAAGACTTGCCCAAAATTGTTACTGCAACTACAATTGTCTCGTATGCGATAAACTTGCCAACAACAGCTGCTGCGATAAACTTCCAGTAATTGTATTTTGCAACCCCCAAATGGATGTTTATCGGGGCGTCAGGAATGGGGGTTGCTGACGAAATTATGACAGCTATCCATCCGTATTTTCTGATGAGTTGATGGAGTGGAACCATCTTCGCAGTAGTTTTAATACTCAAAAGTATTCGCCCATAATAGCTACACCAGTAAATAAGCGTCTTTGCAGCAATTGAACCGACTACTCCTGATAGAACTACTAATTGGGGATTCATTTGTTCATTTAAAGCAGCTAAAGCCAAGAATGGCACGACAGGAATAGGAATCACCGTTATTATGCCAGCAAAAAAGCTGACAAGAAAAATTCCTGCATACTCGAAGTATTCTATATAAGAATAAAGATCTCCTAACACAAAATTCAGGCTATATAAAAGATGTTGCAAGTGTGATATAACACGCTGTTAATATGCAACTATACTAACAAAATTAAATTTTTCGAGGGATACACTAGCCAGGAATTATCTTTGACCAGGCGCCTATTGACCTTAATTCAAATTAGAAGCGCATTCGATGCAGCTTTAAATCCTGGAGGACATCGTTTTCGATTTCTAAACCTTCCTTGCGTAGAAGATCTTTCTTCATTTCGATTCCAAGTGAATAGCCACCAATTAGACCATTATGCCCAACCACCCTGTGACAGGGAACAACAATAGGGTTAGGGTTTCGACCTAGAATTCTTCCCACTGCACGAGCTGATTTTGGATGACCTATCGCTCTAGCTACATCGCCGTAAGTTGAAACACTACCTTTAGGTATCTTAGAAATAGTGAAATACACTTCATTACTATTAATCCGTTGCTTATTAATTCCATTTTTCATACAAAAGTTTACGTCATATAGGTATAATAACCTACACAATTCCTTGAGTGTATGTCAAAGGTCTGACAAAGAATGAGACTCATTATCTATACCGGAAAAGGCGGAACAGGAAAGACTGTAACTTCCTGTTCTACTGCTATTAATCTGGCAGATAGAAAATACAAGACACTAATCGTGTCCTCAGACCCTGCACATACTTTAGACGATGCCTTTAGGCTCCCAAAAATTGAAACAGATCGTATTGACAATTCTAGTAATGAAACGAAACAAATCATACCAAATTTGGATGCCCTCCAAATTGATCCAGTAAGCGAGATTAGTACAAGATATAGCAGTATTCTGACTTATATGGCTTCAATTTTTTCATCCAAAGGAATAGATGAAATATTGGCCTATGAGCTTGCAATGATGCCGGGAATGACACAAGTTTTCTCTCTTTTAAGAGTAGAAGAAATGATGCGAGAAAATTCATATAATATTATCGTTATAGATATGCCTGCTTCTGGAGAAGCTTTGCGCTATCTCTATTTTCCAAAACTTGTAGGTGGTATTGGTAGAAGGTTGACTGGCCTGATGGGTGCCTTTTCCGGTTTTTCAAGACTTTTTCAAGCATTTTCTGGAATGTCTGTTCCAGAGAACGTTCTCCAATATGAACACGATCTATTTGATAGGCTAATCTATCTTTCAGATATTATTAGGGATAATAACGTAACTTCCTTACGACTAGTTGCAAACCCTGATACATTTAGCATTGAGAATGCCAAAAGAGCGTTTATGTCTGCTAGTTTATATGGTATCAATGTTGATCTAGCAGTGATCAATAAAGTCATGCCGGCAGAAGCGATCCAGAATGACCCAAGACATTATTATGCAAATTGGACGAAATTTCAGTATGGTAAGGTCGAGGAAGCAAAGGCGAATTTTTATCCTCTCCCAGTTAGAGCGATTCCCCTTCACAACAGCGAACTAGCAGGGATAGAAATGTTGCGAGTTAATGCAAACTTGTTGTTCCCTAACGGGGAGGATCCTGCCAATACGTTTTATCAAGGAAAGCCATGCTCCATTATACAAGAAAATTCAGACAAATTATACCTAGCACTAAAGGTTCCCTTTACAAAAAGTGAGAATTTCGACATTAAGCGGTCTGGGACGGACGTCATAATAAGAGTGAAGGGCCCTACAGGGAATTTAGTGAATGTTATACCCCTACCAACCATTACATTTAACATGAAACTTGTTGAGGCGAATATGGACAATAATGTGCTAAAAATTTTCTTTGAAAAAACTTTGTAGTTCTGGCGTTTCAAGCTTCTAAATCTTATTCGATTCTGTCACATTCCGACTTAGGTAAAGGTTATTACTCCTAATCACAAATACGCATAAATAAAGTGAAAAACTTGCACTCTCGTTGTATATCGTAGAAAATTTTACAATTTATCCAAATATAAGAAATCCGAGATGTGATTCCCCGTCAGCTTTATGAGATCTCTCATTTAGGTGACTTCATGAGAAAGGATTTGATTCATGCAAAAAATCTGAGCAAATTTAGAATGAATGACATTAAAGTTTTCATTTTGTTGCTATGTGTAGTTGCCGTCTTTTTGGTACCCGCTCATCTGGCCCATGCCTTCTTACTCAAGGTTAGTTTACGAGAAGCGAAAAATGATAGTGGCAAAGTAACAGTATACGCATACTCGCATGAAACAGGCACCAAGAAATCAACAGATCTCAATGTAGGAAAGATTGTTACTAAAACGGGTAATTCAAATATAGAAAATATTCGCTTTACATTTAGTGAAAAGCAGCTACCGCCTAATGGTGCATTTTCCGCATGTGTGGAATCTAAATCATCAGGAAAGACAGAATGCGAACAAGCTGATAGACACCATAATGCACAATCGGCAGTCATATGGATAAAAGTGCCAAGCTAACGACCATCCAAGCGTAAGGAATTTCTTAGCTTGACTACTTGACTGTTGAAAACTTAGAATTATCGAGAATTCTTTCTTTCCACGTGACAAGAAAGTCATACAGACTTGTGCGGCAGATGCAATAATTTGTATTATGTCACGTGAGAGATATTGTCACTGACTTTCGGAGAGACATGGGCTTAGATGCAGAGATGGATTGTTAAAAACCCTATTAGCAAATGAGTCAGATTGTGAGGCACTAAGGGCTTGGCAATTTGTCGTCTTTTTTGTCTCAGTTTGGTTTTTGTTTTGCATTTATTTTGACATTGATCTTAATTCTTAGTTCTGGTGGCACACTTTTGAACCTAATCTGTGTTCAATTTTCTGTCCTCGATACATTCGCGAATAATCCGAGGAGGTTATAGAAATAAAATCTCTACCAAGGTACCATAAATAATTTCTTCTTAATAGTACTTTGACTATTATATGGTTGTCCGTTAATGAATGCAAATATGCTATGACTTGGTACTAGTTGCGAGTAGCGAGACTAGTATGCATATTTCCGGCCCCTCGGCAACTATAATTATTAGCTTATTAGCGACTACTCTAGTGTGTTCTGCAATTAGTCTTCCAGTTAATGGGTTAAGTGCAGAAACTGTTAATGCCGGACTAGCAGCTTCAAAAGTGGATTCGACTTCAAAGAATGTGACTCAAAATGCAAATAGCCAGGATTCAAATGCGAGCGATTCAAAGTTAATTAATTCAAATCCATTCGAGGATAAAGATTCGATTCTAAAATCGAATGTTTCAGAACCCTCAAACTCCCAAGATAAACCCTCTAACAAGGATGGCAATAATTCCTCCGGATCTACCTCATATAGCAGTGACTCCGCTTGTACTAAAGATGGAAATGGGGTATGTAAGGATAAACAAAAGACTTCAAAAAAAGATAATAACGATTCAAAAAATAAAGATGGAACTGGCGATAATGTACAGAAACGTAATAGTAAGCCAGATGTCAAAGCTCTAAAGGAAAAGATAAAGTCTGAAATAAAGGATCACATCAAACTTCCTATTGATATACCATTTCCTTAATAAGGAAACAGATCAGTGTCCATATTGTCTTAGATTGGGTATACCGAACAATTATTGGATGGTAAACATAAGTGAGTAGTTAATTCATCGGTGTTCATTTAGGCTATTCCCATTTTGGGTTGTGTTATCAGGGATTCTTATTTTAGTCAATGATCCGTTTTTTAGTAAGAACCTTTTATTTAATCAGACAAGCGTTAGTTCACTAATTAGTGATAGTACTAAAGATAATTACGTATACCCAATATGTAGGAAAGATAACTATTTTCTAGCGTTTGATAAAATAAGACTAGAATAAATTATGAATCTGCAAAAGTATTATTTTATTAATCAAGATGTACTTTAACATTGGTAAACTATTTTCTGAGGTCACATGTTACTCGTATGATTTTAATCACTAATTCACTCTCGAGCCGCAGTTTAGATTCTTACTCTCGATAGGTTTTCTTGGTAAAGGGTGTGTAATCAGAAATCAGATCAGTAGGTTTATTTGTAATTGGGATAATTCTAATGAGCTGGCGAATGGGTAGGAATCAAAGCAGTCGTCTATAACCTTCCTAGTGGAAACGTAAAACTTGAATCCTATTTAGACCAGGATGCGAATTACAATTGGCAGAAAGTCCAAGGGTTAGTTGGCACCTGCAACTGGGGTAATGACTTGACACATTGCAATGCAAATAAGCCTGTAGCTCAAATTACTTGGGATTCACCTATGCCCATTTTCAAATCAAACGGTATTACATATGATTTTGAGAAACTATCTGTGCGAATAATTCTCCCGTCGTCGTGACAGTTTGTGCAGAGTTAAATTAGGAATCTGTTCTCAAATACTTTGATAGTCATGAGCCCTATATTCTCTTGAAAGAATGGTTTATCATCACATAAAACATATATTTTTTAGAAATTTTAGTAAGCGTCTTTAATCGTAATTTGCAGTCACATAAAATATAGGGCAGGAGGCATAGATTTACTACGTTAATTAGCCCTTTGATAAGTGTTAAGAATTTAGTCAAAAAATACGCTAATATTACCGCCCTTGACAACCTGAACGTAGATATTAACGATAATGAGATTTTCGGTTTAGTTGGACCGAATGGTGCAGGTAAGACTACCTTAATTCATATTTTAGCAACTCTAATCAAACCAACCTCAGGCACCGCAGTGGTGAATGGATATGATATTACAAGGTCTCCGTCTAAAGTACGTTCTAGCATTGGCATTGTATTTCAGGCTCCAAGTAGCGATGATATGCTTACAGGTTATGAGAATTTGAAACTCCATTCTTTCCTTTACTCCGTTCCGTCGAATATTCGAGAAGAGAGGATTTCTGAAGTTCTAGACCTCGTGGGCCTTACAGATAGAAAAGAGCATCAAGTGAAAAAATACTCAGGTGGGATGCGAAGAAGACTAGAGATTGCCAGAGGATTACTTCACAAGCCAGATGTCATTTTCTTAGATGAACCAACTTTAGGTCTGGATCCCCGCAGTCGAGAAATAATGTGGAAGTACATTGAAAGACTAGTAAGGGAAGAAAAAATTAGCATTATATTAACAACTCACTATATGGACGAAGCAGACTTTCTTTGTGATAGAATCGGTATTATTGATAAGGGGCGAATTATTGCGTTGGATACCCCGTCAGAATTAAAAGCAAATCTAGGGAGTGAAATCATAAAACTAGTTCCTACTATTAATGATGGAAAGAATTCTGAAAGTATTACTTTGCTGAATGGTAAGAACTATTATGGCATAGTTGAAGAATTACTGGGAAAGTTTGACTTTGTAAAAAATGTTGAGATGGATGATCACGAAAATGAAACATTAGTCATATATGTTAAAAATGCAAGACAAAATTTGCCAACAATTTTGAGAGAACTAGACAATAATGGAATTAAGATTAGCTCAGTAGACTTTAAAAGCCCTACTTTAAATGACGTCTTCTTGAAGTATGCTGGAAGGGATATTACCACAATTGAAGATCATGCTGAAGGAGGTTTTGTAGAAAGATATGCTCAATACGGGAAAAAGTGAATCTAACCTTATAGAATCTGAACTAGGAAAGCTATACGCAATCTGGTTACGCGAATTTAAGGTTTTCCTGAGAGAAAAAAGTAGACTGATTGCATCTACTTTTACTCCATTATTGTGGCTCTTCGTAGTCGGTGCAGGGTTTGGGTCGACGGCGGGCAATTTAGATACCATTAACTTTGCCGGCGGAAACTCAAGTGGAATTTCAGGAATAGATTATCAGAAATTCATTTTCCCAGGGATCGTTGGGATGTCTGTCATATTCTCCTCTGTATTCTTTGGCTCTTATGTAATTTGGGACAGAAAGTTTGACTTTCTCAAGAGTGTTATGGTAGCGCCTATTAGCAGAACAACAATTTTCGTAGGAAAGGCATTCGGCGGGATGACAAATTCATTATTGCAAGCAGCAATTTTACTCGTGATTGGTCTTTTGATTGGTGTCAATTATAATACTATTTCAATTTTAAGCATTATTGCTATCATATTACTGCTTTCATTTGGCTTAACCTCGCTAGGACTTATTCTAGGCAGCTTCATCGAGAGTTTGGAGGGATTCCAATTGATTGTAAGTTTCGTTGTTTTTCCACTTTATTTTTTGAGTGGGGCCCTGTTTCCGCTAAAGAATCTCCCTTTTTGGCTTTCAATCCTAACCACTCTAGATCCAGCTACATATGGCGTTGACGCATTAAGGTCGGCCATGCTTGGAATTACCGGAAAGTATCCGTTTGGCACTGATATTGCGATTCTGTTCTTATCAGTTATCTCCATAGGCGTAGTGGGAATATTTTCGTTTAGGAGAATGAAGGCGATTTAGTAAAATGTACAGCGGTTAGAACATAAAGATAAATAATTCGTAAGGAATTCAAATCAATAAAATTAACACTTAATACAATGGTATTAGTGTATTTGTTGCTTTGATGTAAAATCCGACGGATTAAATCAAGTCACAGAGGTCGTCGAGGAAGTAAGCAAAAATAGTACTTTACAGGACTTCGTTAATTAGTATTTCAAGGATGAGACTTTCTAAAGTTAGATGAATTGGCATGATCGTTGATCTTCAGTTCCAAGTTTGTTCGAAACTTGTTCACTGACAGGCAACTTTCTGTTCAAAATGATTTCATTTTACGTTCATTTTACATTCATCTTATGTTCACTTTGCGTTCTCTCTTTGTCCTTTTTTCGTTCACTTTGCGTTCAATATTCAATCTCAGTCTAAAGGGAATATTAGGACCTCATTTTGTCAGTCAAATTCACGCATAACCAATTTCGGTCAATAGAATAGTCCAGTCCTACTTATTCAAAGTACTCACAAAAAAGAAAAATGAGTACATCGATTAAATACCTCTTTGAGTACAAGAGTAGTATGAGTCATGACAGTGATCACGAATTAAATGAAATTTTGGCAAGGAAAAGAAATGAATTGATGGGTAATGCACAACTAAGCGATAATAAGGCAAATACTATGACATCTCCGATAGTATTGACTGATTCAAACTTTGAAGGTATGGTACGACAATATCCTCTTTTGGTTGTGGATTTTTGGGCAGCATGGTGCGGACCTTGTCGAATGGTTTCTCCCATAATTGAACAGCTTGCAGGCGAGTTCGCAGGAAAAGTTGTTTTTGGTAAGCTCAACGTAGACGAAAATCCAAGAATTTCCAGTACATTCGGAATTCAAAGCATACCTACTATAGCGATCTTCAAAAATGGTAAGGCAATTGATGCGATTGTAGGTGCTGTTTCAAAATCGCATATGCAGTCAACAATATCAAAATATTTAGCTAATTAGCTGTCCTTCGTAACGTAATTTCCGATCAAGGCAATTATCAGAAAGAACTAAAGTGAATCGGCAATTTTTCATTGATTGGTAACACAACAATAGTAATCATTTCATATCTCTAACAAATGATACTTGATATACGATATATTCCATAAATGCTGACATAAATCTTACCTTGAGGTCACTCTAGCCCTTTAGGAATCATGTTCCAAGACGAGTTTAGTACTACTCTTGAGTCTTAAGATATTCAACAAGGAGTAGACCACCTGATCCTCCTTTGGTGTCTATGATATCTAGATTGAAATTGCTGAGATATGTTTAGACTATTTGATATTTCTATCTAGACTATCAAAAATAAACGACAGTTCTAATCGTTGTCTCTACACATATATGAATGCCTAAAGATTCATAAGATAAAATCAGAATACTTATTCTATTGTTACTATTAACAGAAATATAGAACATTTTAGGAACATTTTTAAATAAGATGTTTCAAGTCGACGCTGTGATCTTTACCTGTTGAATCAGTTGAAATCAGAATTAGCTATTTCCGGAATATTATTTTTTGGTACTCTGGTTTTTTTTACTACAACCTCACTGATTAATTTCGCAGTGGCCGTGGACGATGAACATGATCTTTATAAGTACAGTTCTATTAAAAAATTGGCAAGAGCTGTGGATGTGATGAAATTTGACGATGACAACATAAATTGGAATAATTTCAGACATACTGTACTGTACGAAAATGCGACAGGAAAAGTTAAGAGTTGCGTAAAGGACCAAGCAGAATTAGGCAATAGTCTTTCTGACTATGAAGTAATGGATTGCGTTTACGAGGTATATCATCTTCACGAAACTACTCATCACAACTAATATTATCAAAAAATCGCCGGTTTCATAATGAATAGATAGTATGTCCTAGATAAATCAGGAATAAATTTAGCAAATGATCTCTGGATAATTAACAACACCGTTAATCAAAGTTTTTGAAAACTCACTAACTGAGTTATTAATTGGCCCAAAGGACTTTAAAAATAGTTCAGAGGATTTTTTACGGAGGCGGGCGATTAGTAAAAATATAAAAGATACATTCAGCTGAAATTAGGTCCAAAAGGAGCGACAAATAACAAGACCGATGGGCCAGGTGTTATGCCATAAGACCCCTAACCCATCAGTATGAAACTTGCGTAGTAATGGAATTAATCACTTTCAAAATATTAAAGACTTGATAAACAAAGTTAACGTTCTTGATGGTAAGGTGGAACGCACCAGTTCCTATTAGCATTTTGATCTACTAGAATGCTCGCGCATCTATTATTTTTAATCTAATCTGAGCAATTCCCATCATTTACTGATGTTCACTAGATTAACCATACAGGTCGACCTTTAGCAGACCCCAAGGCTTGCTTGATTCCAGTCAGTAGTATTATTTGAAATTTCGACGCAACTTAAAGAGGTTGGAATATGTTTGTGTAGATTTGAGCCTAGGTTGTATTTTTGGAGGACATCTATCACTATTGTCTAAAAAAATATGGCAATTATCTCAGCCCATGTCCCATATAGCAGATTACCAGCGACCATTAGATTTCTAATCTACTTGCTTCGCTTTTATTTTTATCTAATGGAGTAAATGCAATATAAAATTGCAAAACCCCCAATTGGAATCAAGAAATGTTGATTTGTGAATTTATTATTTCGCCAACAAACTAACTTTTTTCTTATATTAGTTTATTGAGTGTCCTTTTTCATGGCTAGTCAGATCGAAACCAAGGGCAGACCGAGGATAAACCCGTCAGGTTATGCCAAAAAATACATAGCGTTAAGGTTTTGTCCGACTTAATCAGTTTAGCTCTATTAGTCCCTAAATTTGATATTGTAATATATTCGGATCCACGATCCCTATGAGAAGTATTTTGCAGTTTCAAATAATGTTTAAAAAAATTGAAGTAGGAACAGAAGTATTTCGTATTAGCATGTTTGTTAGTAACGCCATTATGTCAACAACTGTGATAAAAACGATACCAGTCTACGCACAATCTCCAAAAGATATAGAATCAATAATTAAGAATGTGTCTAAGATGGGTGTTGTTATAACATCTACGCCAGTTATCTGCGTCACCTAGCAGGAGCAATATAAAATATAACTAGAGTTTTAGTAAATAACACCAGTCGGATGAGCCTGTCTAATGCAATAGAAGGATTAATGTTTGAAGAAAAACAGAAATCAGGCCAATGCAACACAGGGAAATCTCATGGGGCCGATTGGAAAACGAATGAGCAATTTAGGGATGATAAAATGTAGTCAAGTCAATCAGAAGACAATAGAAAAGATGGTAAAGGAATCGATAAATTAGAACTTAAAACGTTTCAACATTTTTGAGGTAGCGCGTGATGTCTAAAATACTATGTTGTTCATCTAACGTTAAGGCAACCATCATCTGTTGGACCAGTGCCGAAACAATCCCTTGTCCACCCTGAAATAGGCATTGGTCCTTCGGATATTAGCGCTTCGTAAATTTATACAAAACCCTAGTTACATTTATCTAAAATCGAGAATTACAGATCTGGCTCGACAGCAATATTGCATATACCAATCAAAATAATTAATAGATAGGTTCCAAAGGTAACCTTGCCATTAGAAATCCTTAACTAAGGAGATTAATATAAAATATCATGCGGTCAGTTGCAAAGGAGTTTACTTTATGTATCTTGTTTATTTCAGCATCTCTCATAAGCGTAGAATCACTAGAAAGAGTAGGGGCAATCGAAAAGGTGACAGGTCGGATCACAACCCAACTGATCCCGCAACCAGTTTCCTCAAACGGTACAAGAGCCTTCAATATATTCACTACACAGATACCTGAAGTTAACGAGGGTACACTCGGCATTCCAGGGGATGTATATTCCTTGCCAGTTATGATAGTAATGAGTGGTGACAATGTTACAGTTAATTTTTATAATGATGACAGAGATGCTGGGGACAGACATACATTTACAATTAATGAACCTTACAACGTAAACAAAGATCTCGCAACCGGTTCTTCTGCAAGTTTTAGTTTTAAAGCTGACCACCAAGGATTATTCATGTATTACTGTACCTTCCATCCTAAAACGATGTATGGAACGATGCTAGTACTTCCTTAAGTATCGTTAAAGAAAATAACATCACTGATTTCATATTTCTAGGTGTAATGGATTTTACTAATTTATATTCAGGCAGTGCTTTAAGATACTAAAGGCTAAATTAGACTAGATAGAATAATGACTTTTAGATTAATCATTTAGCTCATAGCGAGTGTCCAAATGTCGGCCCCGTGTGAGGATAGAATTTGATTCAACGTATTTTATGGTGCTAACTATATTGATGCTATAGCGCAAGAGTTCGGTCCTGATTCCAAATCCGGAATTTCTATACCATCGTACGGCAGCATTTTCTTGTTGATAGAAATGATTAATCTATAATTCACGGGACGGGGGGGCAATGTTTCTACAATTGAATTAATAAATTCGTCTTTATTCATAGAAAGGAGTTTTATGCTTTTCTTTAAAGACTCGATTGTGCTAAAAATTGGTACGCCATGTTTCAGCCTAATAGAGGATACGCTGAAATGGGCCGGAAGAATGCATGTAGTTGGAGGCAAAGTTTCAATTTTTTGATGATACGTAT
>Ga0075434_100001720_pt1 | contig 18764 bp, 16 predicted proteins | sample RhiMethybrSRZTD3_FD_75298 | JGI IMG/M metagenome (GOLD analysis project Ga0075434, IMG submission 75298) | Populus rhizosphere microbial communities from Tennessee, USA - Rhizosphere MetaG P. TD hybrid SRZTD3 | ecosystem: Host-associated > Plants > Roots > Rhizosphere > Soil | place: USA... | reverse complement strand
GGTGTCAAGTTCACGATTCTGAAGAATGGCGCGATACAATCTCCGCAGATCGAAAAGCCCAGCGGCTTCGACGCGCTTGACCTCGCGGCACTGCGGGCACTGCAGCGGACGACACTCCCTCCCCTCCCCGCTGCGTTTCCCAATCCGACGTTGACGGTACACATGCGATTCGACTACTCGCGATGATGATGACGAAGCCACAAACGAAGTGGGCGTGCGCCGTGACCGCGGGCGTGCTGAGTATCGGCCTTCTGTCGACGCGCGTCCCTGCCGCGTCGCAACAACAGCCGACAGACATCGCCGTCGTCATCAGCGGCGATCCTGGCACTCCCCCGCGATACGCGGTGCCCGATTTCGTCGCGCTGACGCCCGACGCCGCCGATGCGGCGAAGACACTGGGACAAGTTCTTTGGGACGATCTGAATTTCGAGCGCGAGTTCTATCTGATCCCGCGCGACACGTACGGCAGCATTCCTGCGGCGCGCCGGCCCGAGGACGTCCCGTTCGCATCATGGCGTGAGCTTGGCGCTGATGCCGTCTTCTTCGGGACCGTGCAGCGAACGGGCAACGAGATGCGCGTGCAAGTACGCCTCTTCAACGTGCGTTCACGGCAGTCGGTCTTCTCGAAGGAATACAGCGGCAGCGCGAACAACCCGCGTCTCTACGCACACACAATTGCGGACGAAATCCACCAGCAGCAGCGCGGACTGCGTGGTGTCGCGCGTACCAAGCTCGCGTTCGTGTCCGATCGCGATCGACAGCGCGTCGACGGCACAGTCGAGAACCGGGAAGTCAAAGAGATCTACTACGCCGACTACGACGGCGCGAATCAGCGTCGTCTGACGATCAGCCGCCAGCTCAATGGATTTCCCAACTGGTCTCCTGATGCGCGTTCGCTCGCGTACACCTCGTGGAGACCCAACCCCGACATCTTCATCTCGCTGATGTATCAAGGCGTGCTTCAGAACCCGACGAAAGGTGTCGGCACGAACTACCTGCCGGTGTTCTCCCCCGACGGCAAGCAGATCGCGTTCATGTCGAGCAGAGATGGCAACCCGGAGATCTACGTGGCGAACGTCGACGGCTCGAGCGTGCGCAGGCTGACCAACCATCCGGCGGGAGACAGCACACCGACGTGGTCGCCGAGCGGCACACAGATCGCCTTCACGTCGGATCGGACCGGCAAACCGCAGATCTACGTCATGAGCGCCGTCGACGGCTCGAACCTCCGGCGTCTCACGACTTCTGAGACGGAGGCGGATCGTCCGACGTGGTGTTCCGCGTTCGACGAAATCGCGTTTTCCGCGCGCACGAGCGCCGCCGGGTTCGACGTCAAGGTGTACGACTTCTCATCTGGACAGACGCGTCAACTCACGTTCGGTGAGGGAACCAACGAAGGGCCGGCTTACTCGCCCAATGGGAGACATCTGGCGTTCACGTCGACTCGAAGCGGACGGGTTCAGGTGTACACCATTGGTCGCGACGGAAAGGACCTCAGGCAGATCACGCGCGACGGCAGCAACCAGACACCGGCGTGGTCCAACTAGCACACACACGTAGCACGAGGAAACACCATGCGTAATCAGAGAGCGTTCGTCGTCATCACCCTGGTCGTCACTGTCCTGGCGGTCGGCTGCGGCCGCAACAAGAAACCAGTCGTTGCGGCCCCACAACCTACGCCGACGCTGTCGCCCACGGAGACCACGCCTCCGGCGCCGCCACAACGGGTCGAAGAGTCCGTGCCCGTACCGCAGCCGCGTCTGAGCGAAGATGCGATCGCCAACCGATCGCTGGACGATCTCAATCGCAACTCACCGCTCAAACCGATCTTCTTTCCGCTCGACAGCGCCGAGCTCGACGAAACCGGACGGGCAATCGCGACGGCCGATGCGGATGTGCTGAAGAAGTACAACAGCTGGGCGATTACGATCGAAGGGCACTGTGACGAACGGGGAACGCCGGAGTACAACCTCGCGCTGGGCGAACGCCGCGCCGGCGCTGTAAAGGCCTATCTGGCGTCTCTTGGCGTCTCAGCCGATCGCATGAAGACGGTGAGTTACGGCAAGGAGTACCCGTTCGACAGCGGCCATTCCGAGGAGGCCTGGTCGAAAAATCGCCGAGGTCATCTGGTCATCACCTCGAAATAGACTATGAGAGTGGGGCCGGATCCCGCACGAGGGCAGCGCATGCAGAAGATCATCACGGTGTTCGCGGTCGGGCTGATCGGGCTCATAGCCGGGAGCGCGCCGGCGCACGCACAGAACCGGGAACATCAACAGCAGTCTGCCGAGCTCCGGATTCTTCAGGAGCAGACGCAGCAGCTGGCGCTGTCGCTGGCGCAGATCGCCGACTCGATCAAGGCATTGAGCGCCCGGCTCGACGCATCGGAGCAGACCGCTCAGAAGCGGTACGCGGATCAAGAGCTGATTATCAAGAACTTGAGCAACGACCTGAGCGCGATTCGCGAACGCACGCAAGACACCGATACACGAATGCGATCGCTCTCGGACGAGATCAACGCGCTGCGTTCGACGATGACGTCGCTGCCATCGCTCCTCTCGCAATCCGGAGCGGCGTCGTCGTTACCTGGCGACGGCACTTCACTAGCCGGACAGCCCGGCGCGACTGCAGGCGGACCGGTAGGGCCGCCTGGCGCCGGCTCCTCGACGCTGGGCCTGTCGCCGTCGCGGATGCTTGAATCCGCCCGCGGCGACTACTTCGCCGGTAATTATCAGGCGGCGATCAGCGGGTTCGAAGCGCTCGTGAAGGCGTTTCCGACTTCCGAAGCGGCTGGCGAGGCGTACTACTACCTCGGAGAAACCTATTTCACGCAGAAGCGCCACCAGGAAGCGTCAACCGCATACGCACAGGTGATTCAGAACTACAGAAAATCGAGCTTCGTGCCCGACGCGTACTACAAACGTGGACGGGCGCTCGAGTTGCTCGGCATGGCTGACGAAGCCCGCGCGCTCTATGAGCAGTTGATGAAGACGTATCCCGACTCACAACAGGCCGGCCTCGCGTCTCAAGCACTCAAACGAATGGGCGGCCGACAAGGGGGCGCGCCCACGTCTCAGCGCCCCTGAAACTTTCGTGACCTCCCCTGTCACGAAAACCCTGTACAGTTGCGATCGCGAAGAGTGAACCTCGAGGTTCGCTGAACCGAACGTGCACGGCCGCAGCTACTGCAGCCGTAGGGGCGGTCAGTCCGCCCGAAAGGACGCAACATGGGCAGCGTGAACAAAGTGATTCTGGTCGGGAACCTTGGCCGGGATGCGGAGCTGCGGTATACGCCGGGAGGCGCCGCGGTGGCCACGCTCAATCTCGCCACCACGGAAGTGTGGAACGACCGGAACAATCAGCGACAGGAGAAAACCGAATGGCACCGCGTGGTGCTGTGGGGCAAGCCGGCTGAGAGCCTGCAGGAATACCTCACCAAAGGAAAACAAATTTACGTCGAAGGGCGCCTTCAGACGCGTCAGTGGGACGACAAGGACGGCAACAAGCGCTACACCACCGAAATCAAAGCCGATCGCGTGACGTTACTTGGTGGCGGCGGCGGTCGCGGCGGCGGCATGGATCGCAGCGGGTCGCAAGCACCTGCTGGCAACGCCGACGAGCCGCCGATGGAGCCGCTCACCGACGACGACATCCCGTTCTGATCACGTCATTCACGGGGGCGGGTCCGAAGACCCGCCTCTACGTACCCTCGCGACCGTAGCGATCTTCGAGTCGCACGACATCGTCTAGTTCTGGAGTCGAGACCTCGAACACGTCGCAGTCCTCGATGGCCGTCATGCGATGGACCGTCTTCGGCGACACGTGAATCGAGTCGCCCGGCACCATCTCCTTCTTCGTCAGTCGTCCGTTGATCTCGATTTCGTACAGCAGCCGACCCGCATACAAGTAGACCGTCTCGTCCTTGAGGTTGTGGTACTGCAGGCTGAGCGCGTGGCCGGCATTGATGTGCAGGATCTTGCCGACGTAGCGATCGGTGTGCGCCCAGTGAAGCTCGTAGCCCCATGGCTTCTCGACCCGTTTCACGCCCTCGCTCCCCTGCCCTCTGTCGCCCACTGGACTCATCGTCGCTCACCTCGTTGCGCCGGCCGCGGGCGCCAACGTCTCATTCAAGAATCGTTCGATCTCATCGACTGTCGCCAGGGTCAGCACGCGCGCGGCGATCTTCGCCATGGCGGCGGCACTGCTCTCCTGGACGACGCGACGCGCGATCGGCAGCGCCCCTGGCGTCATGCTGAAGTCTGTGAGTCCGCATCCGATCAACAACCGCAGCAGCAGCGGATCGGACGCCATCTCGCCGCACAACGAGACCGGGATTCCGTGATGCATCGCCGCGCGGCGAACGTGCCGCAGCAGCTTCAACACCGCGGGATGGAGCGGCTGATACCGATTCGAGACTCGATCGTCTGTGCGATCGACGGCCAGCAGGTACTGAATCAGATCGTTGGTGCCAATGGTGAAGAAGTCGACCTCGCGCGCGAGCAGCGACGCCGTGAACGCTGACGACGGCACCTCGATCATGATGCCGACAGGCAGTTCGGGTGTCTCAATGCCTCTCGCGACCAGCTCGGCTCGTGCCTCGGCGAGCAGCGCCTTCGCACCGCGTACTTCGAGCAGCGATGACACGAACGGAAACATGACCCGCACCGGTCCATGCGCGGCGGCACGAAGCATCGCGCGAAGCTGCGTCTTGAAGATCGCCGGCTGAGCGAGGCCGAACCGGATGCCACGCAGACCGGCGTGACCGCTGCGCTCGTGATCCGGGAACCAGCGCGCGTCGAGAGCGGCGTCGACGAGCGGCCGCGCGAGTTGCCGTTCGTCGATGTCGAACGTACGGATCGTGACCGGCCGCGGCGCCATCCGTTCGACCAGCTGGCGGTAAACGTGATACTGCTCCTCTTCCGCCGCCATATCGGGCGGGCCACCGACGAGCATGAACTCCGAGCGAAACAGGCCGATCCCCTCTGCTCCAGCCGCCAGCGCGACTGCCACGTCATCGGATCGTTCGATGTTTGCCTGCAGCACGATCCGCTTGCCGTCGGTCGTCTGCAGCGGACCTTCCTCTCGAGCGGGAGTGGCCAGCGAGACACGCGATCGGCGGGCCACGGCCTCGGCTTCGACACACGCTTCCGATGATGGGTCGACCGTCACATCTCCGGTTTCGCCATCGAGGATCACCGCCGACCCGGTCGGCACGCGGCGGCTGATATCGTGCAAACCGACGACGGCGGGCACACCGAGCGAGCGCGCGAGAATCGCCGTGTGATACGTACGGCTGCCGGCATCGGTCACGAAGCCCTGAATGCGCGTCCAATCGAGCTGCGCCACGACTGACGGCGTCAATTCGTCGGCGACCAGCACGCACGGCGCGTCGAGATCCTGCAAGCGATCGCGCGGACCGCCGCGGTCCTCGCGCAGGTTCATACGAAGGCGGCCGGCGACATCATGGAGGTCGCCCTTTCGTTCACACAGGTAGGGATCGTTGATGTCGTCGAACACCGCGCCCACTTCATCGACGGCACGTTGAACCGCCCATTCAGCATTGACGCGCTCTTCGCGCACGACATCCGCAGCGCGGCCGACGATCATCAGATCGTCGAGCATCAACAGCTGCGCGTCGAAGATGGAGGCCAGGTCGGCGCCCTTGATCTCCGCGATGCGACGCCGGATCTGTTCGAGCTGCTCCTGCGACCGATGCCGCGCACGATCGATGGCCGCGAGCTCGCGCCCGACGCGATCGGCGGCGATCGGAAAGCGGATCACTTGCATCCGCTGAATCGCCACCAGCGCCGGTCCAACTGCGACCCCGGGCGAGACGCCGATGCCCTTTAGACGCTCCACGATTCCTCGCCAAAGCCCGATTGCACGAGCTGCACGAGCGCCTCGATCGCCGCCTGTTCGTCCGGTCCGCTCGCCATCAACGTAATCTCGGTCCCGCGAGCGGCGGCCAGCAGCAGAATGCCCATGATGCTCTTGCCGTCCATGATTCTCGCGCCGTGGCCGACACGAATCTGTGACTGAAAGCGCGTGGCCAAGTGCACGAACCGCGCTGCGGCACGAGCGTGCAGACCGAGCTGATTCACGACGGTCACCGACTGCGTCGTCATGCCTTACGTTTTCTCACCGCGCAGCAGATCCGAGGCCACCCAGATGGCGTTGCGCCCATGTTCGCGCATGTCGCGCGCGACCGCCAGCAGATCCGATGGCTGCGGCATGTTCACCAGTTTGATCAGCATCGGGAGATTGACACCGGTGATGACCTCCACCCGTCCCTCAGCCAGGAACGTCATCGCCAGATTCGACGGCGTGCCGCCGAACATGTCGGTCAGGATCAGAACCCCGGTGCCGTCGTCCACTCGCGCAATCGCTTGCGCAATCTCGTTCCGCGCGTCTTCGGTGTCTTCGTGCCATCCGATCGAGACGGCGGCAAACCGCGGCAACTCGCCGACGATGGTCTCCGCCGCGTTCACGAGCTCGGTGGCCAACTGGCCGTGCGTGACCACGACAACTCCGATCATACGCAACCTTGTCGACGGATCGCGGCGCCGATCATGAGTCTCTGTGCTTCACGCGAAGATGAACGCCCTTGACGCCGGCGAGCGACTTCTTCAGGGCTTCGGCAATCATCACTGATCGATGCTGACCGCCGGTGCATCCGATCGCCACCGTGAGATACGTCTTCCCTTCGCGCACGTAGTACGGCAACGAAAACTTCAAGAACGACGTCAAGCGGTCGATGAACTCGCGTGTCGACGCATGGCGGCGCATGTACCTGACGACTGCTGCATCGCGTCCCGTCAATCCACGAAGGCTGTCGACGAAATGCGGGTTCGGCAGGCACCGCACGTCGAACACCAGATCGGCGTCGAGCGGCGGGCCGTGCTTGAACCCGAAGCTCAGGAGGTTGACGACCATCTCCATCCGCGTATCGTCATCCTTCGACACCCGCGCAAATAGGGCGCGCAGTTCATGGACCGTGAGGTTCGATGTGTCGACGATCACATCGGCCAGCGAACGGATGCTCTGCAGCTTGCGACGCTCCTCTTCGATGCCTTCGACGACGGATCGATCGGGGGCGAGCGGATGCGGGCGTCGCGTTTCGCTGAACCGGCGCAGCAGCGTCGAACGGCTGGCCTCGAGATAGATCAAACGCACGTCGATCCCGGGCATCGTCTTCAGCTTGCGAAACACCAGCCGGAAATTCTTGAGGAAGCCCCCCTCGCGAACGTCGACGACGATGGCCACGCGCTCGAGCGCCGTATCGTCGCGGCCGGCCAGTTCGGCCAGCGTCGGGATCAGCTGTGTCGGTAGGTTGTCGACACAGAAATAACCCAGATCCTCGAGCGCGCGGATCGCATGCGTCTTCCCAGAGCCGGAAAGTCCGGTGACGATCACGAAGCGATGGCCGCGATGCGCCTTTCGGCGGCTCCGAGTAGCGCGGCGGCGAGTGCGGATCGCTGCGTTCATTCCGGCTCTCCACGATCGATGTCGTCCTCGGAGTCGACATCGTCGCTGGCTCGCGCTCGCAGCCGCCCGTCGAGCCGATCCGCGAGGTCGCGTGCCGCATTGAGTCCACGTGAGCGCAGGAGCTGATTGCGCGCCGCTACTTCAACGAGGATCGCGAGGTTTCGCCCAGGGGCAACCGGCATGCAGATCAAGGGCACTCGTATGCCCAAGAGCTCGATGGTGTTCTCATCGATGCCAAGCCGCTCGTACTCGCGCTCAGGGTCCCATCGCTCCAAACGCACGACGAGCTCCACGCGCTTGGCGGCGCGCGTCGCAGCGATACCAAACAAATCGCGGATGTTGATGACGCCGAGTCCGCGCACCTCCATATGGTGCCGCGTCAGCTCCGGGCACGTACCAATGAGCGCGGTTTCACCGCGCCGGCGCATTTCCACGGTGTCGTCAGCGACGAGACGGTGCCCACGGACGATCAGATCGAGCGCGCATTCGCTCTTCCCGATTCCGCTGTCGCCGATGATGAGGACGCCAAGACCAAGGATGTCCATCAAGACGCCGTGCAACATCTCGCGGACCGCGAGTGCATCGTCGAGCACCGCGCCGATGCGGTTGATCGCCACCGGCGTGGCGATTGGCGTCCGCAGCACGGGAACGCGACAGGCTTCCGACGCCGCCAGCAGGTCGGGCGGCGGCTCCCATCCTCCTGTGATCAGCACGCACGGGATATCATGGCGGAACATCGCGCCCAGCATGCCGACGCGCGCTTCGTGTTCGAGGCTCTCGAGGTAGCGCACTTCGCTCTCGCCGAAGACGAGGATGCGCGCCGGGCGCAGATACTCGTGGAAGCCGGCGAGCGCAAGGCCGGTTTTCTGGATGTGAGGACTGGAGATCTCGCGATCGACACCGGCCTGCCCGCTCAGGAGCTCCAGCGGAAGCCCACTCGATTCGGAGCGCCTCCTGAGCAGACCCGCCACGGTGAGCGACGGCGGCGACATCGCGGTCACACCCGACGACACCGGCTAGGCATCGGGCTCGATCAGTCCGAGATTGCCATCGGTCCGTCGATACAGCACGGTCACCGCATCAGTCGACGAGTTGCGGAAGACGATCACCGCATCGCTGCCATCGCCAATCTCCGCCGCGGCGTCTTCGATGGACATCGGCTTCACCGCATAGCGCTTGGCACGGATGATCCGGCGGGCTCCGTCATCGCTGGCAGGCGCAGCGGCACCGTCGCTCCGCTTGGTGCGGGCCCGCACCGCACCGTCGCGACGCTTGCGTGCAGCCCACTTGCCCTTCAGCTTTTCGGCCTGGTGCTGGATCTTGTCGAGTGCGGCGGTCAGCGCAATCTGCAGATCCGTCCCGCTGCCCTCGCCGTGGAGAAAATGCTCGCGACTGACGTGCACGGTTACTTCGGCACGCACCAGCGCGCGCTGCCGCGTGAGGACGACATGGGCAGAGATGACGCTGTCGTGCAGCCGCTTGAGCGTATGGCCGATGCCGCGCTCAACGAGCTTCCGCGCGGCAGGCGTAATCGCGAACTGGCGTCCGGTGATTTCGAGGCGCATGACACCCTGTAGCGGCCGGCGCGCCGGCCACTCGTTGGCTAGTAGAGCACCTTACGTTGGTTGGAGGTCGGGATCTTCAGCTCTTCGCGGTATTTCGCGATCGTCCGTCGCGCCAACTCCAGACCCTCGCGGTGCAGCATGCTGACGATCTTGGAATCGCTCAGCGGCTTCTTCGGGTCTTCCTGCTCGATGATCTTGCGAATGCGCTGCTTGATGGTGACCGACGACACGGCATCGCCGTACTGGCTGTTGATCCCGCTGTGGAAGAAGTACTTCATTTCGAACACGCCCTGCGGCGTGTGCATGTACTTGTTGGTCACGACGCGACTGACCGTCGACTCGTGCATGCCGATGTCATTGGCCACGTCGCGCAGCACCAGCGGGCGCAGGTACTCGATGCCGTGATCGAGAAAATCTCGCTGAAAATTGATGATGCTCGTCGCAACCTTGTGGATCGTCTTCTGCCGCTGCTCCACTGACTTGATCAGCCAGAGCGCGGATCGAAACTTGTCTTTCACGTAGGCGCGCGTCTCGTCGGTGTTCTCGGCCGCGTTCTTGTCCAGCAGCCGCCGATAGACGGGACTGATCCGCAGCTGCGGCAGGCCTTCTTCGTTGAGCACCGCGACGTACTGATCCTCGATCTTGACGATGTAGACGTCGGGGATGACGTACTGCGACTGCGACGGGTTATAGCGGCTCCCCGGCTTCGGATCGAGATGACGAATCAGCTCGATGTGCTGTTTGAGATCGTCGATCGAAAGTCCAAGCTTGCGCGCGAGCTCAGGCACCTGGTGATTCTGCAGCAGGCGCATGTGCTCGGTCACGATGCGCTCGGCGGGCGTACCGCCCATGCCGAGATGCCGCAGCTGCAGGAGCAAGCATTCTTGAAGATCGCGAGCGCACACGCCGATCGGATCGAAGCTTTGAAGCAGGTTGAGCGCCTTCTCGACATCCGGCGTCGACCATGGCCCCATGCCGGCGATGTCTTCGACCGTCGCCACCAGATAGCCGTCATCATCGAGATTGCCGATGATCGCCTCGCCGATCTCGCGCAGCACGGGCTCGTCGGTCTGCATCGAGAGCTGCCACAGCAGATGACTCGAGAGCGACTGTCCCGTCGAGAGCGTGTTCTCGATCGGCGGGAGCTCCTTCACTTCGGTGGGTGTGCGCGGCCGATAGCCGTCGTCCAGGTAGTCGCCGAAGAAGTACTCGTAGTCCTGGTCGTCCCAGGTGTCGCCCTTCTCCTTCTCTTTCTTGTCTTCCTGCTTTTCCTGCGTCGCCTCAACCGGTTGGAGCTCCTCGGTGGGCACCTCTTCGAGCATCGGGTTCTCGACCATCTCCTGGTTCAAGAGCTCCGACAGCTCGAGCGTCGACATCGGCAGCAGCTTGATTGCCTGCTGCAATGACGGCGTCAGAATCAGCTTCTGAACGAGCTTCGTGTGCAGTTTCTGCGAAATCGCCATGTGTTACTGAGTCAGTCGTTCAGCCTTGAACCATCTTAGTCCAACTTAGTCCAACCGGAAGTCGGTCCCCAGATAAATCCGGCGCACATCCTCATCCGCCGCGAGCGAATCCGGTGTTCCACTCCGGAAAATCACGCCATCGTGAACGATGTACGCCCGGTCGGTGATTCGCAGCGTCTCGCGCACATTGTGATCCGTGATCAGCACACCGATGCCGCGCTCCTTCAGATGAAACACGATCTTCTGAATCTCCGTGACGGCGATCGGGTCGATCCCGGCAAATGGCTCATCGAGCAGCATGAAGCGCGGCGACATCACCAGTGCGCGCGTGATCTCCGCGCGTCGACGCTCACCGCCCGACAGCGTGTAGGCGGGCGACGACGCCAGCGGCGTGAGATGCAGCTCGGCCAAGAGATCCGCTAATCTCGCCTGCCGCGCCGCCGCATCGAGATCGAGCGTCTCGAGAATACCGAGAATGTTCTGCTCGACCGTCAAGCCGCGGAAGATCGACGGCTCCTGCGGCAGATAGCCGATGCCTTTGCGCGCGCGCACATACATCGGTGCCTCGGTAACATCCTCGTCGTCGAGCACGACGCGTCCGGAATCGGGAGCGGTGAGACCGACCGTCATGTAGAACGTAGTCGTCTTGCCGGCGCCATTGGGACCCAGCAGGCCGACGATCTCACCCGAGGCGACCTCGATGTTCACGCCGCGCACGACCGTTCGCCCGCCGTACGACTTGGTGAGATCGTGCGTTCGCAGCGTCGACACGAGCGTTGCGGACGACAGACCGTCTGACTTCAACGCGACGTCGGGCCTGGGCACTGTATGCTCTGCGCTTCCGTGCGCGTCTGGGCGTTGCCGTCGACGCCGATGGTATCGGTCGCTTTCGAGAAGGTCAACGTTCGCCCGGTGGTTTCGCGGCACGATTGTGCCGACGTTGCCGTTGCCGCCGTCGTCACCACCACCGAGACTGGCATCGCGCCGGTGCCCGACATGACGTAGCGATCGGAGTCAGCGTGATACGTCAAGCGATCGCCCGTCGCTGTCTTCGTCCCGACATCGAGCCTCACGCCCTTGAACGCTTCCAGTCGGTCCATTCGGTTGTCCGGCTGTGCGAGCACAATCTCGATCCGATCTGCGCGAAGGTCGCCTTGTGGGCCTTTGACTTGAGCGCGCGCCGGTGCAGGTGCAGGTGCCGCGTTCGCGCGTCCACCTGACGCGGCGCTGGGAGAGACCACCCCCCTGCCCCTTGTCGGCGCCACGGGCGGCACACTGTAGGTCACCGTCCGCGTGCTGTCGACATACCGGATTTCCTCGGCGCTGCCCGTCGTTCGGCCGCTATCCAGATCCAGCGTCGATCGGGCCGAGCCCGTCGCAGAGAGATCGCCCTTTTCACGATCGACCGTGATCGCGCTGCCGCTGATCGAGGTCGCACCCTGGAAAAGGCGCGCATTTCCGGCATACGTGGCAACACCCGTGGCCGACGTGTAATCGAGGCTGTCGCCATTGACATTGGCCGCGTCGCCCTGTTTGAGAAGCCCGGGCATCGACTGCCCCGCCGAGCCGCGCGAGCTCGTGCTCTTGGGGCGCAGGGTCGTCTTGACCTGCGTGGCGTGAATCTTCCGAGTATCGAGCGCCACGTTGATCCGCCGTGCATCAATCTCGATCTGATCGATAGCCACGTGGGATGCGGGGGCGGCAGTGTCCGGCCCGATCAATTCAATCGCGTTCTTCGACGGCTGATAGCGCACCTCAGGCGCCGACGCGTTGAGATCTTTTTCCTCGAACACCACGCGGTCTTTGAACACCGCTTCGCTGATCGCGTCGTCGGCAAGCGAGGCAGCGAGCGTTCGGGCGCGCACCGAGCGCGGCGACCCATTCCCGCGCGCTGGCTCGTGGTATTCGACGTCATCGGTGAATCGCGCTTCGGTGAGACCGCGACCTTCCTGGCCCGACGCGTCGATCGCCTGCGCCGTCACGCGGCCACCTGGTGAGTCCTTCGCCGGCGGCAGATCGAGGCGGGTGTTCTTGCGTCCGGTGACCGACACCACCGAGCCATCGGGCGCGAACAACAGGTCGAGCGATTCTTCTGCGGCGATGGATCGCGCCGGCCCTTCACCCTGCGTGGTCGGGGTGATCTCGGCCTGGCCCTTCATCGTCACCCGCTCGAGCGTGCGGCCATCCTCGCTGTAGTCCATATCGATGTCGCGCGCGCTCATCGATCGCACCGCAGACGCTCCAGTCACGCGCGCTCGTCCCCGCAGCTCGAGATAGGTGATCACCTCGTTGTTCTGCGAGAGACGCGCCGTTGAGTGATCGGTGTCGGTGATCTGGGGACCGCGAACCACGTGCACCTGCTTGTCCAGCGTCAGCATGTGCTGCGTTCGATCGAGCACGGCGGATCCCGCCGTGAAGTCGGTCGTCGGGTGTCCTTCCTCGTCCACCACCGTCACCGCCGCGTTCTCGTTGATTGTGAGCACGTCGTTGTTCTGGTCGAAGATGCCGTTGGTGCCGCGGCCGCTCATGCGGCCCTTCTTGAACGCGACGACCCCTGGGACGCGAATGAGCCCCTCATCGTCGCTCTGCGTGGCACTGTCGGTTGTCATCTCGAATCCGTCGCTGGCCTTCAGCGAGACGTGTCCGCTCAAGTGTTTCTCTTTCTGGTGCTCGCCCGCCTGCGCTTCGTCTGCCGTGACGACGTACGTCTTGCCGTCCGACTTCTGTACGGTGATCTGCACCTTGAGCCATTTGCCGGATCCGTCTGGGTAGGAGACGTACTTCTGCCACCTCATCTCGCCATCGCGCAACGCGCCGCGAAACTGGAGCCCGCTTCCTTCGCCGGTCTCGACGAGCGCCTTGGGATCGCTGCGCACGACCGCCGGTGCCGGCGGCTTGACCTGCCGCGTGCCGATCGATCGCCACACGACTACCGCGACGGCGATGCCGAAGATCGCGAAGCCAAGGCGAGTGCGTTTCTGCCAGGTCGTCACAGCTGTAGTGGGGGCCGCCTTTCCTGGCCGCCGTAGCGCTATGCGCGAAGGCGGCAGGCGGCCCGTTTCACGCCCAAAAGCCAGAATAGCATCCGAATGCAGGGCTAGTTCTGCGGAGCCTTGAAGTCGGCGATCGAGAGCTGCAGATAGCGTTCGCCGTTCCACATGTCCTGCTCGAGCGAAAACGCCAGGTCGATGGCCGTCCGGTGCCCGGCCACGAACTCTTCACGCTCGGACGCGCGCCAGGCGATGCCGCGCATGACGCGCCCATCCTGACGGAAGGCCATCTTCAGGTGACGGTCCTTGACGCGGCGCGGCCCGTCGACGATCTCGACGCCTCTGGTGTGAAAGATGGGGCGCGGATTGCCAGCGCCAAACGGGGCCAACGTGGTGAGCTCCGAGGCGACACGTTCGTCGATGCCGCGGAACCCGAGAGCGCCGTCGATCCACAGCCGCGGCCGGAGATCGTCAGGCTGCAGGCAGCCGTCAGCGAAGTCGTTCACGCGCGCCCGCAGGTCGCGAATCTGCGCGCTGTCCATGGTCAGGCCGGCCGCCTGTTTGTGCCCACCGAACCGCGTCATCACCTCACCGCACGATTCGAGCGCCGCCAGCATGTTGAACGACGGAATACTCCGGCACGACCCGTGTGCGACGCCGCCATCGGTGGAGATCACGATCGCGGGCCGATGGAACGCGTCCACCAGCTTCGACGCAACAATTCCGATGACGCCACGATGCCAGCCCTCACCAGCCACGACGATCACCGTACGCGACCCGACGTCGAGATCCGTTTCAACCGCCTTGCGTGCTTCGGCGACGATGTCCGCCTCTTCCTGCTGACGCCGCACGTTCTCGGCGTCGAGCTGCTCGGCCAATTGACGCGCCTCGCCGGCCATCGCTTCGTCGGAGGCGAGCAGCAGTCGCGCCGCGATGTCCGGTGTGCTCATGCGACCGGCGGCGTTCACACGCGGCGCCAGCACGAAGCCGATGTGATAGCTGTCAATGTCCTTCCCGGTGAGGCCGCATACGTCGAGCAGCGAGCGCAGCCCCACTTTGTGCGGCCCTCTCGACAGCAGGCTCAATCCGAGCTTGGCGATGATGCGGTTCTCGCCAGTGAGCGGAACGACATCGGCGAGCGTGCCGATCGCGGCTACCTTGACGAACGCCGGCAGCCACGCGGTGTGTCCGGTGCGCGAGCACAACGCGTGTACCAGCTTCAGCGCCACCCCGACACCCGCGAGGTTCTTGTCGGCATATCGGCAGTCGTGGCGCTTCGGGTTGATCACCGCCAGCGCCCTTGGCAAATCGACATCGGGCTCGTGATGGTCCGTGATGATCAGATCCAGACCAAGCCGGTGCGCGTGTTCCGCCGCCTCGATCGCACGGATGCCGCAGTCGACCGAGATCACCACCCGCACGCCGTCGGCGTGCAGGCGATCGAGCGACGCCGGCTGCAGGCCATAGCCGTCGCGCATGCGCTCGGGGATGAAGTGCGTGACGTCGGCTCCCAGCAGCTCCAACGCCCGGCGCAGGATCACCGTCGACGTGATGCCGTCGACGTCGTAGTCGCCGTGAATCGCAATGCGATGGCGCTGCGCGATCGCCATCAGGATGCGATCGACCGCGGCCCCCATGTCGGTCAGCGTGAACGGGTCCAGCAGATCGTCGAGGGTCGGCGTCAGGAAGCGCTTGGCGACATCGGCATCACCCAGGCCGCGGATGCAGAGCAGGCGCGCCGTCACCGGAGAGATCTGCAGCGCGTCCGACAACGCCGCCACGGCGGTGTTGTCGCAGGTGAGCGTTTCCCAGATCAGATCAGCCTTCGGCAATGCCGATGTTCCCCATCGCGCGCCATTTCTCGTACCGTTCTTGCAACCGAGTCGCCGAATCCAAACGAGAGACGTCGTTCAGCGAGCGCTCGAGCACGGTGTCGAGGATCGTGGCGGCGAGATCGTGATTGGTGTGCGCGCCACCGCGAGGCTCGGGCACGATCTCGTCGATGATGCCGAGGCGCAGGAGATCGGGCGCCGTGAGCTTCAACGCTTCGGCGGCCTCGACCTTGCGTCCGGAATCACGCCAGAGAATCGCTGCACAGCCTTCGGGTGGAATCACGCTGTAAATGGCGAACTCGTGCATGAGGATGCGATCGCCGACGGCCAGGCCAAGCGCCCCGCCACTGCCGCCTTCGCCGTGCACAACCACGACAATCGGCACGTCGAGCGACGCCATCTCGCGCAGATTGAGCGCAATCGCTTCCGAGATCCCGCGCTCCTCCGACTCGATGCCCGGGTAGGCGGCGGGCGTATCGATGAAGGCGAATACAGCCCGGCCGTACTTCTCAGCCAGCTTCATCGCCCGCAGCGCCTTGCGGTAACCCTCGGGCTTCGCATATCCAAAGTTCCGATAGATCTTCTGCTTCGTATCGCCACCGCCCTTGTGGTGTCCGACGACAAGCACCGGCTCGTCCTTGAAGCGGGCAAACCCGGTCACCACGGCGTGATCGTCGGCAAAGCGGCGATCGCCACTGATCTCCGTGAACTCTGTGAACAGCCGATTCACGTAGTCGAGCACCGTGGGCCGATTGGGATGCCGCGCCACCAGCACCCGCTGCCAGGGCGTGAGGTTCTTGTAAATCTCGCCCCGAATCGCGTCGATGCGATGGTTCAAGCTGTCGATCGACCTCTGCCGCTCGGGCGTAATCGGCAGCATCGACATCGCTTCCAGCTCCTTGAGCAGCAGCGCGATCGGTTCTTCGAATTCCAGTGTGTCAGGAGGCATGGACAGACCAGGTCACCGCAGGCTGACCGACCCCGTACCACAGATCCGTTCCACCTCGGACACCAGGCTTTCCGAGGGACGGACCCGGATCCCGCTCACGTCGGCGGTCACGCGTATGTGCTTCTCCTGTTCGTGGATGACGAACGCCACGCGGCGATCGCCCTTGTGATGCGCCAGCACGTCGAACAGCTTCTCTAACGTGGCGCGCCCGTGCGGCGGCATCGACAACCGGATGGCCACCGACTTCGCCAGCCGCTCCCGCACCATCTCGATCGGGACGATATCAGCGGCGAGTATTCTCGCCGATTCGTCGTCGCGTTCGAAGCGTCCTGCCACGCAGACGGTTTTGCCGTTCTCGGCCAGATGTCCGTGTTGCTTGAACGCCTCGGGGAACACCACCACTTCGATGCTGCCGTACGCATCGTCCAGCATGAACACGCACATCCGATCGCCCTTGCGCGTCTTCAGTGGCCGCAGTCCAGAAACGATGCCACCGATGGAGATCTCTTCGGCGAACGGACGGCCACTGCCGTTGCCATTCGCTGGAGAGGACGCCAAAGGCGCACCGCCGTTTGCCTGGGCGGCAACTGCTGCCGCCGCGTCATCGGCGCTGTCCTCAGCCGGCGCGTCCGGTTCCTTCTTGACGATCAAATCCTTCGTTGTCTTCGAGCCGTACTCGCGCAGATCGTCGGCCCAGCGATCGATCGGGTGCCCGCTCCAGTAGAGGCCGAGCGCCTCCTTCTCGAAATTCAGCTGATCGATCTCCGACCACGGCGGCACGTCGGGCAGTTGAATCGACACCGCCCCCGTCTCGCCAGGCTGTACATCGCTGAGGCTCAGGAACAGATCGGTCTGGCCGAGTTCTTTGTCGCGCTGTGTGCGGCCGCCGTGCTCGAACGCGCTGTCGACCGAGGCAAACAGCCGCGCCCGAAGAACCGGCAGCGGTGAACGCAACCTCGGATGCTTGTCAAAGTCGACCAGCGTGTCGCATGCCCCCGACTTCACCAGCGCCTCGAACACGCGTTTGTTCGCGAGCCGCAGGTCGAGCACTTCGCACAGCGCATGCAGCGACGGAATGCGGCCGCCGAGCGACTCGCGGGCCTGGATGATCGCCTTGATCGCCCCTTCACCGAGCCCCTTGATCGCGGTCAGGCCAAACCGCACGCCTCGGCCCGCTTCAACGGTGAAGTTCAACTGGCTCTCGTTGATGTCGGGCGGCATCACCGGAATGCCGCGATCGCGGCTCTCGGCCAGATACATCGCCAGCTTGTCGGTGTTCTGCGCTTCGATCGTGAGCAGCGCCGCCGCGAAGTGCCAGGGGTAGTTGGCCTTGAGATACGCCGTCTGATACGCCAGGAGCGCGTAGGCCGTGGAGTGCGACTTGTTGAAGCCGTACCCCGCGAAGTACTCCATCAGGTCGAAGATCTTGGTCGCCTTCCTCTCGTTGATGCCTTTGCTGCGCGCCCCCTCCATGAAGGCTTCGCGCTGCTTGGCCATGACCTTCGGATCCTTCTTGCCCATGGCCTTGCGCAGCACGTCGGCTTGCCCGAGACTGAAGCCGGCCAGCGCCTGCGCGATGCGCATCACCTGCTCCTGATACGCGATCACGCCGTAGGTATCAGAGAGGATGGGCTCGAGCTGCGGCAGCTCGTACTTCACCTCGGTGCGTCCCTGTTTGCGCGCCACCCAGTCGTCCACCATCCCGCTCTTGAGCGGGCCGGGGCGATATAGCGCGTTCAGCGCGATGAGATCGTCGATGCGCTCCGGCTTGGCTTTGCGCAGCAGATCGCGCATCCCCGAGCTCTCAAACTGGAAGATGCCGAACGCGGCGCCGTCGCCGAATACCTTGTAGGTCTTCGGATCGTCGAGTGGAATCGCGTCGATATCGAGCTCGATTCCTTCCGTGCGCTTGATCTCGGCGAGGCAGTCCTGAATCAGTGTCAGCGTGCTGAGACCCAGGAAGTCCATTTTGAGGAGGCCAATGCGCTCGACCTCCTTCATGTTCCACTGCGTCGTGATTTCGTCGCGGGCCCCTTTGTAGAGCGGGGCGTAGTCGGTGATCGGGCCGGGCGCGATCACGACGCCTGCCGCGTGCACTGACGCGTGGCGCGACATGCCCTCGAGCCGCTTGCCAATCTCGATCACCTCTTTGACCTTCGGGTCGCGCGCCACCATGTCCTTGAGGACCGGGTTCTCGGCGAGCGCCTTGTCCAGCGTCATGTCGAGCGCCGGCGGGATCTGCTTCGCGATGTTGTTGACGTCGGCGTACGGCATATCGAGCGCGCGGCCCACGTCGCGCACCACCGCCTTGGCCTTCATCGTCCCGAAGGTGATGATCTGGGCGACGTTCTCGCGGCCATACTTGCGGGTGACGTAGTCGATCACCTCGCCGCGCCGGCGCTCGCAGAAGTCGACGTCGATATCGGGCAGCGACACGCGCTCGGGGTTCAGGAACCGCTCGAAGATGAGATCGAAGTCGA
>Ga0075434_100001717_pt1 | contig 18772 bp, 31 predicted proteins | sample RhiMethybrSRZTD3_FD_75298 | JGI IMG/M metagenome (GOLD analysis project Ga0075434, IMG submission 75298) | Populus rhizosphere microbial communities from Tennessee, USA - Rhizosphere MetaG P. TD hybrid SRZTD3 | ecosystem: Host-associated > Plants > Roots > Rhizosphere > Soil | place: USA... | reverse complement strand
GGCCTCTATACCGCCTTAGTGCCGATGGTGATATACGCGGTGCTCGGCACCTCGCGAAGACTCAGCGTCAGTACCACGACAACTTTGGCAGTCCTGACCGCTGCTCAGTTAGGCCAGGTGGTGCCCACCGGCGAGCCCGCAGCTCTGCTGAGAGCCTCAGCGACATTAGCGCTTCTCGTTGGCGCCGTCCTGGTGCTGGCCTGCCTCCTGCGCCTGGGATTCGTGGCGAACTTTATCTCAGAGCCGGTACTTGTTGGTTTCAGAGCTGGCATCGGGCTAGTCATTGTAGTGGACCAGATCCCGAAAATTCTCGGCATTCACTTCTCAAGAGGGACATTTGTTCATAACGTTCTCTCAACGGTTCACAACATCCCAAGAACTTCGTTAGCTACGCTCGCCATCGGCCTCACGACAATCGTGTTTCTGATGAGTATGGAGCGTTTCATGCCGAAGGTCCCAGCGCCGCTGATGGCTGCAGCTGCGGCAATCGCAAGTTCATACTTGCTGAATCTGCAGGCGCGGGGTATCGAACTGGTGGGCCACATACCGCGAGGACTGCCTTCGCTGGTAAGGCCAGACCTCTCCTTGGTAACCACGCTAGTGCCTGGAGCGCTGGGGATTGCTTTGATGAGTTTCACGGAGACGCTTGCAGCAGGCAGAGCCTTCGCGCGAAATGACGAGTCGGCTCCGCGAGCAAACAGAGAGCTGCTTGCGACAGGACTGGGCAATATCGGAGCGGCGTTCGTCGGTGCAATGCCGGCCGGCGGCGGCACAACGCAAACGGCAGTTAACGTCCACGCGGGAGCGCGCACGCAGTTAGCGGAGATGGTGACCGCCGCGATGGCCCTCGTAACCACCCTGTTGCTCGCTTCACTGGTTGCGAGGATGCCGCAATGTGTATTGGCAGCATTGGTGATTGTCTATTCTTTCGGACTCATCAAGCCAATCGAATTTCATAACATTCTTAGAATTCGCAGAACCGAATTTTCATGGGCGATCGTGGCGTTCGCAGGCGTCGTGTTCGTCGGCACCCTGAAGGGAATCGTTGTCGCCATCATAGTTTCTCTGGTCACGTTGGCACACCAGGTAGCCGATCCTCCGGTGTATGTTCTGCGGCGCAAGCCCGGAACCAACGTATTCCGGCCCCAATCGCCGGAACACCCCGATGATGAGAGTTTCCCGGGCCTTTTGCTGCTGAGGCCGGAGGGTCCAATTTTCTTTGCTAATGCGGCACAGATTGCACACAAGATCGAGCCGCTGATCAGAGAAACGCAACCGAAGGTCGTCGCGGTGGACGCGAGCGGAGTTCTCGACATGGAGTACACCGCTTTGAAAATGTTCGAACAAATTGCCAAGAATCAAAGTCAGCATCACATTCAACTCTGGCTGGTTGGAATGAATCCCAGAGTTTTGGCCGTTGTACAACGATCACCGCTGGGTCAGATTCTGAGACGTGAAGCAATGCATTTTAATCTGGAGATTGCCGTTACACGCTACGTTAGGAATGAAGTTGTCCGTGGTAATGAAGTTGTCCGCGAGAAGCCTTGAGTTATGGCACGGTCGAGCACGTTACTGCCAACTTCACTTTTGCGTGGATCAACCATGTGAGAAGAGCGTCAGTTGTGATCGAGACATCGAAATCCGTCGTGTTGGATCGAGAACGTGAGGAAGAAAAGAATCAGGACTCCACTGGCTCGCGTATCCGTTGTCCGCTCTGCGGCTGGTCGCCACGCAAAGAAGACAAATGGTTCTGCACCTGCGGGCACGAGTGGAACACGTTCGACACGGGAGGCGTCTGCCCAGCGTGCCTTCACCAATGGGCTGAGACGCAGTGCCTCTCGTGCAGCCGATGGTCGCCACACTCGGACTGGTATGCGAAATAAGAAACCATTGCCTGCTGAGGTTGGTTTCCTCCGAGCGAATAATCCCCGAAGCAGTGCTAGAATCACTCGCCGTGGAGCACTCCGATGCCATTCATAGATACCAGCGCCCTCGAAGTTATTGAACGTCTACCCGGCTGGTACGGGCGCTATTTTCACTCGCCCAACATGACGTTCGCCCACTACGATTTCAAAAGTGGTTCCTCGATCCACGAGCATTTCCATCCGCAGGAAGAGGTTTATGAGGTCATCGAGGGCGAACTCGAACTGACTATCGACGGCGTGAAGCAGGTCGCTCGACCGGGTCTGGTGGGGATTGTGCCGAGCAATGTACGCCACTCGGTCAAGGCACTGACCGATGGTCGCGCCATTATTGTTGACTATCCGTTGAGGCGAGAGGTTGATGCAAGGCACTCGTAAGTACCAAAACTGACGCAGGTGGCGATTGAGCAAATGAAGCATCAGATCGTTCACACGCTTCAGAAATATCTTCTGAACCCGCCAATCAAACTCGCGCTTGCGATGAGTTTGCCGCTGCCCGGATATGCCTTACTCGAAACGAAAGGGCGGAATACCGGGAAGCCACGGCGCACACCAGTGGGCGATGGACGTATCGGAAACGAGTTCTGGCTAGTGGCAGAGCATGGCATGAAGGCGGGATACGTCCGCAACATTGAACGTGATCCGCGTGTAAGACTAAAACTGCGTGAGGGGCTGCGGTATCGCTGGCATGAGGGTACCGCCCATCTGCTCCCCGACGATGATCCCCGTGAACGTCAACGCTGGCTGGCAACTCAACTGCCGAGCAGTGCCGGGAATGCGAGGGCTGTCCGCCTTTTCGGGACGCAGCTTCTCAGTATTCGAGTTGATCTGGACTCTTGACAGCTTCGCGGTTGCAGTGATTTCTTATGCAGCCTTCTCCACGGGAAGCCCGGCTTCCATCCACCCCTGCTTGCCTTCGGGATAGTGCGCCACGTTCTTGTAGCCCATCGCCGCCAATTCACGGGCAGCGTATTCGCTGGCGTGTCAATGCGTGTTCGCGCAGTAGGTGACAATCTCAGCGTTCTTGTTGGGCAATAACTGTGGAGCAAGTTCCCTGATCTGTTCAGGCGGGATGTTCAAAGCTCCGGGGAGATGGGCTTCTCGATAGCGCTCAGGCGCGAGGGTCTCGACTACCGTGATTCCTTGCTTCTTGTCGAGCTTGGATTTCAGGTCTTTTGTGGAAACTATGCGATCCATCGTATTCACCTCAAAACTCAATCTCACTCATGCTGGGCGGGCCAGAGTTGCTCGGTAATCAGCAGCGAATTTCTCAATGCCCTTGCGCGTAAGTTCATGTCCTATATCAAACGATTCCCACGGTTGGTTCAGGTCAAGCTCCTCGTAAAGGATTGGTTTACCGGAAGCCTTGTACTGAAAGTGTTCGTCTGGCATCGGCAAATTCTTGCTTGCCCACTGTTCCAAGACTTTTGCGGGCACGGTGGTAAGCTCCGTTTCAAGCGCAAAGCAGTACAGCAGGTGTTCGAGACTGCGGATGCTGGCAGCTAAGACAAGAACGTGACCATCACCCTTCGAGAACATCCGCTTAATGTTCTTCACGACATCCATTCCGTTCTGACCGATATCATCCAAGCGCCCGACGAAAGGCGAGACGTAGGCTGGCTCCTTTGTCCCTTTGGTTGCGGCGTAGACTGCGGCTGCTTGTTGCTGTGAAAAGCAAAGGGTGATGTTGACCCTTATGCCTTGCTTCACCGACATCTGTGCCGCTCGGAGTCCTTCTGCCGTGCAGGGATATTTGATGTACGCATTGGAAATCCACGAAAACATTTCCTGCCCTTGGCTGAACATCTCTCGCGCCGTCGTCTTCTCATCCGAGAGAACTTCGATGGACACCCCAGCATCGCCGACCAATGGAGAGATTGTTTGGACGATTTTCTTGTATTCATCCATTTCCTCCCGATTGGAAAGTTTGTGACCTGACGCGATTAGCTCCTTGATGTGAGGGTTCTTGGCAATCAACGAAGGGTTGGTGGTCTGTCCATCGACAAATCCCAGCAGTCCCTTAACCTGTCGGGTCTCCTGCGGGTCGCCGCCATCCACAAGTATTTTTGTCTTGGGTCGAGTCATTGAAATCCTCCTTCGGTTCGCCGGGAACACACAGGTGTATGTTCGATGCTAAGCCGAGTCAGCCGGATGTCGAAATCGACTTAATCATTTGGCTGAACCTACGGATCAGGATGACCGCTATGCCCAAAACATTCAAGATCGGTGATCACGTACGACGGAATTCGGAAGCTGGTAGGGTTAGTGGAATCATCATCAAGAAGATCACTTCCGATAGGAAACTCAAAGGATATGTGCATCACGCCTCGCCGGAAGCGCCACAATATCTCATCAAGAGTGTGACAAAACCGAACACGTAGCGGTTCACAAAGGCACTGCTCTACGGCTGATCCCACCACGAGCAAGGAAATCCGGCAGAACCACTGGGACGACGAGGCAGAGGAAACGATGACCAATGACGAACGCATGCAACGGGAGGCGAATCTGATTGCGACGATCAGAACGAAGCTCCCCGACTTCGCAAAGATGTGCACGGATGACACGGACCAGGTATTGCTCCATCAAGACGCGTTTGCTGCCGATTACCAAGAGGACGAATACATGCTTCTCGGCATGGCGATCAAGTACGCAGGTCTGCGCGGCAAGGAAGTGCGTGTGATTGGGAAGAACCGCACCACTCTCGGCGAAGACGCTACGATCCAGTGAGCAATCGCCCGATTCGGAGGAAGAGAAGAGGTGAGTACTCTTGCTGGTTCGAAAGTCTAGTTCTCCAATTCCCCTAGTCGAAGCACTGGGGACTCAGTTCGGCAACAAACACCATATCTCTGCCATATCCGAAACCACGGGCTGTGCGCGAGCATTTCGTCATGCCGCCGATTTGCAGCCGAGATGTCGCTTGCGCTGAGTGGTCTAATGTCCGGCGCTTCGAACATTTCCTGTAGCTGCTCGATGTCGTCAATGATCCGTTCAACGTCCATTCCGTCTCAATATCTAACAGAAAGGCGGAAACGGTCAAACAGGTCGGCATGAAATGAGGTGACTGCTAGAGTGGCGGATCGCGACGGGTCAGGACGCGCGCAGACTCTTGAGCGAGGCGCGAGCCGCTCCTCGACTGATGTCAGGCACGATGACCAATTCGAGAACGGTGACATCCGAGAGTTGAACCTTATATTCCTCGATCTCACGTGCGGTGTTGGGTGGGCTGAAATTCCACTGCTGGCGCACGATTTCTCGAAATGAGCGCCCGCCATCAGGAGACCATCGCAAGACAAACTCTTGGGTTCGCTCTGTCTCGGTTTCTTCGAAGACGAGCGCGATGCATTTAAGCCTTTGTGGCTGATCGAAAATCAACCGGATGGTTTGGGTGCCAGAATCGTCGGCACGCCAGCCCCGCGTTTCTCCTGAGACCAGCGCAGACTCGACAGGATATTCCTTCGCCTCCGAAGTAACCTCGACCGCTGCTGCTCTGTCGAGGTCAAGCCAGCCTTCGCCCTGAGATTGAATACCTTGCAGAGTCGGGGTAAAAAGCCCCTTGCGCATATCGCAATATCATCCTAAATCAGGGTTGAGCGGGATTTTCAGAAGAGACTTCGCTTGAGAGACTAGGTGAGTCCGTTTGCGCCCAAGCGTGCTGATTCGCCGCGATTGCGTCAGGCATGGGGTTGGGGTGTCGCCATCTTCGTTCGCCGCTATCCAGTGCTTCAATCAATTCTTGAACCAGCGAAGTCAGCTTCGTAGAGTCCGTTTCATTTGTCACCACAATACAAAGTTCGCGCCAGTCCTTCTGCATACCGTCAGCCATATTCACCTCCGATATTCCAGTGCGAAATGCTTGCGAATGCAGCAGTAAGTACGAAGCATGTCTGGTACCACAACGCTAAGTGGTTTTGTTGCTTCGATTCAGAACATTTTCCGTGTAGTTTCCATCATTCGGTTCGGCAATTTTGCGGTACAGGATTCACTGTATGCTCGTTCTGCGAACTCTCGCGTCTCGGTCGAGGCACACAGTTTGCGCCGTCGAGGACCAGAGAGTTCGTAAGGCAAGACTCGTTCAGGGCTGGAAACAATCTGAACTCGTTTCCAATCCACGATGGCAGAATGCCCACACGCCGTCGATAAAGACGAGCGACTGAAAACCGACCCATTTGACCCGCAAAGCCAGTGAGGATAGATGAAGGTCGGCGCTTACGAACTAGCAGTTCGGGAAACGCGAGAGGGGGCACTCAAATCGGCATAGTTGCTGAAAAAAAGCGTTTCCAAACCTGAGTTCGCTTAGAATAAGCTTCTGGGGTTTGGTCTCGGTTCGACTATCTCGTCCTCAACCGAGACAAAGCGGATTCATCTATTTTGAGCGTGTCCGTATGGCATCCTCACAAGGTCTTGCCGTTGATCGAGGAACGTCGCAGGATCGGGCGAGACTCGGCTATCGGTATGCTCTGCAATTCGCGATTGTGTTTGCGCTCTACTTTGGAGCGGGCAAACTCGGTCTTGCCATTCCATTCACAAGTTCCAACGTCTCTCCCATTTGGCCTTCAGCGGGGATAGCTGTCGCAGCAGTGCTGATCTGGGGAATACAGATCGCCCCGGCTATCGCGTTCGCCGCTTTCCTCGTCAACTTCCTAACCCCGATTCCTGGTCGCAAAGCTGCTGGATATCCCGCTCCATGCTCGGAATGAGATCCGGTGTGTGGGGAGGGCCGAAATGCCGCATCGACTGGCGGCGCGCCTTATCGTGTATTGGAGGGGGTCGGTCGTGATCATAGTCCCCGCCTCTCCGTACGCCTCTAACGCCGGATCGGACTCGGACCCAGACTTGGCTGCCACCCGTGCCAGTTGACGCGGGTCGGAGCTGACGCGCGGGTCGTGGGCCAGCGTCATGAGTTCCCGGTAGCCGGTGATAGCGTAGATGCCGTCCCCAACGTGCACTACAGGCGTCTTCCGCAGTTCGTCGAAGAACCGATATGGATTGGGGGCGGCTTTCAAATTTCATAGCCTCCGCCCACGCGGTCTCTGGTGTCATGTTGGTTGTTTCTTCTGATTTCGGAGCTTCTACAGGGCCGGTCTTCAACGTAATGATGCTTTTATCTCCTCTTTTCCGCTCGCGGCTGTGCAGCATCGCGCTTCTCGGGATGGAGCAACGTTGCCAGTAGTGGAGAGAAAGCAATACGAAAGTTTGCTACGTAGACGAAAGTGGAAATCAAGATACGGATCCACCTGGATGGACAGATGATTACTACGAACGGGACTGAAAGCGGGAACCGCTGGACCAGCTGGTTGATACGGCGTTCACCGTCAAGTCTCACCATGCAGGAATGGTCCAGGTTGCTGATCTGTACGCCTGGATTGTGCGGCGATATGCGGAAATTGTGGAATACGAAAGGACCGAGGAATTCAGTGACGAGGCTAAATTTATTGATGATCGTGTAAAGATGTTGAGAAAGAGGCGCTTGGGAGTGCAGTGCGTTGGCCTAAGAGACCCTCCAGTGCAGCGGCAGAGTGGTTCAATTCGATTGCGCCCAAATGCCTAGTAGGACTAGGGTAACGTCACCTTCACACGTCCGCGAAATCTGTGTCGAAAATGTTGGAATTTCGTGGCTTTCAAGTTGTTGCATTCGGGGCATTGCAGTGTACTCAGAAACGTGTTTCGAAACTGCATGTTATTGAGCAACGACCGGGACGGGGGATTCACGGACTGGCCCCACGTTCCCCGACTTCCGTTCTCAGCGTGCACAGATTCCGATGTCATTCGCGTACTTCGTCGAGAAACACCTTGAGCTTGCGTGAGCGCGAGGGCTGGCGCAGCTTGCGCAGAGCCTTGGCTTCGATCTGGCGAATGCGCTCGCGGGTGACGGCGAACACGCGGCCAACCTCCTCGAGCGTGTGCTCCGAGCCGTCCTCCAGACCAAAACGCATCTTGACCACCTTCTCTTCACGCGGGCTCAGAGAGCGCAGCACCTGCTCGGTGCGTTCCTTCAAGTTCACATTAATAACGGCCTCAGCGGGTGAGACCAGGGCGCGGTCTTCGATGAGGTCGCTGATGTGAGAATCCCCGTCCTCGCCAATGGGGGTCTCCAGCGAGATCGGCGTCCGCATCATCTTGAGTACCTTGCGCACCATAGCCTCGGGAACGTCCATTTGCTTGGCGATCTCTGCCGACGTGGGTTCGCGCCCCAGCGCTTGGAGCAATCGCCGCGAAGTGCGAATCAGCTTGTTGACGGTCTCGATCATGTGTACGGGGAGGCGGATGGTGCGGGCCTGATCGGCAATGGCTCGACTGATTGCCTGGCGAATCCACCAGGTGGCATAGGTGGAAAACTTGTAGCCGCGGCGGTACTCGAACTTGTCCACCGCCTTCATCAGGCCCACGTTTCCCTCTTGGATTAGGTCGAGGAACTGAAGCCCTCGACTGCCATACTTTTTAGCGATCGAAACCACGAGACGCAGGTTGGCCTCGATGAGCTCGTGCTTCGCCTGCTCTGCATCCATCTCACCCTGGATGATTTCGCGCTGTGTGCGGCGCAGTTCCGCGAACGTCACTCGGGCATCGTTTTCCATCCTTCTCAGGTCGGCGCGATGCTGCCGCTGTTTCGTGCGGTAGTTTTTCCTGACTTCCTCGCTGTACGTGCTCGCAATCTTCTGTTCCAGGTTACTGAGCTGGCAGTCAAGCGAGTGCATGATCTCCATGGTTTTAGTCACCCGGTCCTTCAGGCGCTTGCGCTCCGAGTTGGTAAAACCGAGGTTGCGGATGATGAGCGAAATCCGAACAATCTCGCGGCCCAGCTGGCGTCGGCAGCAGCGGTGTTCGCGCGCTTTCTTTTTCGCTGGGAGGGTCGCTAGCCGTCCTGCCAGCCGGCGGGCTGTTTTGTAATGCTTGTGCAGCTCATCGATGCGGCGCGTCATGTCCTTGACACGGTCCTGCAGAATCTCCTCGGTGATCTCCTCCTCATCGAAGACGACAATGTCCTTAATCGAGCGCAGGCCACATTTCAAATCCTCGCCAATGGCCAGAACCTGGTTGATCACAATGGGCGAACGTGAAAGCGCTTTCAGCGCGGATAGCTGTGCGCGCTCAATGCGTTTGGCAATGGCCACTTCCCCTTCGCGGGTGAGCAGAGGCGAGGCGCCCATCTCGTGCAGATATATGCGCACCGGATCGTCGGTCGTTTCAAAAGTGCCTCGAGTGGGGTCGAGCTCGACTTCGTCGCTGTCTTCCACTTCGCTCTCCAGCTTTTTTTCGAGGGATGAAGGTAGCTTAGGCTCGCCCTCAAGCACGTCAATGCCCTGTGTACCGATGGTGGCGAGCAGGTCGTCCAGGACCTCTGGGGAATGGATGTCATGCGGAGTCAGGTGATGCACCTGGTTGTAGGTGAGATAGCCCCTTCCCTTTCCTGCATCAATGAGTTTCGTAATGTCGTCAAGAGCCAAGCGGAACCTCCTTCAGCGCCAAGTGAGACTTTGACTGAGATAGGAGCTGATTACTTTTGCCTTTGCCAGTTGTAGGACCAGGGCAAACTGAATTGGCTTTCCCTACGCTTTCCGTGCGGCCGGTTAGCGTTTGTTCTTATTTCTAAGATTTACCGCCAAGTGTATGCAGATACGGGCATTGCTACAGACAGTGCGCGTGTCTCATAGCCTGGGCGATGGGGTGGGTGGTTGGCTAAGCCGTGCCGCCACCCGTTTGCGGGCACTCCGATGCCGCACCTCAACGTGCAGACGGAATAGATAGGACGATCAAATGTTCAGCCTTACGCGCAGCGTTTCAGCATGTCTGCCAATTCCCGTTTGATCTCCAGGAGACGTGACTGCCGCAAGGCGCTAGCTGACTTGTTCAGCGCGGTATGTTCTTTCTTGCTCCAATACCGGGCATTCGAAATTCTGAGGTCGCTCATTTCTTGCTTGAGGCAGGCGAGGCGTTCCGAAATGTAGTTAGCATCGATCATCGACCACGATCATACGCTTTATTGCCAAAGAGCGGTTGCTCAGTGCTGTCGATCCATGGGTGCACCCAAGGCCTCGACAATCAAGCTCCCCGTTCGCTCATGGCGATCTTGGAGTTCATCGAAGTTCACAACGAATAACCCAAGCCCTTTGTGTGGACCAAGAGTGCCGAATCAATGACTTGGGTGGGTCCGCAAAAACCTTGTCCCGCAGGAGAATGCACGAAGACCAGTGCAAATCGACCTCTTTTCCACTGTCCCTACTGAAAATTCGATCCTACTGAAGAAGCGTAAGCGGCAAGCAAGAGGGAACGAAATTTGTTGGGCTCTCAGGCTTCTCTGCTCACTTGCTGGGTCCACGAATTAAGTGCCGCATAGGGGCGAAGCGCAGATCGACTGCGGCGCTTAATAGGAACTATTAATAAGGAGGAGGGACGTTGCTCAGGCGGCTCGCCGTTCGTAGTGGTGGTGAAGTCCACCGACCCGTGGTACCGGCCACGACTCGCCCCATTTCCACCGGCTGAATCGGTCGCGGCTCGGGTGAATCCTTTGCTAAGGAGAGGTGGGTTCGGGATTTGTGATAGTACTCGAAATACGAACGAAGAGTACGGCGTAACGAGACTTCGTTGAACACGATCAGATGGTCCAGGCACTCGCGCCGAATTGACCCAATCACCCGCTCGACATAGGCTCGCTGCCAAGGAGAGCGCGGCGCGCACACAACTTCGCGGATGCCCACGTCGCGCACCTGGTCTCGGAAGTTATTGCCGAAAATAGTATCGCGGTCACGGAGTAGGTAACGCGGGAGTTGGTCAAAGGGAAAGGCCTGCCGCAATTGCTGTCCCGTCCACTCCGCAGTCGGATGAGCGGTCACATTGAAGTGAAGTATGCGACGCCGATCATGAGCCAACACCAGAAATACGTAAAGGACCTGGAAACGCAGGGTGGGCACGGTAAAGAAATCGATCGAGGCCAACTGCTTAGCATGATTCTCCAAGAACGTGCGCCAGGTCTGCGACGGCGGCCTGCTGGAGCGCACCAAGTACTTGCTCACGCTGCTTTCACCGATGTCGAGGCCGAGTTTGAGCAACTCACCGTGGATGCGGGGTGCACCCCAACCGGGATTCTCCCGGCACATCTGGCGGATCAGATCTCGGATCTCGCGGGAAATGAGAGGTCGACCGCGTTGGCCCCGTCGCCCTTTCCAGGTCCAGAATAGGCGAAAGCCGGCGCGATGCCAGCCCACGACCGTTTCGGGTTTGACGATGGCCAACGCCGAGCGCCAGTCGCTCCAGATGCGCGAGAACCAGACCCACAACAAGCGGTCCCACGGCGTCAATTTCGGCCGTTTTCTCGCGGACCGCTGAAGGATGCCGATTTGGTGGCGCAGGGCCAGGTTCTCCAGTTCGAGGGCAGCGCGCGAACATCCTCCGCAGAAACTGCTAACGACGGTCAAACTCGCGTAAGCGCTATCACTACGATCAGCAGCAGGGAAGCGAATAGCAGCGCTCCGCTGCCAATCAGCAGTATTCCGCTGAACAGGTCAGGCTTCATTAGATCTTCCGGGTGCATTTCATTCCTTCTCCCCGCCGAGGCGAGCCATCGACGCTAGCCGGGCGAGGTGCCCTCCACTAGGAGGGCGGCACGGTTGCGGATGTCGGCTGTTGAACATTCGGCAATGGTCCGCGAACCACCTGTCTCGACGAACTCCTGCCTCTAGAGGTAAGCCGTCCGATTTGACGGATTGTCAGCGCTCAAAAGGCATCTATAGGATCGCTCGTTCCGTTCCGAAATACTGTGCAGAATGGCTCACTTCGAAGCTCGCCTGAGGCAGCGGCAATGTACCAAAATGAAGGTCGACACGATCCTTGCGAATCGAAATTTTCTTCTCAGGGACTATAATTACTAACGATGAGTTCTTCTGTGGGAATCAAGAAGAAGCAAGGATTCGACCCCGACCACTTCCTTGCGACCATTGGCCAAGGTAGGAGGACCCTGTCGGTTCGTCGCCCCCACAGACCCTATTTCGGGCTGGGCTTCGTCCACACGTAGAAGTTCTTTCCATCGGCGAGCGTTTCGATCGACAGACCTTCTGAAATCGACGCGCGATGCACCGCCGAACGCAGGCTTGCAAGTCCAGTTCCACCAACCTCAGCAAGTGGAATCTCAAGAGCCGAACCGGGCGATGGTAACCTCAACTCTTGAAGAATCCCTTGAACAAGGTCGTGGTGCTTCCCACGTCGGCCTCTGTTGAGATCTGCCACTGCCACTCGACGGTACTGCAGAACAGGTGGTGGATTGTTGACTTTCTTTTCCTTCGGCCCATCTCTGCCAAGGTCTCCTGACTGATCACGGGGGACTCCGCCATAGGCCACGCCGTCCTTACCGAAGTGAAGCAAGCAAGAGCAGAATCCGCGCCAGCCTCTTTTCGCTGGAGTTGAAGAGCTGATCAACCAGGGCACAACTCGTTCCCGAGTCAGCCTTTCATGAACCAGTTCAGAAAATTGGGATTGATTCACTACAACGGTGGGCTGGAAGTCCATTGCTCGCTGCTGAATGTCGTTCTGCACGACTAGCTGCTGCGCCGGACTCTCAAAGCCGGCGCAATGACAGCAGCCAGAAAATCAGGCCTCCGCTGGATCCAGCCCTAAGGATGACCCCATTTTCGTCGCCACCAACACCTCCAACAGCGTTGCCGTGTTACGGACACTTCCCGAGATAGTGACAAGTGCATCTGAGACGACGGGATGTTCCTCCGCCAGAGAGTCCAACCGGTCACTTATTTTTGTGGAGTTGCTGAGCTTCGTGCACGATCGCATTCGAAGGCATAGGTACACAGCTTTCTGGGAAGCCTAAGGAGGGAGAACTTCAGATGGGCTGACTTAGTTTCAGAGAACCTGAAAGAAGAGAAGGTGTAGCTACCTCAGCTCTATCTTATCACGTGAGGAACCGACAGCGTCGGTGTTTCGTTGTTGCGGGCCTATCAAGCTATGCGCATCTTGACGAGCGAGGCGCGAGTCTCACCGCCACTCTTGTCAGGCACAATGATCAATTCGAGCACCCCGACATCTACCAGGTCGACAGCGTAGTCCTCGATCTCGCGGACCCCTCCGGGCGAGCTGAAATTCCACTGCTGGCGCACAATTTCCCGGAAAGGCTGTCCAACATGCGAAGACCATCGCAAAACAAACTCCTGCGTGCGGGCGGCTTCGTTATCCTCGAAGGCCAGGAAAATACGTCTGAGCTTTTGCGGGTTGTCGAAAATGAGACGTATCGTCTGAGTTCCGGGCTCAGCCGCAAGCCAGCCTCGCCTCTCGTCTCCCAGAAGCGCAGACTCAATCGGATAGTTCTCATCTTCCGATGAACGCTTATCTGCTCCCTGGATAACGTTGTGGGTTTCTGCGAACGAGTCAGGTCAGGCGCCTCTGAGCACCAAGAAGACCTTCCCGGCAGGTTGCAATCCATTCAAACCGAAAGGGCTGAAGTTATCGTGAACGGTATAATCCCCGACAATGGCGCTTCGCTCCATTGCGGAGAAACTGTTCCGAACCCTGGCAAGAATCATTCCACAATGCGGCATGGTTTCGCAGGCCGTCGCCTTCAATATGTTTCTCGCATTTTTCCCGATCCTATTGGTAGCAGTCGGGCTTATGAGCAATTCCCTGAGGGCGAACAGCGGCCAGGAGCTTGTGATGCGATTGTCAGCCATTCTGCCTCCGGGTAGCTGGCAACTCGTCTCCGATTTCCTTTTGCGCCGAGAAGTGAACCCCTGGAACTGGGTGCTTCTCGGCTGGGTCGGGACGTTGCTTGTCGGCTCACAGGTCATGAAGCTCATCATGGAAGGCATCCACTTGATTTACGGTGATCGTGAGAGACATTCCTTTCTCGGCCGGCAACTTCGGGGCTTGCTCTTGTTCTGCGTGTCTATTGTGGCGTGGCTCCTCGCTGTCGCACTGAGTGTTTTCGGACGGCCACTGCGCCAATGGATGAATCCGGGATTCGGTCAGTCTCTCTTGGCTCGTGGCTTCTGGACCGTCATCCTTCCGGTCTTTGCGATGGTCCTGGCAATGCTCGTCCTGGCCTTGATCTATCGGGTTGCGCGACCTGTCGCGACGACGTGGAGTTCCGTTTTGCCCGGAGCGACTGCAGCGACGATTCTGTGGTGGGGCATCAATTTACTGTTTGGAATTTACGTCCGGCATATGCAGTATGGACCTGTTTACGGAGGGCTGGCGGCAGTAATCGGTTTGATGGTCTGGATGGAATTCTCTGCGATGATCGTCTTTCTTGGTGCGGCCTGGAACGCGGAAAGTGCTGCACTCCATGATTCCCGCATAGTCCCCAAGTAGAGCAGAATCGCTCACATTGTGCACGACTCCCCAAAAAGAGTTTGTAGATTCCTCATTGTGAGCATTACTGACCAGCAAAGACGCATCTCTTCCCGCAAACTTGATGGTGGTGACAGCTCCCGCCGTCAGGGTGGCCCCTGTGGCAAAGAAAATCACAACCACGAAGAAAAGATCCGAGTTTAGTCCCCACGCCTTTCTTTCAACGATTGGGAAGGGTAGGGACATGCTGTCGTTTCAAAAGAGGAATTTGATCTTTGCCCAGGGTGATTCCACGGACGGATTGTTCTTTATCCAAAGAGGAAAGGTACGGCTCAGCGTTGTATCGGAAAACGGGAAAGAAGCAACTCTCGGCATACTGGGCGAGGGCGATTTCTTTGGAGAGGGTGGACTAGCTGGTCAGCCCCTACGCATGTCGTCCGCGATCGCGACGACCGACTGCGTCCTTTTGCACATCGAAAAGAAAGCGATGATGCATGCAATGAGCCTGGAACCAAAATTGTCGGCCATGTTTCTCAAGTATTTACTGAAGCGAAACATCCGATACCAGGATGATTTGGTCGATCAACTTTTCAACTCCAGCGAAAAGCGTTTGGCGCGCGTCTTGCTGCTCATGGCGCAATTCGGCAAGGAAGGAGTTTCCGAAATGTCGGTCCCCCGACTAAGTCAGGAGACTCTGGCGGAGATGGTGGGAACGACCCGTTCGCGGGTCAGCTTCTTTATGAACCGATTCAGGAAGCTCGGTTTTATCAACTATGACGTTGGAGATAATTTGCATGTCCACAGTTCACTCCTGAACGTTGTTCTTCATGATGACGACGGCGCAGTCGTGAGCAAGGAAGCCAAGACCTCAACCGAGCGCGGTAACAAGAGGCTCGAACCACCTTCTGAGCCCGGCGAGCCGCCCGACAAAGAGCGTGCGCGGAGGCCACCCCTCCCCAGCGGCACCGGTTGTATGTACGCTTGCCGGCCGCTCGGAATCCGTGGAGTACGTCATCGCTCAAAACTGGATCGTGCCGTTGAGAATGCTTGTCCACAACCTCGAGGAAAAAGGGGCGTCCCTCTCTTTGGTTAAGGATCGGCGGGCGCGCGAGGTCGCAGTTCTGCGTGGCCTTCCCAAACCCATCCGATTGAAATGCTTCCTCGTGGCCGGCGAACGGGTGCCGCTCATGTGCTGCTGCTCCCATTCCATGCTCAGCACAAAGTGAATCGTGGCCACGAGAAAGTGCTGACCGTCGGACCTGACCACGATGGCATCGACTGATTTCAAAGCATCATCCGGCAATTCCAGGTTGTCACATACCATGACAATGGGAATTTGTGGCCTCACCTGCTTGATTTCAGAAGCCACGACAGCGCCGTCCAACAAGCCCAGGTGATACTCGATTACAACTGCGTCCACCGCTTGCGACATTAAGAGCCGCAAGCCTTCAACACCGCAGGTTGCGGTGACGAGACGATATCCGTTCTGCTCCAAATGGAGTAGTTGCCCCGGGTCCCGGTGTATGCAGAGTAAGGTGCTCCGAGTTTCCATTGTGAACATCTATTTGAGCCGGACTCTCACTCCCAGTCTGCCCAAAATTGCTCAATTCTGGTTCGTCGCAAGCGTTCGGCAAAATGAGCCTTTCTGTACAGTATTGCGCCGGTAAATGAGCGAACCTATGGATGCCTCAAGAGACCGGTATTGCCCGTCAAACCAGGCGGCCGATCCTCTCTCTTGAGGCGATCCAGGGAACGTGTTTTCTTGCGCCCTTGCTGGTGATTTTCATCCGCCAGAGTCTGCAACCCGGGAGCGGGGTTGTGCCGATCATTTCTTGCCAGCATCTCCTGACTGATCTTGGGAACTACAAGTCTCGGGATATCCCTTCCTTGCCAAAATGAGCGAGAAGCAAGAGGATCCGGGCCAGCCTCTTTTTTGCTCGAATTGAAAAGCTGATCCACCAGATCTTCTTCGTAACGGATGTTCCGCGCTAACAAATAGACCACGAACAGGTCGGAAAATTCATGTTCCCGATGAAGGGCGTCCATCATGGCTTTCTTGTCGATTCGCGAAATAGCGCAATCCGGTCATAGCGGTTGCAGAGCCCATGCGAAGCGGCTGGCCCGCAAGTGAACCTCCGCCGAAGAAGTCTCCGTCGGTTAATATGCCGATCGTTGCTTCCTTGCCAGTCTTCGAGACCACGATCCGGCTTTCCGCTACGGCTGCGAGCCTTTCGCGGAAGTATCTTCATTCGGTGAGTGCCTCCTGCAGCTGTGGGTATCCGCTGAGCACCAGCGTCACTGCGTGCGGGTGGCCAAACGCATGGCCGAACGTATGGAGCAGCCCCAGTTGCATGGCCCGCCTACCGGTGGGCTTCGGCGAGGTAATGAGCGAATACCCCACGACCTTCAGCCCTAGTGTCAGCTGAAACGTAGGGTGTAACTTCTGAGCAGAACAGAACAGTTTCTTGCGTATCGAGCGGCGCATACTTTAGCTATGCCAAACCGAGCAGAGCAGATGGAGGGCGCATTTTGGAGCAGGAGAAAAAGACAAACGCTATCGAGAAATCAACGCAGGAGGAGGCCATCGCGCAACTAAATCGGCTGGAGCGACTGGGAACGAATCGTGATAGTACCAGAGTTCCTCCTCGAAAATGACCTTTGTCCCGCGAATGGCACTGCCGAGTTTCCCTCACGCAAATGTGGACGGGGGCGGGAAAGGGCAGCTTCGCAGCGCGTTAGTGTTCATCGTACTTTTGTGCATGCTCATCGTCATGCACTCGGTCCTAGTTTTTTGGCAGCTATACGTCCCTTCTGATTCATCCGCTAAGGACGACTTCATTCCAAGTTTGCCGTAACGAGCTTTGCGGCTAGCGTCGCTGGGAGCAACCGGCTGATTACTTCTGGGTTGGTTGCAATGGGCGATCGGAGGCAGCGGGATACGTACCCACATGCCCCATTACTGGTGAAAGGCCTATCGGGCGCCGAGGACGAGACCGCATTCGACCTTTCAGTAGCGTGGAGAAGGGATCCGACACGAGCACGGTTAAAGAAAGGACGGCCTGGAGATGACTTTAATGGATGTTGCTTTTCGCTACGGCGCGCAACTCGGGGAAACCCAAATGCGCGCGATCGGTAGCGTGCGTGAGGTTTACGGTATTCGGCGTATTGCCTTTAACGAGAAAGAGCGCACGTTGCGAGTCGAATACGATGCGTCCCATTTGTCGGAAAGCGTGGTCGCCAGCTTGGCGCGAAGTGCCGGAATCGATCTGTTGGAAAAGGTGGCCCTAACCTGAAACCTGAGCGATACTCTTCATCCCCCTTGATGTCAGTCTCCTCGCGCTTCGTGGACCAGACTCTCGGTCACTATTGCATCCTGGAACGGTACGATGGTGAGTCCAGGCACGATCCGCACTGGTCCTACCATTGCATTGCACCATTGTGTGTGCATAGCAATCACCAGGTAAACTTAATCCGCTAGTTTCTTTGAGAATTGTGCGGAGGAGAACAGCTAGTCGTGGAGAACGACATTCAGGAGTGAACTATGGACTTGCAGCCCACCGTTGTAGTGAATAAAACCCAATTTCCTGAACCGGTTCATGAAAAAGCTGACCCGGGAGCGGGTTGTGCGGATCATTTCTGCCAGCATCTCCTGACTGATCTTGGGGACCACCGTCTCGGGTGTGCCTTCCTTGCCAAAACGAGCGAGCAGCAAAAGGATCCGAGCCAACCTCTTTTCGCTCGAAATTGAAAAGCTGATCCACCAGATCTTCTTCGTAACGAATGTTCCGCGCCAACAAATAGGCCACGAACAGGTCGGAAAATTCATGTTCCCGATGAAGCGCGTCCATCATGGCTTTTCTTGTCGATTCGCAAAATAGCGCAATCGGTCTTAGTGGTTGCAGAGCTTATGGGAAGCGGCTGGCCTGAGAGCAAACCTTCGCCGAAAAAATTTCCGTCACCTAGTATGCCGATCGTGCTTCCTTGCCAGGTTTTGAGACCAAAACTCTCCTCTTCAAGACAATCGGTGTGCTGGAGGCCGAAAAGCACAGCGACTTCCACTTAATGCTCGACGACCTAACACTTGTTGTAGCGGATAATCGCTAACGCTTTAGCGCAAGCGTTTCTATCAGCGGCGAGAAGACTCAACGCTGGCTGCTGGTAGCTGCTCATCAGGCGTCGACCCCATCGAAACGCGCAGCGCCGCAAACTCGTGAGGACAGCGTCAAGCTGCAGCCCTTGATAGCAATAGCTCACAACATCTTCCTTATCCTCCTCCGTAAACGCCAGCTGATTCGCGTTGCAACATTCTCATCAATTCCATCAGCACCGACTTTGGCGTCGCAATTCCAGTCAGCAATTGAGTTGGCCTGCAGTTATTTCCAAGCACTTCGGCAGTCTCCCGCGACATGTAGGTTGTTGGAAGTGCTTATTGTTTAACAACTGAAAAGGCTGGCGTCGTCGGTTCAACTCCGTCCCTGGCCACCATTTTTCAATCACTTGCGGCGCTCCACAAACCGAATCACGTTCCATTACGTTCCAAAAAAAATCCAAGGCCGTGTCGGGGT
>Ga0075434_100001715_pt1 | contig 18779 bp, 17 predicted proteins | sample RhiMethybrSRZTD3_FD_75298 | JGI IMG/M metagenome (GOLD analysis project Ga0075434, IMG submission 75298) | Populus rhizosphere microbial communities from Tennessee, USA - Rhizosphere MetaG P. TD hybrid SRZTD3 | ecosystem: Host-associated > Plants > Roots > Rhizosphere > Soil | place: USA... | reverse complement strand
ATGCAGCCCAGTCTCCAACAGCTCCTCGAGGCCGGTGTCCACTTCGGACACCAGACTCGCCGGTGGAATCCCAAGATGCGGCGGTTCATCTTCGCCGAGCGCAACGGGATTCACATCATCGACCTGCAGAAGACCCTCCGTCAGCTCGAGCTGGCGCAGAAGCTCGTCCGCGAAGTCGTCATGCGCGGCGACAACGTCCTCTTCGTCTGCACCAAGCGCCAGCTCGGCGCGATCGTTCAGGGCGAAGCCGAGCGCTGCAGCGCGATGTACGTCACCGAGCGCTGGCTCGGCGGCCTCCTCACGAACTTCCAGACGGTGAAGAAGCAGATCCGCCGCCTGAAGGACCTCGAGGCAGGCTCGGAAGCCGGCGGTGAGTTCGAGAACTACACGAAGAAAGAGCAGCTTCTCATGTCCCGTCAGCGCGACAAGCTCTCCAAGAACTTGTCGGGCATCAAGAACATGACCCGCCTGCCGGGCCTCATGTTCGTCATCGACGCGAAGAAGGAGCGCATCGGCGTCAGCGAGGCCAACAAGCTCGGTATTCCGATCGTGGCCATCTGCGACACCAACTCCGACCCGGATCTCATCAGCGTCCCGATCGCCGGCAACGACGACGCGATCCGCTCGGTGGAGCTGATCACGCGTGCCATCTCCGATGCGATCGCAGAAGCTCGCCGGGAAGCGCCCGTTCGGCCTCAGGAAGAGGAAGGCGAGGAGAGCACGTACAGCTCCGATCGCGGCATGGAGCCGGCCGCAGGCGGCGAGGATGAACGCCGACGGCGTCGGCGTCCGCGACGCCGCCGGGCAAAGCCGGAAGCGATCGCAGCTCGCCTCAAGGGCGGAGCGGGCGAGACCGGCGAAGGCGGTGAGGCAGATGAGGGAGGCGACAGCGAAGGCTAACGGGTGGATCGGGTGCAACGATCGCCCACTGTTACCAGCCTCTCCGACCGTCTACAATCATCACGCCGCCGGCGCAGTGCCGGCGGCGTTTCCACGAAACGCACGAATACGAAGGACTGACCCAATGTCTGCAACGACCGTAACTGCGAAAGACGTTCAGCTGCTGCGCCAGCGCACCGGCGCCGGCATGATGGATTGCAAGAAAGCGCTCGAGGAGACCGGCGGTGACGTCGACAAGGCGGTCGAATACCTGCGGAAGAAGGGCATTGCCAAGGCAGAGAAGCGTGCCGACCGCGCCGCGTCGGAGGGCGCCATCATCGCCCTCGTGAGTGACGACGCCAAGACGGCCGCGGTCGTCGAGGTGAACAGCGAGACCGACTTCGTCGCTCGCAACGAGGAGTTCCGTGCACTGGCCCAGGCGGTCGCGACGCAGCTGTTCGGCGACGCGTCGTTCGACGGCATCGTGACCGTCGCGCAGGAGGGCGAGCTCATGAAGCAGTCATGGCACAAGGACGCCGGCAAGACGGTCGGCGACGTCGTGAAGGAAGCCTCGGGCAAGACGGGCGAGAACGTCGTCCTGCGTCGTTATGCGCGGTTCAAGACCGACGGCGTGATCGGCTCATACGTGCACCACAACGGGCGCGTTGCGGTGATTGTCGACGTCACGGGTGGCACGGGCGAATCGGTCAAGGCGTTCGCGCGCTCAGTAGCGGAGCACGTTGCCGCCGGGGTTCCCAAAGTTCCGCTCGGCGTGAACCGCGACGAGATCAAGACCGACATCATCGATCGCGAGCGACGCATCTACGAGGAGCAGGCGCGCACCGCCGGTAAGCCCGAAGCGATGATCGGCAAGATCGTCGACGGCCAGATCAACAAGTTCTACGCCGAGAACACCCTGCTCGATCAGCCCTGGGTGCGCGACGACTCGAAGACGATTCGCCAGCTCGCCGCCGAAGCGAGCAAGGAAAGCGGCTCGACGCTCAGCGTGCGTCGGTTCGCGCGATTCCAGATGGGCGAGGAGTAACGAACCAGTGGCGACCACCGCCGTCGCGTACTCTCGGGTACTGCTCAAGTTGTCGGGCGAGGCGCTCGCCGGCGACAAGGGACTGGTCTTCGATTTCGATCGGGTGAACCGGTTCTGCGACGAAGTGAAGGAAGTTGCCGACATGGGCGTCAGCGTCGGCCTCGTGATCGGCGGCGGCAACATCGTGCGCGGTTCGCAGTTGTCGAGAAACGGCATGGACCGCGTCACCGCCGACTACATGGGCATGCTCGGCACGGTCATCAATGCCCTTGCGCTCCAGGACGTTTTGGAGCGCAAGGGGCTCGACACGCGGGTGATGACGGCAATCCGGATGGAGGAGCTTGCGGAGCCGTACATCCGGCGACGCGCACTGCGGCACCTCGAGGTCGGGCGGACGGTCATTTTCGCGGCCGGTACGGGCAACCCCTATTTTTCCACGGACACGGCAGCGGCGCTGCGGGCGATTCAGATCAAGGCCGACGTCATCATCAAGGCGACGAGCGTGGACGGCGTCTACACCGCCGACCCGAAGAAGGACCCAGCGGCGAAGCGCTACGATTCGTTGAGCTATCGCGAGGTGATGGTGTCTGAGCTCGGTGTCATGGATCAGACGGCGGTGACGCTCTGCAAGGAGAACAACCTTCCGCTGATCGTGTTGAACATTCACCATGAGGGCGCCGTCGCGAGCGCGGTTCGCGGCGAGCGCGTGGGAACGATCGTCCGATGACTACAGCCACTTCGATTCCCCAGATCGTAAAGGACTGCCGGGCACAGATGGAGAAGGCGATCGAGAGCTCGAAGCGTGAATTCTCGGGCATTCGATCCGGCAAGGCCTCGCCGTCGATGCTGGACACCGTCCGCGTCGATATGTACGGCTCGCAGATGTCGTTGAATCAGGTGGCGAGCGTGGCCACGCCGGAGCCGCGCGTCATCATCGTGACGCCGTTCGACAAGGGCCAGATCAAAGTCATCGAGAAGGCCATCCGCGAGTCCGACCTCGGGCTCGAGCCGTCGACTCAGGGTGGCATCATCCGCGTGCCGCTGCCGCAGATGAACGAGCAGCGTCGCAAGGAGCTGGCGAAGGTCGTTCACAAACTTGCCGAAGAAGGCCGAATCGCCGTCCGGCACGCACGGACCGTCGCGCGGGATCAGCTGAAGAAGCTGAACGGCGTGAGCGAGGACGACGTGAAGCACGCGGAAAAGGATCTTCAGAAGGTGCACGACGATTACATGCACAAGATCGACGATCTCGTGAAGCACAAGGAAGCCGAGATCATGGAAGTCTGACGGCCGCATCGTGCAGTCGACCACCGCTGCCGAGCTGCTCGCACAGATCCGCGTACACGGCGCGGTGCCGCGGCACGTCGCCATCATCATGGACGGGAACGGCCGGTGGGCGCGCGAGCGGCGCATGCCCCGGCCGTTCGGCCATCGGTCCGGCATGCGCGCGGTGCGAGAGGTCGTCGAAGGGGCTGTTGAAGTCGGGCTCGACGTGCTCTCGCTGTTTGCGTTCTCCCAGGAAAACTGGCAGCGGCCGACGACCGAGATCGATGCGCTCATGGCACTCCTACAGGAGTACATTGCGCGGGAGTCGGATGAGCTGCACGCGCGCGGCGTCCGCGTGCGCGCGTTAGGCGCGCTCGACCGGCTCGCGCCCGCGGCGGCGGCGGCGGTCCAGCGGGTCGTGGCACGGACTGCAGAGAACGACCGCCTGACGTTCAATCTCTTCATTTCGTACAGCGGACGCGCGGAGGTCGTGCGCGCGGCCCGCCTGCTGGCCGAGGACGCGGCAGCCGGGCGGATCGATCCGGCGGCCATCGACGAGTCGACTTTTGCCGCCCGGTTGTACACCGACGGATGCCCGGACCCCGACCTGCTCATCCGGACCTCTGGCGAGCAGCGCGTCTCGAACTTCCTGCTGTGGCAGATGGCGTATTCCGAGCTCTTCCTCAGCCCGGTGCTGTGGCCGGATTTCACGCGCGGGGACCTGTATGCGGCGATTCGCGATTACCAGCTGCGCGAGCGCCGGTTCGGACGCGTGAGCGCCTAACGCGTGAGCGACCTCGCGAAACGGATCATCTCGGCGGTCATCGCAGCGCCGGTCGCGCTCATCATGATCTACCTTGGTGGTCTGCCGCTGGCCGTCTTTCTTGCTGCCGTATCCGCCGGGTGCGCCTGGGAGTTCTACCGGATTGCGGCGGCGGGCGGGGTGGAACCGCTGGACCCGATCGGGATTCCGTTGGCCGGCGCGGTCCCGCTCGCCGTGTACGCGGCGGCCGTCGGACTGTACCGGCCCTCGCTCGATGTGCCGGCCGCGATCATGCTCGTGATCCTCGCCGCCGTCATCTGGACGCGAGGCACGCAGCGCCGGCCGCTTGGCGCGGCGTCGGCGACAGTCATGGGTATCCTGTACACGGGCGGGCTCCTCAGCTTCGGCTACGCGCTCCGGGAGCACCCGTACGCGGTCGGCGATCGGGCAGGGACAGCGCTGGTGGCCTTTCCGCTGGTGTTGACGTGGGCGTCGGACATCGGCGCATTTTTCGTTGGCCGCGCCGTTGGGGGCCCGAAGCTGATCCCCTCGGTGAGCCCAGGCAAGACGATCTCGGGGGCGTTAGGCGGTCTCGTGGCGACGGTCCTCGTGTCGTGGGTCTATGTCCGGTTCGTGCTGCGTCCGGTCACCTTGCTGACCATGACCGTATCGGCGACGGTTCTGTTCGGGGCGTTGATCAGTGTGTCCGCACAGGTCGGGGATCTGGCGGAATCGCTGTTCAAGCGCGAAGCGAACGTAAAGGACAGCTCTCACCTCATCCCCGGGCACGGCGGCTTGCTCGACCGCCTGGACAGCTTGTTGTTCGTGCTTCCTGTCGCCTATCTCCTGTTCGGGTGGCTTCTGCTTCCCGCGGTGCCGTGATGCGTGGGATCGCGCTTCTGGGCTCGACCGGTTCCATCGGCACCACGGCGCTTCGCGTGCTCGACCGCCAACGTGACCGGTTCCGTGTTGCGGCGTTGACGGCCTTTGCGAACTCGAGTCTGCTCCAGGAGCAGGCGTCCCTTTTCCAGCCGTCGTTCGTCGGGCTGGTCCACAATGGGTCGGAGCACGACTCCCGCTGGCGCACGGGAGAGCGCTGCCTCGTCGAAGCCGCGACGCGGGAGGATGTCGATATCGTTCTCAATGCCGTCGTGGGTGCCGCCGGCCTCGACGCGACACTCGCCGCCCTCGAAGCAGGCAAGCGGGTGGCGCTGGCGAACAAGGAAACGCTCGTCATGGCGGGAGACCTCGCGCGCGCGGCGGCAAAACGCGGCGGCGGGGAGATCGTCCCTGTGGATAGCGAGCACTCGGCGATCCTTCAGTGCCTGACGGGCCGACAGCCCGGGGACGTTCGTCGTGTGATCCTTACCGCCTCGGGCGGGCCGTTTCGCTCCTGGCCAGCGGAGCGACTTGCCCGGGCCACCGTCGAGGATGCGCTGCACCACCCAACCTGGACGATGGGGCGGAAGATCACCGTGGACAGCGCAACCCTCGCGAACAAGGCTCTCGAGGTTATCGAGGCACACTATCTGTTCGACCTTCCATACGAACGTATCGAGGTTGTCGTCCATCCCCAGAGCGTCGTGCACTCGCTCGTAGAGTTCGTCGACGGCAGTGTGCTCGCCCAGTTGAGCGCGCCGACAATGGAGTTGCCGGTTCTCTATGCCCTCACGCATCCTGAACGCGTCCCTGACGACGGGGTGCGGCCGTTCGACCCCGTGGCGTGCTCGCCATTGACGTTCGAGCCAGTCCGTTACGACCAGTTTCCGGCACTGCGGCTCGGCATACAGGCTGGACGGGCCGGAGGCGCAGCCCCGGCGGTTTTCAACGCGGCGAACGAGCAGGCCGTGGCCCTGTTTCTGGAAGGACGCATCACGTTCATCGACATCCCCAGTGCGATCGACTCCGCGCTCGACACGTTAGGTGACACGGCCAGCGGCAGCCGGGAAGCCCTGCTCGCCGTCGACTCCGAAGCGCGCCGACATGTTCGCAGGTTGTTCTCATGTTGATCTGGCTCGCACCACTCCTCGTCTTCGGGCTCGTCGTCTTCGTACACGAGCTCGGACATTTTCTCGCGGCGAAGGCCCTCGGGGTCTACGCCCCGCGCTTCTCCATTGGATTCGGGCCTGCGCTCTGGCGCCGCCGATGGGGCGAGACGGAATACGTGCTCGCATTGCTCCCACTCGGGGGCTACGTGCGGATGGCGTCGAGACAGGATCAGGCGACCGCATTCCTCGAGGGTGGGAACGAGGAGCGAGAAGTCCCGGAGGTCGGTGCCAATGCGGTGCCGCCGACGATAACCGGGACGGAGAGCGCGCGCGACTGGGACCCTAACGCGATGAAGCCGTTCGGACCCAAACCAATCCCGGATTATCGCTGGTTCGAGTCGAAGCCGCTGGCCGGCCGCCTGCTCATTCTCATTGCCGGCGTGACGATGAACGTGATCCTCGCGCTCGTCATCAACGTCGGCTCGGTCAGCCACTACGGGCGACAGTATACGCCGCCAGTCGTCGACACCGTGCTCGAGGGTCGCCCGGCTGCGCTTGCCGGTCTTCAGCGAGGCGACAGTATCGTCGCGATCGACGGTTCACCTGTCACCGAGTGGCAACAGCTACTCGATCGCGTCACCGCCTCACCCGGTCGCACCATCGCGCTCGAGGTCGTTCAAGGTGGATCACGACGCACGATTTCGGTTCGGCCGGAGGAGCGTGAGGTTCAAAACGAGCTGACCGGGCGGCGCCATCGGGTCGGTCGCATCGGAGCAGGGCCGGTGCGTCGCGTCGCCCGCGAATCGGTCGCCTTCTCCGACGCGGTCGTGATCGGGTCGGATTCTACGTGGAAACAGGCAAGCAGCATCGTCGACCTCGTGCGCGGCATCTTCGCCGGCGACGTGTCTACGTCGCAGCTCGGCGGACCGATCGCCATCGCCGAAGTGTCCGTTCAGGCAGCAAAGTTCGGGTTGCAGACGCTGCTCGGGCTCATCGCGCTCCTGAGTATCAACGTGGCAGTGCTGAACATGCTTCCCGTCCCGATACTCGATGGCGGCCAGATTCTGCTCAACATATTGGAGGCGGCAAAGGGCAGCGCCTTCAGCGAGCGAACGCGGGAGTACATCCTGCGGGTTGGGCTCGTCGCCATCGCGCTGCTGTTCGTGCTCGTGATGTTCAACGACATCAAGGGAATCGTGCAGCGCATTCTGTGATGAAGCTTTTCCTGTTTGTGCTCGCGGCAGTCGTAACGGTAGCGCTGCCGGTGAGCGCGCGTGCACAGGATCGGGATGTCCGGTTTGCCATCACGAACGTCGGCGATACGACGGTCACGTTTCAGGCGGGAAAAATGACGTGGGTCGTGCGATCGCCGCGGGCGATCGTCGTAGACCCACGCCGGCGTGACGCGCTGGTCGCTCAGCTCAAGGTTCTCTCTGTCGCCGCAAACGGCGAAGCGACCGCGCTCGTTACCGCACAGGCCGGACGCATCACGACCGATCACATCGTCATCGGGACCGAGCCGCGGACGAGATGGTACAAGAACCCGCTGATGTGGATGGGGACGGCGTTCGGCCTGGTGGTCGGGTTCAGCCTGGGAAAGATCTGACCTAACGCGGCTCGCGCGCCGCGGCTACCGACAGAGCAGGGTTCGCTTGGGAAGCTTCTCCGGGACGCCCACGTGCACCGTGTCGCCGTAGGGGGCGCACTGTTCGTGCGTGATGACTCGCAAGTAGTCACCCACGGGGAGGAGCAACCGCTCGGCCGGCACTGTACCGCCGCGGACGGGCAGCGAGTCGCCCGGTGTGAGCGACGTGAGCGCGTACCGCGAGCCCTTTGGCGCAGCGTCGAAGGTCAGGACCGCGCACGAGCGCGGTGAGAGCCTAACGCGAGTCGCTCGCGCGCTCGCCTTGACCATGACCGACTGTGTCGCCGTCGCGGTCGCGCATGCTGACGGTGCCGACACGGTCGCCGACACCACATACGACCCGGGTTTGAGGGTGTCCGCTCGCCATCCGTTGCCGAGACCCACGTCCCGACCGTTGAGCGAGATCGTCGCGTTGTCGGGCGCCTCCACAACCAGTGCCCCAACGGTTCGAACCGGGCGTGGCGCCGAGTCTTTTGGTGGGAGCGATTCGGTGACGGGAGCCGGGGCGGGTCGGGTGTCTGGTGGGGGTGGCAAGACCGTCGCGGCGGAGTCAGCCGGCTTCACCGGCGGCGGGGCCGACTGCGCATCACGTGACTTGCTGAACATCGAAACGGCGACGGTCAAGCCAGCGACGAGCAACGCGCCAGCGACCCACGGGACGCTCGACCGTTTAGGTCCAGCGCCGTTGGCGTCAGCCGCCGGATAGCCGTCGGACCGCACCACCACCGTTGGTTCGGACCCCGTAATCCGCGTTCGGTATGCCGACATTTCGAGTGAAGCCGGCAGAAGCGTCACCAGTTCCTGCGCGAGTAGCTCACCCGTTGCAGGACGATCGTCCGGTTGCTTCTCGAGGCAGTGAAGAATCGCCGCCTCGAACGCGGGCGACAGGTCCGGGTTGATGCTGCGCGGTGGCGGTGGAGGCTCCTCGACGTGTTGCCGGGCGATCTCGTACCAATCGTCCCCTTCGAAGGGAAGACGGCCGGTTGACGCGCGGTACAACGTGACCCCGAGCGAGTAGATATCGGCTCGGCCGTCGAGCGGCTTGGCGCGTGCCTGTTCCGGCGCGAAATACTGAGGCGTTCCGACGACCATGTTCGTACCGGTCTGCCCGCTGTAGCCGCTCAGCGCTCTCGCGATCCCGAAGTCGGCTACGACCGCGTTGCCATGCGTGTCGAACAGGATATTGTCGACTTTTATGTCGCGATGGATCACGCCTTCGCGATGCGCATACCCGAGTGCCTGGGCGACGTCCACCCCCACCCGAACGACGAACTCTTCGGGCAGCACGTTGGAGACTTCCAGTCGATCGGCGAGCCCCGAGGGGTAATAGTCCATGGCGAAATACACCGAGTCGCCATCGCGGCCCACCGCGTAGATTTTGATGATGTTTGGGTGGCGGAGTTTCGCAGCCGTGGCCGCTTCCCGCCGAAACCGCTGCTCGAAAGTCTCATCGCCCGCAAACTGCGGTTTGAGGACTTTGAGTGCGACGTGAATCTCGAGCTCGGGGTCGAACGCCTTGTAGACCCAGGCAAACCCGCCGGAGCCGATCAGCTCATCGATCCGGTACTTTCCGAGGGTTTGTCCGAGGTGGCGTTCAGACACTACACGGAGCCTTTACAGAGGTGGGCCAGTCCAGTAAAATACTGTGCTTCAACCAATTGGACGCTCAAGCGTAGCTGGACGCGCGGGGAATATACACCATGGCTTTTGAAAAAGCACCGACGGTCACCAAGTACCGAACACACGAAAACGACACGGGATCGACTCGCGTGCAGGTTGCGCTCCTGACGGAGCGGATCAACCAATTGAACGATCTGCATTTTCGTTCGCATTCCAAGGATCATCACAGCCGCCGCGGTCTGCTGAAGATGGTCGGCAAGCGGAAGCGGCTCCTGAATTATCTTCGACGCACTGACGTCGAAGGATACCGGCAGCTCATTCAGGAACTTGGAATCCGCTACTAACTGCTGAGTCTCTCCTCCGCGCGGGCGCGCTCGAACTGCGACCCGCGCGTTTTGCGTTCTACCGAGGCCCGAAATACATGATGCAATCCGTTGAACGGACCTTCGCGGGTCGCCGTCTCCGCATCGAGACGGGACGTATGGCGAAGCAGGCCGCAGGCGCGGCCGTGGTCCAGTTCGGAGACACGGTGGTTCTGGCCACCGTTACCGTCAGCGATCAGCAGAGCCCTCTGCCGTTCTTCCCGCTCACGGTCGAGTACAAGGAAAAGACCTATGCTGCCGGGAAGATCCCGGGCGGCTTCATCAAGCGCGAAGGGCGGCCGCAGGACGCCGAGATCCTCTCGGCGCGGATCATCGATCGATCCATCCGGCCGCTTTTCCCCGAGGGCTTCAAGAACGAGGTCCAAGTCTTCGTCTACGTCATCTCCGCCGATCAGGAGAACGACGCCGACGTCCTCGCGCTGGTGGCGACGTCGTATGCGCTCAACGCGTCGAAGATTCCGTTCGCCGGCCCGATCGCCGGTGTGCGCGTGGGGCGCGTGCAGGGCAAGTGGATCCTCAATCCGACATTCGAGCATCTCCGCTACAGCGACCTGGAGCTCGTCGTCTCGGCGTCGAACGACTCGATCGTGATGGTCGAGGGTGGCGCGCTCGAGGTGAGCGAGACCGATGTGCTCGACGCGCTCGGCATCGCTCAGAAGGGCATCCGTGAGCTGATCAGCGCGCAGGAGGAACTGCTCCGGAAGGCGGGGCGCGCGCCGAAGATGGAATGGGTCAAGGCCGAGGCGCCCGACGGCCTCGTCACTCGCGTGAAGGAGCTCGCGCAAGGCAAGATCGCCGAGGCGCTGAACCAGAAGGACAAGCACACGCGCGTCGAGGCGGTGGAGCGCGCGAAGAAGGAGCTGGCCGAGTCGCTGCTCGCGGATTTCCCCGATGGCGCCAAGGACATCCACACGTTGTTAGGCGACGTCGAGTACCACAGCCTTCGCACGCAGGTGCTCGACACGAAGCATCGCGTCGATGGCCGCACGGCAACGGAAGTCCGTCCGATTTCGATCGATACCGGGCTTCTGCCGCGGGCACACGGCTCCGCGCTGTTCACGCGCGGCCAGACGCAGGCGCTGGTCGTGGCAACGTTAGGCACCGCCGAAGACGTGCAGCGGCTCGACACGATCGACGAGCCTGGTGAGACGACGAAGTCGTTCATGCTGCACTACAACTTCCCGCCGTTCTCCACCGGCGAAGTGCGACCGGTTCGCACGACGAGCCGCCGCGAGATCGGCCACGGCAACCTCGCCGAGCGTGCGCTGCAGGGCGTGCTGCCGGCGTTCGAGGATTTTCCGTACACGATTCGTGTCGTGTCCGACATCCTCGAGTCCAATGGTTCGTCGTCGATGGCCTCGGTGTGCGGCGGATCGCTCGCACTGTTCGATGCCGGCGTTCCCACGCGCGCGCCGGTTGCCGGCGTTGCCATGGGATTGATCAAGGAAGGCGATCGCTACGCGATCCTCACCGACATCCTTGGCACCGAGGATCACCTCGGCGACATGGACTTCAAGGTCGCCGGGACGGAGAACGGCATCACGTCCATCCAGATGGACATCAAGATCGAAGGCCTCGACCTGAACATCATGCGTGAGGCGCTCGATCAGGCTCGCGAGGGGCGACTCCACATTCTCGGCGAGATGAACAAGGCGCTGAGCGCCCCACGTCCTGACCTGTCGCCGTACGCGCCGCGCATCGTCACCGTTCAGATCAACCCTGAGAAGATCGGCGATCTCATCGGGCCCAAGGGCAAGACCATTCGCGGTATTCAGGACGAAACCGGCGCCGAGATCACGGTCGACGACTCCGGCACGGTCACCATTGCGGCCGTTGGCGGCGAAGCGATGGAGCGCGCCCGCCAGATGGTCCAGGCGATCACGCAGGAGCCGGTCGTTGGCGAGGTGTACGAAGGGCTGGTGAAGAGCACGACCGCGTTCGGCGCGTTCGTCGAGATTCTGCCGGGCACCGAAGCGCTGCTCCACATCTCGGAGATGCGGCACGGTCGCACGGAAAAGACCGAAGACGTCGTGAAGAAGGGCGATCGCGTGAAGGTGAAGCTGATCGATCGCGACGAGCGCGGTCGCCTGCGTCTCTCGATGAAGGCCCTCCAGCCGAAGCCCGAAGGCACCGCCACCGAAGGCGCCGACAACGGGTCGGAGCCGCAGCGGGAACGGGGCGGTCGCGGGGAACGTGAGTCGCGCGAGACTGTTGGCGCGGGAGCGGATGAAGGCGGTGAGCCGTCGTTCGCTGCCCAGGGTGGCGGCGACGAAGGCGAAGAGCGCGGTGCCCGCGAGGAACGCAGTGAACGTCCGCGTCGGCCGCGCGGTCGCGGCGGGCGGGGTGGCCGCGGAGGTCGCGAGCGCGAGTGAGCACGCGCGTCGATACGCGCCACGCTTCGGCGCTGCGGCGCTCCACGCTAACGAATGGACTGACCGTGCTCTCGGAGACAATGCCGGGAGTGCGGTCGGTCGCATTTGGGGCCTGGGTGCGCTCGGCGTCGATCCACGAGGCGCGAGAGCGAATGGGCGTGTCCCACATGCTCGAGCACATGGTGTTCAAGGGAACGCGTAACCGGACGGCGAAAGACATCGCGCTGGCCCTCGAGGTCCTCGGTGGTTCGCTGGACGCGTACACCGCACGGGAACACACGTCGTTCCAGGCGCGGGTCCTCGATGAGCACCTCCCGCAGGCTGCCGACGTCGTCGCTGACCTGATTTTTCGTCCGGCATTGAGAGCGGCCGACCTGTCGCTCGAGCGCAAGGTCGTGCTCGAAGAGATCAGCATGGTGGACGACACGCCCGACGACCTCGTGTTCGAGCTGCACAACGAGGCGCTGTGGGGCGCACATCCCTACGGGTACTCGATTCTGGGCACGCGGGACACCGTGTCGTCACTCAGCGTGCGCGACCTCCGCGAGCTGCACGAGCGCGCCTACCACCCGGAGCACATCGTGGTGGCCGTCGCAGGCAACGTCGATCACGATCGGCTGCTGGACACGCTTCAGGAGATGGGATGGGGCGACGTGCCGCGAGGCGACACGCCCGCCGCGGCCACGCAGACCCCGGTGTCGCGCCCGCCCGAGACCGTCCACGTCAACCGCGACACGACCCAGACGCATCTCGTGTTCGGCGCGCCGGCGGTTTCGCATGGCGACCCGCGCCGGTACGCGATGACGCTGGTGAGCATGTTGTTAGGCGGTGGCATGAGCTCCCGCCTGTTCCAGCGCGTGCGCGAGGAGCTCGGACTCGCGTACTCGGTATTCACGTACCAGTCCTTTCACGCCGACGCTGGCGTGCACGGCGTGTATGTCGGAACCGCGCCGGCGACAGCAAGCGCGGCCGCGGACGCCATTCGCGCCGAGCTCCGACTGCTGGCAGAGCAAGGCATTCCGGACGGCGAGCTGGCGGCCGGAAAGAGCCAGCTCAAGGGACAGATTACGCTCTCGCTCGAGAGCGTGTCCTCGCGGATGTATCGGGCGGCGGCCGTCGAGCTATACAACGAGCCGTACAAGCCGCTCGACGAATTGTTAGGCGAGATCGATCGCATCGAGAGCGATACAGTCGCGACGATCTGTCGCGATTTTTTCGCGCCCGAGACGCATACGGTCCTGAGTCTCGGACCGGCTGACCCGGCGCGCTGACCACGACCCACTACTTACTCGGCACGACCATGCGCATTGGAGTTCCGAAAGAGATCAAGACGAACGAGAACCGCATCGCTCTCGTTCCGGCCGGTGCGGAAGCGCTGGTGGCCGCCGGTCACTCGGTGATGATCGAGCGCGGCGGCGGCGAAGGCAGCGGGTTCGCCGATTCGATGTACACGGACGTGGGCGCGACCATCGGTCCTGACGCGGCGACCGTGTGGCGCGACGCGGACATGATCATGAAGGTGAAGGAGCCGATCGAGCCCGAGTGGAAGCATATGAAGCGCGGCCAGGTGATTTTCACCTACTTCCACTTCGCGGCCGATGAGCGCCTAACGAAGGCGCACATGGACTCCGGCGCAATCTGCATCGCCTACGAGACGGTGGAGCTGCCGTCGGGCGAGCTGCCGCTCCTGACGCCGATGTCGGAGGTGGCCGGGCGCATGGCGGTCCAGGAGGGCGCCAAGTACCTGGAGAAGCTGTACGGAGGCCGCGGGGTGCTCCTCGGTGGCGTGCCGGGCGTGGCGCCGGCGAAAGTCGTCATTCTCGGCGGCGGCGTGGTCGGCATCAATGCCGCGAAGATGGCCGCGGGGATGGGTGCGAAGGTCGTGGTGCTCGACATCTCGCTCGAGAGGCTCCGATACCTGTCCGACGTCATGCCCGCCAATGTCCAGCTCATTCATTCGAATCACCACAACATCCTCGAGCAGATCTCGACCGCGGATCTCGTGGTGGGCGGCGTGCTGATCCCGGGCGCCAAGGCGCCGAAGCTCGTGCGTCGCGAGGACCTCAAGCGCATGCAGCCGGGATCCGTTATCGTCGATGTCGCGATCGACCAGGGCGGGTGTGTCGAGACGATCCACGCGACGACGCACGAGAACCCCACGTACGTGGTCGAAGGGGTTATTCACTACGGCGTGGCCAACATGCCGGGCGGCGTGCCGCGGACGTCCACGCTGGCGCTCACGAATGCGACGTTCCCGTATGCCCTCAAGCTGGCGAAGAAGGGGTGGAAACAGGCGCTTCGCGACAGCCAGCCGTTGCTCAAAGGCCTCAACATGATCGACGGTAAGGTGACCTATCCGGGTGTGGCCGAGGCGTTCGGGCTCGACTACTGTGACCCGGCCACGTTCCTGTCGTGAGCCGCGTTCGCGTTCTCCGACTGCCCAACAATCTCGACCTGCCGCTTCCATCGCGGCAGACCACCGGCTCCGCGGGGTTCGATCTGGCCTCTGCGGAGCGGGACTTCATTCTCGGCCCTGGCGAACGCCGCCTGGTCTCCACCGGCCTGGCGATCGAAATTCCGCCCGGCCTCGAGGGGCAGGTGCGCCCCCGGTCGGGGCTCGCCCTGCGTCATGGCATCACGATGCCTAACGCGCCCGGGACCATCGACTCGGACTACCGCGGCGAGGTGCGGGTGATCCTGCAGAACTCGGGTACCCAGCCGGTCACCATCGCGCGCGGAGACCGGATCGCGCAGCTCGTGTTCGCCCGCTACGAGGCTCCGGAGCTCCTGGACGTGACGGAGCTCGAGGCGAGTGCTCGCGGGGCAGGCGGTTTTGGCAGCACCGGCGCCTGATTGATACGACGCCCAACGTATCGTTCCACGGCGCGAGCCTTGCTCCCAACGGCGGCGTGATCCCACCCGTTCTGTGTTATCACAAGATCGAACGCCGGAGAGAGCTCGGCGTAACGCGGCTCTCCCCGGCGCGGTTCGCGGCGCAGATACACGCCCTGGCCAGTGCCGGTTGGCGCGGTATCCCGCTCAACCAGTTCGCGGCGTGTATTCGCGGTGACCGGCGCGCCGGCCGTCGCGAGCTCCTCATCACGTTCGACGATGCCTACCGCGGGCTCCGCGACCACGCGTTCCCCGTGTTGCGGGACGTGGCGTTCGCGGCCGTGTGCTTCGTGATCACGGATTTCGCCGGCCGGTTGAATCGATGGGACGTTGCCTATGGCGGGCGCCGGTTCGCGCATCTCGCATGGCGCGACATCGAGCGCTGGCGCGCTCACGGCATCGCGTTCGAATCGCATACGGCAACGCACCCGCGCCTCCCGTGGCTCGACCACCAACGGCTGGTCGATGAGCTCGGGCGATCGCGTCAGGCGCTCGATGCCGCGTTAGGCGCTGCACCGCGAGCGGTCTCGTATCCGTTCGGGGCCGTCGACTCCCGCGTCGCCCGAGCCGCAGCGCAATGCGGCTATTCCATGGGCTTCGCCCTCGGCGGACGCTGGAGTGGAGACGCGCTACGCATCCCGCGTAGTCCCGTCCACTGTTGGTCGCCGAATTTGCCCGTCGTCGGTCGCCTGGGACACCTGGAGCGCGCCGTCTCCGCGATCGCGTCGCGGTGTTCCGTCGGAACGTCGCTCTGGCAAGGGAGCGCCTTCTAAGCAAAGTATTTCGCGACCACCGGCAACAGCGTGGGATGCCTCACGAGCGCCTCGCGGAAGATGCGACACAGCGTGCGCCGCGGCTCGGGGATCCGATTCACCGTACGCGCGAGGTTGTCGTAGAACGCGTCATCGAAGCGGGCGAGCGCTTCCTTCACTCGGTAGAACCGGACGTGATCATCGCCGAGGAGACGCATCCAGCGTGCGTGATAGATCGCGAGCGCGCGTGCGCTCGTGTCGCCGGCGCGTAATGCGGCCACCGCCGTCTCGGCGGCCAGCCGACCGGACTTCATCGCGTTCACGATACCGCCGCCCGAGAGCGGATTGATCATGTGAGCCGCATCGCCCGCGACCAAGAGACCATCGGCGAACGTCCGCGCGACCGTGGAGGAGACGACGACTCCGCCAACCGTACGACCCGAGACGCTCGCGTTAGGGAAGTGCGCTGCCATGTAGTCGTCGAGCCACGCCACTGCCGATCGACCGCCTGCGCGGAGCCCGAGAACCCCCAGCCCGACGTTGGCCGACCGTGGGCCCTTCGGGAAGACCCACGCATACCCGCCCGGTGCGACGCGATCGCCGAAATGGAGCACGATCGCGTCGGCGTCTATCGCGGCGTCTTCGACGACATACTGTGCGCAGCTCTCCATGTCGCGCGCGCGGACGCGCGTGTCGAGGCCGGCCCGGCGTGCGACCGCGGTCTCGACGCCGTCGGCACCAATGACAATGCGCGCTCGGATCTCGCTGCGGCCGGCGGCGCCATCCACTTCCACGCGCAATCGATCTCCGTCACGCTTTATCGAGACGGCGTCGGCGCTTGTCCGAATCTCGGCTCCGGCCTCCATCGCCTGGTTGGCAATTGCGGGCTCGAACCTCGTGCGATCGAGGATGTAGCCTACGTCACCTTCGGCGACGCGGACTTCACATCCATCGGGCGCCCGAAACACGACACGAGTGATGCGACGCGAGATCCACGGCGCGAGCGACTCCGCTCTGCCCGGATCGAGAAATTCCGACAGCCCGGCCGAGCCAACGCCTTCGCCGCAACGCACGGGCGCACCCACGACGTCGTCGCGCTCGAGGAGGATGATCGAGAGCGTACGATCTGCGCGCGCCGCTTCGCGCGCAGCGACGAGCCCGGCCGGGCCACCGCCGATGATGAGAAGTTCGCAATCCTCGACGAGCACGTGACTAGCTGGCGAAGGCTGAGGCGCGGTCGATCATCGAGAGCGCGAGCACGGGGCAGGGCGCAATGCACTTTTGACACCCTGTGCAGACTGGCGCGTCTATATGCAGTCCGGCCCGCCGGAGCTCGATCGCGCCCGGCGGGCAGAGCGGCACGCAGAGGCCGCACTCATCACACCGATCGGAATCGACGACGGCAACGTGGAGGGAGGTCGGTCGCACCATCGCGCGCGACGTTACGGAAATGCCTAGGTTGTGTCAAGCCAATGCCTTGCTCGCTCTTACCCGCTCCACTACCTTACGCCCCGATGCACCGTTTCACGATCTCTCCGTGCCTTTGGCACGCCCCGAGCCCCTGCTAGATGCGCTGGCCCTTTTTGAAAGCGGGAAGGTCGTTCTTTCCGGCGAACGCGATTGCCGTTGATCTCGGTACCGCAAACACACTGATCTACGTCAAGGGCGAAGGCATCGTACTCAACGAACCCTCGGTCGTCGCGATCGATCGCGAATCGAAGAAGATCAAGGGCGTCGGTCTCGAAGCCAAACGCATGCTCGGCCGTACGCCGGATGGCGTGCTCGCCGTACGTCCGATGAAGGACGGCGTCATCGCCGACTTCGACGTAACCGAGAAAATGCTGCGCTACTTCCTCACGCTGATCATCGAGAACCACGTGTTCAAGGTGAAACCTCGCGTGATCGTGTGTGTACCCTCTGGTATCACCGAGGTGGAGAAGCGCGCGGTGCGAGACTCGGCACTCGGCGCGGGCGCGAAGGAAGTGTTCATGGTCGCCGAACCGATGGCCGCGGCGATCGGCGTCGGCCTTCCGGTCGAGACGCCGACCGGCAACATGGTGATCGACATCGGCGGCGGCACGACGGAGATCGCGGTGATCGCGCTGTCCGGCATCGTGAGCGACACGTCGATTCGCACAGGCGGCGATGAGCTCGATACCGCGATCGTGCAGTTCATGCGCAAGAACTACAATCTGCTCATCGGCGAGCCGACGGCGGAGCAGATCAAGATCAACATTGGCTCTGCCGCGCCCGTTGGCGAGGAGCGCGAGATGGATGTGAAGGGCCGCGACCTCGTCTCCGGTATTCCGAAGACGGTGCGCGTGCACTCGAGCGAGATCCGTGAGGCGGTACAGGAACCCATTCAGCAGATCGTCGACGCGGTTCGCCGCGCGCTGGAGATCACGCCGCCCGAGCTCGCGAGCGACATCGTCGACCGTGGCATCGTGATGACTGGCGGGGGTGCGCTCATTCGCGGTCTCGATCTCATGCTGGCGCAGGAAACGGGTCTGCCCATTCACGTCGATGAGGATCCGCTGACGTGCGTCGTGCGCGGCACTGGACGGATTCTCGACGACGAAGAAAAATACTGGTCCGTCCTCAGTAGCTGAGGCTCCCAGTGGCTCGCGCCGTGCGGTCCGGCACACGCGTGGACACCGTTCTCCTGGTGGCCTGCTGTGTGATGGCCCTGCTCGCGACGGTCCTCCCGCTCAACCTTCGCGAAGCCATTGCCAGCGGTCTCCGGCGCACGGTCGTCGCTCCGCTCGTCTCACTGCAGGAGCAGGCCGTGCGCGGACGGTCGGCGTTCCTTTCGCGAGACGAGACGACGAGTCGCCTGGACAGCGTTGCGCTGCGCAACATGCAGCTCGCGAGGCTGGAAACCGAAAACGAGCGCCTGCGCGCCTTGTTAGGCCTCGGCCGTGAGCTGCAATGGGGTTTCGTGTCGGCGGAAGCGCTTCGCATCGCGGACATTGGTGAGGAGCACTCGCGAACGCTGACCGTTGGGTCGCGCGTCGGGGTCGAGCCCAAGACGCCCGTTGTAGCGCCTGAAGGGCTCGTCGGGATGGTCCGCACGGTCGACCCAAACAGCAGCATCGCCATTTTGTGGACGCACTCGGACTTCGCCGCCAGCGCGATGTCCGCGGATCGCAGCGCGTACGGCATCGTCTATCCGCA
>Ga0075434_100001712_pt1 | contig 18787 bp, 23 predicted proteins | sample RhiMethybrSRZTD3_FD_75298 | JGI IMG/M metagenome (GOLD analysis project Ga0075434, IMG submission 75298) | Populus rhizosphere microbial communities from Tennessee, USA - Rhizosphere MetaG P. TD hybrid SRZTD3 | ecosystem: Host-associated > Plants > Roots > Rhizosphere > Soil | place: USA... | reverse complement strand
CGCGATCGGTTCGCGCGAAATGCGCTCAATGATGTTTCCGCGAATCAACACATTTGACGGGGCAGAAAGCGCCCGCGATCTGCCGTCGAAAATACGGACATTGCTGAACAATGTGACCGCGCCGCTCGCGGCTTGAGCATTGGCTGAAAGAGGTGGCGGGCAGAAATACAGGCTGCACGCGAGCCAAAATAAAAACTTCTTGCTCGGCATCACAAACTCCATGCACAGACGTTGTGTTTTTATCTAGGCCGCGCCTTGCAGCCGTAAAATGTATCTTTACAGCGATCCCGGCAGACCCGGTTCGCCCGCTTGCTTTCATAAACGAGATTGCAATGACTGTTGCACTTTCTCAATTCAGCATTGCACTTCGCCGGTGCGGCGAACGCGGGATACGTCGCCGCAATAATTAGCGCCAGTATTGCAACGACATTTGTCGGCCAAAACCTCATACGACTCTCCTAGCCTTTGAACACGCGTCAAAACCGCGCTCGTAAAGTCAGCGTAAACAGTAATTCGACCCCTCAACGTTGAAATATTGGACCACGGTCCAATGCAATCGATGTCCCCGCTAACAGTATCGTTAGCTAGGTGCTGTTCCTTGCTGATGACCGAGCTCAGAGCGAATTGACCGAGGAGACTGCGATGTTACGCAAACTACTGCTCGTGACGGTTGCCGTAGCTTCACTCAGCGCGGCCACCTGGCTTCAACGCCCGCATCTGCCTGGTATGGCGGCGGTTGGCATGGCGGGGGCTGGCGCGGTGGATGGGGACCCGGCTGGGGTGGAGGCTGGGGGCCCGGCTGGAGAGTTGGGTGGGGCCCAGCCTGGCGAGGCCCTGGTTGGGGATGGCGCCGCCCCTGGGGCTGGGGTTGGGCTGGACCGCGCTTTGTTGTGGCGCCAGGATTTTACGGCGGTGGATGTGTCGTTCGGCGTCTGGTCCCCGGCCCGTGGGGTCCACGCTGGGTTTTGGTCAATCGGTGCTGGTGACAGAAAAGCTCGACCGCTAGATCCGCGCCGGACGGTTGCTGCTCGCATCGAGCAGCAGCCAGATGTCGTTTCGCACAGCTAGCGCAAAGTTATCTGTAGTCCGTTCAGGTCAACGGATGGTTTAACGCCCTGCCGTCCGCGTAATTCCAAAACAACGCCGTGCCAATTCCGCAGCCGAAATGTCCCTGCCCGACCGTTTCCTGGAACGGTCGAATAAATGCCGTGGATGCTCGCCGCGTTTCGCAGGTTGTGGGCACGTCCCACTAAGTCTACCCTTGCTGACCCAAACGGGCCGGCACTGACTCCACCCACGCGAAGCGGATAGCGCTCACCATAAAGGCGCAACGTGCCGCTTCCGCCGCCGACGATGAACTGTGGCCTCGTAATCGATACGCGAATCTCACCGGTAGCTGCGAAGGAGTCCGTTGGTATCGATGCCAGCATCGCCGTCGCGGCCAGCGCAGCGAAACCGAATCTTGTCGCGCACCGCAAAGCAACCATTGTCGACGCTAGACCAATTTGGCGCGCAGACGCTTAAACTCGTCGTCCGTTATGGACCCCGATTTCCTTAGCTGGTCGAGCTTGGTGATTTCGTCTGCCGCGCTGAAGCCGACCACGCGGCGCAGTTCGTCGCGAGCCTGCTGCGCTTGCTGCGCATTACGCTCCGCCATTCCCCTTCCCTGCGTGATCAGATAGGCGAGGATGCCGAGATAGGAAAATAGAACCAGACCGATCACCCACAGGGCCTTGCCCCAACCGGAGATGTCGTGACGTCTGACCAGATCGCCGAAGATGACAACCAGCAGCCAGAACCAAACGACAAATGCAAAAATGGCGATTACATTCATCAGAAAGTTCGAATAGGTGTAGCCTCCGTCGAAAAGCATCCCAATCTCCTTGTTCGATAGCTTTCAACCGGTCAGACTCTTGACCCAATGCGGACTCCAATCGAGTTGGACCAAGGGCCAATGTGCGAGAAATCGCATCAATAGGCTTGTGCCTTGGTACGGTATGGCACCACGGCCATTGTCCCGTTCACGGCGTGTCAAAAATCAGGTGATGCGGTAGAACGCTCACGGCAAGATGCCAAAGCCGCCGTCGTTTCCGACGACGGCTTCTCCAGAGTTAAAAGTCTTCCAGCCCTTGAATCACCCACAACGCACGCGGCCCCACCTGTCCCGCCAGCAGCGACGGCAATGGAGGCGCCCCCAACGGTCGCGCCAACAACGACGCCACGCCACATCCGTCAAAATGTTGACATCGGTCAGAGCGTTCGCGGGTAGCGGCGTGATCGGCGTAGCTTGTGCCGTTCCGGATACGGCGGCGAAAATCAGGCCTGCAACCGCGATTGCAAGGGTGGTGCGCAACATGTGTCTCTCCCTATTTTTTCGAGCTTCGCTTATCGCCCCGCTATCTCTGCACTGCACGCAATAATGCGATGAACGAAAGACAGGATCGAGTTGGACCGAGGTCCAATTGTTGGGCTGCCGCAGGACTCGCGCCAGTCAGCGCCGCGCGCTGCCCCCGGCTTCAATGCTAACGCTGCCACCGATCTTTACGCACATATCAGAGCCTGCGACCTTGACGAAGCCCGGGCCATATTGCGCGCACGGATTACCGCTGACAGGGCGATGCAGTGTTTTTGACTTTGGCGGGTTCTTACGGGGCTGATTGGACTGCTGAGCAACCGCGACCCAGGCCGGCAACACTGCAACAACGACCGCAAGGACGATCTTTCTCATGAGCTCTTTTATCGCGTCGTCGGCACTTTTCCTACCGACTGGAGCGGCAAATCGCTCTCCGCGATCACGGTTCGCGGATGGCGGCGCGCCGATCTTCGACCGGACCGCACCTTTGTGCCAGTCGACAAGGCAACGCGCCGGGTCCATCATGCGTCGCCTTCACATGAGCCAATTGAGGGCAGCTCATGACCTCCTATATTGTCGGCCTTAGGGATAAAACGCGTTCCAAGGTTTTAACAATTGAGGCCGAGGACGCCCTGATTGCGGCCCTTAAGGCCAAGCAGGCAAATCCCGAAGCCATAATTACATACGTGCGCAAATCGAATAGACGTGGCGACCAACGGCACCCACATGAAGGATTGTCCGACAGGAAGTAACTTAGCCTGTCAACGTCAGCATTTCGTCCTAGCGCTGTTCCTTTTTCTCATTCCGGCAGTTTCGGTTCACGCGGAATCTGCGCCCTGCCAGCGTGTCACTTATGAGCGTAGCGATTACATAGTGTGCGAGGTGGACCTGAGACGTCAGTCCGTCAGGCTGTTCTGGAAAAAGCCAGACGGGCAGCCTTACGGATATCCTTCCTCGTTGCCGCGGGCGTTTCGTAACTCGGGGCGTCTTCTTTTCGCGACAAATGGTGGCATGTACCACCCGGACAACTCTCCGGTCGGCCTGTACGTCGAGGAGGGTCGGGAGCTGGTCCGCGCCAATACCAGCGCGGGTCCCGGTAACTTCCACATGAGACCAAACGGCGTGTTTTACGTGGCCGGAGAGATCGCCGGAGTCGAGGAAACCCGCTCATTCATCAAGCGAAGACCGCAGATCGATTTCGCTACCCAGTCAGGACCGATGCTGGTCATAGATGGGAAAGTGCATGCTCGCTTCGCTAGATCTGGCGGATCAAGAAAATATCGAGCCGGTGTCGGCACTCGCGACCCTAACTCACTCGTGTTCGCGGTATCGGATTCAGAAGTTTCGTTCGGCGAGTTTGCGCGACTCTTCCGCGATAAGCTTCGGAGCAAGAACGCTCTGTTTTTGGACGGCGGTAGCGCGACCAGTTTTTATTCGCCCGCGATGGGAAGGAATAGCAACTTCCTGCCGTTGGGGCCCATAATCGGCGTATACGGGCCGGATTGACACGACTTCCTGGATCGGAACAACATTTTGGATTAAGCCCTGCGGTTGAGATTTGTGAGCTGCCGCCTATATCAAATGATATGTAGTGCCCGACACGAAGAGGGAAGCATGGTCGATAAGCAGACCGACGCGGATAAAGCTCAAGCGATGCGGGAATATCGAGAAAAACATGAGGCCGCCATGCGACGTATCGCTGCCCTTCGGGCAGCACGGCTGGCGCGAGATGCGGCTTTGTCAGCTTCCGAAAAGCCCAAATCAAAACGACGAAGTTAGACGGCTCGGTTCGGCATTTTGTTGAACGGCCTGATACCGCTTATCCTCGACAGCGGGTAATCGCACAGCGAATTCCGTGATTCCCGGCGAACCAGTTCTCTAGCACTTTGGCATCTTCAACTGCCGATTACGGCCGGGTCCTATCTGGCGATGGCGAGCCCTTCCAACGAAGATGTACGCTTTGCCGCCGAAAGCGAACCTCGCGTCGTATGAATGATGTCCGTAAAGGGGCAATAGCGGAGCCACGTACCTCGCACTGCTGACGCGCAAGCGCCGTACATCCGCGGCCGCGGGCTTTGCACATTTTACGTCATTTGACATACCGGGCTTTAAGCAGAAGTCGGCAGGCAAATTGATCAAAGTCAAAATCATGCCAATTCGAGGAGCTAGAAAATAGGAGCTGTATTTCGTGTGGTCGTACGACATCAGGAGATGTGCGATGTCGAAATATTTGCGTGCTGCATCGATCGCTGCGCTTTCTGTCTTCGCGCTCGCTGTTTTGGTACAGAGCGCCGAGTCCCGCGGTGGTTTTGGCGGAGGCGGCGGCTTTCATGGCGGCGGGTTCCGAGGTGGAGGCGGCGCATTTCGTGGTGGGTTAAGTGGCGGAGGCGGCGCTTTTCGCAGTGGATTTGTCGGCGCCCGTGGTTTTCAGAGTGGATTTCCAGGCAGGGGCATGCGCGTTGGACATGCTGCCGGCATTTCCCGCAGTGGATTCAACAGGACTGCTGGCTTTTCCCGCCGCGAATTTAGCAGGAGCGCAATGTCGGGATCGCGATCTTTCACGTCGCGGGGATTTGCGACCCGGAGCTCCATCGGGTCGGCAGCAAGCCGTGCGGTCAAGGGCCGACAGTTGGCTTCGAGCGCCCTTGCAGGCCGAAGCAATGTCACTGGCGCTTTGACAAGTCGCAATGGCAATCTGATGAACGGATCGGTCAAAGGGGTCGGACGAGCCGCCTTTTTACGTAACAATGCATTCGCCGCAGCGAGCGGGAGAACGGCCTTAGCGAGCGCAAGCTTTCGTGGTGCATTCGCTGGCCACAACTGGTGGCGCGGAGCGAACTGGTGGCACGGCAATAGCGGATGGTGGTGGCGGCACCACCATCCAATCATCGCGATCGGATGGTTCGGCGGGCTGTTCTGGCCGTTCGCCTATTGGGATTTCGTCGACTACACCTTCTGGCCTTATTCGTATGACGTGTTCTGGCCGTACGCATACGACGATCTCTACGTAGGTGTATTCGGGCCATACGCCTACGAAGGGCCGGCCTATACAAATCGGGTCCCAAGCAGCCGACACGCGCGTAGAAACGGACACCGGTCTCCGACAGTCCCGGTTGTTTGCAGCGCGAAGACATCGGCGCTGACCGATTGGCCCATTCAGCAGATTACAGAGTTGGTGCAGCCTGACCAGGCTCAACAAGCAGCGCTGAACGATCTGAAGGATGCCACTGCAAAAGCGGTGGACGCGCTGCAGTCGGCGTGCCCAGACGACTTGCCCAGTACCCCGACAGGACGGCTCGCCGCGATGGATAAGCGCATCGCGACGATGTTGCTCGCGCTCAGCATTGTGGAACTACCCATGAAGCGCTTCTATGACTCCTTAAGCGATGAACAGAAAGCGCGTTTCAATACCATCAACACGGGCGCTCAAGCTTCGAATTCTCGCAGTAGCAACCGGCTTGCCGATCTCTCGCAACAATGCGGAGAGGAAATGATGAAAACAACGATCGTGCCGACCGAGCGGATCGCGCGAGCCGTCAATCCAACCGAGCCTCAGCGCAACGCGCTCAATGAGCTGAACGAAGCCGCCAATAAAGCAGCTGAATTCCTCAAGGCAAATTGCTCCACGGCAGAGCCGCTGACGCCAACCAGCCGCGTGGTGGCGATGGGACAACGGCTCCAAACCATGTCGAAAGCCATCAGAATCGTTGAGCCGGCGCTACAGAATTTCTACGGATTGCTGACCGACGAGCAAAAAGCACGCTTCAATCAACTCGGTTCGACGGGGAGTTAAGTTTGTCCACATGCGCTGCCAAATGAGCGCAGCCAGTGTGGATCTATTGCTGCGGCTTAGCCTTGCAGCGACAGGCTGGTAGCTGAGCTCCGCTTTTTGAAATGGCGGACCAGCCGCCAACTGTGACGTCTGCTTTCCCTCCAAACCCGACATCGCAGCTATAAGCGGTATGTCCGCTATGGGCCAATAGCCGGACATTCGCTTATTTCAATCATTATTGAAATAATCCTTGACGCGAGCATGACATTTCAATAATCGTTGAAGTATGAAAAACACCGATGCTGTTTCGGCTTTGGCCGCCCTTGCACAAGAAAATCGTTTGGATGTGTTTCGTCTATTGGTGCAGGCGGGACCAGAAGGAATGCCCGCCGGTGGGGTTGCCGCAGCCCTGAAGCTTGCGCCGAACACGCTCACATTTCATTTCGACCGCCTCCGGGACGCTGGTCTCATCACGGTGCGGCGAGAAGGCCGATCTATGATCTACGCGGCGCGGTTCGAGATCATGAACGAGCTTCTCAGCTTCCTCACTGAGAATTGCTGCCAAGGCGTGACGGAAGCTTGCGCCCCACCCGTTTGCAAACCAGCTCGTAACAAACGCTCAAAGGTTGCCATATCATGAAACGCATGCACGTTCATGTCTCTGTAAACAATATCGACAACGCCATTGGCTTCTACTCAGCGCTTTTTGCGGCCAAGCCCTCGGTCATCAAAGAGGACTACGCCAAATGGATGCTTGATGATCCACGCGTGAATTTCGCCATTTCGTCGCGCGGAAACAATGCCGGCCTAGATCATCTTGGCATCGAAGTCGAAAGCGAGAGTGAACTACGAGATGTCTACTCTCGCCTTCGCGAGGCCGGACAAAACGTGGTCGAGCAAGGCAAGACGACCTGCTGCTATGCCAAATCGGACAAGTCGTGGGTCGATGATCCGGCTGGCATCTCGTGGGAAGCTTTCTTTACGACAGGCGAAAGCACGAACTACGGTTTTAGCTTCGACAAAGACGTGCGCATTGCTCATGCAACGGCGTGCTGCGAGGCTCAATCATGAGCGACAAACCTTTCATTGTCCTATTTCTCTGTACAGGAAACTCAGCACGGTCGATCATGGCCGAAGCCATCCTGAACAAGATCGGGCGTGGAAAATTTCGTGCGTTCAGCGCAGGTAGCCAACCCAAGGGACGAGTGAACTCGAACGCAATTCAACTCTTGAAAAGTTTGAATTATGAAACGTCGCATTTCCGCTCCAAATCATGGGCGGAGTTCGCAAAGCCCGATGCGCCGCGCCTCGATTTCGTGTTCACTGTTTGCGACAACGCCGCAGGTGAAACGTGTCCGGTGTGGCCGGGCCAGCCCATCACCGCGCATTGGGGCGTTCCCGATCCTGCCGAGGCTAAAGGAACGGAAGCAGAGATCGGCCTTGCCTTCAAAGATGCCTACCGAATGCTTTCGCGACGAATTGACATTTTCACCGCGCTTCCGATCCGCAGTCTCGACAAGTTAAGCTTGCAGCAAAAACTACACGAAATCGGCCAAGTGACTGACGCGGTCGCCAACGAGCCGACTTGATGCCATCGGCGGCACAACGCGCCGTTTCCGAGGCACTCGGGACGGCATTTTTACTCGCGACCGTGATTGGCTCCGGCATCATGGCGCAGCGCCTTTCGGGTGGAAATGACGCGCTTGCGTTGCTGTGCAATACCCTCCCGACTGGCGCGATACTGGCGGTGCTGATCCTGATTCTCGGACCGGTTTCTGGTGCACATTTAAATCCGGCGGTGAGCCTCGCATTTGCGTTTCGCGGCAGAATTTCTTGGCCGATGGCAGGCATTTATCTGCTCGCTCAGCTAAGCGGCGCTGTTGTCGGTGTGTGGGCTGCGCACCTGATGTTTGAATTACCTGTCTGGCAATTCTCGACCCACGTCCGAACAGGGCCCGGCCAGTGGCTGGCGGAAGCTGTTGCGACGTTCGGCCTTCTGTTGACGATTTTTGGTTGCGTCGCTCGCACACCGCAGGCCGTTGCCTATGCCGTGGGTCTCTACATAACCGCCGCATACTGGTTCACGGCTTCCACATCGTTTGCCAATCCCGCCGTTACCTTGGCTCGAGCACTCTCCGATACTTTTGCAGGCATTGCGCCTAGAGGGGTGGCGGCATTTATCGGCGCGCAAATGGCTGGAATGGGTGCAGCGGCATTGCTTGGTCGCTGGCTGTGGCGGGGCTGACTCCGTTTGGGATGAGCAGACATTTGCACGGAAATAAGTCATGTCCGCTTTGCCCTGCCTTGCCGCGAAGGCGGACGCGTGGACGATGTCATAAGCAGCCCCGACAGCCGAACTTTGGTTTATTGGTTGCGAAAGCAAAGGATCATGAGACAGGATCCCGCATAGAAAACCAGGCTGTTTGCCGGTTTCGTTCCTGAGCATGCAAATAAGATCATCTTGATTGACTAATCGAACTCATGTGCGATGCGTGTAACTAAAGAGCGTGCCCGCGCACAGCAGTATTTGCACGCTCCCGAACTGGTAGCCCAATCGATCCCATGCGGGAGTTGCCATGTGGTCTCGCCTGCTCTTTCTTGCCCTACTTCTGCTGCCCGCTCCGGCCCTCGCCGGTGCCAAGGAGAATGTCGCGGCGCTGGCTCCTGCGGGGCAGGTGCTGGTGGTGGACGCCGATGGCAGCGAGTTGGTAGCCCAGAACGCTGACAAGCCATTCGTCCCGGCCTCGATTACCAAAATCGTGACCGCCTGGCTGGCGCTGGAGGTCCTGGGCGCTGATTACCGCTTCCAGACCCGCTTCTATCTGGACAACAACCGGGTGCTGTACGTGCGCGGGGGCGGAGATCCCTTCCTGATCTCCGAAGAGTTGGCTCTGCTTGCGCCCCGGCTGGTCGCCGCGGTTGGCAAGCACCCGCTCACTGGCATCGTGCTCGACGCGAGCTACTACCCCGCCGACCTCCGCATCCCGGGCATCGAGGACAGCAATGAGTCCTACGATGCCCTGAACTCCGCCCTTGCGGTGAACTTCAACACGATCTACGCCGTGCGCCGCGACAATACCGTACGCTCCGCCGAGAAGCAGACCCCGATCACCCCGGTGGCGATCAGTCAGTTCCGGGCGCGCGGCCCGAAAGGTCGCGGCCGCATTAGCCTGAGCCAAGATCCTGCGGTGAGCCTGCAATACGCCGGCGAACTGATCGCGGCGTTCATCGAGCAGGCCGGCGGCAGCGTCAAGGGCAAGATTTCAACCGGATCCGTGCCCAAGGGCCTGGAGCCGGTCTATGTTCACCAGCAGTCGCGCACGCTTTCGGAGATCCTCGTCGAACTGCTCCGCGCCTCGAACAACTACATCGCCAACCAGGTCTTCCTGGAGATCGGCGGGCACCGCCAGGGCGGTCCCGTCAGCCTCGAGAAATCACTGCAGGTCGCGCGCGAGAAACTTGCCGAGCACGATCTCGTCGACGCTATCCATCTCGAGGAGGGTTCGGGCATCAGCCGCGGCAACCGCTTCAAGGCCCGCGGCCTCGCCAAGGTGCTCGAGCTTTTCGCACCCTACGCCAACCTGCTCCGCGGCCATGATGGCGGCGCAAACAAGACTGGCACCATGGACGGCGTCCGAACGCTCGCGGGCTACGCCAACACCTCCGGGCACGGCCAAGTGCGCTTCGTGATCTCGCTGCGGAGTAATGACGGCGCGATGCGCTTCAAATTGCTCCGGGCGATCCAGTCCGCGCTGTAGCCGGAGCGCGCTTGCCGAAGCGTAACACCGACGTGTCATCACTATTGTAATTTTCGCAGCCACCCTCACCTGCCGCGACACCACTTCAACCACGCTATAACATCACGTCATGGCGCGCTCTGCTCTGCCGATGAGTCAATGTCCGCTTTTGACCCGAAGCGGACATCCCGCACGCCTGCGGCCATAATCCAACCCGATAAAGAGCGTCCGATCCCTGAGCGCCGGCTCAAGGATTGGGAACATCAGACTAGTATTGCTGCGTCTTTTGCGACGATCCGTGCCAATCGCGTCAAGCTAAATTATCGATGTCCGGGGCCTGTGTCTGCGATGGATTAAGGCCGTCCGATGCGCCGTTGCCCTGTCCGTTGACGTTGTTGGACTGTGCCGGTGAGTGTTTCGCTGGGACGAGTGAGGGCTTATTTATGACATTTTCCTGTCGTCGCGACATTCCCTCGAATTGCGCGTTCTCCTCGATTGCCAGGGAACGATGATAAATATCGCCCACAACGACAGCGGTGCTATTTAGCTTGACGCGATTGGCACGGATCGTGCCCTTGACGCGACCGCCGATCGATAACTCCTCCGCGATGATATTGCCTTCTACCTGTGCGCCATCACCTATCTGGACAGTCGAGGCGTGTACTTCGCCCTCCAACTGACCAAAAATTGCCAGCCTCCCGTTACCAACAATCTTGCCGACAATCGAAAGTCCGGAACTGATGGAGGAGACAGCTTCTGGCACCAACGTCTCCTGGTGTGCAACCGTGGATCCTTGCACCTTCTCCCGCCCCGTGATGCGCGCCAGCTTCTCAGGCTCAGCAAATCGCTCCTCATCCAACAACGGTTCTACCCGATACCTTTTGGATTTTCCGAACATGTTACTCCCCCTACTCTTACACTCCACTGATGGAAAACACGCCGTCGTCGGGCAGCGCAGCTTTCTGCACTGAAAGCGTCGCAACATTCGACACTATCTGGAATCCCCCGACTGCCAGATTAATCTTTGCGCGTTTTCGGCCGTGTCACAAGGCGGGTAGCGCAATTGGGCCCGGTTCGAGACTGGCCAAACAATCGCTTACCAGACATTCAGCCGCATAGGTAAAGGGCGCAGGAGGATTTTTTGCGGCGCGTGACATTGCTTTTTGCACTGCAAATGTGTGCGTTTGACCCGAAGCGGACATCGAGCCGGACCAAGTTGACACCCTCCGCGGGACTAGCGGATAATAAATTTAGGTCGGCAAGGCGACCTACGGTCCGCGTGAAGGGTTGAACCCACCTCGTAGCGCTTGGACATATCCATCCCTTCTTTCTTGCCCGTGAACCGCGGACGCCGGGCGCAGAGAAAGAAGGTTTGTCATGCCTAAGGCGCTCCCGCCCCAACCTCACATCGATTGGCTCAAGAAAGCCGCCAAACAGCAGCTTGCGGCGCTGCGCCGCCACGATGCATCGGCAAAGCTCCACCAGGCCCAGCTCGCCGTTGCCAATGAGTACGGCTTTCCAAGTTGGCGCGCGCTGAAGGCGCGCGTCGATATACTTAGTCTCGACGGCCAGATTATCGCTGCGGCCAAGGAGGGCCGCGCGCACGACCTCGACAGGTTGCTGACGGAGCATCCTCGAAAAATCGCGATTACCGGCAGCCAATGGAATCGGCCGCTGTTGCATATCGCGGCCGCCGAAGGCCATCTTGATTGCGTCAATGCCCTGCTGCGGCGAGGTTTTGATATCGCAACACGCGACACCTTCGACAATGCGACCGCGTTGCATTGGGCCGCGCAATTTGGAACGGTCGAAGTGATTAAACGGCTACTCGATGCGGGCGCCGACGTTGACGGTGAGGGAGACGAGCACCAGATCGGCGTGATCGGATGGGCGACATGCTTCAAGCACGTGCGCACCGAAGCGGCCAATTATCTCCTCGCCCGGGGTGCAAAGCCGACCATCTTCTCCGCGATCTCGCTAAATCGTACTGACCTCGTCCGCAAGCTTGTTGCCGACGATCCAAGGCTTCTACGCGTGCGCAAGATGAGCCGCTTCGAACACCATCGCACTCCGTTGCATTTGGCCGTCCTGAAGAACTACCCGCAGATGGTCAAATTACTGCTGGAGCTTGGCGCCGACGCCTCGGCCAAGGACAGCCGCGGCTACACGCCCCTTAGCCTCGCAACCGCAAAGACAAATTCAGACATTGCAGCGGCCCTGATCGCGGCTGGCGCCGACCCGAACGAGCGGTCCGCAAATCGCTTCGAGCATGTGGTGCCTATACTGGCAGTAAAAAATTTGGCCGCGTCGATCGCCTACTACGTCGACAAGCTCGGTTTTGAGAAGAAATGGGAGTGGGGCGATCCGCCGGACTTTGCCAGCGTCGGCCGCGAGGAGGTCGAACTCTTTCTTTCTCTCAACTCGCAAGGAGGCCCGGGGATGTGGATGTCCATATTCGTGCAGGACATCGACGCCCTCTACGAGGCCTACAAAAAAACCGGAGCAATCATTCGCAAGCCGCCTGCAGACTATCCTTGGGGAGTACGCGAAATGACTGTTGAAGACCTTGACGGCCACTGCCTTCGCATGGGTGGCGATGGCGGTGGCGAGAATCGCTCAGACGATACTGGGAATTGAGCAAGGCCCCGTGAGATTAGCGACCGAATGGCGCCGCATGTCTGTTTTTGGCCCAAAGCGGACATTCTTGGCTCCGTCTGCCCTCTTCCTGAGCTCAGGCAAGCGTTGCTACGATGCTCTGACCCTCAGGGGCGGCAATGAGACGGCGCGAGTTCATCACGATGCTCAGCGGGGCCGCAGCGATGTGGCCCCTCGCGGCGCGCGCACAGCAGAGCGACCGTGTGCGGCGCATAGGCGTGCTGATGGCCTCGAGCGCGGACGATCCGGAATATCAAGCCCGCATCGCGGCGTTCCTCCAGGGCCTGCAGCAACTGGGCTGGATCGACGGTCGCAACGTGCACATCGACACGCGCTGGGCCACGACCAAGCCCGACGATATTCGCAGGCACGCGGCTGAATTAGCCGCACTCACGCCGGACGTCATCTTGGCTGGTACTGGCACCGTTACAGTGGCGCCGTTGCTACAGGCGACTCGCACCGTGCCGATCGTGTTCGCGTTGGTCATCGACCCGGTCGGCGCCGGCTTCGTCGACAGCCTGGCGCGACCGGGTGGCAACGCGACTGGGTTTACGACTTTCGAATACAGCATGAGCGGAAAATGGCTGGAGCTGCTGAAGCAGATCGCGCCCACCGTGACGCGGGCGGCGGTGCTTCGGGATCCGACCATCGCCTCCGGGATCGGGCAGTTCGCCGCCGTCCAGGCCGTGGCGCCATCGCTGGGGGTGGATTTGAGTGCAGTCGACGTGCGCGATGCCGGCGAAATCGAGCGCGCCATCACGGCATTCGGGCGCTCCTCGAATGGCGGTCTGATCGTGACGGCGAGCGCGTTGGCGACGCGTCATCGCGATCTGATCATTGCGCTCGCTGCCCGGTTCAGATTGCCTGCCGTCTACCCTTATCGCCTCTTCGTCAACGATGGTGGCCTCATCTCCTATGGACCGGATTTTGTCGGCCAATACCGACAAGCGGCCGGCTACGTCGATCGCATTCTAAAGGGCGAGAAGCCGGCCGAGATGCCGGTACAAGCGCCGACCAAGTACGAGATCGTAATCAATCTCAAAACGACAAAATCCCTTGGTCTCACCATGCCGCCCGCGGTGCTTGCGCGCGCCGACGACGTTCTAGAATAAGACGCCTATGTCCGCTTATGGCCCTTGCGGACATCCCTAATTGCGTCGCACGTCCGCTTTCGGTGGTAAAGCGGACATGACAATTGCACTGCGAGATGTCCGCTCATAACCCAAAGCGGACATATGCACGCCTTCGGTGAAACATTCGCCCAGCTCTTGTCACTGGTCGCGCATTTTCGCCGCAGGTAGGTCGATTTCAAAGATCGATCCGTATGGATGAGAAGGCGACGCTGACAGGCTCCCGCCATGCGCTTCAATGATTGACCGACAAATCGAAAGCCCCATCCCCATTCCATGAGATTTGGTGGTGAAGAACGTATCAAAGATACGGTCCATGCTTTCTCGGTCGATGCCCGTTCCGGAATCTCCTACTGCTATCCGCACGCCGGACGGTGTGATCGCGGAGTTTATGTGCAGCACTCGTTCGCGGTCGGTCACGGAACTCATCGCCTCGACGGCATTCACGATCAAGTTTCGGAAGACCAGCTGCAATTGGACTCGGTTGCCGACCACGTTGGGAAGATCGTTGATCAGCTCGGTCCGAACCAAGACTCGTCCGCTCTGAATCTCGCTGCGCGTCAGCTGTAGGACCTCTCCAATAAGTTCGTTGACGTCGAGAGGAGCCCGTCGCTCCTCTCCCTTCCTGAAAATCGCACGAATGCCCTCGATAGTGTCGCTGGCACGATGTCCGTCCTTCACGATTTGATCCAAAGCTTCCCGCGCTTCGTCGAAATTCGGCGGCGTACGCGCAAGCCAGCGTAAGCCCGCATTCCCATTCGCCACGACCGCGGCTAAGGGTTGGTTGATCTCGTGAGCCATCGAGGCGGCCAATCGTCCCATTGAGGTCAACCGCGCGACGCGGGTGAGCTCGGCCTGCATCGTCGCGGTGCGGGCTCGATCCACAACCTCACGCTCGCGCGCAGCGCTGAGTTCAGAAACCATGTGGTTGAAGCCGCCTGCGAGCCGACCGATCTCATCTTTGCGGCCGAGGCCGGGTAGAACAGTCTTGAAATTGCCGGCCGCTACCTTTTGCATTGCGCCGATTAAATTTTCAATTGGTCGTGTCACGCTACCTGCCACGAGAAGAACCATACCCAGCAATCCCAGCCCAACTAGAACTGCACCGATGATGATGGAACGGCTCAACGCCGCGCCGTTAGCAAGCTCCGCATCGATGATCGAGGTGACTTCCAGAACACCACGCACGTCGCCAAGCTTCCAATCCTTCTTTGGCGACTCTGCAATTGTGTTGTGACAATTGACGCAGGCCTGCACCACCATGGTATCTGCCACGGCCACACGTACTACGTGCCTTCCGTCAAGTATCTCTCGGCGGGAGTACGTGTCATCTGGGTTCCTCACTAGAAAGTCCCAGGCCTCCTGTTGGAATGCGTCGAGCGGTCGGTTCGTTCGGTTGGGAAATGGAAACTTGCTGTAGAGGCTGATCGCCGTATTCTGCTTCGCTAACATTGTGCTTAAATCGAGAATCATCGTCGCCGGTAGGGGGATCGCCTTGGCATCGCCTTTGTGATCGGACGAAGCCCTAAACGTTCCGTCGCTGAGGATCTTGTCGACGACGTTTTCAGTGTAGTACTCGCGAAGAGTTTTGAATTGAGTTGCGATACTGCGGCCAGCGAGCACTGCCTGATCGGTTGCACTCTCGGCAACCTTGCGCGGAACCATGAACCAGACCGCTGCAGTCGCGGCGATCAGCATGAGTGGAATGGGTCCGATCATCTGCCACTTAAGGCTATGCCGCAGTTGCAAATTCATGATCGCCTCTCAAGCTGCTGGCTTCGATCCAAGAACGGCCCAGAGGAGGCCGCATCAGGATATTACGGTAGTGTTGGCGGCGTCGAAACGGCGTCCACGCGGGGCGACAGCATTGTCGAGCTCTAGCAACGATAGATTGACGATGTCCGCTTGTGGCCCTTAGCGGAGATCCGTGGTTGCACCGCACATGTCCGATTTTGACCCAAAGAAAACATCAAAGCTGATCGACTACCCAGGCCCGCCCTCCGGTCGTAAACTGCTAAACTGTACCAACGGTGTGTTTTGAGGGGCGATGCAGCGGCGCGAGTTCATCACGCTTCTAGGCGGCGCGGCGACAGCGACTTTGCCTTGTTCGCGCGCTGTGATCGCACAGCAGTCATCGACGAAGGTCTTTCGGATCGGCTTCCTAGGTTTGCCCACGGCTGACAGCCTCCCCAAACGCCCTGAAGCCTTTCGCGCGGGCCTTCGTGAGCTTGGTTATCGCGAGGGACGGGATTTTGTGATCGAGTATCGCTGGGCGGACGGCAACTACGATCAGCTTCCGGCCCTATTGGACGACCTCATTCGCCTCAAGGTCGATGTAATCGTCACCCATGGAACGCCGGGCGTTTTAGCCGCCAAACGCGCCACTACCTCGATCCCGATCGTCTGTGCGGTCGTTGGCAATGCTATCGGGTCAGGTATCGTGTCTAACCTCGCGCGGCCGGGCGGCAATGTGACCGGATTGACGTTTTTCAATCCGGAACTCGCTGCAAAGCGGCTCGAATTGCTCAAGGAGATCCTGCCGGACCTGATGGACGTAGGGATACTGTTGAATTCGGCGAATCCGATCAACGAGCCGATCTTGCCGCAAATGAAAAGTATCGCGCAGCCGCTGAAGCTTGAACTTCACCAATTCGACGCGCGCTCACCCGCCGACTTCGAAGCGGCTTTCGCAGCCATGGGAGCTCAGCGCATTGGCGCGCTCGTGGTTATCGAGGATGCTATGCTGATCGCCAATGCTCCAGCGGTCGCCGCACTCGCATTGAAACAGCGTTTGCCTTCATGCGGCTGGCCTGATTTCGCCACCGGCGGCGGCGTGATGGGTTATGGAGTGGACTTTCCCGACATGTTCCGGCACGCCGCAAAATTCGTAGACAAGATTATGAGGGGCGCCAAGCCGGGCGATCTGCCGATAGAGCGGGCGACCAAGTTCGAGATCATTGTCAATCTCAAGACCGCCAAAGCGATCGGCCTTACAATCCCGTACAATTTGCTCGTCCGCGCCAACGAAGTGATCGAATGAGAAGGTATGTCCGCTAGTGACCCTTAGCGGACATCCCTAGCTGCACCGCACATGTCTGCTGTCAGGGGTAAAGCGGTCGTGACTTTTTGTGGCGCGAATGTCCGTTAATGACCCAAAGTGGACATGAGGGCCTCTACTTTCGTGCCCTGCCAGTCACTTACTGTTCGTTTGAATCGACTCTACGCGATTTGAACGCTCGTTCTTGCCAGTATATGCAATGCGCCAGATGGTGCCGCCCGTGTCGTCAGCGACCAACAGAGATCCATCTTTAGCGACCGCGAGGGCGGCCGGACGTCCCCACACTTCTGCTCGCTGTTCACCCGAAATCCAGAACCCGGTGGCAAAATTTTCATAGAACCCTTCAGGTCTGCCGTTCTTGAACGGTACGCGCACGACCTTATAGCCGACAGGTTCTGAACGATTCCACGAACCTTTGAGAGCTACGAAAGCACTCCCTTTGTATTCCGGCGGAAATTGGTCACCTCCATAGAAAACGAGATCGAGCACGGAAGAATGGGCCTCAAATAGCAAGTCGGGAGTAATTGTTGCCTGCACCTTGTCCGGAGCCCGGTTGGCAAAGCCAGGTTGCGGGTGTTTACCGATGTAGGCGTAAGGCCAGCCGTAAAAGCCTCCCTCTTGCACGCGTATCAGGTAATCGGATGGCAGGTGATCCCCTAGCCCGTCGCGCTCTTGCACCAGCGCATAGAGATCACCGGTCTCCGGATTGAATGTGAGTGCTGTCGGATTTCGTGTGCCGCTGGCAAATGTCATTTGATTGGAGCCGTCGGCGTCGAAGCGCTGGATGGTCGCCTTTGGATCGGGCTCGATACCTAGGTTGCCTGAGGAGCCGACGCCTACGAACAGTGAGCCGGTCTTCGGATCGATCGCGAGCGCCCGATTCTGGTGACCTTGGACAATGCCGAATACAGCTTTTTTTGTAATCATCCTTGCGCCATAGGCGCCCGGTGTTGGCTTGCGTTCGTCTGGCGGCACTTCATCTACACGTTTTGTCTCGCTCCTGCCGGCACGAAGAGCGCCGAGAATGTGCGGAATGCTCCAGATGCCATCTTGATCGGCCACAAGGACGTGGTCGCCCCGCCAAGCGAGTCCATAAGGCTTGTTTAGATCCTCAACGTGGCGATTAATCCATGTTGCGTGTCCGCTGCCATCATCACGCAACAAGGTAAGGTATCCGGCACTTTGTTCGGCGACCAACACGTCGCCGTTGGGAAGAACCAGCAGCCGCCGCGGATTGACAAGTCCGGTCGCAAACGGTGTCGCCGTGAAACCCGAAGGCACTTGCGGCACCTGGCCGCTATAGGGGATCGTCAGCGGCCGATTGGTGACGATTGCTCCAGTCTTCGGAGGTGGCAACTCTGCTGGGTCGATATGAAACCGCCGTCCGATTTCATGCTGGGCCAAAAAATTCTGTGACAACGAATCTTTGACGCTGGGCGTTTGAACACGCGCGTCATTTTGTTGCGCGTACGCCTGGCGGAATTGAAGGGTAGCGGTGATCAGAGCGACTGCAAGCAACCAGACTTCCGAATGCCTTCTCATTGCACGACCCTTTGCTGAATGAGATTTGAGACGAGCTATGCAGCACCTGCTTCGATCCGCGCATGTCGATGAAGCATGACATCAGAATTATTCTCAGGCTTGAAGGTTCCATCACCAAAAAATCAGGCCCGTCTGAAGGGAAAATGGAGGACTCCTTCAAGATTGTCACCGGATCAGGGGGTATCGGCTTGTCCTGCTTGTCCTGCTTGTCCTGCTTGTCCTGCTGATCGCCGGCGGACCCTGATCGGACACGTTGGGCTGCACTGATAGGAGTATTGAATGGACCTTCGACGACGCCGATTTCTATTTCTGGCTGCAAGCGCCGCCGCTGTACTCGAGGATTGCAAAGGCGCAAACCTATCCCCAGCGGCCCGTGCGCGTGATCGTGCCGTTTTCGCCAGGGGGCCCAACCGACATTTTCGCCCGGATTATCGCAGGCAATCTCTCTCGCAATCTCGGTCAGCATTTTTACATCGAAAACCAACCGGGCGCTGGTGGAAATCTTGGCATGAGGGCCGGAGCGCACGCGGCTTCCGACGG
>Ga0075434_100001709_pt1 | contig 18796 bp, 17 predicted proteins | sample RhiMethybrSRZTD3_FD_75298 | JGI IMG/M metagenome (GOLD analysis project Ga0075434, IMG submission 75298) | Populus rhizosphere microbial communities from Tennessee, USA - Rhizosphere MetaG P. TD hybrid SRZTD3 | ecosystem: Host-associated > Plants > Roots > Rhizosphere > Soil | place: USA... | reverse complement strand
GCCGGCGATGAGCAGGTGCGGCATCCGCGAAAGGTCGGCGCTGAACGGCTGGCCGGCGACGTCCTGCCCCAGCGCGAATGCGAGCTTGCTGCGAGCCGATGCCTCATCGAAGTTCGGCGAGCTGAGCACTTCCTTCAGGGTGACGAGATCGAAGGCGCTGTTGGGGATCTCGATCCCGACGTACGGCTCGCCGGGGATCGGCGCCTGGATGCGGATGCTCCGCGCCTTCAGGTCGAGGGCCAGGTTGTCCGCCAGTCCCTCGATGCGAGAGAGCTTGATCCCCGGCTCCACGTCGAGCGCGTACTGGGTGACGACGGGCCCCTCCTGGATGCGAGCGACCTTCACCCCGATCCCGAAGTGGGCGAGCGTCTCGCGGATGCGCTGCCCCTTGGCGGTCAGGTCGAGCTGGGCGGCGCTGCTGGCGGGCGCATCGTCAAGGAGAGCCGTCTCGGGCAGCTCCCATGCGCGGGTCGTGGTCTCTAGGGCCGCATCGACGGCGTCGTGGCCTTCCACCTCGGCGAGGTGGGCCGTCTCTTCGCTCTCCAGCTCGGCGACGGTCAGCGCCACGGCCGCCTGCGGGACGCTCTCGGCGATCGGCACCGCCACGTCGCGAGGTCGAGGCGCGACGGCCGTGGTCGTCTCTGGCGGGCGAGCGCGACGCAGGATGAGGGGCGCCTCCTCGTCAGCGTCAGTCGTCGTGGCAAAGGCCGAGCGGACGCGTGCCAGGAGGCCACGCGACTCGGTCGCGGCGGGTGTGGGAGCCACTTCGACCGTCCGGCTTCGAGCCGCGGCGGCGCTGCGCTTCGCCTCCATCTCCGCCAGCTCGGCACGCTCCTCGCGGCGTCGCAGCCAGGCTGCCACCACGTCGCCGACGGTCATGTTGAAGTAGAGCAGCAGACCCACGACGAGGAGCAGAACGAGGACGACCCAGGCGCCCGCCGCGCCAATCGCCCCGGTGAGCGCGGCCGAGGCCGCGAAGCCGATCGCCCCTCCCCCATCGCCGGTCGAGACGCCATCGGCGCCATTGCCGCCGGCGAGATGGAAGATGCCGAGCAGGCCGATCGCCATCACCGCCGCCCCGCTGGCCGCCATCCAGCGCTCGGCGGGCATCGTCTTGAGCCAGAGCATGAAGGCGAAGCCGGCGAGCAGGATCGGCGCCAAGGCGATCCCCCACCCCAGCAAGAAGGCGAGCGCATCGTGCCAGGGCTGGACGATCGAGCCGGCCTGCGGGGCGAAGAGCGCGATCGTGCTGATGATCGCCGCCATGACCAGGACGAGGGCGAGGCCCTCGCGGGCGACGCGGCCGCTGATCGAGACCGTCGTCGTGCGGCGACGGCGCGAGGCGCGTCGGGACCCGTTCGACCGTCGACGTGTCACCGGGCCGTCATACCTCCATCACGATCGGCAGGATCATCGGTCGTCGCTTGGTGCGCTCGAAGAAGAACCGCGAGAGGGTATCGCGGATCTTGGTCTTCAGGTAGCCGGGCTCGGCCGCGTGGCTATCGCGCGGAGGCTGGAGGAGGGCGTCGGTCAGGTGCCGGCAGGCCTCGGCCATGATCGGGTCCTCCGGGTCTGACAGGAAGCCGCGGCCGACCAGGTCCGGACCGGAGACGGCCCGACCGGTGGCGCTGTCGACGGTGAGCGCGACCATCACCACCCCGTCGGAGGCGAGCGCCCGTCGGTCGCGCAGGATCACCCCATCGACCCCATCGATCGTGGCGATCCCGTCGACGAGCACGGCGCCGGCGGGAACGCTCCCCGCGAGACGGGCTCGCTGGCCGTCGAACTCGACCACCTGCCCGTTCTCGAGCACGAAGATGCCGTCGACCGGGACCCCCGCCCCCTCGGCCAGGAGGCCATGCTGCACGAGCATGCGGTACTCGCCGTGGACGGGGATGAAGTGCTTCGGCTTGACCAGGCCGAGCATCAGCTTGAGCTCCTCGCGCGAGCCGTGGCCTGAGACGTGGCAGTGCTTGAGGGGCTCGTAGTGGACCATCGCCCCCTCCTTGAAGAGGTTGTCGATCGTCTTCGCAACTGCCTCCTCGTTGCCGGGGATCGGCGAGGCCGAGATGATCACGGTGTCGCCCGGCTCGACGGTGATGTTGCGATGGTCGCGGTTGCTCATCCGGGTCAGGCCGGACATCGGCTCGCCCTGTGACCCGGTCGTCATCACGACCAGCTTCTCCTTGGGAATCCGCGCCAGGCGGTCCTTGCCGACGAGTGTCCCGTTCATCGTGTCGAGGTAGCCGAGCTCGACGGCGATCGCGATGTTCTGCTCCATCGAGCGTCCCAGCGCAACCATCTTCCGGCCGCTGGCGGCGGCCGCGTTGATCACCTGCTGGACCCGGCCGATGTTGCTGGCGAAGGTGGCGACGATGACGCGCCCGCCCGCCTCCGCGATGAGCTGCGTGAGCGACTCCCCCACCGTCGCCTCCGACAGGGTGTAGCCCTCGCGCTCGGATCGCGTCGAGTCGGAGAGGAGGAACTCGACGCCGTGGTTGCCGAGCTCGGCGATGAGGCCCAGGTCGGCGCGCCACCCATCGGGCGGGGTGTGGTCGAACTTGAAGTCGCCGGTATGGACGACGACCCCTAGCGGTGTCCTGATGGCAAAGCCCATTCCATCGGGGATCGAATGGTTGACGCGGAACGGGGTGATGGCGAATGCGCCGATGCGGAACTCGACCGCCGGCTCGACCACCTCGAGGCGCGTCTGGCCCAGCAGCTTGTGCTCCTTCAGCTTGCCGGTCACGAGGCCGGCCGTCAGGCGGCTGGTGTAGATGGGGGTCCCGGGGATCTGGGGCAGGACGTAGGGCAGGCCACCGGTGTGGTCCTCGTGGCCATGGGTGAGCAGGATGGCGCGGACCCGGTCGCGGTTCTCGCGCAGGTAGGTCACGTCTGGAATGACGAGGTCGATCCCGAGCATCTCCGGCTCGGGGAAGGCAAGGCCGCAGTCGACGACCAGGATCTCCCCGGCCGCCTCGATGACGGTGATGTTCTTGCCGACCTCGCCCACCCCGCCGAGCGGGATGATGCGAAGGGTATCTGGCATGGGTCTCCTAGAAGAGGGTCAATTGGTCGGTCGCGTCGGCGTCAGCCGCCGGGGCCGATGGCGCCGGGTCGGCGGGTGCCGTCTCGACCGGTTCCGCCCGCTCCGCTTCGATCGCCTCGCGGGCGGCCAGCAGCGCGGCAGGCAGGCCGCGGATATCGGTGAACAGGGTCTCGCGCAACGAGGCCTGGTGCAGTGCCGCAGCAGGATGGTACATCGGGTAAACAAAGCGGCTGCCCGATCGCCGCAGCCGTCCATGCACCTCCCCGATGCGGGCATCGGGCAGATAGCGGCGCAGGGAATGGCGGCCAAGGGTCACGATGACGGCCGGGTCGAGCGCCTCCTCCTGCCGATCCAGATATGGGCGGCAGGCAGCGATCTCGTCCGGCTCGGGATCACGGTTGGCCGGCGGCCGGCACTTCACCACGTTGGCGATGAAGACCTGCTCGCGCGCCCAGCCGACCGAGCGCAGGAGCTCGTCGAGGAGCTGGCCGGCCGGGCCGACGAAGGGGCGCCCGGTCGCGTCCTCGCGGGCGCCGGGCCCCTCGCCGACCAGCAGGACGTCGGTGAGCGGGCTCCCCTCACCGGGGACCGTCAGGGTCCGGCCCTTGTGCAGCGGGCAGCGGGTGCAGCCACGGACCTCATCAGCGATCGCTGAGAGCAGCTGCTCCGCTGGCATCAGGGTCAGGACTCGCCGACACCCGCCTTGGCCATGTGGCGCTCCATCGCCGCGCGGCGGCTCAGGTTGACCCGGCCCATGCGGTCGATCTCGGTCACGACCACCATCAGCTCATCGCCGATGGCGACCACGTCCTCGACCCGCGCCACCCGGTAGTCGGCAAGCTGGCTGATGTGCACCAGCCCCTCCTTGCCGGGCATGATCTCGACGAAGGCGCCGAAGTTCATGATCCGGGTGACCTTGCCCAGGTACTCCTTGCCGACCTCGACGTCCTTGGTCAGCCCCTCGATCCAGGCGATCGCCTTTCTGGCGTTCTCCTGCGAGACCGATGCGATCTGGATCGTGCCATCGTCCTCGACGTTGATCTGGGTGCCGGTCTCCGCCACGATCTGGCGGATCACCTTGCCACCCGAGCCGATCACGTCGCGGATCTTGTCGATCGGGATCTTGATGGTCGTGATCCGTGGCGCGTACGGCGAGAGCTCACTTCGGCTGGCGCTGATCACTGCGGTCATCTTGTCCAGGATGAAGAGCCGGGCCACCCGGGCCTGCTCGAGTGCGTCGCGCATCACCGACATCGGGATGCCGCCGACCTTGATGTCCATCTGCAGCGCGGTGACGCCTTCGGCGGTCCCGGCCACCTTGAAGTCCATGTCTCCGTAGGCATCCTCCTTGCCGCTGATGTCGGTCAGCACGGCGTGCCGGCCGGTAGCCGCATCGGAGATCAGGCCCATCGCGGCGCCGGCGACAGGGGCCTTGATCGGCACGCCGGCATCCATCAGTGCGAGGGTCGAGCCGCAGGTGCTGGCCATCGAGGTCGAGCCGTTCGAGGAGACCACCTCGCTCACCACCCGCATGGCATACGGGAACTCCTCGGCCGACGGCAGGACCGGGACGAGCGCCCGCTCGGCGAGCGCACCGTGGCCGATCTCACGTCGGCCGGGGCCGCGCATCGGGCGCGCCTCGCCGACCGAGTACGGCGGGAAGTTGTAGTGGTGCATGTACCGCTTCTCGGTCTCGGGCGATATGGTGTCGAGCCGCTGCACGTCAGAGCCCGGGCCGAGGGTCGCGATCGAGAGCGCCTGCGTCTGCCCGCGCGTGAAGAGGCCGGAGCCGTGGGTGCGCGGCAGGACACCGACCTCGACGCTGATCGGCCGGATCGTGGTCGTGTCGCGTCCGTCGATGCGAATGTTCTCCGAGAGGACCAGCTCGCGGGACGTGGCCTTTGTGAGGACGTCCATCAGGCCTGATCCGATGCCATGCTGGCGCCGGATATCTTCCAGCCGATCGCCCTGGTCGGCACGGTTGTAGTCCGTCTTGCTGCGCCGGATCTCGCCGGCGATATCGGCCCGGATCGCGTCCAGGCGCGCCGGCAGGCCGTTGGTGAGGTCGATGAACAGGTCCGCGGCCGCCTCGGCGTCAGGCATGGCCCGGTGGGCTGCGCCGTGGTCACGGCCGAAGACGAAACGGACCAGGTCGGCGAGCTTATAGCTGCCGGCATCTGGGTAGAGCTGATAGGCCAGCTCGAGCGTGTCGTAGACGGCAGTCGGCTTCCACCCCGCGTCGTGCGGCATGTGCCGCAGGACGAATGGGAGGTCAAAGCCCGTGTTGTGTGCCACAACCGGTGCGTCGCCGACCCAGGCGGCGAACCTGGTCAGCACCTCGGCGGCGGTGGACGCCTTTTCGACGTCTCCGTCGCTGAGGCCATGGATCTGGTGGCCGATGATGGCCCGACCCGGATTGACCAGCGACTCGAAGCGATCGACGACCTTGCCGCCCTGCACGCGGAGAGCAGCGATATCGACGATGTAGCCGTTCTCCGGCTTCATGGCAGTCGTTTCGAGATCGACCACTACGAACGCCGCATTCGGATCGGCGAGGGCCTGTGCGAGCTTGACGATGGAGTCGGCCTTGGGGCCGAGGAAGGGCAGCTTCTTGGGCTTTCCTGCCGTCGCCACCAGCTTCTCCTGCAGGTCGATGCTGTGCTGCAACTCCTTGTGGGCGTACTCGATCGCATCGGCCATGACCGATTCGGACAGGATCTTCGCTCCTGCCTCGACCATCATCACGGCTTCACGGGTGCCGGCCACGACCAGGTCGAGATCGCTGCTCGCCAGCTGGCTGTTGGTCGGATTGGTCACGAACGCGCCATCGATGTAGCCGACGCGGACCGCGCCGATCGGGCCAAGGAAGGGAATGCTGCTGATCGATAGGGCTGCCGATGCACCGTTGATGGCGAGGATGTCGGGGTCGTTCTCCTGGTCGGTCGACAGGACCGTCAGCACGATCTGCACGTCCTGCTTGTAGCCCTTCGGGAAGAGGGGCCGGATCGGCCGGTCGGTGAGGCGCATGGCCAGGATGGCCGCCTCCGACGGGCGGGACTCGCGCTTGATGAAACCGCCGGGGATCTTGCCCGCGGCGTACATGCGCTCCTCGTAATCCACGGTGAGGGGGAAGAAGTCGATCCCCTCGCGCGGCTCGGCGGAGACCGCCGTCGCCAGGAGCACGGTGTCGCCATAGCGGACGAGCACCGCTCCATCGGCCTGCTCGGCGAGCTTGCCCGCCTCCAACGAGAAGGGCTGGCCGCCGATTTCGGCCTCTACCTTGATTGCCACTGATTCCTCCAGATGGTGTCTTGGTGCCAGGTCGCCCGGCGCTCTGCCCGTCCCTCCGTCCCGGTTTCACCGGGGAGGTTCGGCGCGGCGCTGGCGGGCGCGTGTGGCTGGGTTGGGATGATTGCTGTGTGGGCGGCCTGCGCGGCCCATGATGGGGCCAGCGAGGGTCGGGTCTGATACGAGCCGGATCGGCTCTTGCGGCTCCCGGGCCGCGCGCACGAACGGTGCGTGGTTAGCGGCGCAGTCCCAGACGACCGATCACGGCGCGATACCGATCCACGTCGTTTCGGACGAGGTAGGCCAGCAGCCTGCGGCGCTGGCCAACGAGCTTGAGGAGCCCGCGGCGCGAATGGTTGTCGTTCTGGTAGGTGCGCAGGTGCTCCGTCAGAGACTTGATCCGCTCGGTCAGGAGCGCGATCTGTACCTCGGGGGAGCCGGTATCGCCATCGTGCGTGGCGTAGTCGTCAATGACGGCGCTCTTCGTGTCTCCGGCGAGCGGCACGTATTCCTCCACTTTTCTTTCCACTATTCCGGCGCATCGTACCAGACCGATGGCTCCTCCGCCCCTTGGGAGGCTCCCTCATGCTCGCGCGAGGGCAGCCCGGCCGGCCTCGACGTCCCGCCGCATCTGCTCGACCAGGGCGTCGACATTGGCAAATCGCTCCTCGTCGCGGAGCCGCTCGACGATCTCTACGCCCAGAACCGCGCCGTACAGATCGCCGTCGAAGTCGAGCAGGAACGCCTCGGCCAGCGTCTCGCCGGAAGCCTCGAAGGTCGGGCGGGTGCCGATGCTCAGCAACGCCGGGTGCCCCGCCTCCACGCCCGCCACTGCGCTCGAGACCCGCGCCGCGTAGATGCCCAGCGGCGGCAGCGCGGGACGGTAGTCGAAGCGCAGGTTGGCCGTCGGGAAGCCGAGCTCCCGCCCTCGCCCCGCGCCCGCGACGACCGTGCCCTCGAGATACGGCTCGACGCCCAGCTGCCGGGCTCCCGCGAGGTCGCCGGCGCCGATCAGCTTCCGGATCCGCGTCGACGAGACGAGCGTGCCGCCGATCTCGACCGGGTCGACGATGAGCACCTCGAAGCCAGCTGACGTGCCCATCTGCTGCATACGCTCGACCGTCCCACGCCGCTCCCGCCCGAACGCGCTCCCCCGCGCCATCACGAGGCCGCGAACCGCGAGCGCCGGCGAGAGCGCGTCGATGAATGCCTCGGCCTCGAGCTGGCGCAATCCCTCGTCGAAGTGAACCGGGATGGCGACATCAATGCCGAGCGCCTCGATCCGAGCCAGGTTCGTCGCGAGGGGCGCAAGACGCGGCGGCGCCGAACCGGAGAGCACCTGCTCGGGGGGCGGGTCGAAGACGAGCGCGACGCTCGTCGCCCCGAGCTCGCTCGCTCCCCGTCGCGTCGCCTCGAGGACCGCGCGGTGGCCGAGGTGGACGCCATCGAAGACGCCCATGGTGACTGCCGCCGGCCCGATTGCCGGCAGGTCGGCGAGCTCGATCGGTTCATTGGCGGTCATCTATGCGCTGCCCTGGTCGGAATCGGCGGCGATGACGGTTCGCGGCTCGAGGACGCCATCGCGCACCACGCCGACCCCCAGCAGCAGATCGTCGCGGAGGATGGCATGACGGCCGCTGCCTGCAGCGCCCGGCATGAGGACCGATGAGCCGTGGATGAAGCGGTCGGCAGCCGCGGCGTCGAGGAGAAGGCGGGGCAGCTGGAGCAGCGGCGCGACCGGGAGGATCGCCTCTCCCAGGCGGCCGTCGGCCGCAAGCTGCTCGAGGTCAGCGGGCGCGGTCCCGTCGTCAGCGCGCAGGCCGGCGGCCTCCGTCCGCCGCAGGGCATGCAGGTACCCGCCGCAGCCGAGCCGCTCCCCGAGGTCCCGAGCCAGGGAGCGGATGTACGTTCCCGGCCCGCAGCGGATATCGCAGCGCAGGTCGAGCCACCCGTCTCCCTGCTCCGACGAGAGCACGTCGATCGCATCGACGGTGACGGTCCTCCCTGGCGCGTCGATCGGGCGGCCGGCTCGCGCCGCCCGGTGGGCGATGTCGCCCCCCACTTTGCGGGCCGAGAAGGCGGGCGGACGCTGCTCGAAGGTCCCCACGAAGCTCTTGAGCGCGGCGATGGCGATCTCCGCTTCTGGCGGTGGCGCCCCGACGACGAGTGGCCCCTGCCCGTCATCGGTCGCCGATCGGAATCCGAGGCGAATGACCGCCTCGTACCGCTTGTGGCCATGGGTCAGGTCATCACTGAACCGCGTCGCCGCTCCGATGAGGATCGGCAGGACGCCCGAGGCGAGGGGGTCGAGGGTGCCGGCATGCCCGATCCGCCGCAGGCCGGTCAGCCGCCGCACGAGATCGACCATATCGTGCGACGTCGGCCCAACGGGCTTGTCGAGGTTAACGACCCCGAGCATCGCCGCGAGCCAGCTCGCGCTCGGCTTCAGCCACGACCAGCGTGCGTGCCTCGGCGATCGAGGTCTCGAGCGTGCAGCCGGCGGCACGGGGATGTCCTCCTCCGCCGAAGGCGTGCGCGATCGTGACGGCATCGGCTCGCTCGGTGGTCCGCACGCTGACCCGAGTCTCGGCCGGGCCAACCTCTTTGAAGAGGAGCGTCACGTCGGCCTGGCGGGTCGAGCCCAGCAGGTCGACGAACCCTTCTGCCGCGGTCGGCGCCTCGCCGGTGGCGGCCAGCATCTCCGTGGTCATCGAGGCGTGGACGATTCGCCCGTCCGCGGCCTGTTCGACCCCGGCCAGCATCTGGCCCCAGAGCGCAAGCGTGCTGAACGGCTTGTCGGCGTAGATGGCCCGATGAATCGCGGCGAGCGGCGCTCCCGCCTCGACGAGCCGGGCCGCCACGCGCAGCGTGCGTGGCGTGGCGTTGGGATGCGAGAAGGTGTGCGTGTCCTGGACGATCCCCGCCATGAGGGCGGTCGCAATCTCGGCATCGATCGGGACCGGCAGCTCGTCCAGCAGCAGCGTGACCAGCTCACAGGTGGCGGCTGCCTCCGGCTCGATCCAGACCGCGGCACCGTAACCGGGATTGCTCACGTGGTGGTCGATGTTCGCGATCCGGGCGCGCGCAAACCAATCGGCGGCCTCATCGACAACGGAGCCGATGCGGGTCAGCTCACCCGCGTCGACGACCACGGCAATGTCGGGCTCCAGCTGCGGCGAGCGGCGCACCGCTGCGGCTCGTGGCAGGAAGGCGAGAAAGGGCGGGACCGGGTCGACGCTGACCACCTCCGCCTCCTTGCCGAGCCGCTCCACGGCGAGTGCGATCGCGATCGCCGCGCCAAGCGTGTCGCCGTCGGGGTTCTCGTGGCAGAAGGCGCTGACCCGGGACGCGCCGCGCAGCAGCTCTGCGACGTCGAGCACCTAGCTGTCCCTCCCGCTCTCCTCGAGGTCGTGGAGCAGCCGCAGGACACGATCCCCCGATGCAATCGAGTCGTCGAGCCGGACGGTCAGCTCCGGCACGTGCCGCAGGGAGAGCCGCTCGCCAAGGCGTCGCCGCAGCCACGGGGTTGCGACGCGCAGCGCATCCATGGTTCGGCCACGTTCCTCCTCGTCGCCCAGGACGCTGACCCAGACGCGGGCGTGGCCGAGGTCACCGGCCGTCTCGACGCGCGTGATCGTGGCAAAGCCGAGGCGCGGGTCCTTCATCTCCCGCTGCAGCAGCTCGGAGAGCTCCTGCTGGATCTGGCTGTCGAGGCGATCGGTCCGCTGGCTCATCGGCAGCGCGGTCACGCCGGCTCGGACACCATCTGGTAGCACTCGACCACGTCGCCCTCGGCGATCTCCATGCTGCCAAGGCCGATCCCGCACTCGAATCCGGTCGCCACCTCGCGGACATCGTCCTTGAAGCGCTTCAGCGACTCGACCCGGCCCTCGGCCACGACCTTGCCGCCGCGGAAGAGGCGGACGAGGCCGCCGCGCACGATGCGGCCGTCGGTCACGTAGGAGCCGGCGACGTTGCCGGCCTTGCCGGCGTGGATGACGAGGCGCACCTCTGCGCGTCCCTCGATCTGCTCGACCACCTTCGGCGCGAGCATCCCCTGCAGGGCCGCGCCGAGGTCGTCGGTCAGCTTGTAGATGACGTCGTAGAGGCGGACGTCGACGCCCGACGCGTCGGCAGCGCGCTGCGCGCCGGGGTCGAGCTTGGTGTTGAAGCCGATGACGACCGCGTCCGACGCGCTCGCCAGCTGCACGTCGGACTCGTTCACGTCGCCAGCCCCCTCGCGGAGGATGTTGACGCGCACCTCGGGATTGTTCATCCGCTCGAGCGCGTGCCGGATCGCTCCCAGCGAGCCCTGGACATCGGTCTTGAGGACAACCCGCAGCTCCTTGACCTCCGCGGCCTGGATCTGGGCGCTGATCTCCTCGAGGCTGAATGCCGCCTTGCCATTGCCGGCCGCCGAAGCAAGGCCGATCGCCTCGGCCATGTCGCGCGCGGTCTTCTCGTCAGGCACGACGCGCAGGATGTCGCCCGCCTCGGGCAGGTCGGTGAGGCCGATGATCTCGACCGCGGTCGCCGGTTCGGCTGACTTGACGCGCTTGCCGGCGGCGTTCTGGAGCGCGCGCACGCGCCCGAATGTTCGCCCCACGGTCACCACGTCGCCGACGTGCAGCGTGCCGGTCTGGACCAGGACGGTCGCCACGTTGCCCCGGCCCTTGGCGACCTTCGACTCGATGATCGTGCCGATCGCTGCCCGCGCGGGGTTGGCCTTGAGGTCCTGGAGGTCGGCGACCAGCAGGATCATCTCCATCAGGTCGTCGAGCCCGATCTTCTGCTTCGCCGAGACCGGCACCGCGATGACGTCGCCGCCGAACTCCTCGATCAGGACCTTGTTGTCGGCGAGCTCCTGCTTCACGCGGTCAGGGTTGGCGTCGGCCTTGTCGATCTTGTTGATCGCCACGATCATCGGGACGCGGGCGGCGCGAACGTGGTCGATCGCCTCCTTCGTCTGGGGCATGACCCCATCGTCGGCTGCCACCACGATGATCGCGATGTCGGTCACCTGGGCGCCCCGTGCCCGCATGGCCGTGAACGCCTCATGGCCCGGCGTGTCGAGGAAGACGATCCGCTTCCCGTTGTGCTCCACCTCGCTGGCACCGATGTGCTGCGTGATCCCGCCGCGCTCCCCCGCCGCCACGGTCGTGCTGCGAATCGCATCGAGGAGGCTCGTCTTGCCATGGTCGACGTGGCCCATGATCGTCACGATCGGGGCGCGGGCGACGAGGTCGCCCTCCTCGTCCTCGGTGAAGTGGACCGCCTTGCCGCTTCCCTCTTCCTCACTGCCGGGCGCCACGATCTCCTGCTCCGAGGCGGCCGCGGCGGCCGCGCGCTCGGCGACCCCGCGCTCGACGGTCTCGATGCCGAGCTCGCCCGCGACGAGGGACGCAGTGTCGAAGTCGATCGACTGGTTGATGGTGGCGAAGATGCCGTTGCGGATCAGCTCCTTGATCACATCGGCGTGGCTCACGCCCAGCGCCGTGGCCAGGTCCTTGACAGCGACCGAGGACGGCAGCTCGACCGGCGCCCCGCCGCGCGGCGCGACCGGCTGGGTCTCGACGGCCAGTCCCCCCTCGAGGGCGTCGCGGCGTCGCTGCGGCCTGGGGCCACGGCGAGGCTGGTATCTACGCGGTGGCATGGGCCACCTCTGCCGACAGCGCGTCGGCGTCGACCGGCACGCCGAGCGCCCGCCCGATGCCCGCGCTCAGGGCCTTGGGCTCACGACAGCTGGCCTGGTCGCACAGGTACGTTCCGCGCCCCGCCGCCTTTCCACTCGGGTCGAATGCGACCGAGCCATCGGGGCGGCGCACGACGCGAATCATGGAGCGCTTCGGATGCACCTCGCGGCAGACCGCGCAGCTCCGCTGGGGCTGGTGGTCAGGCCTCCGCTTCGGCATCGACCATCGCCTCCTCGCCAGTCGCGCCGTCATCGGGAGCGCCACCATGGGCTGCCGCCGCGGTCGCAACGCCGGCATCCGAGCGGATGTCGATCCGCCAGCCGGTCAGCTTCGCGGCGAGGCGGGCGTTCTGGCCCTCCTTGCCAATGGCCAGCGAGAGCTGGCGCTCCGGCACGACCACGTTCGCGATCTTGTGCTCCTCGTCGATGCGCACGTTGAGGACCTCGGCCGGCGACAGCGCCTCTGCCACGAACTGGGCGGGGTCCTCGTTCCAGAGCACGACGTCGACCTTCTCTCCATTGAGCTCGGCGACGATCGCCTGGATGCGTGCGCCGCGCTGGCCGACCGCGGCGCCCTTGGCGTCGACGCCGCCCTGGCGGCTCTCTACGGCCACCTTCGAACGGCTCCCCGCCTCGCGGGCGATGCCGCGGATGACGACGGTCCCGTTGTAGATCTCGGGGATCTCCATCTCCATCACGCGACGCAGGAAGCCGCGATGGGTGCGGCTCACCACCAGCACGGGGCCGCGGGTGGTGCGACGGACCTCGAGGACGTAGACCTTCAGGTGCTGGCCGATGCGATAGTGTTCGCCGGGCAGCTGCTCGCTGACCGCCAGCACCGCCTCGACCCCCTTGCCCATGTCGAGCACGACAGCCTGGTCGGTGGTGCGATGCACAACCCCGGTCATGATCTCGCCCTCGCGGCTGGCGTACTGGCTGTAGACCACGTCGCGCTCCGCTTCACGGAGCCGCTGCCGGTAGACCTGGCCGGCGGTCTGCGCCGCGATCCGCCCCAGCTGCGCCTGCGTCACGTTCTCGGGGACGCGGACCTTGGCGCCCACGCCCGTGGTTGGATCGATCTCCTGCGCGGCGCCGACAAGCATCTGGAGCTCGGGGTCCTCCACGTCATCGGGAGTGGCCACGACCTCATACTCGCGGAAGACGCTGATCTGCCCGGTCTCGGGGTCGACGCGCACGACGACGTTCTCGGGGGCATCGGCGTTGCGGCGGTAGGCAGACTCGATCGCCTGCTCCAGCGTCTCGATCAGGATCTCCTGGGGGACGCCCTTCTCAGCGTTCAGCTGGAGCAAGGCTCCAATGAAGTCCCGGTTCACATCCGCACCTCGCCCTGCCCGGGCAGAAACAAAAACGTGGGACTGGCGAACCGACCCACGTTGCACTCAGATCAGTATCGAATTTGGTCCGCTCGAACGGTCCGCGAAACCGACCGGAGTATAGCAGCGGAGACGGCCTCCCGCCACCCTCCGAGCCTCGGAAGGAGCCGATTAGCCCTCGATCAGGCGCCCGATGTCCTGGATTGAGATGAGGATGACGAGGGCGATCAGCACCATGAATCCGGTCAGATAAATGAGCGCCTCGCGCTCGGCGGGGAGCCGCCGGCGGCGGATCGCCTCGATCGCCACGACGGCAATCCGTCCCCCATCGAGGGGCGGGAAGGGCAGGACGTTGAGGACGGCCAGATTGACGGAGAGGATGCCGACGAAGATGAGCTGGGCGACGAGCGGAGCCTGCAGCACCCGACCGGTCTCCGACGCGATCCCGATCGGGCCAACCGCCGTCCCGGCATCCGGGCTCAGGCCCAGGAGGCCGCCAACCGCCGAGGCGAGCCCACCCGGGATCTTGAGCGCAAGGTCGCCGGCTGCGGAAAGGCCCTGCCACGCTGCGTCCAGTGGCCCGTGGACGGTGGACGCCACCTCGACAAAGCGTTGCGGCTCATAGCTGAAGCCGACCGCGCCGAGGCCCTTCGCCTCGTCGCTCGCCGTCAGCTTGCGCGGCGTCACTCGAAGGGAGGTGGCCTCCCCGTTGCGCCTGATGGTCAGCACGACCTCGTGGCCGGCCCGTGACCGAACGTACGCCGTCAGGTCATGCGAGACATCGAACGTTCGCCCATCAGCGGCGACGATGACGTCGCCGACCTTCAGACCAGCAGCCACGGCCGGGCTGTTGGCCTGCACCTCGGTCACCGTCAGAGGGCCACGGCCCTGCTGTCCGGGGAGGCTGAACGCCACCGCAAACAGGACTGCTGCGAGCAGGAAGTTCATCGCGACGCCCGCCAGGAGGACGACGATGCGGACCCAGATCGGCCGTCGGTTGAAGGCGCCCCGCATGGCAGTCTCGACGGCGGCATCGGAGAGGCCGCGACGGCGCATCTTCTCGGCCTCGGCGTCGCCATCCTCGCCGAGCATCTTCACGAAGCCCCCGAGGGGGATCCAGTTCAGCGAATAGCGGGTGCCACGCCACACGACCGAGGCGATCCGCGGCGGAAACCCGACACCGAACTCCTGCACCGTGATCCCTGCCCGCTTGGCAACCAGGAAGTGGCCGAACTCGTGGACGAGCACCAGCACCACCAGGACGCCGATGAAGGCGAGGACCGTCCCCAGCACGCCCATCAGGCGGAGTCACCCAGCCCGAGCTCCGCGGCGAGCGCCGCGCGGACCTCCGCATCCAGCGCGACGATCCCGTCAAGCTCCGGCTCCGCCGCCGCGCCCCAGCGGTTGACGGCCTCGCCGATCACCTCGGCGATGCGCGGGAACGGGATGGCGCCGCCCAGGAAAGCCGCCACGGCGACCTCATCCGCGGCGTTGAGGACCGTTCCGCGGTTGCCGCCGGCGGCGGCCGCGTCGCGGACCATGTCGTACGCGGGAAAGCGGCCACGATCGAGCTGGTCGAACGTCAATGCGCCCCACTCCACGGGTGAGCCGAGGTGGGCTGGCGTTGGAAAACGCTCCGGGAAGGTGAGCGCGTACTGGATCGGGAGGCGCATGTCGGGGAGGCCGAGCTGCGCCTTGTACGAGCCGTCGGTGAACTCGACGAACGAGTGCACGACGCTCTGGGGGTGGATCACGGCTTGAATCCTATCGTAGGGGAGGTGGTACAACCATTTGGCCTCGATCGCCTCGAACGCCTTGTTCACGAGGGTCGCGGAGTCAATGGTGATCTTCGGACCCATTCTCCAGGTCGGGTGCGCCAGGGCCTCTTCCGGCGTGACGTCAGCCAGCTCAGCCGCCGGTCGATCACGGAACGGGCCCCCCGAAGCGGTGAGCACGAGACGCGCCACGTCCTCGCGGCGTTCCCCGACGAGGCACTGCCAGATCGCCGAGTGCTCGCTGTCGACCGGCCGCAGCCGATCGAGCGGGTCCCCGCCGAGCTCGTCCAGGACTCGCTCGACAAGGTGGCCCCCGGTCACCAGGGTCTCTTTGTTGGCGAGCGCGACGCGCCGGCCACTGCGCAGCGCAGCGAGGACCGCGGGCAGGGCTGTCATGCCAGTCGTTGCGACCACCACGAGCTCCGCCGACTCGAGCGTGGCGAGCTCCAGGAGACCGGCCGCGCGCCGCTCCGGCTTGATCGCCGACGGCGGGGCATCGGCGCACCATGCCAAGGCCGCGGGCCACGCCTCAAGCTGGGCCAGGAACTCGGGGCTTGCACGGCCCGAGGCGAGGCCGACGACGCCGAATCGATCACCCAGCGCGCCGATCACCTCGAGCGCCTGGCGTCCGATGGATCCGGTCGACCCCAGGACGACGACGCCGGTCACAGGGTGAAGCGGGTGGTCAGGAGCGCGTAGGCGGCGAGGATCGGTGCCGCGAAGAGGAACGAGTCGATCCGGTCGAGGATGCCGCCGTGTCCAGGGACGAGAAACCCGGAATCCTTGCGGTCGGCGGCCCGCTTCACCATCGACTCGGCCAGGTCGCCGGCTTGCGCGGCGAGGCCGACGAGCGGACCGATCACGAGCGGCTGCCAGGCTTCCAGCCCCACCAGCCAAGCTCCCAGGCCGGCCGCCAGGGTGGCGACGATCAGCCCTCCGGCGAGCCCCTCGACGGTCTTTGACGGGCTGATGTGGTCGATCAGCCGTCGGCGGCCGAGCCAGCGACCAGTGAGAAAGGCGCCGGTGTCGTAGCCCCACACCACGGCCAGCAGGAGCAGCATCCAGGCTGAGCCCGAGGCGAGGCCGAGCTGTCCGACCGGGGTCCCGGCCGAGCCACCCGCGGGCCCGAGGTGAGCGACCACCGCGATGAATGGAGCCAGCAGCCCGACCCACGCGATCCCAAACGAGGTGATCGCCCAGGTGAGGAAGCCGTTGCGCGGGTCCGCGCGGGTGAAGCCCGCGATCCCCAGGACGACGAGGGCGGCGGCATAGACGACGACCGGCAGCCCGGGTGGCTCGGTGCTGCGCAGCAGGTCGGCGAGCGCTCCCCCGACCCGCGCCTGGTTGGCCGCCACGAGCCCCGCTCCCGCCACGACGATCCCGGTCGCCATGGCCAGCACCTGCGGCGGCTCGAAGCCGCCCGCATCGAGCAGCGCAATCAGCTCGACGAGTGCGAGGAAGATGAAGAGCCCGATGACCAGGGAGAGCCATGGCTCGCCGAGAAGGGCCACCACGACGACCACCGGCGCCAGGATGCCGGCGCTGATCAGGCGGGTGCTGAGCATCGGCCCATCATGCCCCGTATCGGCGCTGGCGTTGGGCAAACTCATCGATCGCGGCGTCGAGATCGGCTTCCCCGAAGTCCGGCCACAGCGTTGGCGAGAAGACGAGCTCGGCATACGCCCCCTGCCACAGCAGGAAGTTACTGGTGCGCTGCTCGCCGCCGGTGCGGATGATCAGGTCGGGGTCGCGCTGGCCCGCGGTGTAGAGGTGCTCGGCGAAGCGCTCCTCGTCGATATCGGTCACCGCGACACCTGCCGCCAGCAGCGTGCGTGCCGCGTCGATGATCTCGGCGCGACCGGAGTAGTTGAAGGCGATGTTGAGCGCCATACGCGTGCCGCCGCGCGTCCGCTCCTCCGCGTCGCGAATCGACCGGACGATATCGGCCGGCGCCTCGTGCAGGCGGCCGATGACCCGGACCCGGATCCCCTCGGTCACCAGCTCGTCGGTGTACTGGCGGACCGCGCCGTCGATCAGGCCGAGGAGCCCTGCCACCTCGTCGTCAGGGCGTCGCCAGTTCTCCCGGCTGAAGACGTAGAGCGAGAGGACCTCGATCCCCTTGTCGGGCGCGACGCGCACGACCGGTCGGATCGCCTCGACTCCCTGGACATGGCCGGCGATGGCCGGCAGGCCGCGGGCTGCTGCCCACCGGCGGTTGCCGTCCATGATGATCGCGACATGTCGCGGACGGCCACGGCGCGTCAGCGCCTCAGACCTCCATCACTTCCGATTCCTTGCGCTCGGCGCGGGCCTCGACGAGGTCGACGAAGCGATCGGTCAGCTTCTGCAGCGACTCGAGCTCCCGTCGCTCCTCGTCTTCGGAGAGGCTCCCCTCGCGCAGCGCCTTCTTGAGGTGGTCGGCGACCTCGCGTCGGTGGACGCGGAGCTCGACGCGAGCTTCCTCAGCCCGCTTGCGCACCTGCTTCACCATCTCCCGGCGCCGCTCTTCGGTGAGGGGCGGCACGCTGAGCCGCACAACCGTCCCATCGACGTTCGGCGTGATCCCGATCTCGCTCTTGATGAGGGCGCGCTCGATCGCCGACAGGACGGATCGGTCCCAGGGCTGGATGACGATCAGGTGCGGGTCGGGCGTGCTGATCCCGGCGATCTGGTTGAGCGGCGTCGGGGTCCCGTAGTACTCGACCTGGATCCGCTCGACGAGCGCGGTCGAGGCACGTCCGGTCCGGATCCCGGCGAAGTCACGTTCCATCGCCTCGAGCGAGCGCTGCATCTTCGGCTCGACAGCCACGATCTCGGCATGCGTCATGAGGGCACCTCGGCACCGATGCGAGTGCCGATCGCCTCACCGCGCACGGCGCGCAGGATGTTGCCCGGCTGCGTCATGTCGAAGACGACGATCGGCATCTCATTGTCCATCGCCAGGCTGACCGCCGTTGCGTCGAGCGCCTCGAGCCGGCTGGCGAGGAGCTCGGTGTAGCCGATCTGGGTGAAGCGGGTCGCCTCGGGATGCTTCTGCGGGTCCTTGTCGTAGACGCCGTCGACGCGGGTCGCCTTGAGGATCAGCTCGGCGCCGAGCTCGACCGCTCGCAGCGTCGCCGCCGTATCGGTCGTGAAGTACGGGTTGCCGGTGCCCGCCACGAACACCACGACCCGGCCCTTCTCGAGGTGCCGGACGGCCCGGCGCCGGATGTACGGCTCGGCGATCTCGTTCATCGCGATGGCGCTCATGACCCGGGTCGGGCAGCCCTGCTGCTCCAGGGCGTCCTGCAGGGCGAGGCCGTTCATGGCCGTGGCGAGCATGCCCATGTAGTCCGCCGTCGCCCGATCCATGCCGCCGGCCGCGGCCGCAACGCCGCGGAAGATGTTGCCGCCACCGACCACGACCGCCACCTCGATCGCCTGCCGCCGCGCCTCCGCCACCTGCCCGGCGATGCCGCGGACCACGTCAGGGTCGATCCCATACTGGCGATCGCCCATCAGCGCCTCGCCCGAGAGCTTGAGCAGGACCCGATGCGGCAGCGCTGGCATGGCGCGGTCGTCGGTCACCTAGGCGGCCTCGGCGCCATCGGCTTCATTGCCTTCGCCCACGGCGAGGCGCGCGAAGCGCGCGACCCGGATGTTCTCGCCGAGCAGTGCG
>Ga0075434_100001708_pt1 | contig 18807 bp, 21 predicted proteins | sample RhiMethybrSRZTD3_FD_75298 | JGI IMG/M metagenome (GOLD analysis project Ga0075434, IMG submission 75298) | Populus rhizosphere microbial communities from Tennessee, USA - Rhizosphere MetaG P. TD hybrid SRZTD3 | ecosystem: Host-associated > Plants > Roots > Rhizosphere > Soil | place: USA... | reverse complement strand
TCGTTCGTGCTCCTGTCTGCGCTGGTGAACCCGCTGACCGCGGCCGTCGCCCTGGCGGGGAACCTCTTCTACGTGATCGTCTACACCCGCTGGCTGAAACGCTCGACCGTGCAGAACATCGTCATCGGCGGCGCCGCCGGCGCGGTGCCCCCGCTTGTCGGCTGGGCGGCGGCGACGGGACGGCTCTCGCTGGGCGCGCTCGTGCTCTTCGTGATCGTGTTCGTGTGGACGCCGCCGCACTTCTGGGCGCTCGCCATGCTGATCAAGCGCGACTACGCCGCCGCCGGCGTGCCGATGCTGCCCGTCGTCCGCGGCGACCAGGCGGCGGCCCGCCAGATCCTGGTCTACTCGATCGGCCTGGTCGCTGTGACGGCCCTGCCGACGGTCGCCGGCATCGCCGGGCCGCTCTACCTGGCCGTGGCGGCCGCCGCCGGCGCGTGGTTCGTGTGGCTGGCCTGGCGGCTCGAGCGCGACCCGGTGCCGCGGCGCGCGGGCGCGCTCTTCCACTACTCGATGATCTACCTGGCCGTGCTGTTCGTGGCCATGGCCGTCGCGGCCGCGTAGCCGGACGATTGATTCCGCGCCTCCGCGTGCCTGGACGTCAGGCTGCGGTAGGCGTTCGCGTCGTTGGTGGGGCTGCGCCTCGGCGTCTGCGCAATCGCAGACGCCTCGGACCGCTGTCAAGGGCATCCGCCCTTGACAGCTTGAACCGTCGCATCGCTGTGTCCTCGGTCGCGCCCATACAACCAATCGTCTAGTCGGGCAGGTCGCGGTACTCGTTGATCGCGTCGCGGATCCACTGCGCGCCGAAGATCACCGTCACGATGAAGCCGATCGAGACGAGCGCCAGCCGCCAGATGCGGGCGTCGGGCACGAGCCCGGCCAGCATGAGCGCGATGCCGATCGACGTCGCGAACGGCAACGCCGACGGGGAGGGCAGATGGAAGTCGGTGCCCGTGTGATCCGGATCAGCCATAGCGGACCAGGACTCCGACGAGCAGGGTCGCGGCGAAGAGCAGCGCCGCGAAGATCCCCAGCTTGAGGGCCAGGGCGAGGTTCCGATTGGCGGTGGGCTTGTCGAGCATCGGCGTCAGTCTCCGGTGACGGCGGTCGCGGCCGCCTCACGGCGCAGATCGTAGAGCGGGCGCTCGCTGCGGATCGGCGGCAGCTCGTCGAAGTTGTGCGGTGGCGGCGGTGAGCTCGTATACCACTCGAGGCTGTTGGCGCCCCACGGGTCGGCCGGCGCGATCCGGCCCACCCGCAGCGAGTGGATGCAGTTCCAGAGCACCATCAGGACGCCGGTGCCGAGCACGAATGCGCCGATCGTCGAGATCAGGTTGGCCGTGTCCCACGCGTTGTTCGTGTATGTGCTCACGCGACGGGGCATGCCCGACAGGCCGAGGTCGTGCATCGGGAAGAACGTCATGTTGAACCCGATGAAGATGATCCAGAAGGCCCGGACGGCGAGCGCCCGGTCGAGCATGCGCCCGCTCATCTTCGGATACCAGTAGTGCAGGCCGCCGAGCACGGCGAACACCGGCACGGTGCCGAGCACGTAGTGGAAGTGGGCGACGACGAAGTAGCTGTCGGTCACGTACAGGTCGATCGGGAAGGCCGCCAGGAAGATGCCCGAGAGGCCGCCGATCATGAACAGGCCGATGAACGCGACCGCGTAGAGCATGGGCGGCTCGAACCGGATCCGGCCCATCCACATCGTCCCGATCCAGTTGAAGATCTTGACGCCCGTCGGGACGCCGATCGCCATCGACGCGATCATGAACCAGATCTGCAGCGGCGTCGAGAACCCGACTGCGAACATGTGGTGGCCCCACACCAGGAACCCGAGGAACGCGATCGCGACGATCGAGTAGACGAGCGCCTTGTAGCCGAAGAGCGGCTTGCGCGAGAACACCGGGACGATCTCCGAGATCATGCCGAAGCCCGGCAGCGCCATCACGTAGACGACCGGGTGCGAGTAGAACCAGAACAGGTGCTGGTAGAGGATCGGCCCGTGGGTGGCCGGCTGGTAGAAGCTCGTGCCGTAGTTGCGGTCCATGAGCAGCATCGTCAGCGCGCCCGCCAGCACCGGGCCGGCGATCACGATCATGATCGAGTAGACGTCGATCGCCCAGGTGAAGAGCGGCATGCGCGTGAGCCGCATGCCCGGCGCCCGCATGTTGTGGATGGTGCAGATGAAGTTGATCGCGCCGATCAGCGAGGAGATGCCGAGGATGTGCAGGCCGACGATCCACAGGTCGAGGCCGTGCCCCGGCGAGAGCACCGAGAGCGGCGGGTAGGCGGTCCAGCCGGCGTCGGCGGCGCCGCCGCCCCACAGGAAGCTCGAGTACATCACCATGCCGCCGAAGAGCAGCAGCCAGAACGACGCCGCGTTCAGGCGCGGGAAGGCCATGTCGCGGGCGCCGATCTGGAGCGGCACCAGGTAGTTGCCGAACGCGGCCATGACCGGGACGACGAACAGGAAGATCATCGTCGTCCCGTGCATCGTGAACAGGCGGTCGTACGACTCGGCCGACACCACCTGGTTGTTCGCGTGCTCGAGCTGGAGCCGGATCGCGAGCGCCATCAGCCCGCCGACCGCGAAGAAGAAGAACGTGGTGTACAGGTACATGATCCCGATCCGCTTGTGGTCGACCGTGGTCACCCACGACCACGCGCCGGTGGCGGGCCGGGCGCTGGCAGCGTGCGGGGCGGTGTGAGCTTCGGTCGCCATCGGGTCAGGTCCTCTGCAGCTTCGCGGTGTAGGCGTTCCAGTCGGCCTTCGAGACGACCTTCACCGTGATGGTCATCGTGGCGTGGCCGAGCCCGCAGAACTCCGCGCACTGGCCCGTGAACGTGCCCGTCTCGTCCGCCTCGAACCAGTCGGTGTTCGTCTGGCCCGGGATCGCGTCGATCTTCGGGCCGAGCGCCGGCACCCACCAGTCGTGGTTCACGTCGATCGAGCGCACGTAGAGCTTCACGGGCGTGTGCACCGGCACCACCAGCCGGGACGGCGTGCTCGGCGCCTTCCCGGAGGCGCCCGAGTTGGCGCCGTAGAGGTAGGTGAACGAGAACTGCTGGGCCTTGACGTTCACGACCATCGCGTTGCCCGGCGCGTCCTTGACGGTGCCCACGTTGGCGAGCGTGTAGGCGGAGAGCGCCACCAGCACGAGCACCGGCGCGAGCGTCCAGCCCAGCTCGAGCCGCGTCGACCCGTGCACCTGGGGCGGCTCGATGTCGGGATCGCCGCGCTTTACGCGGAAGCGCAGCGCCGAGTAGAGCAACCAGCCGCCGACCAGCACGAAGATCGTCATCGTGACGCCGAGGACGGCCCGGTAGATGTCGTCCATGGCGTGCGACGCCGGCCCGGCCGGGTGCTGGAAGGTGGCGGTGTCAGCCGCCGCGGGCGCCGCGCCAAACGCCAGCATCGTCACCGCCGTGAATGCGGCCAGGACGAGCGGGCGCTGTCGGGGCGTGGGCACCTTCACGGGACGCGCGCATTCTACAAGCGATCCCGGCCCGTCCGGCCGGACACCGCATTCGCGGCTCAGCTATCGGCCGGTGGCCGGCTCGGAGGTGGCGGCGGGCGCCGGTCGGGCCGCTCCTTCGGCGGCGCCATGCCCTCGGCGAAGGCCGATCCCAGCCCGGCCACGGCGCCCATCGCGTCGGACGCGCCCGCGGGCAGGAGGAGGAGCTTGTTCGCGTCGCCGTCGGCGACCGCCGGCAGCGCCTCGAGATACTTGTAGCCGAGCATGTCCGCGGGCGCGATGCCGGAGCCCTTGACGGTCTCGAAGATCCTGGCGAGCGCCTCGGCCTCGCCCTCCGCCCGCAGCGCGCGGGCCTGCTTCTCGCCCTCGGCCCGCAAGACGTTCGACTTCTGGTCGGCCTCGGCGTTCAGGATCGCGGCCTGGCGCAGGCCTTCCGCCCGCAGGATGGCGGCCTGCTTCTCGCCCTCCGCCTGGAGCACGGCGGCCCGCTTGGCCCGGTCGGCACGCATCTGCTGCTCCATCGCCTCCTGGATGCTGCGGGGCGGGTCGATGCTCTTGAGCTCCACCCGGGTCACCCGCACGCCCCACTTCTCGGTGGCCTCGTCGAGCACGATGCGCAGCTGCGAGTTGATCTGGTCGCGGCTCGTCAGAGTCTCCTCCAGGGTCATCGAGCCGACGACGTTGCGCAGCGTCGTCACCGTCAGCTGCTCCATCGCGACCAGCACGTTCGCGACCTCGTAGGTCGCCTTCACCGCGTCCGTGACCTGGTAGTAGACGACCGTGTCGATGCCGATCGTGACGTTGTCCTGCGTGATCACCGGCTGGGGCGGGAACGCCTGCACGGTCTCCTTCATGTCCACGTTCGCGTTGATGCGGTCGAGCATCGGCACGAGCAGGTGGACGCCCGGCCCCAGGGTGCGCTGGTAGCGCCCCATCCGCTGGACGATGCCCACGGTGCTCTGCTGGATCACGCGCACCGAGCTCCCGACGATGACCAGCGCGAGGACGACAACGGCCAACAGTGCGATCAGCTCAACGACCATCCGATTCTCCCTGCTCGAGCGCGGAGTCGCCGCGCGGCGACGGTGCCGGGATCACGAGCGCCGTGACCCCCTCCACCTTGACGACCTCGACGCGGCTGCCGGCCGGGATCGCCTCCTCGTCGTAATAGCAGCGGGCCGTCCACGTCTCGCCGCCGACCTTGACCTGGCCCGGCTCGAGCTCGCCGATCGGGCGGGTGACGACGCCGATGCGGCCCTGCATCGCGTCGACGCCGGTGCGGATGCCCGTCGCCTTGCCGGCTGCCCGCTGGAGCGCCGGGCGGGTGAGGAGGAGGCTTCCGACGGACAGGATCGCGAACGCGGCCAGCTGCACCGGCACGCCCAGGCCGGCGGCGGCGAGCGCGGCGGTGGCGACTGCGGCGAGCCCGAAATAGACGGCGACGAACGCGGACGTCGTGGCTTCGGCGACAAGCAGAACGACGGCAATGACCACCCAAACCACCCAAGCTTCCATACCTGTCAACAGTAGTGCGCAATACTGCGCTCGTCCATGGAGCTCGAGCAGATCACGACGGGTGCGGCGCTGGGCCCGCTGCTCGACCAGGCGCGGACAGAGGGCAGCTGCGCGGTCGACACGGAGTTCGTCTGGGAGCGCACCTATGCGCCGGCCCTGTGCCTGGTGCAACTGGCAACGGCGCAGCGGCTTGCGGTCATCGATCCGCTGGCGGGGGCGCCGCTCGAGCCGGTCGCCGACCTGATGGCCGACCCCGCCGTCGAGAAGGTCATGCACGCACCCTCCGGCGACCTGGCCGCGTTCGTCCTGCACCACGACGTCCGCCCGCGGAACGTCTTCGACACGCAGGTGGCGGCGGGCTTTGCCGGCTACGGCGGCTCGCCCTCGCTCGAGCGGCTGCTGGAGCAGGCTGTCGGCGTGCGGCTGCGCCACGACGAGGGGTTCACCGACTGGTCGCGGCGGCCGCTGACGCCGGTGCAGATCGAGTACGCCGCGGACGACGTCCGCTACCTGCTGGACGCGGCCCGGGCCCTGCGGAGGCGGCTCGGCAACCAAGGCCGGCAGGCGTGGGTCGACGAGGAGATGCAGCAGCGCTACGGCGAGGGCGCCACGCTCGTGCAGGCTCCCGAGCTGGCCTGGCGCCGCGTCAGCGGGCGCGGCCGGCTGCGCGGCGAGCAGGTGTCGGCGCTGGCGGCGGCCGCGGCCTGGCGCGAGCGCGAGGCGCGCCGCCGCGACCTGCCGGCGTCGTGGCTGATCAAGGACGCGACCCTGATCGAGATCGCCCGCCGGCGGCCGAAGACGGCCCGCGACGCCGAGTCGATCCGTGGTCTCCAGCTGCGCAAGGGCGCCCAGCTCGACGGCCTGCTCGCCGCCGTGGCGGGGGCCGGGCCGGCCCCCGCCGGCTCGTCCGACGGCGACCTGCCCGGCGAGGTGCGCCGGCGCGTGCGGGTGGTGCTGCCGCTCGCAAGCGCCGTGCTCCAGGCCCGCTGCGGCGAGGCGGGCGTGGCGTCCGAGCTGGTCGCCACCCGGGCCGAGCTCGAGGCGCTGATCGCGGGCCAGGCCATGGACGACGACGGCGACCATCCCCTGCTCATGGGGTGGCGGCGCGAGCTGGCGGGCGAGTCGCTCCTGCGGCTGCTGCGGGGCGAGATCGCGCTGCGCGTCCTGCCGCGCGCCCCCCACGTCGCCGAGCAGCCCCGGTAACCGGGGTCAGACCCCGAACGAAACTGCAACGGAACTGTCACGGCCGCCGTTCGGGGTCTGACCCCGATTGGCGAGTGAAGACGGCGTAAACGTTTGCGCCGCGGGGCCGTGCCCGCGGGGGACGTCGCTACCCTATCCGGCAGTGGTCGGCGCGTCGGTAGCGGGGCCGCTGGTCTCCGTGCTGGCGGTCGTGTTGGTGGTGGCGGGAGGTGGCAAGCTGCGCTCACCGGCCGCCGCGGCCGATGCCCTGCGCTCGGCCGGGCTGCCCTCGGGCGCGCTCCCGGCCCGCCTGGTGGGGATGGCCGAGGCCGCGATCGGCCTGCTCGTGCTGGCGGCCCCGTCGCGGCCGGCGCTCCTGGTGATGGCCGCCCTCTACGCCGTTCTGGGCGCGTTCGCCCTGCGACTGCTGCTGGCCGCCGAGCCGGCCGCCTCGTGCGGCTGCTTCGGCGCCGACGCGCCCCCCTCGCCGCTGCACGCGGCCTTCGACGCCGGCGCGGCCCTGGCCGCTCTGGGCGCCGCCTTCGATCCGCCTCCCGGCCTGCCGGAGCTGGCCGCGCGCGCGCCGCTTGCCGGCGTCGCGCTCGTCGCCGGCTGCGTCGCGGCCGCCTACGCCGTGACCCTCGTGCTCGGCCGCCTGCCCGAGGCGCTCGCCGCCTACCGCCCGCCCCGGAGCGCCGCGTGACCGACCGGCTCGTCGCGACCGCCTCCCGGCTGCTCGAGCGGCGCACGTCGCGGCGCGGCATCCTCGTGCGCGTGGCCATCGGCGGCTCGGCGCTCGCCGTCGCCCCGCTGCGCTACCTGCTTCGCCCCGGGAGCGCCGAGGCGGTCATCACCTGCCGCGACTGCCGCCCGGGCGCGCTCTGCTGCGACGGCTGGACGGAGTTCTGCTGCACGATCACCGGCGGGTCGAACACCTGCCCGCCCTACACGTTCATGGGCGGCTGGTGGAAGTGCACCAATTACCGCGGCACGAAGCTGTGCCACGCGGAGGGCGTCCGCTACTACATCGACTGCAACCGCCTCCCGAGCCAGCGCTGCCCGCACGGCTGCTCCTGCGCCGAGGGCCTCTGCCGGCACCGCTCGACCTGCTGCAACGTCTTCCGCTACGGCCAGTGCAACACGCACATCGGCAAGGTGACCGAGGTCGTCTGCCGCATGATCACCTGCCAGAACCCCGGCCGCCTGTTCCCCGGCCAGTGCTCCCGGCACATCCTCGTCGACGACCGCACCTGCGGCCACGAGGCGGCCTGCCTGGTCAAGGGCGCGGCCGCGCCGCCCTACACCGGGCTGCGGGCCGGCGGAGGCGCGCTGTGACCGCCGTCGTCACCGTCGAGACCCTGTTGCTGGTGCTGCTCGTGCTTCTGGTCGGCGGGCTCCTGCGCAGCCACGCCGAGATCCTGCGCCGGCTGGACGAGCTGCAGCCGGGCGGCACGGCGACGGCCGCCCCGGCCCGCACCTCGACGGCCGCGCACGACGTCTCCGGCGTGACGCTCGCGGGCGATGCGATGCACGTCGGCGTCACCCGCCCCGGCTCGGCCACGCTGCTCGCCTTCCTCACGTCCGGGTGCAGCACGTGCGCCGGCTTCTGGGAGGCCTTCGCCGACCCGCGCACGCGACTGCCCGAGGGCGTCGGCCTGGTCGTCGTCACCAAGGATGCGAGCCACGAGAGCCCGGTGCGGCTGCGGGAGCTGGCGCCGCCGGTCGTCCGCGTCGTCATGTCGAGCCGGGCCTGGGCCGACTACGACGTCCCGGCCAGCCCGTACTTCGTGCACGTCGACGACCGCGGCCAGCTGTCCGGCGAGGGCACGGCGCAGCGCTTCGACCAGGTGCTCTCGCTGCTGACGGACGCCGAGGACGACATGGCCGGGGGTGAGGGCTCCGCCGAGCGCGCACGGCGGGTGGAGCGCGAGCTCGCGGCGGCCGGGATCGGCCCCGACCATCCCAGCCTCCGGCCGGACGGCCAGGGCAATGGTGACGGCGCCGGCTGAGGTCGCAGTGGCGGTGCCGCTCGCGATCGTCGCCGGGCTGCGGTCGCTGTGGTCGCCCTGAGGAGAGTCGATGCTCGGGAGCATCACTCCGCTCGGCGAGCGGAGCCGGGGAAGGCGATGGGGGATCACGGTCACGGCCTTCGCGCTGGCCGCGACTGCCGCGGGGGCGGGCCTCGGCGCCGTGCTCGGCGCCCTCGGCGGGCTCGTCGGCCTCTCGGCAGCGGCCCGCACCGGCCTGCTGGCGGCCGCGGTGGCGGCCGCCGTGGCCGTCGACCTCCTGCCCGGCGTGCGCGCGCCGGGCCCGCGCCGGCAGGTGAACGAGGCGTGGCTGCGCCGCTACCGCGGCTGGGTGTACGGCGCCGGCTTCGGCATCCAGCTCGGCCTGGGCGTCACCACGATCGTCTCGACCGCAGCGGTCTATGCGACCGGCGCCGCCGCCTTCCTGGCCGGGTCGGGGGCCGCCGGCGCGCTCGTCGGCGGGGCCTTCGGGACGGCCCGCGCAGCGACGCTGCTCGCCGCCGGCGGCGTCGACGACCCGGGGGCGCTGGCAACCCTCGACCGGCGCCTCGTGGCGTGGGAGCGGCCGGCCCGGGTCGCCGCGCTCGTGGCCGAGGCGGCGCTCGTCGCGCTCGCGCTGGCGGTCGCGTGAGGCTGGCGGCCCACGGCATCGCCCTCGAGCTTCCGACCGGCTGGGACGGGCGCATCTGGACGCGCACGGGCGGCGGCCCGGTGCTGCACGCCGCCAACGTGGCGCTGCCGGTGACCGACGGCGACTTCGCCACCCGCGCGACCGGGATGCTCCCGGCGGACGGCGTGGTGGTCGTGCTGGTCGACTACGGGCCCGACGAGGCCGGCACGCCGCTCTTCGCGAACGCCGCGCCCGGCCGGATCGACCCCGCCGAGCTCTCGCCGTCGACGCTGCTCCAGCGCCGCCCCGGCCAGCGCGGCCTGCAGCGGTTCTTCACGACCGCCGGCCGGGCGATGTGCCTCTACGTGGTGGTCGGGTCGGCCGCGCACGCCTCCGACCTCGCCGCCGGGGTCAGCCGGGTGCTCGGGTCGCTTCGCGTCGAGGCGCCTCCGACCTGATCACTGGTAGGTGAACCGGTCGGCGGCCGAGGTCTTCGATGTTCCTCGCGACGTGGTGACGACGACGTCGACCGTGCCTGTCCCGGCCGGGCTCGTCGCCGTGATCGCCGTCAGCGAGTGGACGACGACGTGGGTCGCCGCGGCCGAGCCGAAGCGCACCCGCGCGCCGGCGACGAACCCGTGCCCGGTGATCGTGACGGTCGTGCCGCCGGCCCCCGGCCCCTGGCCGGGAGACACCCCCGTGACCGCCGTCGCGGTGACCGGCTGCCAGTGGGGGATCTCGTTCCCGCGCAGCCCGGTCAGCACCGTCGCCGCCCCGCCGCCGGCCGGCATGACGTCGATCGTCTGGCCGGCCGCCGTGGCCCGCGCGAACAGGAGCTTCGTGCCGTCCGGAGACCACGCCGGCTGGAACTCGGCCGCCGAGCCTGTCGTCACCCGGTGGAGCGTCCCCGAGCCGACCGCGACCGTCCAGATGTCGAACGAGCCCGACCGGTTGGTGGCGAACGCGATCTTCGACCCGTCCGGCGACCAGGCCGGCTGCACGTTGCGGGCGGTGCCGCTCGTGAGGACGCTGATCGTGCCGCCGCGAGCCGGCACCACGCAGATCTGGTAGTGGCCGCTGCGCGGGGCGTCGAAGGCCAGCCGGGTGCCGTCCGGCGACCACACCGGGAGGCTGTCGACGCCGGCCCGGTGCGTCACCTGCACCAGGTTCCCGGAGCCGTTCGCGTTCGTCGTGTAGATCTCCCAGTCGCCGGTGCGGTTGCTGGCGAACGCCAGGGTGCGGCGGTCCGGCGACCAGCTCGGGAAGGCGTCCTTGCCGGGATTGGTCGTGATCCGGCGCAGGTCGCGGCCGGCGGAGTTCATCGTGTAGATGTCGTAGTTGCCGTGGCGGTCGCTGGTGAACGCGATACGGGCGCCGTCCGGTGAGAACGAGGGGGCGAAGTCGTCGGCCGCGCTCGTCGTCAGCCGCACGGCCGGGCTGCCCCTGGCGGGCTGCTTGACGTAGATGTCCCAGTTGTGGTTGACGTTTCGGTCGAAGACGATCTTGCCGTTTCCGTGGAGCATCGCCCCGGCCGCCGGCACGGCTGCGAGCGCGGCGACGAGCAGCCCTGCCACCACACCCCGGATCGTCGCTCGCATCATCGCCTCCACCTTGCCCGCCCGCGTCGCGCTTCCTGGTGAGCCAATCGTAAACATTTCCGGCCGGGCTAAGCCCCGGCCGTCCCCGTGCCGATCATCCCCCTCGTGCCCCGGAGCAGGCTTCTTCCGTCCCGGGTCTGGGCCCTGATCAGCATCGCCGTCGTCGGCGTCTGTGTCGCCGGCCCGGCTCCCACGCAGGCCGACGTCCGGTCGGGCTCCGCGCTCGACTCGGCCGGGCTGGCGACGCCGCCGCGGTCGCTGCTCTCCCACGCGACGAGCCCGTCGACCGCCTCCGGCCCCGACTACGCGGGCGCGCTGTGGGAGCCCGCGAGCCCGCTGAACTACACCGTCGCCGGCCGGCCGCTGACCAACCCGATCACCCGGCTCGTCATCCACGTGGCCGAGGGCAGCTGGGCCTCGACGTACACCTGGTTTCGCAACCCGCGCGCCGAGGCGTCGGCGCACTACGTCGTCTCGTCGACCGGCCGCGTCGCCCAGATGGTGCCCGACCGCGACATCGCCTGGCACGCCGGCAACTGGGCCTACAACGAGAGCTCGATCGGGATCGAGCACGCCGGCTTCACGAACGTCACCCATTTCCCGGACGCCCAGTACCGCGGCTCCGCCAGGCTGGCCGCGTGGCTGGCCGACACCTACCTGATCACGCCCGACCGCACGCACGTGATCGGCCACTACCAGGTGCCCGACCCGAACCATCGCGGCGAGTGGGGCGGCGTCGACCACCACACCGACCCCGGCCGCACCTGGGACTGGCCGCGCTACATGGCCTACCTGCGGGCGGACGCGCAGGACACCTACCAGCAGGTCGTCGACAACGCCGATCCCTCGGGCGTGCGCTACGACGCCTCCGTCTGGCACGTCGCGACGACCCAGTCGGGCCGCTACGGGGCGAGCTACCTGGCGGCGGCACCGCACACGCCGTCGAGCCCTGTCCAGTACCGGCTGTCGGTGCCCGCGGCCGACCGCTACGACCTGCTGATGCGCTGGCCGTGCGGCGCCGACTCGACCCGGGCCGGCGTGGGGATCACGACGGTGCACGGCCTGCGCACCGCGGCCGTCGACGAGGCCCGCGGCTGCGGCAGGTTCCAGTACGTCGGCAGCTACAACCTCGCCGCCGGATCGGGCTGGCGGCTGCAGGTGAGCTCGGCCTCCACCGGCCGCCGGACGATCGTCGCCGACGCCTTCAAGCTGGTCGAGCAGTCCGACCCGACGCCGCCGGCAGCACCGTCCGTCACGCCGAGCCCGGCCGAGACCTCGATCGGGCTCGCCTGGACGAAGGCGAGCGACAACGTCGCCGTCGGCGGCTACCGCGTCGTGGTCGACTCCCGGCTGCGCTACGAGGGCGCGAGCCGCACGTTCGCCGTCACCGGCCTCGCCTGCGACACCGTTCACGCCGTCTCGGTGCGGGCGCTCGACATGGTCTCGAACCTCTCGGCCAGGGCGCCCGTCCGGGTGCGCACCGGGGCGTGCCCGCCCGCGCCGGCCGGCCTCGCCGCGACGCCGTCGCGCAACGCCGTGGCGCTCCGGTGGACGGCCCCGGCCGCGGGGCTGCGCTACCGCGTGCTCGTGAGCGGCCGGCTCATCCGCACCGTCGCCGGGACGACGTCGACCGTGGGCTCGCTCCACTGCGCCGTCACGCGCACGTTCCAGGTCGAGAGCGTCGACGCGTCTGGGAGCGTCTCCGCCCCCGCGGCGGTGGACGCCACCACTCTCGCCTGCTGACCGGCCCTACGGCGTGCGCAGCAGGCGGAACGTGCGCGTCCCGAGTTTGCAGCTCCCGGCCGAAACCAGGCCGGTACCGCGCAGGTCGGCGTTCGGCCGCGCGACCACCCAGGTGGCGCCGGGCGGCAGGATGCCCTTGCCCAGCAGCGCCAGGTAGCGGGCGTGCCGCTCTTGCTGCGTGGGCGCCTTCTGGAGCCACGTCCGGAACCGCACCTTGGCGTGGACGATCTTCAGGAACACCGACGACGCGGCGCTGTGGGCGAAGAGGTCGAGCGCGATCGCGTCGGCGATCGGCTCGCGCGCCGCGACGGCCGTCAGCGACTTCGCCGGGGGGAGCTGCGTGCACACGAGCGGGCGCGGATATGCGTTATGGACGGCCGCGGCGGTGGCGAGCACGGTCGAGGGCACGGCCACCGCGGCGACGACCGCCGCCACCGCGATCCCGCCGGCCCGGGCCGGACGGCCGGCCAGCTCGACCAGCCGCTGCGTGGCGACGCCCGCGGGCACCGCCAGCGCCAGCGCCAGGTACGGCAGGTAGCGCGACCAGCGCAGGAGCGCCGGCGTGCCCAGCACCTCGGTACCGTGGCCGAGGAGCGCGCCGGCCCCGCAGGCGACGGCCGGCACGGCCACGAGCAGCGCGACCGCGACGGTCGAGATACCCTCCGCCCGCCGCAGGATGGCGATCAGTCCGCCCACGCCCAGCGGCAGGACGATCCCGAGCGCGACGATCGTCTGGCCCGGCGACGGCAGGACGGGGGCGATGTGGGTGATCGACACGAAGCCGCCGTAGCGGTGGTAGTCGATCGCCAGCGGCACGACCCAGACCGCCGCGACGACGACGCCGGCGACGGCCGTGCGCCAGACCGCCAGGTCGCGGGACGCCATCGCGAGGACGAGCGCCCAGGCGACGCAGAAGCCCCCGGCGAGGGGCGCGATCAGGAACGTGAAGCCGATCGCCGCCCCCGCCGCCCACAGCGCCGCGGCGCTGCCCTTCCCGAGGCCCCGCAGCACGAGCCAGACCGAGAGCGGCGCCAGGCACGTGCCGAGCTCGCGGGGGATCAGCGGCGGCACGTTTCCGAGCGACGGGACGAGCGCGTTCCAGAGCACGAGGTCGCCGTGGTAGAGACCGAGGTTGACGCCGTTCGGGTGCAGCGCGGCGGCCGGGCTGTGCTGCCAGATCCAGCCGAAGCCGGCGGCCGCGGTGAAGAGCGCGGCCGCCCAGACGGCGGCGGCGCGGGGCGCCCCCAGCTCGCGCGCGAGCAGCCACATCGCCAGCCACCCGGCCAGCACGCCGGCGACGTCGAGGGCCAGGATCGCGGCGTTCAGGTCGCCCGGCAGCGCTCCCAGCAGCCAGGCGGTGATCGAGTGGTAGAGCCAGGGATAGGAGTTCGGCTCGCCCGCGTACACGCCGCCGGGCGCCGGGATGCCGGCGGCGAGCTGGCGGATCCAGCCCTGGTGCCACAGCATGTCCTCCTGGGACGGCCACAGCCGCGGCGTCGCGGCCAGGAAGCCGGGATAGGTGACGACGGCGGTCGTGCCCAGGGCGACGGCGATCGGCCACGGCGAGAGCGGCCCGGGCCGCAGCGACGGCCTCCGCCAGACGAGAAGGACTGCCACCAGCCCGAGCGCGATCGCCCGCAGCGCCCACGGGTGGCCGAGCAGGCCGACGCCGGCGGGCCCCTGCAGCATCGTCAGCCAGGCCAGGCCGAGGGCGGCCAGGATGCCGTAGGCCAGCCGGTCGGATGCGGGTGCGGCGGGCGCGATCGCCGAGCCGCACACCCACACGGCCGCTGCCGCCACGGCCAGCGTCGCCAGCGCAGACGCGATCACGTGGCCGCCCGCATTCGGCCAGCGATTGTACCGACCCGGTACCATGGCCGCAGGGGCTCGCGGCCCCGCAGGGCCCTCGTAGCTCAGGGGATAGAGCGCGGCTCTCCTAAGGCCGGCGTCGCAGGTTCGAATCCTGCCGAGGGCATCCGCGGCCAGGCCGCGGTGCACCCCGGGCCGACCGGTTCTCGGGGAGTAGACTCCCATGGGCCATGGCAATGCCGACGCGTGCCGAGAGGGACGGCCCGGGCGGCGACCTCGCCCCGACGGCCCGTGGGATCCTGACGTCGGCCGCACGCACGTTTGCCGACCGCGGCTCGGCCGTGAGCATGACCGAGATCGCGACGCGCTCGGGCGTCGGCCGGGCCACGCTCTACCGCCACTTCCCGACGCGGGAGATCCTGCTGCAGGAGCTGCAGCGGGTGGCCGTCGAGAGCGTCGGCGAGCGCCTGCGCGGCGCCGACCTCGGCGCGCTGTCCTGCCCGGACGCGCTCGACCGGGCGGTGCGGGTCGTGCTCTCGGTCGGCCATGAGTACGCGGTGGTGATCCACGAGCAGGTGCCGGTGCCGCGCGACGTGGCCGACCGGCTCGTGCGCGACCCGATCCGGGAGCTGCTGGCCCGGGGCCGGGCGGAGGGGCTCCTGCGGAGCGAGTGCTCGCTCGAGTGGCTCGAGGACATGTTCGTCGGCCTCGTCCAGGCAGGCCTGCAGCAGATCGTGCGCCGCGGCGCCGACCTCGACGTGACCGCCCGCGCCGTCGTCTCGGCGTACCTCGAGGGGGCGGGCCCGCGGCATGCCTGAGCGGGCCGCCGCCAGCCTGCCGTGGCCTCCCGGCAAGAGCGCCCCGGTCGAGCTCTGCACGTGCTGCAACGAGCCGCTCGCCGCCGGGACGGACGTCTGCCCGAAGTGCAACACCGACGTGCGCGGGGGCGCCCGTTCGCAGGCCGCCCGCGGCTCGCTGCTCCTGGGCCTGCTCGGCCTCGCGGTGCTGCCCATCATCTTCTCGATCCCGGCGATCGTGCTGGCGGTGCGGGCCCGGCGCGAGATCGCCCGCACGCCCGGCCTGCACGGCAGCGATGCCGCCGGCTGGGGCCTGGCGACGGGCATCATGGGCACCGTGCTCGGGGTCTTCCTCATCCTGACCGTCGTGCTCGGGATCGCCGCCCCGAGCTGAGATGAGTGATTCCGATTCCCCGCGCGCCTGGATCAACCATCTGAGTGTTGTGGTCGTGACGTGACCGGGCCGAGGCTCGCGTGGATCGAGTCGGGTTCCCGCCTCGAGTACGTATGGGTGGCGTTCGCGGTGCTGAACCTGGCCGCGATGCTGGCGATCATCGAGATCCGGTACGGCCAGGGCTGGGAGACCGTCCCGTTCCACTTCATCTACGTGTCGTTCACGATCCTGTACGGGTTCCGCGCGTGGCGGGGACGGGCCACGCTGCTCGGCATCCTCTTCGTGACGATCTCGACCGGGGTGGTCACGGCCTTCGGCATCCACCGCAACTGGGAAGAGCCGCCGGAGCTGACCGAGGTGCCGCTCATGTCCCTGATGTTCGTCGCGATGGTCTACCACGTTCGACGCCGGCAGCAGGCCCAGGCGGTGGCCGAAGCGCTCGCCGCGGAGCGCGAGCGTGACGTCGAGCGCAAGTCGGCGTTCCTGTCGGACGCCTCGCACGAGCTCCTGACCCCGATCACGATCGGCCGCGGCCACCTCGAGCTGCTGAGCCGCAACCCCCGCCCCGAGCCGGAGGAGCTGGCGGAGACGACCGGGATCGTGCTCGGCGAGCTCGGCCGCATGGAGCGGGTCATCAACCGCCTGCTCCTGCTCGAGTCCGCCGGCGGGGCGGCCGCCCCCGGCTCGCGCGAGCGGGTCGACGCCGCCGCGCTCCTCACCCGCACGTTCCAGCGCTGGCGCAGCACGGCCGACCGCGACTGGCGGCTGGGTGACCTCCCGCCGGGCACGATCTCGGTCGACGCCGACCAGCTCACGCTCGCGCTCGACGCGCTGATCGAGAACGCCGTCCAGCACACCGAGGAGGGCGGGATGATCGTGATCGGCGCGGTCGCCGAGCGCGGGGCGCTGCGCATCCGCATCGGGGACAGCGGCGACGGCATCCCGGAGGAGGCGCGCCGGAGGGTGTTCGACCGCTTCTACCGGGTCGACGGGGGGCACAGCCGCCGCCACGGCGGCGTCGGTCTCGGCCTGGCGATCGTCAAGGCCATCGCCGAGGCGCACGGCGGCACCGTGTCCGTCCACAGCCGGCCCGGCGCCGGCAGCATGTTCGAGGTGCGCCTGCCCGGCCTGCGCTCAGCAGGGGACGAGCCGGTAGCCGCCTCCGCGGACGGTCTCGATCACGGCCTCGGCTTCGAGCTTGCGCCGTAGCCGGGCGACGCAGACGTCGACCACGTTCGAGCGCGGGTCGAACTGGTAGTCCCAGACGGCGTTCAGGATCCGCTCCCGCGACACGACCTCCTCGGGCGTGCGCAGCAGGTACTCGAGCAGCGCGCACTCGCGCTCGGACAGCTGCACGCGCCCGCCGTCGCGGCGGGTGATCCGGCGGTTGCGCGCGTCGAGCTGGAGCACCTGTGCGCCGTGCCCGGGCTGGCCTGACGGGGCCCCCCGGCGCAGACACACGCGCACCCGCGCGAGCAGCTCGTCGAACGAGAACGGCTTGGCCAGATAGTCGCTCGCCCCGGCGTCGAGCGCCGCGACCTTGGTGGCGACGCCGTTCTGCGCCGAGAGCACGAGCACCGGCACGGGCGGGTCGGCCTCGATCGCGCGGGCGAGGACGCCGAACCCGTCGACGCCGGGCAGCTTCAGGTCGAGCACGACCAGGTCCCACTCGCGCCCGCCGAGCTCGGCCACGGCCTCGTCGCCGGTCGCCGCGACGGCGGTCATGTAGCCCTCTGCCCGGAGCCCGCGGCTGACGAAGCTCGCGATCAGAGGTTCGTCTTCGACCAGCAGAATCCGCACGACGCCCGAAAGCATACGCCTGCTCTCGCCGCCTGGACATGACAGGGACATGACATGCGCTTGACGGCGCCCGTGCCCGGATCGAGCATTGCAGCCGCCAAATCCGAGGGAGGGTTCGATCAGTCGGTCCGCGAGGATCCTGTGCACGCTCGGCGGCACCCTGGTGGTGGCCGCACTGGTCGGCTGGTACGTCGTCGGTTACGCGATCTCCCTCCCGCCCACGGTGCCGCAGGCACGCGCCGCCGGCGTCACGAACATCACCGTCCAGACCGTTGCGTCGTACGGCCACCAGCCGCATCCCGACTGGGTCTCCTACCTCGTCAAGAACACGCAGGGGCAGTGGGTGCACAGCACCATCTGGCAGGTGCCCGCGCACTCGATCGTGCGCCTCACCGTCTACCAGTACGACGGCAACAGCGGCCTGCGCAACCCGTTCCTGGGCCAGCCCCGCGGCATCGTCGGCGGCACGATGACGGTGAACGGGAAGCCGTACCACGTCCTCAACCCGGACGATGCCTCCCACACCTTCACGATCCCCGACTACGGCGTGAGCGTGCCGCTCAAGGGCGTCGCCGACGACGCGCCCAACCAGTGCGCCGTCACACCCTGCACGATGCAGCAGGCGCACAACACGATCGTCTTCGAGTTCCGCACCGGCAAGCCCGGCTGGCACCGGTGGCAGTGCTTCGTGCCGTGCGCGGCGGGTTGGCTCTACGGGTTCGGCGGGCCGATGCAGACGGTCGGCTGGATGGACGGGTTTCTCAAGGTCGTCTGACCGATGGACGATCGCGCGCATCTCGTCCGAGCCGCCGCCATCTGGGTCGCGCTCGCGATCGTCGCCGACCTGATCGTGGGCTTCCTGGTGGCGCCGCACATGCCGCCCGGCAACTTCTCGAACACCGCGTCCGATCAGACGCACATCAACAACGTGCTCGCGCTGATCATGACCCCCATCGGCGTCGGCGTGATCACGTTCCTCGTCTATGCGCTGGTGCGCTTTCGCCAGCCGCCCGGGCCGCTGCAGGACGGCCCGCCGGTGCGCGGCCACCGCAACCTCCAGGTGGGGTGGGTCGGGGTGACCGCGTCGATCGTGATCGTGCTCGCCGTCCTCGGCACGATCGAGCTCGTCCAGGCGCCCGACTCGAGCGCCGGCGCCGGGGCGGGCGGCGGCCAGGGGCCGAGCCCGATCTCGCGGCCGTCCGGGAACCCGCTCGTGGTGCAGGTGATCGCCCAGCAGTGGCAGTTCACGTACCGCTTCCCGCAGTACGGCGGCGTGGAGACGTTCTCCCTGGCGCTGCCGGTCGGCCGCACGGTCGAGTTCAACGTCACCTCGATCGACGTGATCCACTCGTTCTGGGCCTACCAGCTGGGCGTCAAGGCCGACGCCGTGCCCGGCGCCAACAACATCGCGTACACGACGCCGAAGAAGGTCGGCCTGTTCCAGATCCGCTGCGCAGAGCTGTGCGGGCTCTGGCACGGCTGGATGGCCGCCAAGGGGCACGTGCTCTCGCGGGCGGGCTGGGCGCGCTGGATCGCACATGAGCGGATCGCCAACGCGCCGGCGACGCACTACCTGCCGCCGTACGCCAAGGTCTATTACCCGGCACCACTGGAGAGGGGCGGATGAGCGCGATGGAGACACCGGCGACCGCGCCGGCGCCCGCAGGCACCGGCCGCAGCGGCCTGCTGACGTTCAACCTTCTGTGGGGCCTGGTCGGGCTCGTCGCTGGCTATGCGATCGGCCTGTGGATCGGCCATCGCATGGGCTCACGCTTCGACTGGACCGCCGACATCGACTACAACGACATCGCGGTGCTCCTGGGGTACGCGCTCGGCACGCTCGGCTA
>Ga0075434_100001707_pt1 | contig 18808 bp, 16 predicted proteins | sample RhiMethybrSRZTD3_FD_75298 | JGI IMG/M metagenome (GOLD analysis project Ga0075434, IMG submission 75298) | Populus rhizosphere microbial communities from Tennessee, USA - Rhizosphere MetaG P. TD hybrid SRZTD3 | ecosystem: Host-associated > Plants > Roots > Rhizosphere > Soil | place: USA... | reverse complement strand
CTCGAGGTTTGCGTGCCGCTGTCGCACCACCAGCCGCCCTATCGCTACACATGATGGTCGGTGTGTGCTTGATGACTTATCAGCCGGCGCCGCAATGCTAACCAAAAGCCATCCCTAGCCGCCCAACTCAGCAGTTTCACCGCTATGTTCGCGAGATGCGAAGAACCCCTAAGAGCATCGATTACCAGTGTCCCGTTTGCGCGGGCCGTGGCCGAGTGCCGGGAAGACTTCCAGGGCGCCAAACGCTTTGTCCCGAGTGCAACGGTACGGGTCGGGTCACGCCAATTCGGCGCGAGCAGCTCCTCAAACGCAAGGCGCGGCCGCGGGTCTAGTCCGGGCTCGCTGGCCACGCGAGGTCACGCCTGCCGCTGAGTGCTTGCAGCGCGAACCCATACGCCTTTCGGGGTGCCAGCTCGGCAAGCAAATTTCATGCGCGTGTTCTAGCGGGCATTCCGTCTGCCGCATCGGGACGATGATTTCCTGTCCGCAAAATTCGAGTGCCGCGAGGCTCTCCTAATGGTGCATTCGCCTCTCCGCCTTACGCGGTGCGCGGCGGAGAGCCCCTTCGAAAATGCGAGGCAAAGGATCCCAACGTCAGGAACCTAGCGGCCATGTCGCGCATTCCGTGCATCAGAGGAGTACGACGTGACGAATACCCGCGATACAATTCACCGGCGCACCTGGGCAGTCATCGCTTTGCTCGGTTCAGTTATAGCTTGTGCCTTCTTCACGCCGGCTCAAGCACACGACTGGTATCCAAAGAAATGCTGTCATGACCATGACTGCGCTCCGGTAGAAAGCATAGCGCGTACCAGTTCGCTTGCCGCCGTAGCGGAATTGCCAAGCACGGTGGTGACGACAAGGCACGGCACAGCAGTACTCCCTCCAAATCTTCCGCGAAGAGAATCGAAGGACAACCGCATGCATGCCTGCATGAATCCGGGCCCAATGGGCAAAATGCAGCTGATTTGTATCTTCACGCCACCTGCCCTCTAGCAGAGCGGCCGTCGAGGCATGGCGTCAGCGCCGATGCCGAGCGGCAAGCGAAAGCCTTTGCCGTCATGCTGCCCAGTGCAGCCAACATTTGACGGAAATGGCCCTACTCATGAGACAACCGCGCGCGATACACGGGCGAAAATCGCGCGTGGCTTCGCTCGCTGGGGTTGTAGTTTGTGCAGGCAGCGACCGGTTTCGGCGCCGCGGCGAGGGAGCGCCATGTCGAAGCTGCTGGAACGTTGGTCATCGGTTTTCCGAAGCCGTGCCCCGATCTGCATTAAGCTGAAGAGCGCGCGCGACAATCAGGCCGAGAACGCCTGTTGCTTCGGCTCGCGCAAATTAGAACGCCTCCGCTCGAGACTATTTTCTTTGCGAACGAAGCGGGGATTCGGGAATAGAGGCGGTTGGCAATCGTTATGGGCCTGCTCAGCTCTCGCAATACCCCATTTACACCCTCAGAGCTGACACCAGGGCACCCTCCGCCCCCCGGTCGGTGCCCTACCTTTTTTGGTCATCTTCAATACCATAACGACTTCGTACGGCATTGTGGTTATCGCGCCGCAATTGTTATCCGACCTGTTTCATCGCCCCGATGAGCGCGGGCCTCAAGAGCGGTTCGTGACTGTAAAACGCCCCACACGCTAAAACGACTTGGCGCCAGCAAGCTCTCGAATGTCGCAGCATTATGTGCCGGATAACTTTAGGCGTTTGAGCGGAGGCCTGCCGGCGTATTGTGCGCGCGAAAAGCGGTGATGTGCCTAGCTGCTCCAGGCGGCCAGATCGACATGTGCTGCTGCCGGCAAATAGACACTTATTATAGGCGGTGATGGGCCCATAACCTGCGCGATGCACCCTTGGCCGGCTCATCGCGCATCCCTGCAGCAACACCGGTCGCAAACCCAGGGACTTGCACCCAGCCTGTCTTCAAGCAGCTTAAGACAAAGTGGGCGAAGCCGAACCTGGGCACGTCGCCGTCGGCTACAGACATCAAAGAATGCGCCAGGTTCCCGGCCTATCCTGCCGATAGCGACCGACCTCAACCCGGGTCGTGATGACTTGGGGCATATCCGTCGGCAGACCCACCAGCATACGGCTGGGGCGTGGCCGAGTTGAGCCACAGGTCGCCCTGAGTTAGCCTCGCGATGGTGCGCTTGTCCTTTGGAGACATGCATGTGGCCCCAGAACGCTCTGACGGAAAGGCTCAAGATCCGCTGGCCCATACTGCAGGCGCCAATGGGATGGCTAAGTACGCCGGCGCTTGCCGCCGCCGTGAGCAACGCTGGCGGGCTCGGCGGCATTGGCATGTGGGGCTTCTCGGCAGAAGATGCCGAACGACGCATCGCCGGCTTCCGCCAGCAGAGCGGCGGCAGCCTAAATGTAAACTATCCGCTATGGCCGGAGCCGGAGATCACGGTTGACACCGTCGATCCCATGCGCAAGCGACTTCAGACCCACTACGATGCAAAGGGCCTTGGACCAGTGCCTACGCCCGAGGCTGCGGCCAGTGATGTCAGCCCTGAGCACTTGGCTTTGCTGTTGCGGGTGAAGCCGCAAATGGTGAGCTTTCATTTTGGCCTGCCCAAGCAAGAGGTCATGGATGCCATCAAGGCGGCGGGGATCTTTGTCATCTCCAGCGCGACGACGGTTACAGAAGCCAAGATGCTGGAAAAGCGCGGAGCCGACGCCATCATCGCACAGGGTACCGAAGCTGGCGGTCATCGCGGCACATTTACGGGGGTCGACATGAGCGTGCAGCCCGGCCTGTTTGCACTCCTCCCCCAGGTGGTTGATGCCGTTCGCGTGCCGGTGATTGCGGCGGGTGGAATTGCGGATGGGCGCACGGTGGCAGCAGCATTCGTGCTCGGTGCCAGCGCCGTGCAGCTGGGCACCGCCTTCCTTCGCTGCGAGGAGGCCAACGTGCTCGACGCCCATCGCGCTGCCCTACGAGAGGCCACCGATGCCTGCACTGTTGTAACGGATACAATCACCGGAAGACCTGCCCGCTACATCAGGAACACGCTCACTGACGATCTCATCGCTTCCGGCCTGAAGCCGGTTGCTTTTCCGGCTCAGCTGAGCCTCACCGCGCCGCTGAGCGCGACGAGAGATAGAGAATTCACAGCCTTGTTTGCAGGTCAGTCCGCCGCACTGGCAAAAGATACCACTGCCGGCCAGTTCGTCCATTCGCTCGCCGAAGAAACGACCCGGTGCCTTCGCGCTATGAACGCCTGAAAAATTACAATCGCCACGCTCCGTGGATCTTGGGGGTTGGCAGCCCGATGCAGGACGGACCTCAGAATTACGGCCGCAATCGATGCCGTCGTGCGCCAAGTCCGCACCGAGATGGCCGTCGCTGCAAACAATGAACGAGGCGAGCCGCCGCTTGATGCATCGGCGGACTGATGTCACATCGGTCGCTGTCGGCGCCAGGTTGCCTTCCATCCGCAATGCCGAGACGTTATCGGTTGAGTCTCGCGTGCACGCGGCGTAACACACTACGTCACCCCCGCGCCGACGAAAGCGGAGCCAAGAAGTGATGCATGAAGAGATGCCTTTTCCGCTGACGAGCACAAATTTGCCGCAAGCGATCCCACCTCATTCCCCGTTCTATTGATTCATATCAAATCCTCGAGCGGCCCGCTGAGCTAAAGGGCGATGCTCATGAGGAGCCCGGCAATGCCCGACTCCGAATGGTGATACCCCTTCGGTTGACGGAGCGATACGCCAATGCCCCCTGGCAGTGGTGTACGCAATCGCTTCGCACGCAACCTTTGGGGCGTAAGGTCCCTTACTTACGACTGTCGAATGTGTCGTAATCCGGTAACGCCATGCATACGCGCAAGCAGGTAAACGACCTACGGCGCCCCAACATTAAGGGATTGCCGGACGACGAAGTAGATCTGCTGCACCACGGTCTCGAACAGATCGCTTGGATGGTTCGCAGCATCGAAAAAACGGATCAGCAGCTGATGCGCTCGTACAAGGCGCTAGAGCAATCCCGTGAGTTATTGAAGCGTGTCCGGGGCGAGGACTATACGTCACGCTTGCCCCGGTAAGACGGCCAGCTTTGCCTCTTCTGAAATCAAACCTCAACTCGATCTTCTTCCGTGCGTTCGATGTATGTTACTTCCCGCGCAAGAAACGCTGCGTTGCAACACCGGTGGCTTTCCGGTCGCCTTAACATCAAGGGCACCGCGCGCGGGCAAGATCCATTAAACGTTCCCGTGGCCGCAGGGATGGGGAACTCCAGATTGGATTGATTGCGGCAACGGATGGCCAGCATTTGGGAAATCACCAGACCGCCCTCGGGAAGTACGACGGGCTTGAGGTCCACGTCCATGCTGCGGTTGAGGTCGCCGTTGCGAGTTCTGGCGCTGATCACAATGCGTCGCTCGATGCTGCCGTTGCGGATGCACACCGGCACCTCGCGGTAGGGCTCAGCGGCGAGAACCCCGGGCAGGCGCGCCACCTGCAGCACAACTTCACCCGGCCTTTTCTCAACAAAACTCAAGGGTCGCATCCTGCCGATCGGCCAGGAAATATGTGAGATCGATGAGCTGCTCCATCGTGTCTCGCGTGAACAGCGACACCACGAGGATCGCCGTTGCGAGTGCCAGCCCAGCACCGTAAAGGACGCACGGAATGGGTGGCGGGGCAAGATTGCGCAGCATCATCATCGCCGGCTGCGAAATGAAACGGTCAACAATTTAAGGTTCACGCGTGCTTGCAGCAAATATTGAACGAGCAGGACGACGGGCGCTGATGGCGGTGGCAGCTGGGGCGCTTGCCATCGGCAGCGCTGTCTGGGCCGCTGGATTCGCGGATGCGGCGAAATGGATCTGGGGCATCGGTACGGTTCCGGTCGCCACGGGATTGCTCTTGTCTATGGTGCGCGATCTCCGGGCCGGCCGGATGGGCGTCGATGCGATCGCATTCATTTCCATGGCCGCCGCGATGCTGCTTGGCGAAACGTTGGCAGGGGGTTGTCGTGGCCATCATGTACGCCGGTGGCAATGTGCTCGAGGATTTTGCCGTTGGCCGTGCCGAGCGCGAATTGAAATCGCTGGTCGATCGGGCCCCTCGGGTGGCGGCACCGTCTCGCCAATGGCAGTGTGGAAGATGTTTCGATCAACAGTGTCGAGGTTGGCAATGCCATCCTGGTTCGTGCCGGTGAAATAATACCCGTGGATGGACTAGTTACAAGCGCTGTGGCGATACTCGACGAGGCGGCGCTGACGGGCGAGCCGATCCCGGTCAACCGGCGCAGAGGCGAGGGTGCGCGCAGCGGCGCCCTCAACGCCGGAGACACCTTTGAAATGCGCGCCTCCGCAACAGCAGATGACAGCACCTATGCCGGAATAGTGCGCCTGGTTACGACAGCGCAGACGGCGAAGTCACCGTTCATCCGGCTGGCAGACCGCTATGCGCTGTTGCTCTTGCCGGTAACCCTCATCATCGCCGGCGCGGCATCGGTCCTATCGGGCGATCCCATACGGGGCCTCGCCGTCTTGGTCGCAGCAACACCCTGTCCGTTGATCCTAGCGGCGCCGGTCGCCTTCATTTCTGGCGTGTCCCAAGCAGCCAAAAACGGCATTCTCATCAAGGGTGGTGGACCACTCGAAGCGTTAGCGCGCGCGCAGACGGTCATGTTCGACAAGACTGGCACGCTCACGACTGGCGGAGCACGCCTGATCGCCGTCGAAGTTGCACCGGGTGAGCAACCAGAGGAGGTGTTGCGTCTAGCAGGCTCACTCGAGCAGGCCTCCCATCATGTGGTGGCATCAGCCATCGTCGAGGCGGCACTGGCGAGAGGTCTCACCCTGGAATTGCCGGAGAAGGTTCGGGTAACCATGGGGTCGGGACTGGAAGGTCGCGTTGGCGGGAAAATAGTGTGCGCCGGCTCCTTTCCATTGGTTTACGGCGCGCACAGGCCAGAGGATTGGGCAGTCCGAGTCTTGCGCCGGGCCTCGTGGCGCTCAGCGCTCAGCGTCTTCGTCTCCGTGGACGGGCGCACAATCGGCGCCGTTCTCCTCGGCGATGAGCTGAGACGGGAGACACCGCGCGCGGTGCAGCTACTACGCCATGCAGGCGTATCGCGTATCATCATGGTCACCGGTGATCGCGCCGATGCCGCCGAGACGATCGGGGCCGCTCTTGATCTCGACGCCGTCCTTGCCGAGCGCGTCCCTTCCGAGAAGGTGGACGCTGTCGCTATGGAGCAACGGCTTCATCCCACTCTCATGGTGGGAGATGGCATCAACGATGCGCCGGCCCTCGCGGCGGCCGATGTCGGTATTGCCATGGGCGCAAGAGGTGCCAGCGCTTCCTCAGAGGCAGCTGATGTGGTCATCCTAGTGGACCGGCTGGACAGGGTGGCCGATGCCGTCGTCATCGCCAAGCGTGCCCGCGCAATTGCGGTGCAAAGCATCGTGGTCGGTATAACGCTCTCCGGCGTGGCGATGGCGTTCGCGGCGTTCGGGTGGCTCGCGCCCGTGGCTGGTGCGCTGGTTCAAGAAGGGATCGACGTTGCCGTCATCCTCAATGCGCTGCGAGCCCTAATGCCCGGCCACAAGTGGGGTCGTACGCCCATGTCGCCCGCGGCGGCGATCGTGTTACATCAGGAGCATGAGGAGCTCGACGCCAAGCTCAACCGACTGCGCGAAATCGCCGACGCACTCGATGATGCCGACGCAGCGGGGGCGGTTGCTCTGATTGCGGAGGCGAACCGGATTGTTCAGGAGCTGGTGGAACACGAGCGTTTGGATGAGAAGAATGTCTATCCGAGACTTGCAAGGTTCCTTAAGGACGGACACGGGCTCGGGGCCATGAGTCGCGCACATCGCGAAATAATGCATCAGGCGCGTTTACTCGATCGCCTCGCGACGGATTTGGCGCCGATCGACGCTGACCGCTATCTCGTGCGGGACGCGCAACGCGTGATCGAGGCGATCGAGGCTTTGGTGCGTATCCACAACGCCCAGGAAGAGGACATCTATGAGCATGCGGCAACCCCATAGATGAGAGCTGAAGTTGACCCAGTTTCGTGGAGACCCGACTGTGCAATTTTGGCAGTCCACAATGCGCAAGGAGCGCCCGCGCTCCGGTGGAATTGGCATTGCGATAGGGCTTAGTGGGGTCGTCGCCCTAACCGATCGCGGCGGCGATTTAGTCTCCAAGTCGGCCAGTGCGCCTTGCGATGCCAAATCGCCCCAGCGCAGATCGTCAGGTTAGGCTCACGCCCGACGTGGTCGCGGCCAAGCAACTCGGTGCCACGCAGCGCCCTTGCCTCGTCCGCCGTGGGCAGCGCTGCCTCGGCCTCAAGGGGGTCAGCTTAGACAACTTCGCGGAACCTTAGGCAACGCCGGGTCGTTCGCCAGTTGAACAGCCACGCATCTAGGGAGACGGCAATGTTCAGGCTTTCACTCGCCCTTGCAATTCTCTTCATGGTCGCAGCACCCGGCGTCCCCTCCGCTAGGGATGGAACGGCATCGGCTAAATCACAAACCAGCAATGTTGGGGGCGCCGTCAAGGACCGGCGAACCATACATCGTCGGGCGGCCTACCGAGCCGAGTCGGCCGCGGGCCAACGCAGTTGCGGTGAGTTCATGTACCGGAAGGACGGAAAGTGCAACGACGCTCGCAACAAACCTACGAAGCAGTAGCGCGCCGCGGGTTTTATGCACTTTAGGCGTTTGCCACGCAACGCCGCGAAGTCGACTTGACACGTCGCCTGCCGAACAGATTTGTGCGGCAGGCGGCAGGCGGCAGGCTTGCAACGCTGTCTATGCCGCGAAGCGCATGGCGCAGAAAGCGCCCGGCAGGTGGACTGCCGCAACAGCAAAGCCAACGGGGCACCATGACATTTCTGGCGACGCACGCGAGCGGACGCCCCTCGGCAGCGCGGACCTCCTTCGCGGGCAACGGCAAAACCGAAGCGCCCTGAAATTTAGCGCTGAGAGATCTGCCGCGTGATCAAGCCACCAAGGCCAAGGCCGACGGCCAGCGCGCGGCGGCAACCGAGAGTTTGGGCAGAACGATTTCCCGGCCGGGTCTCAATCTGCGCGGCATCAGGGCCATAGTCGGTGGCCCCTGCGGCCGCGGATACGAGCGTCGCGTCCCGGGCAATGCAAACAGCATCGCAATTTCGGTCGCGCGCGAAGCACCTCGAAGAGGGTGCCCCGGAAGACGGATGAGGCGTGATGCGTCGCGTAGCCGACAGCCGTATGTGGCAAGTCCATTTCGCGCACTGATCCCGCCGCGACACCGTGCCACCAGTGACTGGGCGCATTGATCGGTCGAACTCCCCGTTTGCCTGCAGCTTGTGATAATAGGGCCAGAGCGCGGCACCGACGATGCTCGCAACACTCTCAGAGATAAATGCGGACGTCAGAAGGCGTGCAATCTCTTTCGTGTCTTTTAGGTCTTCGCCTTGTCCGACTTGCTGATCGCAAGGGGCGTCTGCTGCTGCAGCACCATCTTCCAGGCGCCGTTACGCTTCACGTATCCGCTGGTTACCGCGGCCGCGTCGGGCTCGTTGTTCTTGTGCGCGGCGTTGACAATATAGGTGAGGGTCGCAAACCCCGGTGCGGGTTCGAGACAGCCCTTGACCTCGAGTTTGAGTTCGCGCCAGCGGTCCATCTCCGTGATCATTCCAGCGATCTCGTCCCTTTTGCAGGTGCCCGCCGTTGCCGTGAACAGCGTCACGCAGAGATCGTCCAGGTTCTGCCTATCGTAGCCGGGGCCACCGGTCCAGAAGCCGCGTTCAATGGGAGCAGTTCGTGCTCGATCGTCATGGCAGGCATCCTCGGAGGCATGTTGCGGGAACTCGACATGGGGGCAGGGGCTCCCGCTGGCAGCCCAACGTCGGCTCGGAGTAACGGGCCCGCACGGCTATTCAGTACAGCCTGAGCTCAGCGCCGCCCTTCCCGGAAGAGCGAGACGGCCCCTGAGGCTCGAGCCCGATGGCAGCGCAGCACGAACGAGCAGCCAGCCGGAGGGGCTCTCGGTCGTTGCGTTTGGCTCGGCAACACCTGGAAGATCTGACCTTTCCTCTTGCCACCTGCGCGGCCCGACGCCGCAACGCCACTGGAAGCTGGACAGGGTGCCGCGGCCTTCTTGGCGAAATTGCGATCACACGCTTTGGCACGGCGGCTGCCCGTGCCAGATAACGCGCGGAAAAGTCGACCTCATACCCGGGATTGAGGGCCGAACGGCCGACGGAGCCATCACGGCAGCTATGCACCCCACACGGAGACGATCGCCAACTCCCGCACGCAACCCCCTTTCCCGCACCCGCGCTCAGTGCATAATCTGGGGCGACCAAGGAGATGGAGGAACGTATGGGCGAAGTCGACGGCGCTACCCTGATAGCCAGGAGCCTTAAACAGCAGGGCATCGATCACCTGTTCGGAGTCGTCGGGTTTCCAGTCACCCCGATCGCCGCCGCCGCACAACAGGAAGGCGTTGCGTACATCGGGATGCGCAACGAGCAGGCGGCCTCATACGCGGCACAGGCCTACGGCTATATGACCGGCCGCCCCGGCGCCTGTATCACGGTGACTGGCCCCGGTGTAGTGCACGGTCTCGCCGGCCTCGCCAACGCCCAGCAGAATTGTTGGCCGATGATACTGATCGGCGGCGCCTCAGAGACCTACCGTGGCGGCATGGGCGCATTCCAGGAGGAGCGCCAGGTCCTGATCGCCTCGCCGTTCTGCAAATTCGCGCACGGCATCGAGAGTGTGGCGCGCATTCCCTATTACGTGGAGATGGCAACCCGGAACGCGATCAATGGCCGCCCTGGCGCGGCATATCTCGACGTCCCCGATGACATCATCACGGGCAAATGTGACACCGACAAAGTGGTCCAGGTCGAGCGCGCACCCGAGCCGCCGCGCATGGTGGCACCAGCGGAGAATATCGAGGCGGCGCTCAATCTGCTCGAACGCGCCGAACGCCCGCTCGTTCTCGTCGGCAAGGGCATGGCCTGGGCGCGCGCCGAACAAGAAGTTCGCGCCTTCATCGACCGCACGCAGCTGCCATTCCTGCGCTCGCCAATGGGCAAGGGTGTGATTCCGGACGACCATCCGCTTTCGGTCGCGGCCGCACGCACGCTGGCGCTGCAGCAAGCCGATGTCATTTTCCTTATGGGGGCGCGCTTCAATTGGATCTTCCATTTCGGTTTGCCGCCGCGCTTCGCGAAGGACCTCAAGGTCATTCAGCTCGACATCGCACCCGAGGAGATTGGCCACAACAAGAAGACGGAAGTGCCGCTGGTCGGTGACGGCAAGGCCATCATGGCTCAGCTCAACAAGGCACTCGCCAGCCGGCAATGGTTCTATCCAAAGGACACGTCCTGGCGAAAGACGATCACGCAAAAGGCAACCGATAACGCCGCGCAGATCCGGCCACAGATCAACGACGACGCGGCCCCAGCCAACTATTTTCGGGCTTTGCGTGACGTCGCCGCCTGGATGCCCAAGAACGCGATCCTCAGCGCCGAGGGCGCCGGCACCATGGACATCGGCCTCACACAATTGAATGTGTCTGACGCCCGCTCCTGCCTCAATGCGGGCACCTACGGCACAATGGGGGTCGGCCTCGGTCACGCCATCGCCGCCTGCGTGGTGCATCCAGACCGGCCGGTCATCCACCTCTCGGGGGACTCCGCCATCGGCTTTTCGGGCATGGAGATGGAGACGTTGGTCCGTTACAACTTGCCTGCCAAGATCGTCGTCTTGAACAATGGCGGTATCGGCCCCGGCATGTTGGAGATCCCGCAAGACCCGATGTTCAAGCTGAAGCCCAACGCGCTGATTTACGGCGCGCGCTACGACAGGGTGATGGAGGCCTTCGGCGGCCGAGGCTTTTTTGTCGAGGACCCAAAGAAATTGCCCGGCGCCCTCGAGGAGGCGATGCACTTCCGCGGTCCCGCCCTCGTCAATGTCGTGATCTCGCAGGGGTCGGCCCGCAAGCCGCAACAGTTCCGCTGGCACAGCTGATTTAAGTTGATAGATCAAAGGGTTGCGTGGCGGATCTCCGACGCGCAGCCCGCCCCCAGTCCGGCACAAGAGCCCCAATCTGAGAGCATCGGTGAGGAGGATGCCGTGCTGGAGCAGAAAATTGCCCTTGTCACCGGTGGCTCGGCGGGCATCGGCCTGGCGGTGGCCCGCCAGCTTTCCGCGCGCGGGATGCGCGTGGCACTCGCCGCCCGCAGCGAAAAGACGCTGCGCGACGTCGCCCGAGAGTTGGGTGGCGAAGCCTTTGTCTGTGACATGAACGACCTAGCCTCAGTCGCCACGCTCCCGAGCAAAGTGATCGAGCGCATGGGCGCCCTCGACGTCGTCGTCAACAATGCCGGCTTGCACCACCGCGGGCCGCTGCTTTCGATCGAGCCGTTCGCCCTGGGCAACATGATCACGGTGAACCTCACAGCGCCGATCGTGCTCTGCCGCGCGGCCGTGCCGCTTTTGCGCGCTCCGGGCAGCATCGTGAACGTAGCGAGCCTCGCCGGCATGGTGCCCATGCCTTTCCAGGTCACCTATGGCGCTTCCAAGGCGGGCTTGCGCGCCTTCTCCCGGGCGCTGCGCGATGAGCTCGCCGGAACCGGCGTTACCGTCTCAGTGGTCTCGCCCGGCCCGGTCGACACTGGCTTCTTCGGCGCCGAGCTGGAGCGCGTGGCCGACGTGGCCTTCTCGCAACCGATGAGCACCGCCGAGCAGGTGGCCAAGGCCGTCGTGCGCTGCATCGACGAGGGGACACCCGAGGTCGCCCTCCCCTGGCTCTCGGGCAAATTGTGCACTCTCGGCTATCTTTCGCCGGCGCTCACGCGCCTTTTGCGCCCGGCGATGGAGAGGCGCGGTGCGCGCAACAAGCAGGCCTATATCGAGCGCAAGCGCGCCACTTCCTGATCCCTGCGGCCCCACCAACTCGATGCGGCGAGGGGCACGCCCACGCCCCAGCGTCGGTTCCAGCACGGACCCGGTATGGCTCGACCGCGCGGCTGTTGCACAGCCCCAAGCCCGCGCCGAGCGCCGCCATAGCCGAGAAAAGAGGCCGTGGCGCGCTTGACCCACACCGCGTCCTCATCCCTTAGGCAGGACCCACGCCGCTCTAATCAAGTCGAGCGATGTCGCACGACCCCGTGGTTGTTGAGGTGGAGGCGCGCGAACTGGCCGTAGGTAGCCTGCAAGTTGAGCTTGATATTGCCGTTTGTGCTGGTCGTGCCGCTGCCGATTTCGGCGAGCTCGTATTCGAAGCCCGAGGGCATGTCGATACGGGCCCGGTGCTCGGCTCCCGTAACCGGATTCTTGATCGGTTCACCATCAAGCTGCAGGAGGCCGGGCACGGACACACGAGCTCGCCGGCGGTCGACGTCGACCTCGAAATCGATGGCGGTGAAGATCGGGTCGTACACCGTCTCCATCGTCGCTGCGAAGACGGCGAAGATGGTTGCCATCGGGTCCGTATCCTGACCGGACATGATCTTGAGGATCGCTTCGCGCTGCCTATCATCAGCGCGTTCATCGACGAAGGGCTGGCACTTCCCGCGGCCCTCGTGGATGGCGCCAGGCCAGCGGAAAATGGCACCCATTCGCAGGCCGTCGAGCTTGATCTCACCGTAATGACCCTCCTCGATCCGGAAGGCACCGGCCGCCTCGCAATAGCCGTGGGTAGGGGGCGCGTTGAACTGACACGGACACCCATAGCTGCAGTTGCAATTGACGAATTCCGTTGCTTTGATTTCCCATGGAGTCATGACTGTCTCCCTTGGCAGGCATCGTTACAACCCGGAAGAATACGCCAGGAACGAGCGTCCAGGAACGGACCTAAAGAGGGGACGATGCAAGGCCGCCGTGCGCTCCGCGGCGTGTCCCAAATCCATGAGGGCTTATGCGGGTTCTGCGCTTTGTTCTAGGACGTGCCCACCTGGTCTCGCTGCTTGGATTGCTTGGCGCAGCAGGCTGGGCATTCGTGGCCTGGATGACCCTCGACATGGGTCATCCTTGGGTCGTGCTGATGATGCCGATCAGCGCACAATGGCATGTTCAGACGACGATCGCCGTCTTCCTCATGTGGGCGATCATGATGGTGGCGATGATGCTGCCCGCCGCTTCCCCGATGATTTCTCTCTTCGATATGATCGAAAGCCGAAAGCCGCCTGCTCAACCCGGGCGTCTCGCGGCCTTCATTGGTGGCTATTTAGCGGTGTGGGTAGGTTTCGCGATCGGGGCAACCGCACTGCAATGGCTCCTGCAGGGATTCCGTCTCGTAAACCCGATGGCAGAGAGTACATCGGCATGGCTAACCTCGGCGCTGCTGCTGGTGGCGGGGCTCTACCAGTTCTCCAGCCTCAAGGACGTCTGCCTGCGCTTTTGTCAGTCCCCAATTGGCTTTCTCATCATGCAGTGGAGGCCGGGGGTTAGCGGCGCATTGGCCATGGGCGTCAAGCATGGGATCTACTGTGTCGGTTGCTGTTGGGCCCTCATGCTGCTGCTGTTCGTCGCGGGTGCCATGAACCTGGTATGGATCGTGGCCCTGACGGCGGTCATAGCAGCAGAGAAGTTGCTGCCCGCAAACGCGTGGATTTCCCGCACCCTTGGCGCCTTTCTGGTGGCAGGGGCCGTCGCAACCCTTATTTGGTAGCGCGCCGAGTTGTAGGCTTAAACGAGTGTCGCCAAGGGAAAGACTTTGGACCGCGCAGATCGAAGGTGATGAGTCTGCCCGATCGCGGCGAAAGGACACCCAGGAAGGACATGGCGCCATGACTGCGATCGTTCGGGCGCTCGCGTGCGTGAGCCTCGCCCTCTTCGTTGCGACGCCGACCCTCGCCGCGCCCAACGACTACACGTTCGAACCCGTCAAGCCAGCCGTGAAGAATGGGGCTGCGAGCGAACTCGCCTTGCGCGTCATCCATAAGCCGACCGGAAAGCCCGTCGAAGGCGTCGTGCTATTTCGCACGCGCCTTGACAGTCGCCCGACAGTATGGGTGAAATGACAGCCAAGCACGCTGCTCAGCCCTCGACTGAACCTGGGGTCTACAAGTTCCGGGCCGACCTTACGATGGCCGGCAGGTGGGCCCTGCAGCTGATGGCAAAGGTGCCGGGCGAAAAAGAAACGCTTGAGGCCACTGTCGTGTTCGAGGCGAAGTAACACCGCAGCGACCAGCATAGCCGCCCTCGTCGGCGCGCCCTAACCGGGTGTCGCCCGTTTGGGGCCATAGCGGCGCCCCAAAGCTTGCGATTTCGGGGATCGGCTGTTGAAAAAGTGTCCGGCGACTTCGGTCAGGCTGAGCTCGACAAAGCCGCGGCAAACCAACACAAGGCCGCGGTCTGATGTCGTCGCGATCTGCCGCTCAATTTGTGAAGGTGTTGTGAAAGTCCCTCGCGGACGGGGGCATATCAGTGTCTCGGTTGGGCAAGCCCCCGTTCAATAGATGGTCTTTTTCGTCGGGTTCAGGCGTTGGGCTCCGCCATTTGACCCAGCCTTTCCACAACGCACCTGCCCCGACGACGTGACGCTTGGCGCGGGTCGGGGCAATATCCTGTCATTGCGGCTTGCAGCGACTCGGGGGAGGCTGACGATGAACGATCAGGGGTACCTGCGCGACAAACTGCGCAAGATCGAAGCCCTCTTCGCCGGCGCGGCTACGCCTGGAGAGCGGCAGGCAGCCGGGGCGGCCGCCGAACGGATCCGGCGGCAATTGGCGGCCGCCGCCAGCAGCGAGCCCGAGATCGAAACGCGTTTCAGTATCCCCAACCCGTGGTCGCGCCGGCTGTTTATCGCGCTCTGCCGCCGGTATGGCCTGAAGCCTTTCCGGTACGCGCGCATGAAGCGACAGACGGTCGTCCTCAAGGTACCGCGTAGCTTCCTCGACCGCACGCTCTGGCCCCAGTTCGCGGAGCTCGACACGGCGCTGACATCGTACCTGGACGACATCACCGACAAGGTCATTCGGGAGGAAGTGCATGGCGAAACCCGCGACGCAGAGGAGGTTGCCGAGCCAAAAGCCATCGCGAGCTGAGGACACAGCGCCCGAGTGCTGCGCACCACAGCTCTCCGAGGCGGCGGGCTTCGTGGGCGATAACCATGGGGGGTTGGCGCGGCACCCATGCAGGATCTCGTCTCGACAAGCAGGTTGGCTTTTTCCTCAACGCGATCTGGTGATGTAGGCGGTGCCAGCCGCTGCCGACATTCCTTAGCAGGAGATGATCTTTTGCGACGGTGCCGATCCGCTGCCATCGCCGATAGAGGCAAAAGCGGTTGCCGAGCTCGGCACCTGCGCTGGCGCAGCCGCGGTGGCGAGCGCCATTTGCAACGCCACGAGCGTGCGCGTGCGCGAGTACCCTGTCACTTGGAAAATTTCACTTGGAAAAATTGCTGGACCGTCCCCCGGATGGGGGCTGAGGGAGCCGTCGGCCAGTCCAAACCCCGCGCGTTAACTGAGTAAATAATGAGCAACCGGGCGATGCGTGACCTTGCGGCGCGTTTGGACACCCCTGCGGCTTCAAGTGCCGACTGCCGCAGGAGTGACGATGCGGCAATCCGGACGGCCCTCCCAGACAAAAGCGCGACCAAAGCGGCGCGCCTGCGACGGGAACGTTGACGCCAACCCAGTATGGCCTGACCTTACGGCCACCAGCGCAAGGTTTATGCTTCACGCCCGACGGCTCCGATGTCCCCTGCTGTTTGCTCAAGCCAGCGCCGCGCTATCATTATTGGTGGTTCGATGTCGGGCCTGTTCGCAGCCGCATTCCTGCGGCAGATCGGCTGGAATGCCGAGGTCTACGAGCGTTCGGCGGTCGAGCTGGTCGGACGCGGCGCCGGCATCACCACGCATCCGGAGCTGCTGCAAGCGCTTGCAAGCAGCGGCGCCACCACCCACAACCTCGGCGTCAAGGTCGAGCGGCGCATAGCGCTCGACCGTACCGGACAGGTCATTGCAGAGAAATGCCTGCCGCAGATCCTAACCTCCTGGGATCGGTTACAGCGACTACTGCGCGAGACCATAGACCCCGCGCACTACCACCTCGGATGGAATTTTGAGCGCGTCGAGCAGGACGGCTCGGGCGTGCACGTCCATTTTTCCGGCGGGCGGGTCGAAAAGGGCGACATCCTCATTGGCGGCGATGGTATTCGCTCCGGAGTGCGCGCCACGATCCAACCCGACGTGCAGCCTATCTATGCCGGCTACTACATCTGGCGCGGCGCACCTAAGGAGGCCGATCTGTCGCCACGTGCACTGGCGGAGGTCTTTCCCTACTTCTCCTTCTTCCTGCCGGCGCAACAACAGGTGATCTGCTATCCGATCGCGGGCTTCGACGACGACCTGCGGCCAGGGCACCGGCGCTTCAATTTCATCTGGTATCGTGTGGCGGACGCGGGCCTATTGAAGCAGATGTGCGTCGACGACCGCGGCCACCAACACGATTATTCGGTGCCGCCGCCGCTTATCCGCAAGGAGCTGATTGCCGCCCTGCGGGACGAAGGCGAGGATGCGCTTCCCCCCGCCATCAACGATTGCCTGCGTGTCATCGAGCAGCCTTTTTTCACGCCGATCTACGATTTCATTGCACCGCGTATCGTATCGGGCCGCGTCGCGCTGGTCGGCGACGCCGCAGCCAACGCCCGCCCACACATGGGATTCGGCGTATCCAAGGCAGGCTGCGACGCGCAGGCACTGGCCGATGCGCTGCGCGACCACGACACGATCGATAGCGCGCTTGCCGCCTACAATCGCGTTCGCCAGCCGCTGGGCGAGACCATCGTTAAGCACAGCCGCAAGCTCGGCACCTATATGGGTGTCAACCTCCTCACCGAGGAGGACCGAGCCACGCACGCGCTGCTGCAGGATCCGCGCGCGATGATGGACTGGATCGCGGTGCCGAACTTCCTCGACGCCTACCGATAAGCGTCGAGTTGCCGAGCCCCGGCCAATCCCGGGGGGCCGGCCGTTGGTGGGGTCCCGGCACGTAGCCAGCCCCACAAACACGCCGTCTCGCCGGTAAGCCCGCCAGCTCGGGCGCGCAGCACGCGAGTCGTGCGCGGATACTGCCGAGCCGCTGGGCGGTGGGGCCGCCGTCTGCGACGCCTTGTCGACCGAGTTCATGCAAAAGTGGACATTGGGCAGAACGCGACGGCGCCGCCGCGCCGCCCCGTCACCAGCCAGAGATTTAACGCACTGCAAGTGCGTTGCAACTGCAGAACTGCCCGTCCCGGTTGCCGCCACCCCCGGACCAAAGTTAATTGTTTGTGCCAGCTGCAGGCAGAGAAAGGCGCTGGCCATCGCTTCGCGCCTCGCGCCTGCGGCCGAAGCAGAAAGGGGCCGAATTCATCCTGCTGCCGCGGCTGAATGGCACTGCTGACACTCCGCTCAATGGTTGGCGGGATTGTCTTGGGGCCGAGTCAACTTTTGCGCTCGCAGGCTGACTGCGCCAGGTCACTTCGACTGCTCAGTGATATCTTTTCGCGTAACCAACGCCTGAACGAGACGACGGGTCTGCCAATCCTTGCCAAGCATCTTCTCAGATCGACGCCATGAAGCTCGGAAAAATCAGTATCGTCTGCGCCAATCGCTTGTCGCCGATAGGTTATGCCAGGCAAGGCCACTAAAGGAATCTGGGGCCGGTTCGCCCCGTGGACTCGGCCCACGGATGTGGCACCAAAACCAAGCACTCGAGGCGTTGGGTAGAGGCGCGCGCTGGCGAGTTTAAACTCAAGCACTGACGTCGAGCTTACGGTCGCTGCAACGGCCCGTTAAGCGATTGAGCTCCGCCGCAGCTCCACGTGCCACCGGTCGCACAGTCTGACTCACTTCGGCTTTCCGGCTGGCACGGTGTGTGACTGCTGCGTGGCCGTCGAAACGCTGTTGCCTCTCACTAGCATTATTTCGCTCGAGGGTTGGTGGTATTGCAATAACACGCATGGGATTGCTCAAGGTTGTGCGTTGTATTCTTGCTCCAAAGGCCCCCCGCCGAGACATTCCTATTACTGAGGTGACCTCATGCCCGGCGCGATACGGGTTGGAATTGTCGACCCCCATCCCCTCTACCGGCAAGGTGTGGTGAAGACCATTGCGGGCAAGCCCGAATTCAATCTCGCTTTTGAGGGTGACACCGCTTCAGATGCACACGCGGCGGCCCTTAAGCGCGGGCTTGACATTTTGTTGCTGGATATCGGCATTTTTGACGGAGATTTTAAGCAAACTCACGAATTGAAAGCGCTCGATGCAAACCTCAAGCTTGTTGCGTTGACCGCGCACGACGATCTTTTCACTGTGTCCACCATCCTCGCTGCCGGCGTTCGCGGCTACATCCTGAAGGGGATCTCCGGATCGGACCTCGTGTCCGCACTGCAAACCATTTACGCCGGCAAGCCCTATGTTACCCCTGAACTGGCTTCAGAGCTGCTGGTCGTCGAATGCCAATCGGCGCCGACGAAGGAACTTGCCGTCCTTACGTCTCGCGAACGGCAAGTGCTGCACCATATCTCGACGGGGCTCACCAATAGAGAGGTCGCCGCCCGTCTTGGTCTCCATGTAAAAACCATCAAATATTATCTAACCGGTGCATTTAAGAAATTAAATGTCAGCAATCGCGTGCAGGCCATGCAGCTGTTTCGATCTCTGATAACCAAGGATCGTCCAGAGTATTGATTGCTTCGCTTCGCGGACACCTGCGACGGAAGCCCGGTCGTCGATAGCCCAATTCAAAGCGGCGCTCGCATCTTGATTATTTGCACGAGCGCACCCTGGGCTGCGCGCGTTCGTGTCTCGCCGGCCCTCGCGGGGTTCAGTCGCCAGCGCTTTCGATGGCGT
>Ga0075434_100001699_pt1 | contig 18839 bp, 18 predicted proteins | sample RhiMethybrSRZTD3_FD_75298 | JGI IMG/M metagenome (GOLD analysis project Ga0075434, IMG submission 75298) | Populus rhizosphere microbial communities from Tennessee, USA - Rhizosphere MetaG P. TD hybrid SRZTD3 | ecosystem: Host-associated > Plants > Roots > Rhizosphere > Soil | place: USA... | reverse complement strand
CCACCTGGCCGGCCTCACCCTGCGCTGCGAGCGTGACGGCCAGCGCGGCGAACGCCGCTGCGGTCCCCGCCAGGTCGCGGACGACGGAGCGGCGCAACGCCGGCCGCATGAGACCCCAGCCGGCGATCGCCAGGAACGAGGGGAGGAGGACGAGCCCCGAGAGGTTGAGCCCGACCGCGACGACGAGCACAGCGCCTGCGAGCAGCAGCGGCGAGCGCCCGCGCAGGAACCGGAGCCCGGCCCAGAGGTAGAGCCCCATCGCGAGCGTGAAGTACGTGTAGTTCTCCACGTAGCCGAAGAGCAGTTGGACGTAGCCCTGGGTCAGCAGCAACAGGGCCGCGAGCAGCGGCACGGCGCGCGGGTGCGACTCCGACCCGGGCGCGGCCATCTCGCGCGCGAGACCCAGCGCGACCGGGACGAGCATGGCGCCCGCCACCGCGCTGCCGAGCGCCACGGTGTCGTACGCGACATCCGCCGGAGCGCGACCGCCGCGCTCGAAGAATCCGGCGGTCAGGAGGTAGACCGCGTGGTGGAGCAGCAGCGAAAGCGGCTGGCGGGCATGCGTCATCTGGCCGGTGGACAGGCTGTGGCTCAACGACTCGGTGTCGCCGAACAGGGTGTGACGGATCCTCAGCATCCAGAACAGGGCGAACGACAGCCCCGTGAGGAAGAGCAGCGCGAGCGGGAGCCTGCGCTCGCCGGACCGCGCCGCGGCAGAGGGCAAGGCCGATGCGCCCGCTGCGCGCCGCGGCGCGCGCGCCGCGATCGCGCCGAGCAGTCCGATGAGCGCGAGCGTCGACCACGCGAGCACGGCTTTGGGGAAGAACGCGTACGAATCCGCTCCCCACAGCGTGCCCGTGAGCAATGTGGCGCCCAGGACTTCGCTCGCAACGACCAGCAGCGCGAGAATCGCGACCAGGGCGACGTGAAATCGGCTCACGAGACCGAACCTCCTGACGGTAGGACGCTCGGTCGCACCCGAATGGTTGACTGCGCTCGCGCGCGAAACCCACGTTGTCAGACCAGCGCGCACTTCCCGCGCACCAGAGCGGCGGGAGCGCACACGGACGCGGGGGTGCGGTCGCTGGCATTTCGGGCGATCGTTTGACACCCTCCGCAACGCAGTGCTAAAAACACGCGGCTTTTGGCGTCGGGATTCGTGCGCGCCTCGCGCTGGGCCCATAGCTCAGCGGTCCAGAGCGGCCGGCTCATAACCGGCGAGACCCTGGTTCGAATCCAGGTGGGCCCATGAATCGCGGGGCTACCAGGAGGGTGTGTCCGCCGGCGCCGGCTTGAAGGGCGGGTAGCTCAGCTGGCAGAGCACCTGGATCACAACCAGGGGGTCACAGGTTCGAGTCCTGTTCCGCCCACCACTCTCGCGGATCACGTACGAATGCCCATGACGAACTCCGCAGCTCATACGCCGGTCGCAAGCGCGCGCACCCGATCCGGGGTGAGGCGGCGCCTCTTCCGGGGCGCGCCGGACCCGCAGCCCGGGTCCGCGCTCAGCGCGCACTCCCGCCACGCGGGGATGTCGTTCTCGACATCCCCGCGTTTCGTTTTGAGAACATGGCATGAGTGAAGAGCTCGATCATCTCTGGGCGCTGAAGGACCTGGACGAGCGCGCGAACGTCCTCAAGGCCGCGCTCAAGCGCTTCCCGGAGCAGCGCGCCACGCTCGAGCGCGCGGTGGCGGAGCAGAGCGCGAAGCTCGAGCGGCACAAGTCGCACGCGGGCGCCAACCAGATGAAGCGCCGCGAGCTGGAGCGCGAGATCGAGGCGCTCACGACCCAGGAGCGCAAGTTCCAGGGCCAGACGTTCGCGGTGAAGAAGAACGAGGAGTACCGGGCACTGCTCGACGAGATCGAGGGCGTGAAGCGGAAGCGTTCCGACCTCGAGACCGAGGTGCTGATGACGTTCGACGCGGAGGAGCGGCTCGCGAGCGAGCGCGGCGCGGCGGAGCGCGCGCTGCAGGCGGCCCAGCGCGAGGCGGCGGACCGGACCCAGCAGATCGACACGGAGGAGCGCACCGACCGCGAGCGCCTGGCGGCGATCGAGGCCGAGCGCGCCGCGCACATCGGGGCACTACCGCCCGCGACGCGCGCGCGCTACGAGCGCATCGCGTCTTCGCGCGACGGCCGCGCGGTCATGGCGATCCTGAAGGGCGCATGCGGCGGCTGCTTCCGCGGCCAGCCCCCCCAGCTCCTGCAGGACGCGCGGCGCCGCGACCGCCTGATCGTGTGCGAGGGCTGCGGCCGCCTCCTGATCTGGCCGCCGGACGGCGCGTGAGCCGCGCCGCGGGGGCGTGACCGCGCCCGCCGCGAGCCCCGCGGCCAGCGTCGCGAGCGGACCGGCCGCGGGCCGCGCGCTGCGAGCGGATCTTCCCTTTCGTCACATCGCGCTCGTGCTCTCGGGCGGCGGCGCGCTCGGCGCATACGAGATCGGCGTGCTCAAGGTGCTCGAGCGGCTGGCACTCGCGCCCGCGCTGGTGGCCGGCGTCTCGAGCGGCGCGTTCAACGCGGTGGGGTGGGTGGCGCACGGCGGGCGCTGTGCTGCGCTCGAGCGCGTGTGGCTCGCGCTACGCGCATCGAACGTCGGGATCCGCTGGGTCACGCTGGTGGTGCGCGTGCTCGGCGTGCTCATCATTCTGTTCGCGCTGCTCGAGATGTTCCTCACGCTCGCCGGCTCGCCCGAGCTCGGCTTTCCCAACCTGTTCGGCCGGCGGGACGCGGGTCGAACCTTCGCGACCTCGGTGGGGCTGGACGCCGCGGCCTGGGCGCTGGTCGCCAGCTTCGGCATGGCGGTGATCGGGCTCTCGCGCCGCGTGGAAACCTGGATCGCGCACGCCACGCCGCTCTCGGACCCCGCGCGCTGGCGCCTGCGGCCCGGCTACCTGCTGCTCGTCTTCGCCGCGGTCCACATGGTCACGCTGGTGCTGGCGCTGCCCTGGCCGCACCGATTCAGCGCGACCGCGCTCGCGTTCGGCTTCGTGGCGTGGCTCGCGAACCGGCCGGGATTCGGCGGCGGGCGCATGCGCACGCTCCTGCTCCGCCTGCTGCCCGAAGTGGGCGGGCGCGGCCTGTGGGGCAGCGCGGCGCGGCGGCGCGTGCTGGAGGGGCTGGTGGCGGAGGGCGACGCCGCGCGCCTCACCACCGGGCCCACGCGCCTCGTGATCGGCGCGCTCGCCGTGGACACGGGGCGGATGTGCCACTTCGTGAGCGGCTTCGAGCCGGCGCCCGAATACCGCACGCACATCGAGGCGTCGCTGGGCGAAGTGATCGTGGTGCGCGATTCCGCCGAGGTGGTGCACGCAGCGATCGCGTCGTCCGCGATGCCCGGGATCTTCGAGCCGGTGCCCATCGGGAATCGCGACTTCGTGGATCCCGGCGGCTTCTCGAACCAGCCGATTCACGCCGCGATCGTGGAAGGCGCTGACGCCGCGATCATCGTGCTGCTCGCGCCCAGCAGCGGACCGCCGCCGGGCCGCCCGGCGCGCAATCTGCTCGAGCTCGGGGGCCGGCTGCTCGAGATCGCGAACTGGCGCGACCTCCAGTTCGAGCTGCGCTCGCTGCACGCGGAGTGGTCGCGCGCATCTTCGCCGGCGCGGGTGTGCGTGGTCGAGCCGCGCGAGCCGCTGCCGGGCGGGGTGATGGACTTCAGCCCCGGCCGGGCCGCGGAGCTGATCCGGCGCGGCGAGGAAGACGCGTGGGCCGCGCTCGAGCGCTCGGGATGGCTTGCGGCCGCGCCGGTCTGATATTCTTTGTCAATGACGCAATCCCCAGTTGAAATGTGGACGCTGCGCTGTGACGGCGGATCCCGCGGGAACCCGGGTCCCGGTGCGTTCGGCTTCGTGCTCAGCGACCCGGAGGGCCGTGAGCGCGAGGCCAAGGGCGAGTACCTGGGCACCGTCACGAACAACGTGGCCGAGTACCGGGCCCTGATCGCGGGACTCGAGGCGGCGGGCCGTCACGGCGCGCGCTCGGTGCGCGTGGTGATGGACAGTGAGCTGGTGATCCGGCAGATGACCGGCGAGTACCGGGTGAAGAACGAGGGTCTGAAGCCGCTGCACGCGGAGGCGCGCCGCAAGGCGGCGGCCTTCGCGGACGTGTCGTACCAGTCCGTGGGCCGGGAGGCGAACGAGCGCGCCGACCGGCTGGTGAACGAGGCGCTCGACAAAGTCATGGGAACCGAGTCTCCCAGGTGATCGCGGGAGGTGGCCGAACCCGCCGCGATTTGCGGCGGGGGAGGGCATCGCCCGAGGAAAGTCCGAACTCCACAGGGCAGGGTGCTGGGTAACTCCCAGGGGGCGCGAGCCTACGGAAAGTGCAACAGAGAGCAGACCGCCAGCGGACGCGCGTCAAGCGCGTAGCGGGCAAGGGTGAAACGGTGCGGTAAGAGCGCACCAGCGGTCCCGGTGACGGGGCCGGCTCGGTAAACCCCACCCGGAGCAAGACCGAGTAGAGGGGAAGGAGTGTGTCCCGCTCCGCCAAAACCCCAGGGTCGGTCGCACCGAGGCGTCCGGAGACGGGCGCCCCAGACGAATGATCACCACGGAGAAATCCGACAGAATTCGGCTTACGGGAGACTCGGAGTGAAGAAGCGACTCCACCCGGCCGGGAAACCGGACCGGGTGGGTCGCACGAGCAGCGGGCCGCCGCCATCTCACCCCCCCGGGGAGAAACGCGCGCGACGTGCGGCCTTGATCGCGGCGATCGTCACGGGCGCGATCGCATGCGCGGTCTACCTGCCCGCCATCGCGTTCGACTTCGTGCGCGACGACCGCGAGCTGCTGCTCGGGGGCTCGCTGGTGCGCGCGCCCGGCACGCTCCTCCACCTGCTCGCTTCGGACTACTGGAGTGCAGCGGCCGGCACGTCGGGGCTGTGGCGTCCGTGCGCGGTGTTCACGCTGTGGGTGGACGGCCGGCTCTCGGGCTGGTCGCCTTCGTGGTTCCACGCCGCGAATCTGCTGGCGCACGGCTTCACCACGTTCCTCCTGGCGCTGGCGGTGTCGACCTACGGCGGCGGGCTGATCGCGACCTGGGTGGCCGGGCTGTGGTTCGCGCTCATGCCCGCCCACGTCGAGTCGGTGGCGTGGATCGTGGGGCGCACCGACGTGTGGTGCGGGCTGCTCGCGCTCGCCGCGCTGATCCTGGCGCGCGACGGTCCGGCCGGGCGGCGTCTTGCGCCGATCGCGTTCGGGCTCGCGCTCCTCAGCAAGGAGAGCGCGGCGGCGATGGCGCCGGTCTTCGCGCTGGCGGCGTGGGTGGATGCCAAGGGCTCGTGGTCCGCTTGGCGCCGCGCCTGCCTGCCGTACCTGGTGGTGCTCGCGGTGTGGGCGTCGTTGCACGCGCTGCTGGTTCCGCCGTCGCCGGCGAGCGCGGGAGCGGTGGTGGCGGGCCCGGCGCGCTTCTGGACCGCGCTCGCCCTGCCGGCGTGGGAGCTGCGCTTCCTGCTGCCGGGAGTCGGCCACGGTCCCGACTGGATGATCACGCCGATCGCGGGTCCGGGGCCGGCGGCGTGGGTCGGCCTCGTGGTGCGCGCCGCGGCAGCGGTGCTGCTCACGGTCCTGGTGGTGCGGCGGGAAGCGCTCGCGATCCCGCTCGCGATCGTCTGGTGCCCGCTGATCGCCATGACGTTCCTGGCGTTCGGCCGCGGCGCCCTGTTCTCGGGCGAGCGCCACGTCTATCTCGCCTCCGCCGGCGCAGCTTGGGTCGTGGCGCTGTGGATCGAGCGCTGGAGGAGGTCGCGCGCGATTCCCGGCTTGGCACTCGCGGCCGTCGTGGTGCTGGTGGCATGGAGCGCGCGCGACACGATCGCGACGATCCCGGGCTGGAAGGACGAGGAGACCATGTACGACACCATGGTGCGCACCGAGCCCATGAATCCCACCGGCCCGCTCGGCCAGGCGCTGGCGCGCATCGACCGCGGCGACGACTCCGGTGCGCGGGAGGCGCTGGCGCGCGCCGCTGCCATCGATTCGAACCGCTTCGAGATCCCTCTCTATCGCGCCGGCATCGAGCTGCGGGGCGGCCAGCCGGCGATGGCGCTCGCGCTCGCGCGTGATGCGAGCGCGCGCGCCGGCTGGAACCGCGACGCGCTCCTGATCGAGGCGCTGGCGCTCCAGCGGCTCGGGCGCTGGATCGAGGCGCGCAACGTCCTCGAGGATCTGAGCGCGCACGAGCGCGGGGATCTCGACGTGCGCAGCGCGTGGCGCGCGCAGCTCGCGGGCGAGGCGCGGGCGGCGGGACCGGCGCGCGAGCCCTCGCGCTGACACACTGTGACGCCATTTTCCCGCTGACGCAGTGTGACGCGGCTTTCCCGCTGACGCCGGTGACGCCGCTCTCGCGCCGCCGCCCGCGCCGGCCGAATCGAGGCGGCGAGCACGCTGCGAGGCCGCTCCGGCTTGCCCCCGTCCCGATCCCGCTGCTAGCGTGTGATCGAGTGAACTCGACCCCGCACACGCGATCGGCGTCCCCGGAAGGACCGACCTTGCTGGCAGCGGCGCTGGCTCCCGAATGGGTGATCCACCCGCGCCACGACGCGGAAGCGGCACTGCGCCTCGCGGTCGAGCTCGAGGCGCCGCTGGCGGCCGCCCACGCGCTCGTGAACCGCGGCGTGGACACCGTGCGCGCCGCGCAGCGATTCCTGAAGCCGACCCTCGACGATCTGCACGATCCGGGCAGCCTCCGAGGCCTCGATTCCGCGCTCGCGCGCATCGAGGTGGCGCTCCTGAGCGGCGAGCGCATCCTGGTGCACGGCGACTACGACGTGGACGGGATCACATCGACCTTCCTCTTGTACTCCGTGCTCCGCGACCTGGGCGGCGCGGTCGACTATCACATCCCGCACCGCACGCGCGACGGCTACGGCCTGTCGGACTCCGCGATCGGGGGGGCGCAGCGGCGTGGCTGCTCGCTGATCATCACGGTGGACTGCGGCATCACAGCGGTGGCGGCGGCGGAGCGCGCGAGCGCGCTCGGCATCGACACCGTGATCACCGACCATCACGAGCCCCCGGCGGCGCTGCCGCGCGCGGCCGCGATCGTGAACCCGCGGCGGCCCGGTTGCGAGTACCCGTTCAAGTCGCTGGCGGGCGTGGGGGTCACGTTCAAGCTGGCCCAGGCGCTGCTCCAGCCGCGCGGCGGTCTCGAACGCGCGCGCGAGTACCTCGACGTGGTCGCGATCGGAACCATCGCGGACGTGGTGCCGCTCACCGGCGAGAACCGCGTGCTCGCGGTGCACGGGCTCGAGCGCTTGAACGCGAGCCCGCGCCCCGGTCTGCGCGCGCTGGCGGAGGTCGCGCAGCTCCGCGGGCGGATCACGAGCCGCGAGGTGGCGTATGGGCTCGCGCCCCGCATCAACGCAGCGGGCCGCATGGGGAACGCCGAGCAGGGCCTCCGGCTGCTGCTGGCGCGCGAAGCCGCAGAGGCGCGCGCGTGTGCCGAGAGCCTGCAGGAGGACAACGACCTGCGCCGGCAGAAGGACGAGGAGGTGCTGGCGGACGCGCTGCGGCGCGTCGAGGCCGAGCTCGACTGGCCGAACAGCGCTGCGCTGGTGCTGTGGTCGAGCGAATGGCATCCCGGCGTGATCGGCATCGTCGCCTCGCGGCTGGTCGAGCGCTTCCACCGTCCCACCGTGCTGGTGGCGCTCAACGGTGACCGCGGCCGAGGCTCGGGGCGCAGCCTGCCGGGGCTCGATCTCAACGCGATGCTGGGCCACTGCGACGACCTGCTCGAGGGCTGGGGCGGGCACGCGCTCGCGGCCGGGATGTCGGTGCGGCGCGAGCGCCTGCCCGAGCTGCGCACGCGCCTGGAGGCGCTGGTGCGCGAGCACACGCCGCCCGGCGCGTTCGCGCCGCGGCTCGTGGTGGACGCCGAGATCACGCTGAACGCGTGCACGCTCGGCACCGTGGAGTGGCTCGAGCGCCTCTCGCCCTACGGCCTCGACAACCCCGAGCCGCTGTTCCGCGCGAACGGCCTCGTGATCGAGAGCTGCGCAGCGGTCGGCGGCGGGAAGCACATCCGCGTCACGCTGCGCGACGCCACCGGCCGGGCCGAGGCGGTCGGCTTCGGGCTCGGAGCGTGCGCCGCCGAGTTCCCGCGCGGGACGCGCTGCCAGGCGGTGTTCGCCCTGACCCGCAACGAGTGGCAGGGGGAAACCCGCGTGCAGCTCAAGCTCAAGGGGGTGCGTGCCGGGTGAGCGGGGCCTCGGGCAGTACCGGACATCCCGAGCTCAGAGCCGCGCTGATCGCAGCGTTCGACGAGCGCGCGCCCAAGGTGGATCGCGACCGCGTCGCCGCCTGCTTCGACTTCGTGGATCGAGCGCACGGCGAGCAGCTGCGCGAGTCCGGGCAGCCCTTCGTGTCCCATGTCGTCGCGGTGTGCCACATCCTGATCGGCCTGCTCGAAGCGCGGATCGAGACGCCGCTCGCATGCGCGGCGCTGCTCCACGACGTGGTCGAGGACACAACGACCACGCTCGAGGAGGTGGACAAGCGCTTCGGCCGCGAGGTCGCGCGCCTGGTCGAGGGCGTGACCAAGCTCTCGGGGCTCCACTTCGACAGCCAGCGCGCCGAGCAGGCCGAGAACTTCCGCAAGATGCTGCTGTCGATGGCGCGCGACCTGCGCGTGATCTTCATCAAGCTCGCGGACCGGCTCCACAACATGCGCACGCTCGAGTTCCTGAAACCCGAGAAGGCGAAGCGCATCGCGGCCGAGACCCTCGACATCTACGCGCCGCTCGCGCACCGGCTCGGCATGGCGGGCATCAAGCGCGAGCTCGAGGACTTGAGCCTCAAGGCCCTGGAGCCCGCCGCCTACCAGGAGATCATGCAGCGCATCGCCGCCAAGCGCGAGCAGCGCGAAGCCTTCCTCGGCGGGATCAAGAACCAGCTCGAGGAGGCGCTCAAGGCCGCCGGGATCAAGGCCGAGGTGGTGGGGCGGCCCAAGCACTTCTACTCGATCTACATGAAGCTCAAGACCGGCCGCGACTTCGAGGCGATCTACGACCTGTTCGGGCTGCGCATCATCACGCACACGCGCAACGACTGCTACCGCGCGCTGGGCGTGGCGCACGACCTGTTCACGCCGGTGGCGGAGCGCTTCAAGGACTACATCGCAACGCCCAAGAGCAACCTCTACCAGTCGCTCCACACCACGGTGCTGACGCCGGCCGGCGAGATGGTCGAGGTCCAGATCCGCACCCGCGAGATGCACCGCATCGCGGAGACCGGCGTGGCCGCCCACTACGTCTACAAGCAGGGCGGGAGCGTGGACGAGGAGCTGGACGCGCGGCTCGGCGGGTTCGTGGCCCAGACCGCGGACTGGCAGCGCACCGCCAACGACGACGAATACATGGAGTACCTGCGCACCGCGCTCTACCAGGAGGAGGTGTTCGTCTACACCCCGCGGCGGGAGCTGAAGCGGCTGCCCAAGGGCGCAACGCCGCTCGACTTCGCATTCCAGATCCACACCGAGGTGGGCCAGCGCACCGTGGGGGCGCGCGTGAACGGCGAGCTGGTGCCGCTGCGCCACGAGCTGCGGAACGGCGACATGGTCGAGATCATCACGTCGCCCCAGGCCCAGCCCCACGAGGACTGGCTCCAGATCGTGCGCACCGCGGGCGCGCGCAGCAAGATCCGCCAGTGGCTGCGCCAGCGGCGGCACGACGACAGCGTGTCGCTGGGCCGCGAGATCCTGGAGCGCGAGCTCAAGCGCATGCGGCCGCGGCCCGATGAGAAGGCGATCGAGGAGGTGGCGCACGCGCTGGGTTGCACCGATCTCGGCCAGCTCTACGCGCGGCTCGGCGAGGGGCAGATCTCGCTCACCATCGTGATGCGCAAGCTCAGCCCCGCGAAGGAGGGGTTCGCCGAGCGTCTGGCGAAGGGACCGCTCGAAGCGCTGGGGCTCGGGCGCAAGCCGGCGGCGGGGGTGCGCATCCAGGGTCTCGACAACGTGATGGTGTCATTCGCGCGCTGCTGCCAGCCGGTGCCGGGCGACCGCGTGGTCGGGATCGTCACGGTGGGGCGCGGCGTCTCGGTGCACCGCCAGGACTGCCCGAACACGTTCGCGAACCGTGTCTCGACCGATCGCCGCGTCGAGGTGGAGTGGGACGCGCGCATCGGCGAGACCTTCCCGGTGCGGCTCGTGGTCTACGGCCACGACCGCACCTCGTTGCTCGCCGACATCGCCAAGGTGATCGCGGCGACCGCCGTGAACATCCGGAGCGCGGGCATGGCGAGCGAGGACCGCACCGCACGCGGCGTGTTCGTGGTCGAGGTGCCTCATCTGGCGCGACTCCAGGAAGTGATCAAGGCGGTGCGCGGCGTGAAGGGTGTGACGCGGGTCGACCGCCGCCAGCGGCTGCTGCGGCCGCCGCCGCCCCCGGCGCGCGCCAGCGGCGACGGCGCGTGAGGGCGCTGGTGCAGCGCGTGACGCGCGCGCGCGTCACGGTCGAGGGCCGGGTGCGCGGCGAGATCGGCGCCGGTCTCGTGGTGCTGCTGGGCGCCACGCACGAGGACCTGCGCGCCGACGCCGACTGGACCGCGCGCAAGGTGGCGGGGCTCCGGGTGTTCGCGGACGAGCAGGGGCTCATGAACCGCGACGTGCGCGAGGCCGGGGGCGGGATCCTCGCGATCCCACAGTTCACGCTGTACGGTGAGGCCCGGCGCGGGCGTCGCCCTGATTTCGTCCGCGCCGCGCGCCCGGAGCACGCCGAGCCGCTGTTCGAGCGCTTCTGCACCGCGCTCGAGGAGGAGAAGGTAAAGGTGGCGCGCGGCGTGTTTCGGGCGCACATGGAGGTGGAGCTGACGAACGACGGCCCGGTGACGCTCATGGTCGAGAGCCCGCGGGTGCTCGAGCCGTGAGCCGTCCGCCCGCAGGACTGTTCTGGCCCGGCCGCTCGCCGCTGGTCCTGGCCTCCGGCTCGCCGCGCCGCGTGACGCTGCTGCAGCAGGTGGGGGCCGAGTTCACCGTGGTGGATCCGGGCCCGGACCGCAGCTGGCCGGGCTCCGCGGAGCCGCGCCACGGCGTGCGCGCGCTCGCCCTGGTGAAGGCCGCGAGTGTGGCGGCGCAGCGGCCGGGCAGCGTGGTGATCGGCGCCGACACCGTGGTAGTGGTGCGCGGTGTGCGCCTGGGCAAGCCGGCCGACCGCACCGAGGCGGTGTCGATGCTGCGCCGGCTCCACGGACGCACGCACGAGGTGTGGACCGGCATCGCCGTGGTGCGCGACGGCGACCGGCGCACCGCTGCGGAGTGCACGCGGGTCCAGCTCGCGCGGCTCGGCGAGAACGAGATCGAGGCATACGTGCGCACCCGCGAGCCGCTCGACAAGGCCGGCGGCTACGGCATCCAGGGAATCGCGGCGCAGTTCGTGCGGCGCATCGAGGGCGACTACACCAACGTCGTGGGGCTCCCGCTCGCGCGGCTGCGACAGGTGCTGCTCGACTTCGCGTGATGGGGGAGGGCCGAGAGTGAGAAGGGCTGCGGCGACCGCGGCGATGCTCGTGCTCATGCTGGCGCTCGCGGGACCACATTTCGCCGGTGCGCAGGCTCCGCCCGCGTCCGCGACGCCGCTGCCTTCGCCCGCTTCGCTCTACCAGCGACTCGGCGGCTACGACTCGCTCGCGGTGCTCACTGACGACTTCGTCGGCCGCCTCACCCGCGACCCCGCGCTCGCGCGCATCTTCGCGCGCGTCAGCGACGAATCGAGGGGACGAATCCGCCAGCTCATGCTCGATCAGCTGTGCGCGGCGAGCGGCGGACCCTGCTCCTACCCGGGCCGCGACATGAATACGGTGCACCAGGGCCTCGGGATCCGCGAGGCCGACTGGGCGCTGACCATCGGGCACCTGATTGCGAGCCTCGACAAGTACAAGGTGGGGCCCAAGGAGAAGGACGAGGTGCTCCAGTGGGTCGCCCGCCTCAAGCGCGACATCGTCGAGAAGCCCTGAGCCTCGGGGGGGGACCGGCCCGGAACCGCAGGCAACACCGCGCCTTGACACGGTTTCGAACCCCATGCTAGCGTGCCACGCTTCCTGCGATATGAGGTGGGAGGTCCTGCAGCGCTCACGGCGCGCAATCGGGCCTGCCCCACACCCTTGAGTGTTCGGAGGATGGAATGAAGACGTATAGCGCCCGCCCCGTCGACATCCAGCGGCGCTGGCTGGTGGTGGACGCCGAGGGGCAGACCCTGGGCCGCCTCGCCACCCATGTGGCCATGGTGCTGCGCGGCAAGCACAAGCCGATGTACACGCCCCACATGGACACCGGCGATCACGTGGTCGTGATCAACGCGGCCAAGGTCGCGCTCTCCGGCCGGAAGGCGCAGGACAAGAAATACTTCCACCACACGATGCACCCGGGTGGCGCGACCTGGACCTCGATCGTGGAGCTGATGGCGAAGCATCCCGAGCGCGTGATCCAGCGCGCGGTCCGCGGGATGGTGCCGCGCACGACACTGGGACGGGCGATGATGAGCAAGCTCAAGGTGTACGCGGGCGCGGAGCATCCGCACGCCGCGCAGCAGCCCGAGGCCTGGACGCCGGTCACGAGGGAACGATGACGATCGATACGACGAATCCGACGAGAACCGGCCGCCGCAAGGAGGCGATCGCCCGCGTGCGGCTGACGGCCGGCGCCGGCAAGCTCACGGTGAACGGACGCACGCCGCTCGAGTACCTGAAGCGCGAGACGCTGGTGAGCACGGCGCTGCGCGCGTTCACCGTGACGAACACGATGGGCAAGTACAACCTCGACGCCACGGTGATGGGCGGCGGGCTCTCCGGCCAGGCCGGAGCGCTCCGGCTGGCGATCGGGCGCGCGCTGGCGCGCGGCGACGAGTCGCTGCGTGGCGTGCTGGGGCGCGAGGGGCTGCTCACGCGCGACCCGCGGATGAAGGAACGCAAGAAGTACGGACAACCAGGGGCGCGCAAGCGCTTCCAGTTCAGCAAGCGGTAGAGCGGTTGGAAAACGCACGCCCGGTTCCCGGCGCCGGGGTCTCCGGCAACGGAGTGGAGCGCCACCGAAACGGAATGGGCGGAGGACACGAACCCCGAGAGAGGAGCGCAGTGGCCGAAATCACAATGAAGGACCTGCTCGAAGCGGGCGTACACTTCGGGCATCAGACCCGGCGCTGGAATCCGCAGATGAAGAAGTTCATCTTCATGGAGCGGAACGGGATCTACATCATCGACCTGCAGAAGACGCTGAAATGCGTCAGCGAGGCGCGGGCGGCGGTCGAGCGCGTGGTGCGCGCCGGCGGCCACGTGCTGTTCGTGGGCACCAAGAAGCAGGCCAAGCTGATCGTGGTGGAAGAGGCGACGCGCTGCGGCATGTTCCACGTCACCGAGCGCTGGCTGGGCGGCATGCTCACGAACTTCAAGACCATCCGCACCAGCATCAAGCGCCTCCACGACCTCGACCGCATGGCGACCGACGGCACCTTCGAGAAGCTGTCGAAGAAGGAAGTGTCGCGGCTCGGCCGCGAGCGCGAGCGGCTGCAGTTCGTATTCGCGGGGATCAAGGAGATGCCGGGCCTCCCGTCGCTGGTGTTCGTGGTCGACACCAAGAAGGAGGAGATCGCGGTGACCGAGGCGGCGCGTCTCGGGGTCCCGATCGTCGGCGTGGTGGACACCAACTGCGACCCGACGCCGGTGACCTTCCCGATTCCCGGAAACGACGACGCGATCCGCTCGATCCGACTGTTCACCGCGATGATCGCCGACACCGTGCTCCAGTCGAAGGCGTACGCGCTCGAAGGCGGTGACGAGCAGACCGTTTCCTACGGCGGCGAGGAGACCGAGGCCGAAGCGCAGCCGTCCCACTCCGGCACGGCTTGATTCTCGAGACACGCGCGCCCGCCCGGGGTGGATCGAACGCGGGCGGGCGTTCCAACGTTCGGGGGTGAGTTTCATGGCGGTCACGGCGGACCAGGTTCGGGAGCTGCGCGAGCGCACCGGAGCCGGAATGATGGAGTGCAAGAAGGCGCTGCAGGAATCGCAGGGCGACTTCGAGAAGGCGATCGAGGTGCTGCGCAAGAGCGGGATCGCGCGCGCCGCTTCCCGCTCCGGACGCGCCGCCAGCGAGGGCGTGGTCGAGGCCTACATCCATCCCGGCAACCGCGTGGGCGTGCTGATCGAGGTGAATTGCGAGACGGACTTCGTGGCGCGCACCGACGAATTCCGCGAGCTGGTGCGCAACCTCGCGATGCAGGTCGCTGCCGCGGGCGCCGAGTTCGTGCGGCGCGAGGACGTGCCGACCGAGCGCGTCGAGCGCGAGCGCGAGATCCTCAAGTCCCAGACCGAGGGCCAGGGCAAGCCGGCGGCGATCCTCGACAAGATCGTGACCGGGAGGCTCGAGAAGTTCTTCGCCGAGATCTGCCTGCTCGAGCAGCCCTACATCCGCGACGACAAGACGACGGTGGGCGACCTGGTGCGACAGGCTTCGGCCAAGACCGGCGAGAACATCCAGGTCCGGCGCTTCGCCCGTTACCGTCTCGGCCAGGAGTAGCGCCTTGGGCGCGCGCTTCAAGCGCATCGTCCTCAAGCTCAGCGGCGAGATCCTGGGAGGCGCGGCCCGCCACGGCATCGACGAAACCGTGATGGGCGCCCTCGCGGACGAGATCCGCGAGGTGCACGATCTCGGCGTCCAGGTCGGCATCGTGACCGGCGGCGGCAACATCTTCCGCGGGCTGGCCGCCAGCACCCGCGGGATGGACCGGGTGGGCGCCGACTACATGGGCATGCTCGCGACCGTGATCAACGGCCTCGCCCTCCAGCACTCGCTCGAGAAGCGCGGCGTCCAGACCCGCGTGATGTCGGCGATCGAGATGGCGCGGGTGTGCGAGCCCTATATCCGGCGGCGCGCCACCCGCCATCTCGAGAAGGGCCGCGTCGTGATCATGGCGGCCGGCACCGGAAACCCCTATTTCACCACCGACACCGCCGCCGCGCTGCGTGCGATCGAGATCGGCGCGGACGCGATTCTCAAGGCCACCAAGGTGGACGGGGTCTACAGCGCCGACCCCATCCGTGATGCCAGCGCCACCTTCTTCCCCCGCATCTCCTACCTCGATATCCTGAACCGCGGTCTCAAGGTGATGGACTCGACCGCGATCTCGTTGTGCATGGACAACCGCCTGCCGCTCGTGGTGTTCAACGTCGGCGAGCGCGGCAACCTGCTCAAGGTCGTCCAGGGCGAGGAAGTGGGCACTCTGGTGGGGGAGGCATGACGAACCCGATCATCACGAACGCCGAAGAACGCATGAAGAAGGTGCTCGAGGCCACGCGCCGCGAGCTCGCCGGCATCCGCGGCGGCAAGGCGACCCCGGCGCTGCTCGACACCGTGCGCGTCGACGCTTACGGCCAGTCGATGGCGCTGAACCAGGTGGGATCCGTGACCGCGCCCGAGCCGCGGCTGCTCGTGGTGCAGCCCTGGGACAAGTCGCTGATCAAGGCGATCTCGAAGGCGCTGCAGCTGTCCGATCTGGGCTTGAATCCGACCGACGACGGCGTGGTGGTGCGGGTGCCGGTGCCGGCGCTGAGCGAGGACCGCCGCAAGGACCTGGTGAAGGTGATCGCGAAGCTGGCGGAGGAGGGGCGCGTCCACATCCGCCAGATCCGCCACGACCTCAACAAGGACATCAAGCATCAGCAGTCCGAGGGCAAGTTCTCGGAGGACGACGGGCACAAGCTCACCGCCGAGACCCAGAAGCTCACCGATCGCTACATCGGCATGGTGGACGAAGTGCTGCGGAAGAAGACGGCCGAGGTGATGGAGGTCTAGTCCTTCCGCGCTCGGGGCCCGGGGTCCAAAGGGTCCCGCACCGCGCGGGCCCACCCCCGGAGGACGTTTGCCGGCCCGCCAACCGACGGCAGAAGAGTTGCTGAGCCGCGGCAACCTTCCGCGCCACATCGCGATCATCATGGACGGGAATGGCCGCTGGGCGCGCGCGCGCGGCGTGCCGCGCCTGTTCGGGCACCGCGCGGGCCGCGAATCGGTGCGCGAGGCGGTGAAGGGTTGTGTCGCGCTGGGCGTCGAGGTCCTCACGCTCTACACCTTCTCGATCGAGAACTGGAAGCGTCCCAAGCGCGAAGTGGACGCGCTCATGGGGATCCTGCAGGAGACGCTGCGCGCAGAGCGCGAAGAGCTGCGCGCGAACAACGTGCGCCTCGCCGTCATCGGTCGCACCCAGGACCTGCCGGCGTCGGTGCGCAAGGCGATCGCCGAGACCCAGAGCTTCCTCTCCGGCTCCTCCGGCCTGCGGATGATCCTGGCGCTCTCCTACAGCGGCCGCGCCGAGGTGGTGGACGCGATTCGCGCGATCCTGCGCGAGGACACCAAGGGCCCGATCGATCCCGCGGCGGTGGACGAGACGTTCGTCGCGAACTACCTCTACACCGCGGGGCTGCCGGATCCGGACCTGCTGATCCGCACCAGCGGTGAGCTCCGGATCTCGAACTTCATGCTGTGGCAGCTGGCGTACGCCGAGCTGTGGATCACGGACACGCTGTGGCCCGACTTCCGGCGCCGCCATCTCTACCAGGCGGTCGCGGACTACCAGCGTCGCGAGCGCCGCTTCGGGCGGGTGGATTGAGCGCGGAGCCCATGCAGCCCGCAACTCCCGGCGCGCCCGGGGCCGGAGCGGCCAAGCCCGCGGGGTGGTCGCTGCGTTGGCGGATGGCGAGCGGCATCGTGTTCGTGCCGCTGCTCATCCTGCTCGCGCGCGCCGGCGGCCTGGCCTTCACCGGATTCGTCGCGCTCCAGGTCACGCTCGGGCTGATCGAGTTCTACCGCATGATGAGCGGCAAGGGGCTCGAGCCCGACACACGGCTCGGGATCTGCGCCGGTCTCGGCGTGCTGTGGGTCGCGCTCCACCCGCACGGCAGCCAGGGCGGACTCCTGGCCACAGCGTTCGTGCTGCTGGTGCTGGCGCTCTCGTTGCGGAGCGCCCCGCGGCCGCGCCAGGTGGAGAGCATGGCGGTCACGCTGTTTGGCGTGCTCTACGTCGGCTGGCTCTCCTCGCACTTCGTGCTGCTGCGCGAGCTGCCGTGGCGCGCGGGCACCGACTACGCGGACGGCGCGTCCTACGTGCTGCTCGCGTTCTTCGTGACCTGGAGCTGCGACACCGGGGCGTACGCGGTGGGGCGCATGTTCGGCCGGCGGCGTCCGTGGGCGCGCATCTCGCCGCGCAAGTCGCTGGAGGGCTCGATCGGCGGGCTGTTCGCGGCGGTGGGCGGAGCGTTCGTGGCGCGCGCCTGGTTCGCGCCGTTCCTTTCTCCGTGGGATCCGCTGGCGCTCGGGCTCCTGGTCGGCGTGTTCGCCCAGGTCGGGGACCTGGTGGAGTCGCTGCTCAAGCGCGACGCCCAGCACGGCGACTCCTCCGACATCATCCCGGGCCACGGCGGCATCCTCGATCGGTTCGACAGCCTCTACTTCGGCGCCCCGATCGTCTACTACTACCTGAAGCTCCTGGTGTTTCGCGCCCCATGATCGCGACACGCAGCCTCGCGGTGCTGGGCTCGACCGGCTCGATCGGGCGCCAGGCGCTGGACGTCGCAGCGCGCGAGCGCGACCGCGTGCAGGTGTCAGGCCTGGCCGCCGCGCGCTCGCTCGATCTCCTGTGCGAGCAGGCGCGGCGCTGGAAGCCGCGCTGGCTCGCGCTCGAGCGGCCGGAGGATGAGCGCGCGGCGCGCAGCGCGCTGGCAGCTGCGTGCCCGGGGGCCGCGATCGGCGTGGGGAAGGGCTCTGCCGCGCGGCTCGCTGCCGAGTGCGATGCCGACGTCGTGCTCAACGGCATCGTCGGGGCGCAGGGCCTCGCGGCCTCGCTGGAGACGCTGCGCGCCGGGCGGCGGCTCGCCCTCGCCAACAAGGAAACGCTGGTGGTGGGCGGGCCCTTGGTGCGCGAGGTCCTCGCGCGCGTGCCCGGCGCGGAGCTGATCCCGGTGGACAGCGAGCACAGCGCTGCGCTCCAGTGCATCGGCGGTCGTCCCGCGGCCGAGATCGAGCGGCTCACGCTCACGGCATCCGGCGGTGCGCTGCGCGATCATCCCGACTGGCGGCGCGCGACGCGCGACGAGGTGCTGGCCCATCCGGTGTGGGCGATGGGGCGGCGCATCACGGTGGATTCCGCGCTGCTCTTCAACAAGGGGCTCGAGCTGATCGAGGCGCGCTGGCTGTTCGACCTCGAGTGGGGGAGGCTCACGGCCGTGCTCCACCCGCAGGCGCTGGTGCACGCGATCGTGACCTTCCGTGACGGATCGAGCGTGCTCCAGGCCGCGCGCCCCGACATGCGGCTGCCGATCCAGCTCGCGATCTCGTGGCCCGAGCGCTGGGACCAGGCGATCGCGCCGCTCGAGCCGGAAGCGCTGGTCGGGCTCGAGTTCGAAACCGTAGCGCCCGGCCGCTTTCCGGCGTTCGATCTGGCGCTCGCGGCGGGCGTGACGGGCGGAACCGCGCCGTGTGTGCTGAACGCGGCGGACGAAGTGGCGGTGCAGGCGTTCCTCGACGGCGAGATCGCCCTGGGCGAGGTTCCGGACCGCGTGGCGGCGGTGCTCGAGCGCCACCAGCCGGAGCCGGTGGAATCCTTGGGGCAGCTCGAGGCGGTGGACGCGGCCGCGCGGGTCGCGGCCCGCGCGGCGATGGTGTCGCGATGAGGCGCAAAGCGGACGCCGCTCCCGCGCGCGGCAGCTCACCCCGCGCGGCGGGGCCGGAGGCTGCGCTCCGGCTCGCGCGCGTCGCGCCGCCGCCGGCCGCGAAGCTCGCGCCATGGATCGAGCGCATGCGCGGCGTGCGCGCGCTGGTGTGGGGCGACTTCGTGCTCGACGACTACTGGCGCTGCCTC
>Ga0075434_100001698_pt1 | contig 18840 bp, 22 predicted proteins | sample RhiMethybrSRZTD3_FD_75298 | JGI IMG/M metagenome (GOLD analysis project Ga0075434, IMG submission 75298) | Populus rhizosphere microbial communities from Tennessee, USA - Rhizosphere MetaG P. TD hybrid SRZTD3 | ecosystem: Host-associated > Plants > Roots > Rhizosphere > Soil | place: USA... | reverse complement strand
CACGCCGAAGAAGAGCTGGAACGCGAGGAGCGACGTGGCGCGGCTCGCCATCACGGTGCCGGCGCCGATCAGGACGCCGCCGAGCAGCACGACGGTCCGCGTGCCGAGCCGGTCGGAGACCGCGCCCCACACGAATGAGCCGACGCCCATGCACAGGAAGTTGAGCAGGGCGGCCGTCGAGATACCCGTGCGCGACCAGCCGGCGTCGGCGGACATCGGCTGCAAGAAGACTCCGAGCGAAAACATCGCGCCGAAGCCGACGCACGTCACGACCATGGCCGCCGCGACGATCACCCACCCGTAGAAAATCCTGGACGACGACATCGACATTGGTCCCCTAGCCTCCGGCCATGGCTCCGACGATCAGAAACGGCTCCGCGCCGGTCGCGACCGCTTCGGGCAGCAGATCGTCGGGAGAATCCTGCGACAGATCTTGCTCGCAGGCGAAGAACCGCACGAACGCTCGGCGCTCGTGCGTGACCTGGTCGCGGATCGTGCCGCGCAGCATCGGATAGCCCGCTTCGAGCGCGTCGAGCACCGAGCGCGTCGTGGCCTTGCCCTCGATCTCGACCGTCACCTCCCCGGTGACCTGCGCGAGGGTCCGCAGATGAGCCGGCAGCACCACCCGGATCATGACAAGGTCTGCGCCTCGACCGAAACCACCGCCGGGAGATCGCGAACGATCGCGGTCCAGCTGTCGCCCGCGTCGGCCGAGCCGTAGACCTGGCCCCCGCTGGTCCCGAAATAGATGCCGCACGGATCGAGCGCGTCGACGGCCATCGCGTCCCGCAGCACGTTGACGTAGCAGTGACTCTGGGGCAGGCCCTTCGTGAGCGCCTCCCACTCCTGACCGCCGGTCCGGCTCCGGTAGACGCGGAGCTTGCCGTCGGGCACGTAGTGCTCGGAGTCGCTCTTGATCGGCACGACGTAGATGGTGTTGGGCTCGTGCGCGTGCACGTCGATCGGGAAGCCGAAGTCGGTCGGCAGGTCACCGCCGACGTCCTTCCACGACTCGCCGGCGTCGTCGCTGCGCATGACGTCCCAGTGCTTCTGCATGAACAGCACGTTCGGTCGCGAGGGATGCATCGCGATCCGATGCACGCAGTGGCCGACCTCCGCCGTGGGGTTGGGGATCTGCTCCGAGCGCAGGCCGCGGTTGATCGGCCGCCACGACTGGCCGTCGTCGTCGCTCCGGAAGGCGCCGGCCGCCGAGATCGCGATGAAGATCCTTCCGGGGTTCTTCGGATCCAGGATGATCGTGTGCAGGCACATCCCACCGGCTCCAGGCTGCCACTCGGCCGCCGAGGGATGGTTGCGCAGCGCGGGAAGCTCGCGCCACGTCTGGCCACCGTCGGTTGTCCGGAACAGCGCAGCGTCCTGAATGCCCGCGTAGACGGTGTCCGGGTCCTTCAGTGACGGCTCGAGATGCCAGACCCGGGCGAACTCGAAGGGTCGTTGCGTGCCGTCGTACCAGAGGTGATTGCCGACGGCACCCTCGTACGGGAGCTTGTTGCCGACGGTCTCCCACGTCTTGCCGCCGTCGCTCGACCGCTGGATGATCTGGCCGAACCAGCTGCTCGACTGCGAGGCGTAGATCCGGTTGGGGTCGGCGGGCGATCCCTTGAGATGGTAGATCTCCCAGCCGCCGAAGTGCGGACCGTTCACATCCCACGATTTCCGCTTGCCGTCCGCCGTCAGGACGAAGGCGCCCTTGCGCGTACCGACCAGCACTCGTACTCGGCTCATACCCGCACTCCTTCCTGTCAGTTCTTCGCCGAAGCTTCTGCCACGGACTTCATGCCGGCCAGGCCCTTCTCGAACTCGCCACCGAGGGCCTTGTCCATGTCGACGAAGAGAAAGACCGCTCGGCTGACGAAATTGTTGTGACCGAACATGCTCCACGTGACGGCGGTGCGATCCCCGTCGGGCTTGAACGCGAACTGCGCCGTGTTGGTCGCCGCGAACGGCCTCACGAACTCGAGCTTGATGCGGATCAGCTCGTTGGGCCGGCTCTCGGTGATCGTCATGCGCCCCTCGCCGACCTTGCTGTTGCCGGCCCACGCCAACATTGCGCCCGGTCCCGCCGGCGTACCCTGGTACGAGTTCTTCACGTCGGGATCGAGCTTCGCCCACGGAGACCAGGCGTCCCACTTGTGGAAGTCGTTCACCTGCGCGAACACGACCGGCGCCGGGGCGGCGATGGTCGTGCTGCGCTCGATGCGGAACTCCGCGGGCTGCATCGCCACGATGACCGACAGGATACCGACAATCAGCACGATCGCGGCCGCGACACCGAGCAACACCTTGCCGAGCATGGCGGCTACCGGGCCCCCTGCAGCGCCGTCGAGCCAGACGATCCGCCAATGGGCACCAGCTTCCAACGGCCGTAGGCGACGAAGCCGAGCAGGATCAGCACCACGAACGGCATCACCGCCGCCGCGGCGCCGCCGGTCATCAGGCTGATGACGACGGCACCGACCATGACGACCATCAGGCACACCGCGGCCAGCGGCGTCAGGCCGGGGCGGATACGCAGGAGGCTCGGTAGGACCAACCCGAGGCCGCCGAGGATCTCGGTCACGCCGATGAAGCGCAGGAACGCGCCCGGCATCGGCATCAGCCTGGTCATCTCCTCGATCGGCATGATGAACTTCATGGCTCCGGCGAAGAGGAACAGGAGCGCGAGCAGCCCCTGCACAATCCACAGCGCATATCTCATGGTCGGTTTCCCTCCGTGATGTTCGATCGGGCGCGCGCGGATTCGCCTATCGCGGCGGTCCCTCTCTGACGGGACGTACCTCGATGGTACCGACGCGCGCCAGGGGGCCTCGAGCGGCGAAGGCGATCGCCTCGTCAAGGTTGTCGACGTCGATGAGCATATACCCGCCGAGGTGCTCGCGCGTCTCCGCGAACGGGCCGTCGGTCAAGAGGCTCTTGCCGTCGCGCACCCGGACGCTCGTCGCCGTGGAGGTAGGATGCAGCGGATTGCCTCCGAGATACTTCCCGCCCTTGGACGTGAACTCTTCGACCATCTTCACCTGGCCCCAGTAGCATTCTTGGCGCTCGGCCAGACTTCGTTTTTCCCAGCTCTCGTCGAGATATACGAGCAACAGGTATTTCACATGCGCCTCCATCAGTAGGTCGAACGGGGGGCGCCGGATTCGACACCCGTCGTAGATTATCTACCGTGGGGCACGCCCTCCAGGCCAACGCGGCGGTCGACGCGGTCTATCGTTCCGACTGGGGCCGGATCGTTGCGACGATGATCCGGCTGGTCGGCGACTTCGACGTGGCCGAAGAGGCCTCGCAGGAGGCGTTCTCGGCGGCGGTGGACCAATGGCCGGCCTCCGGCGTGCCCGAGTACCCGCGCGCCTGGATCATCAAGACGGCGCGCCACAAGGCCATCGACCGCATCCGCCGCCGGGCGCGACTCGACGAGAAGCTGGACGCGTACGCGGCGACCGAGTCGACCCGCATGGTCGACGAACCGGACTACGACCCGGACCAGATCCCGGACGACCGGCTCCGGCTGATCTTCACCTGCTGCCACCCCGCGCTGGCGCTCGAGGCGCAGGTGGCGCTCACGTTGCGGACGCTGGGCGGGCTCGACACCGACGAGATCGCGCGGGCGTTCCTGGTTCCAGTTGCCACGATGGCGCAGCGGCTGGTTCGCGCCAAAGGCAAGATCCGCGACGCGCACATCCCGTACACGGTGCCCGACACCAGGGACATGCCGGCGCGCCTCGACGCGGTGCTGACGGTGATCTACCTGATCTTCACCGAAGCGTACGCCGCGACGCGCGGCGACGCGCTGGTGCGCACCGATCTGAGCGCGGAGGCGATCCGGCTCGGCCGTCTGGTCCGCGCGCTGATGGCCCCCGATCCGCCGGCCGAGGCGACGGGGCTTCTGGCCCTCATGCTCTTGCACGACTCGCGGCGCGACGCGCGGCTCGACGAGGCGGGCGAGCTCGTGCTCCTCGAGGACCAGGATCGCCGTCGGTGGAATCGTGCGCAGATCGATGAAGCGCTGCCGCTCGTCGCCGAGGCGCTCCGCGGCGCGCCGAACCCGTTCGCGCTCCAGGCCGCGATCGCGGCCGTGCATTGCCGGGCGGCTCGCGCCGAGGACACGGATTGGCCCGAGATCGTTCGCCGCTACGATCTCCTCGAGCGAGTTCAGCCCTCGCCCGTCGTCTCCTTGAATCGCGCCGCCGCCGTGGCGATGGTCGACGGCCCGCGGGCCGCGCTGGCGCTCGTCGATGAGCTCGCCGCCGGGGGCGAGCTCGATCGCTATCACCTCTTGCACGCCGCGCGCGCCGATCTGCTGCGTCGTCTCGGCGCCGATGTCGAGGCCGCGAAGAGCTACGAGCGGGCGCTGGCCCTCGTGACGAACGACGCCGAACGCCGGTTCCTCGAGCGCCGCTTGCGCGAGGTCCGGCCGGGCCCCGGCCGCGCGCGCACGCCGGCTTCCTCGTGAACGATCCGATTCCGGTCCTGGCCGCGGAGCTGCCTCGAGTGGTCCGGTGGGCGGGCGCGCTCGCGCGGCAGCTCCGGCGTCATGACATCGCGATCGGCGGCAAGGCCTCGGGCTTCGCCGACACCGACGCGCTCACGCTCGCGGACCTCTCGGTGCAGGAGCTCCTCGTGTCGGCCTTGCGCGACATGGGTCCGGACGTGCGCGGCTGCCGGATCGAGGCCGAGGAGACGACGGGCGACCTGCGCCGCTTCGTCTCGCAGAGCGACTGGGTGCTCGGCATCGATCCGATCGACGGCACGCGCGAGTACCGCGACCGCATCGGCAATCGCTACGCGGTGATGCTCCACGCGCGAACGCCGGAGACGGTTCGCTATTCGATGGTGTACCTGCCGGAGGAAGGCCCCGAAGGCACATGGCTCGAGGTGCGCGACGACCGCATCGTGTTGGGTCCCGACGACCATGCCCGCCCCGCACGAACCGTGCTCGACGCGATCACGCCGATTGGAGCCGATCAGCCGCGAGATAACCGCCGGATCCTCGTCAGCGGGTTCGGGGACGGCGACGCCGAGCGCGTGCGGGCGGTCAGCGCCGTGGGACTCGAAGGCGTTCTGGGCAACGATACGCCCGGAAGCTTGTTTCCGCTGGTGGCGGGCGGCTACCTCGGCGGCGCGCTCTTCCACACGCCCAACGTCTACGACTTCCCGGTATGCATGCACCTGGCCCGTGTGCTGGGCGGCGACGCGATCCGGGTGCACGATGGTCGGCGCGCGGATTTTCGCGAGGTGTGGCGCGACGAGCGCGCCAACATGTTCAGGCTTCGCGGCATCGTCGCGTGCGCCGTCGACCGCCGCGTGCTCGCGACGCTCGTCGACGTCGCGCGCGGCTGGAGCATCGAGCGCTACTGACCGGGCGCTATCGCGCGCCCTTCGCCAGCACGGGCTGCTCCTGGTAGCGGCCCGGAAAGACCTTCTTGAGGTTCTCGATCTTCGGCAGGTCGTGGTACACGATGTAGGGATACGTCGGGTTGTTGATCAGAAAGTCCTGGTGGTAGTCCTCCGCCGGGTAAAAGCCTTTCAGCGGATCGACGCGGGTCACGATCTCGCGATCGAACACGCGCGTCTTGGCCAGCTGGGCGATGTAGGCCTGGGCGATGCTCTTCTGCGATTCGTCGGCGTAGAAGATGTTCGAGCGATACTGCGTGCCCGTATCGGGCCCCTGGCGATTGAGCTGCGTGGGGTCGTGGACTACCGAGAAGTAGACCTGCAAGACTTCGCCGTAGGAGAGCTCCTTCGGATCGAAGACGATCTCGACGGACTCGGCGTGTCCGGTCGTGCCGCGGCTGACCGTCTCGTAGTCGGCCGTCGCCTTCGTGCCGCCCGCGTAGCCCGAGAGCACCTTGCGCACGCCGCGCACGTGCTGGTAGACGCCCTGCACGCCCCAGAAGCAGCCGCCGGCAACGACCGCGGTCTGCAGCGGCCCCGCCGCCTTCGGATTGTCGAGCGCGGGAGGCGGAATGACGACCGCCTGCTCCCCACCCCCAGCCACGCCCGTGATCACGACGTACGCAGCGACCAGCAGCGCGACGCTGGCCACGAGGCTCATCCATCTCTTCATTCGCATCCTCGATGTTTCGGAGTTTGTCGCTCTAGGCCGGCACGGACGCCACTTCGGCGCGAGTGGGCTCGGGCACGGCGGGAATCCGTACCGTGAAGGTAGCGCCCGTCCCGCGACCGGCGCTCTGCGCCGTCACGTCGCCACCGTGCAAGGTGGCGAGCCGCTGCACGAGCGTGAGACCGATGCCGAGCCCGCCTGACGCGCGATCCGCCGTCGCCTCGCCCTGGAAGAACAAGTCGAACACCCGCGGAAGATTCTCCAACGCGATGCCCTGGCCGTCGTCGGCGATCTCGAGCACCGCGTCGCTCGCCTGGCGCGCGACACGCACGCGGATGTGTCCACCCGGCGCCGTATAGGTGGCGGCGTTGACGACCAGATTCGTCAAGATCTGCTCGATGCGCGTCTGATCGCCCTCGACCCAGGCCGGCGCGACGTCGAGCTCGATCTCGCGATCCGCGAGGCGGCCCGTGGTTTGTAGAATCTCGACGACGTGGCGCGCCGCGGCCACGAGGTCGACCGGCGTCCGTTCGAGCACGATCTTGCCGGTCATGGCGCGGCCGACGTCGAGCAGATCGTCGAGCAGCCGGCTCAGATGGCGCGTCTGCCGGTCGATCACCCGGCACGCGAATTCGAGCTGCTCGGCGTTCCGTCCCGGCGTCTTGACGATCGCGGCCGCGGTCCAGATCGCGGCCAGCGGGTTGCGCAGCTCGTGGCTCAGCATCGCCAGGAACTCGTCCTTGGCCGCGCTGGTCGCTTCGGCTTGCGCGCGCGCCTCGCGCTCGGTGTCGAGCCATCGGTCGCGCTCGCGCGTCGCCGTCTGGAGCAGCTCGCTGGCCTTCTCGAGCGCCACGATCACCCGATTCACCTCCTCGACGTGCGAATCGGGCAGGCTGCCGAGCCTCTGGCCGGTCGCGAAGTGCTCGGCCTGATCCTCCAGCGCCTCGAGCGTCGCGGCGATCGGCCGCGCTTTCCAGAACGCGTAGAGCACCCCCGCGGCCATCGCCGCCGCCCACAAGAACCCGAACAGCCGCAGGTGATGCCAGAACGCATTGTCGACCGGCGCCGTCGGCGTGGCGAACCCCACGCCCCAGCCGTGGCGCGTGAACGTCCACGCGGTGTAGACGGCCGTGCCGTTGAGGTTGGTGTACCGCGCGAGCCCTTCCGGCTTCTTCTTCATGTCGGCCACGAGCGCCGGCGACGGGTCCCGGCCTCGGCGGGCCTGGCCCTCGGTGCTGCGCGCGACGAAGTTGAAGTTGCGGTCGAAGAGTCCGGCGACCGCGCCCTCCGGCAGCCCCTGTTGCCTCAGCAGGCGGTCGTACCAGGTGAGCTCGAGGTCGGCGATCAATACGTGAGTGACCTTGCCGTCACGGATGACGGGGACGCCGACCGCGAGGATGTGGCTAGAGCCGTCCGGGCCGACGAAGATGTCCGAGATCACCGGCCTCCGCTCGGTGAACACCGGCTGCCACACGTCGAACTGCGGGCCCAGCGGCATCTCGGCGCCGAACGCCGCGCCGGCTCGGAACACACCGACCCCGCTGGCGTTGAAGGCCAGGATGTCCGACCAGTCCGCGTTCGCGTTCAGCGCCTCTTTCGCCTGCTCGTAGATCGCCCGCTCGCCGAGCGAGCTCGAGGACCAGAGCCGCGCAAAAATCGAGAGCCGCTCCACGCTGCTGTCGAGCGCGTTGTCGATCGCCGCGGCCAGCAGCCTGACGGATTCGATCTGAGAGCGCTCGCGCTCGTGCTCTTGCACCTGCCAGTGGAGGTAGAGCAGCGCGGCGGCCAGCAGGCCGATCGGCACCATGCTGACCATCTGCAACTGGAAGAGATGCCAGCGGATGCTCCGGCGCCGGTTCATGAACGAGAAGACGCCTCCGCCCGCGCCGAGAACCCGAACATCTCGCCGGGCTCGAAAAGCCTAGCCGGGGCCGCTACCGCCGGTCAAGCGATGCGCCGAGCTACGCCGACTGGCCTTCGTAGGCGCGCTGGAGCTCGGCGACGTCGATCTTCTTCATCTTCAGCATCGCCGACATCACGCGCTTGGCCTTCTGCGGGTCGCGGTCGTGGAGCATCTCGATCAGCGCGACCGGCGTCACCTGCCAGGAGAGCCCGAACTTGTCCTTGAGCCATCCGCACTGAACCTCCTGGCCTCCGGCCGTGAGCTTGTCCCAGTAGTAGTCGACTTCGTTCTGGTTCTCGCAGTTGACGACGAGCGAGACGGCCTCGGTGAACTTGAACTCCGGCCCGCCGTTCAGAGCCACGAAATCCTGTCCTTCGAGCTGGAACGCCACGGTCATGACCGAGCCCTTCGGCCTTCCGGAGGCGCGGGCCCCTTCCTCGTCGTATCGGCTCGTGGTCGACACCTTCGAGTTCTTGAAGATCGAGGTGTAGAACTTCGCGGCCTCTTCGGCCTGGCTATCGAACCACAGGAACGGAGTGATCTTTTGCGTGATCTTCGGCATCGGTGCCTCCAAGCGAAAATTCACACTGCTGTTTTCAGTATCGGGTCGGCTGTTTCCATTGTCAGGTCGAACGGGAAGCGAGCAAATCGACAACTGGACCGTTCTCACCCTAGAATGACTGCGGCAATTCCCCGATGAGCGTGCAGCCCGCGATCGAACCCGAGTGTTCCAGCGCGAGCGCGGTCCCCGCGATCGCCAACGTGATCGACGCGCGACCCCGCGAGCTCGGCGGAGTCGCCATCCGTCGCGTCCTTCCGGCGGCGGCGCGCCGGATGGTCGGGCCCTTCACCTTCCTCGACGAGATGCATGGGGCGTTCGCGGCGGGCAAGGGACTCGACGTCCCGCCGCATCCACATATCGCTCTGGCGACGGTGACGTACCTGTTCGACGGCGAGATCGTCCACCGTGACAGCCTGGGCTCTCGGCAACCCATTCGACCCGGCGATATCAACTGGATGACGGCCGGACGCGGCATCGTTCACTCCGAGCGCACGGCGACCGACCAGCGCCAGCAGGCTTCGCGGCTGCACGGTCTGCAGCTCTGGGTCGCGCTGCCGCTGGCGCACGAAGAAGCGCCGCCTTCGTTCCACCACCACCCGGCTGCGCGACTGCCCGAGCGCGTCCTCGATGGCATTCGCCTGCGAGTGCTCGCCGGCTCGGCGTTCGGCATGACCTCGCCCGTCGAGACCCTGTCGCCGCTCTTCTACGTCGAAGCCGTGTTGCCGGCCGGGGGCACCCTGCCGCTTCCGAGCGAGCACGAGGAGCGTGCCCTCTACGTCGTAGAAGGCAGCGTCAGTTGCGGCGTCGAGAGGACCGAGCCCGGCCGCATGCTCGTCTTCATCCCCGGCGCGAGCGTCACCCTCCGCGCCGAGATGCCGGCCCGGATCGTTCTGCTGGGCGGGGCGCCGCTGGACGGCAAGCGCTACATTCACTGGAACTTCGTATCGAGCTCGCGGGAGCGCATCGAGCAGGCAAAACGGGACTGGACGAGCCGGCGGTTCGCGACGGTGCCGGGAGACGAGATCGAGTTCGTGCCGCTGCCGGGATCTTGATACCGTGAAACCGATCTCCGTCCGACGCACTCGGAAGGGATAGACTCGCACCGGGGGCCGAATGGACACGATTGACCTTTTCGTACGCTTGTACGGTTATCCGGCTCTCTTCGGCGGAATGGTCCTCGAGCAATTCATCCCGCCGATGCCGGGCGAACCACTCTTGCTCGGAGCCGGCGCGCTGGCCGGCAACGGCCGCTTGAGCCTGTGGCTCGCGTTCGCGCTGGCGCTGGCCGGCACCGTGACCGGCGATCTCATCTGGTACGAGGTCGGTCGCATCGGCGGGCAAAAGGTTCTGAAATGGATGTGCCGGCTCGCGATCGAGCCCGACACGTGCGTCCGCAACGGTGCCGAGACCCTGACGAACCACGGCGCGAGCGCGCTCTTGATCGCGAAGTTCCTCCCGGGACTGAACAGCATCGGCCAGCCGCTGGCGGGAGCCCTCGGGATGCCGCGCCGCCGCTTCGTGCTGTTCGACGTGCTCGGGGCGGTGCTCTGGGTAGGGCTCTACGTCGGCCTCGGCTACGCGCTCCATGACCAGCTGGCCGAGGCTGCGCGGCTTGCGCAGCGCCTGGGCGGCTGGGCGATCCTGATCGCCGCGGTCGCCTTCGCGATCTACCTGGCGATCAAGGTGATCCGCCGCCAGCTCTTCATCCGCGAGCTGCGCATCGCGCGAATCAGCCCCGAGGAGCTCGACGCGAAGCTGGCGGCCCACGAGCCCGTGTACGTCATCGACCTCCGACACCAGCTCGAGCTGCAGGACCGGCCCGCGATGATCCGCGGCGCCGTGCGCATCACACCGGCCGAGCTCGAGCACGGTCACGTCACGATCCCAATGGACCGCGACGTGGTCCTCTACTGCTCCTGACCCAACGAGGCGACGAGCGCCAGGCTGGCGCTCCTCTTACGCAAGCGCGGCGTCATGCGCATCCGGCCGTTGGCCGGCGGCTTCGAGGGCTGGCAGGAGCGCGGCTTGCCGGTCGAAGCGCTGATCCCGCCGGCGCCCGCGCTCGCTAGTTGATTCGAGGGGTCGCTAGTTCCGGGCGCAGTTCCCCGGCTCACCGAATTCTCGGCGCGCCGCATCCCAGAGATAGAAGCACAGCACGTGAAACTGCACCGCCTTGGGGTAGTGATCGCCGATGCACTCCATCACGAGCTGGTTCGGAGCGACGGCCTCGCCACACGCGTCGCAGATTTCTCCGTTCGACGTACCACCGAGGACCTTCGTGCACTCGTCGCTCGGCAGCTCACCGGTGGACAGCTTCTGCTGGATCAGCCGGCGGATCTCTTCTTCGGACTTCATGCGGCCTCACCTCGAATCTCGAAGGAATGGTAATGGGAGTGTAACACCGTCATCCAGCGGGGGAGTTGCCGGGACCGAGCGCCTACGCGTCGTACCTGACTAAAGGTCTCCTCCGACGATAAATCCACCCGTACTGTTGAGATATGCACACGATTGGCCCCTGTCTCGGCGTCCTGGTGGCGTCGTTGTCCGTCGGATCCGCGTGTTGGGCCCAGACCCTCCAGCTCGTCCGATCGCCAACTATGGACGCGGGAACCTATCTGATCCTTCTCGAATCGTGTGAGCTGGTGTCGCCGAGTTTCAAGGCCGCCACGAATTCAGTCAATGATAAACCTGGGAGCTGTTTCTCACCTCCCTGAGAGCGGCGGATCGCACGACAGCGCTTACGTGCCTGGCCGGGTCGGCCCGACGCGACTTCAAGGAAGCGATGGCGAGCCTTCCGGACGACAAGCTGCGTCAGATGGGGAGCGACTTTGCCAAGTCCGGGATAACGGACTCATTCCGTCAGGGCGGCTCACTCCAGGAGGGATTCGCGGTGACCCACGACGGGCAAGGCTATTTCATTTACTTCGAAGATCGCAACGGCGAGTGGCTGATCAGCCAGATGTGAGTCGGGCAGCCGTTCTCCCGCTTAGCGCGTCGCGTCCCGTTGGGCGAACGGCCGATCGCTCGCCGGCCTCGATGGCATTCGTCGACCACGAACGACGCATTTCAGCAAGTCCACGTAAAGCTCGCCACGAAGAGGGCGTTCACGAATAAGACTCAGGAGCTGTCGCCTGGCGTCATCTGAACGACCCTCGGTACGATCCAGATAGGCGAGCTCGCGCCGCGCCCTATAGAGCTGGTTCCGGACAACATCCAAGGCCCTCGTGCCACACCGCGCTTCGAGGCCTGTCTCCGTCAGGAGAAGCTCAAGCATCGTCACGAAGGCCTGTCGGTAACCACGCGAGTGACTGAATTGACCGGCACGCCAGCGGTACAGGCCGAGTGGTTCGTCGATGTAGCCGAACTCAACTCCCTCGATCGCCATCAGCACCCATCGCATGTAGTCCTCGACTCCGCGGAGCCGCTCATCGAAACCACCAATGAGTTCTACGCACTCGCGGCGCTCCAGGACCGTCAAGGGTTGGATGTGACCGTACCGCAAGAGAGTCATCAGACACTGCCCTTGCGGGATCTCTCTTTTCGTCTGCTGGTTGAATCGCGAATAAATGATCCGATCTTCCTCGTCGATCACGGCGACATCACTGTGGACGATCCCGCATTGTTTGTGCGTGTCGAGAAAATCGACCTGCCTCTCCAGTTTTTTCGGGTACCACATGTCGTCAGCGTCCAGGTAGGCAATCAGCTCCCCGTGCGCTCGTATCAACCCTTCATTCCGTGCCGCGCCGACTCCCTTGTTCGTCTGATGGTGATACTGCAATTTGCCGGCAAACTGCGCCAGCACCTCCAGGGTGTCGTCCGTTGATCCGTCATCTACGACGATCACTTCATAGTCGACATAGGTCTGGGCAAAAACACTCTCGAGCGCTCGGCCGATGTAACGAGCGAGGTTGAAGGTCGGAACAATGATGGACACACGAGGCATCACGAATCCGTCCAGCTCAGGAGCGGACCTCCGATCCGCCAGATGGGCACCACGGTCGGGATGACAGTCTACTCAACACTGGCGGAGCAAGGCCATCGCGCTCGCCGGACCACAGAACACGAAGCGGCGAGCAGCCCGATGAGCGAGGAGAGCCTTCAGGCAGCTGTCGACCGCCGCGAGGATATCGACGTCGTCGTCGGTTCGAATGGCGAACGCCAAGTAAGGTCGCCGCTGGGCGGCAAGGGCGCGGTCCAGCATCCGCTCGAACGCGTCAGGCGCCTGCCAGCGATGCGACATGTAGAGAGGCGTGTCTTGTCGCCAGTGATGAAGGCCATTTTCGAGCGAGCGGCGGAGAACGCCGAGCGGCCATCGCCACAGCAGCCGTCGGTGGCTAGAAGTCAATGGGACCATTAGCATCGGGCGCGTATTGTCTCGCACGGGCCGGCGAAAATCCGTTGTGGAGGGAGTATACGGAGTGCGTGGCACGCGACGGTAGTCGGGCAGAGGCCCGCTCGCTAGCTCTCCCGGCATCGGCGATGGCGCCGCGGGCATGCCAGGCTCGACGGTGAGATCGAGGCGGATTCCCAGCCTCTCTGCGAGATTGACCGTCGCCGTGTTGAGCCATCGGTCACCGAACCGCATCAACGAGCACGGGCGACCGATCGAAGCGGCGAACGCGTCCATCGAGGTACGCAGGCAGTGCTCGACCCAGTCCTGGTTCTCGAAGTCATGGAGCCAGGTGCCCTCTTGGTCCAGCCATCTATACGCATGCGGATGCAGGCCCAGTTCGTCGCCGAGGCGGCCGACGGTCTCAAGGTGCGTCCGGTAGCGTTCCACGGCCCAGGCCGGGGCGCCATAGGACTCTGCTATCTGCGGATCCATTCGAAGGAACCAGGAGTATCGCGCGGGTGAGCCCGTTCGCGCTTCGATATGAGCACGCAGGTCATCGAGATAGCGCTGGATGTGCTCATAGCCAGTCCAGGGCTCATGCGTTCCCCGACTCAACAGACGTGGATCTGGCTCGACGTCGACGCATAGGATGACCGGCACGAGACTCATCGAGACTCGTGCTCGTCGCGCTTACCAGCGACGAACCAACTGACTGCAGGCCAGTTACGCATGGCCTTGATGATAATAAAATGTAGACGCGACGCGGGCGCGCTTATGATCGCCGAGAAGGCGTCCGATCTCGTGCTGGGCCGGCCGGCACCAGCCCGCTGACTCGAGGAGACGACGTGCCGAGACAATCGCCCGCTGACTATCGATCCAAGGTTCGCAAGCCGGTGGACTTCGACTCGTTCTGGAATGACGTCCTGAAACAGGCGTCGACGATCCCCCTGGAGCCGGAGATCTTGCCGGACCCCCTCAGGACGTCCGACGACGTCGAGGTGTTCCAGGTCTTCTACACCAGCATCGATCAGGTGCGCATCGCTGCCTGGTATTGCCGTCCGGTCCAGCGGGCCCAGCGCACGCCGGCCATGATGTTCTTGCCGGGCTATCAGATGGATCCACCCATTCCGAAGGAGTGGGCGCGCAAAGGCTACATCGCGCTGTCCGTCGCGCCGCGGGGCAAGCTGCGCAGCAATCACCAATTCAACCCGGGCTACCCGAACCTCTTGACCCACAACATCGTGGACCGGCACACCTACGCGTATCGCGGGTTCTACGTAGACACGTGGCGCGGCATCGACTTCCTGCTGTCCCGTCCGGAGGTCGAGCCGGCGCGCATCGGCGTGACCGGCAGTAGCCAGGGTGGTGGCCTCACGATCACGACCGCCGCGATGCGACCGGAGGTGCGCGCGGCCTCGGCCGGAGCGCCCTACCTGTGTGGGTTCGTCGATGCGATCGAGCTCACGCACACTTATCCCTACGAAGAGATCAACGACTATCTGCGTCTCTATCCCGAGCGCCGGAAGGACGTGGAGGAGACGATCGCATACTTCGACGGGATCAATTTCGCCGACCGGATCGCCTGCCCGATCATCGTGAACGTCGGTCTTCAAGACAACGTATGCCCGCCGGAGACCGGCTACACGCTGTTCGAGCGGATCGGCGCCAAGGACAAGCGCCTGTACCCCTACGATGGTCATGGGCACGACGCCGGCCGCGCGCGACACACGGCCGTCGCGGACGAGTTCTTCGCCCGCCACCTGCGGGATCGCGAGGCGCGCTCGTGAGCCCGTATTGGGACGACGTGCTCGCCGCGCTGGCGCGCCAACCCGCGCGGCCCGAGCTCGAGGCGCTGCCGCTCAGAAGCACCGCGTTCGCCACGCTCTACGGCGTGCGCCTCACCAGCCTCGGACCCTATCGACTATACGGCTACCTCAGCATTCCAACCGGCGCCGGCCGGTTTCCCGCGATCTACTATGCGCCGAAGTACCAGAGCGTCCTCGAGATCATCCCGCAGGGCACGGCCAACCTGCAGCGCAGCCGGTACGTGACGTTCTCGCTCGCCAGTCGCGGTCAGCGCAATGCGGACTCGCCCTACGCCGCGATGTTCCCCGGGCTGCTCACCGAGGGCATCGACGACGCCGCGACGTACGCATTTCGTGGAATCGTGGCGGATAGCGTTCGAGGATTGGAGGTTCTGCTCGCCCGACGCGAGGTCGACCGGGCGCGTGTCGTGGTCTCGGGCAATGACATCGCCCTGATCACCGCAGCGCTCGGGTCGGGGGCGACGCACGTGGTGACCACGCCGACGCTCCTCTACCGAACGATGGAGCTGGCCCCGAAGACCCACGCCTACCCCCTCGAGGAGATCAACGATTATCTCCACCTGCACCCGACGCGCGCCGAGGCAGTGCGCCGCACGCTGGCGCACTACGATTTGCTCGGTTTCGCGCCCCGCGTGACCGGTACGACGCTCGTGATGGCCGGCGCCCCGGGGAGTCTGCTCGACGCGACGGCGCTGCGGCCCCTCGCCGCCGCGCTACGCGGCCCGGTCAGCGTGTATGAGTCTCAGCAGTCTCTCTACAGGGATGGTCTGCATAGCGAGCGCTGGATGGCCGAGCAATGCGGCATCGCGGACGTGCCGAGCATTCTTCCCGAGCACTGGCGAGAGGCGAGCTAGCGGCGGCAACGCGCGCGGATCTCAGTTTGGCGCCGCAAACGAATCGGGCGCCCCGGATGTCCTCCGAAGCGCCCGATTTTGATGGTGGGCCGTCAAGGACTCGAACCGTGGACCCGCTGATTAAGAGACGAGGGTCGGCGATGAGCCGGCCCTCAGTCTTTCTGCAGAGTTCCGCGTAAGCCTCAGTTGCTGCTCAACTTCTCGTTACTTGCCGTCGGGGCTGAGCAGGACTCTCGGCGCACTCGAGGACTGAAATCGGCGCGTCTGACGGGTGCGTTCAGCGCAAATCAACGCAAGCCCAATCGGCTTCGAGAGTCTCTCGCTCGCCAAGTAAGCCACCGGGGCACGGACCCGCGCAGCCCATAGTCCACATCACCGTGCGACGCGACGGCGGTCGCAGAGAGAAGCACGGACCCGTCTGAGGCGGAGTCGACGCGCGGTGAGGAGGGCCATGCGCGGATCGCGCTCCACCCCGACCCACTCGCGTCCGAGAGACGCGGCGACCCGGCCGACCGTTCCCGCGCCGGCAAACGGATCAAGGACGGGCCCGCGCTTTCGGCTGCCTTCAAGCACCGTCCGGATTACGGGCTCAGGAATCGCGTCCCAAATGCTGTCCGGGTGAGAGCGTGGTAGCGGCAGCATCCAGGACAGCGTCGACCCGCTTGGTCGCACGACCTGGCCCAGCCTCCGGAAGCGCAGAACATAGTTCACGCGGCTGTCCCAGCGCTCCCGGGACCGTGTTTGGGCCCAGAAGCCACGCGACTGAAGACGCCAGCCGGTGCGACGCAGCCAGCCGATGATGAGTGCGTCCATCCCCACCCATTCGACGCCGTCGTGGCGATCGCCAATCACCAACCACAGGTCGCCGTCCGGCGCGAGGACGCGCTTCCATTCACGCCCGAAGCCCACGACAAGGTCGTGCGCGTAACGCTCGGCCGACGCACGGCCCCGCCCGCTCACCCAATACGGCGGCGAGGTCAGGATCACCCCGACGCTCCCCGACGGGATCGGCTTGAGCCGACGACTGTCCCCGCGGAACAGACGCAGCCGGCCATCGCGGCTCTCGTAGCGGGTCATGGCTGAGGGCGAACCTCGGTTCCTGAAGTTCGGAGCACACGGATCCTGGCGTCAATGCGGTCCGCCAACACATAAACAAAAGGCGCGAGCACCGCGTTCGGCATCGTTCGTTGACGACTGGGGCGCCTCGCCGTAGCCTCTCTGTAGCATGAAACCCACCGGACAGCCCGAACCCATCAGTGCGTATTCGCGGTGCGCCGCCGTGCGGCTCGTAATTTTCATGGGTCTGCCAGCGTCTGGCAAAAGTACATTCTTTCGAAGTTACTTCGCGACCCACATACCGTCATGTGAGCAAAGATTTGATGCGCAATGCGCAGAATCGAGAACGGCGTCAGCAGGAGCAGGTCGCTACGGCGCTCGCTCACGGACACTCGGTCGTCGTCGACAACATCAATGCGACCGTGGCTGACCGCGCCCCGCTGATTACGCTCGGACGAGCGCACCGCGGCCGTATCATTGGCTATCACTTTGACTCGTCCGCGCGCGAGTGCATCGCGCGCAATGCTACCCGGTTCGGCCGACAGCGAGTCCCCAACGTTGCTGTCTACGCCGCAGCGCGCCGGTTCGAGCTTCCGTCATATGACGAAGGCTTCGACTACCTCTACCGGGTTCGCCTCGTCGACAAATCTGATTACGAGATCACCGAGCTGCCACCCCGCGTCAACTCAGTGAAGCCAAGCGAAGCAAGTCGCCAGCGGCGTCTGCCGAGGTGACCCAGCGCTCGAATACGACGCCACATGGGCACGCCATGGTCAGACGGTAACCGTTCCATTCCGGTTGGGTGGCGTCCCCGAGCAACGTGCCATATGGGCGATGCTCGGTGACGAACTCCTCAAGGGCGGCCAGAAGCGTCATCCGACCCGGTTAGGCTGGTAGCGATTCATGCTCAGGACCACGCGAAGAAACAGGGGATACCGGAGGCATCGCCCAGTCGCCCCAGGAGATTCTATGTCCTGCGCCTCCGATCACGATGACATCGAGGGTAAGCTTGGGCTTCAACTGGAGCCACGCGGGAGAACGTTCACCGGGCCAGTAGCGCGACGCTGGATCCTTCAGGACGATGCCTTCGCCACCCACACCCACCCAGGTCTCATACAGGTGTGCAGCATTCTCAGTGATCGGTACCAGAGCCACCCGTGAAAGCTGCTGCCCGTCCATGGGGTCACCCATCATACAAACAATCGGGATCGTCTTAGTCGCTCGATGGGCGGCCATCGTTGCCGTAACGCCCGTCACTAGCAGCACGTCGACTGGCAGACGCACGAGGTCCATCACCAACTCGTGTAGACGTGCTGGGTTTCCCCCAGCATCACGCCGTTCGAGGAAGTAATCTCGACCTTGTTCATATCCGAGGTCGCGTAGCCCGTCGAGAATCGCATCAGTAGACGCGCGACCAGGTTGAGCGTCAAGCTCTGCGAGCGAAAGGCGGCCAAGACGTACAAGCCTACCCGCTTGCTGCGCCTGGGCCGAACCTGGCGCAGTCAGTGTCCCAAGGGTTAATCCATAAAGGAACGTGCGCCGATTCATCACTGCACTATCTCGTCGGCGCGGAAGAGCACAGACTGAGGGACGGTCAAACCGAGTGCTCTAGCAGTCTTGAGATTGACCACGAGATTGAACCGAGTTGGCCTCTCCACCGGAATATCGCTAGGCCGTCCACCCCTCAAGATCTTGTCGACTAACGACGCCAAACGCCGGTAGTTGGAATCTTCATCGGGGCCATAGGCCAAGATCCCGCCAGCTACGGCAAATTCCTTGAATGGCGTGATCGTCGGCAGTCGGCTTGTGAGCGCGACGTGTGCGAGCCGGGGACTGTCATTGCTGAAAGCCGGTGCCGACAGGACGACAACAGCCTGAGCCCGGCCTTTGGTCGCCGCTTCAAAGGCCGCCTCTAGACTATCGGCGCTTCGCACCTCAATCGGCTGCAACTGGATGGACAACGCGCGGGCGGCTATATTGATCGCGTCCAACTGAGGCGACGCATTTGCCGGATCCGGATCTGCGCTCCTGCCCATCTGCGAGGCGTCCCGTGGCGATGAGGCCGATACTGACGATAACCGCGAGCCCGATCAGCCGCATTGGCACCTGGTATGACGTTACGAGCGAAGGGTGCTCGCAAGCGTCGTGGCAGTTCCCCTCGTCGAAAGGAAGAGGGTACGGTTAAAGTCTCTCCGGAGGTAGGACGGGAACGACGACTGAT
>Ga0075434_100001697_pt1 | contig 18847 bp, 9 predicted proteins | sample RhiMethybrSRZTD3_FD_75298 | JGI IMG/M metagenome (GOLD analysis project Ga0075434, IMG submission 75298) | Populus rhizosphere microbial communities from Tennessee, USA - Rhizosphere MetaG P. TD hybrid SRZTD3 | ecosystem: Host-associated > Plants > Roots > Rhizosphere > Soil | place: USA... | reverse complement strand
GCGGGATCGGCCTCGCCGGACGAGTCGCGAGCGTTCCTCCCGGCGGTTCCGTCGATCCTCCTCCTTGGAGTCGCCTCGCTTCGTTGGGTGCGCGGCGCCGCCGCACCGCCGCTCCGCCCGGCGCTGGCCACGGCGTTCCTCCTCCTCGCCGTGGCCCAGAACGGCTTTGTGGCGCTGAGCGGTGCCGTGCCTCGGGCGAGGGCCGAGGCAGCGGATCTCCGATCGACCCTCGCGTGGCTTGGCGTCTGGGCGCGAACGTCGACGCCGCCCGGAACCCTGTTCGCGGCGCCGTCGTCGGGCGCCTTCGGGTTCTACTCCGACCGGCCGGTGCTCGAGGTGTCCCGGCGACCGGCCACGGCGCTGGCCCCGATGGTCGCGCGCCACGGGTACGATGCCGTCGTCGAGCGGCTGCTCTTCGAACGCGCCGGCCGGCCCAGCTACCTCATCGACCGATCGACGGAGGCGGGGCGCCTGGTGCACGGATCCGACTCCCCGGCCCCGTATCGGATGATCCTCACGCGGGGGGCCCAGGGAACCGGGTCGCCGGAGGACGCGGTGTACTACTCGCTCTACTCCATCGACTGGGGCGCCTTCGACCAAGGGACGCAGCCTCCCGTCGCCGAAACGGCGCCGCGGACCGTCGCCGACCTTGGCGCCGTGGCCCCGGTGCTGTACCCTTAAAGGAGTCCCGAAGCCCCTCGAATCCTTGCGACTGCTCTGAGGTTCTAACTTGTCATTTGGATGTAGTTTGGGAGAAATATCTAATGTAATTTATCGAATCCTAGCCCCGCGCCGGCTGTGTCTCGCCGCTTGCTCCGTCATCATTGCCCTTCTCTCGTCCGTAGCCCCCGCACCCGCATCTGCCGGCCTTCCCGAGCGCGCCCCGCGCCGCTCCGCGCCGTCGTCTCGGGCGACCCCGTTCGCGCCCACGCTCCTTCCATCCACCTCGGGCTCTCCGGTGGATTGCGTCATCCTCGCGCCCGATTCGCTCGCCGACGTCTTCCAGCGGCTCGCCGACTACCAGACGCGAACCGGTAGGGCCACGGTCGTTCGAACGCTGTCGACGATCCGGGCCGCGGACCCTCGGTCGAACGACCTGGCGCAGGCGATCCGGTCCTTCCTGAAATCGGCACGCGATCTCTGGGGCATCCGGTGGGCCGTGCTGGCGGGGGACAACGACGCGATCCCGCTCCGGCTCGTGGAGGTTCGCTTCGCCGAGGTCACCGTGATTCCGAGCGACGCCTACTACGCCGACCTGGACGGGACCTGGGACGACAACGGAAACGGAATCTTCGGGGAGGTGGCCGACAGCCTCGACATGGAGCCCGACATCGCGGTCGGGCGCCTCTCGGCGTCCAACCGCGCCGACGCGGAGGCGCTCGTGACGAAAACGCTCCGCTACGCCGTGGCGCCGCCCATCCCGACCTTGGAGAAGCAGCTCATCCTGGCCGAGGTGCTCTATCCTCGAGACTGGTCTCCGGGACAGCTCGCCCAGGTGGATGGCGGCATCGACGCCGAGTCGCTTCGGGTCCGCGTGCCGGCGTGCGCCACGGTCGATCGAGTGTACGAGAATACCGACCGCTTTTCCGGCGTGACCCCGTTGACCGCCTCCTCGGCGCTCGCGGCGATGAGCCGGGGCTACAACGTCGTCTATCACGTGGGCCACGGCTCGCGATCCCAGTTGTCGGTGGGCTCCGGTCTCCTGACCGTGACCGATCTGGAGACGATGTCGAACGGCGATTCCGCCGCGCTCTGGGTGGCTTCCAACTGCGCGTCCGCCGCCGTCGACTTCGACTGCATCGGAGAGCGCCTCACGCGGCGCCCCGACGGCGGCGCGCTGGCGTACGTGGGCGCGACGCGCGACGACTGGCCGGGCTCGTCGGCCAAGATCAATCGGCGGCTCCTGGAGGAACTCTTCGGCCCCGCGGACCGCACGCTGGGCGAGGCCGTGGAGAACGCGCGCGCCGGCCTCCTTCCCGCCGCGCGCGACGAGACGCAGGAGCGGTGGAGCTACTTCGAGACGGTGCTCCTCGGGTCGCCGGCGCTCCCGATCTGGCGCTGCGCGCCGGACACGCTCGTCGTCACGCGCCCGGCGACGGTGCCGCTCGGCGGCGGCGCGTTTCTCGTGACCGTCACGCACGGCGGCGCGCCGGTCGAGTCCGCGCTGGTGGTCGCCTGGAAGGCGGGCGAGGACTACCGCGCGGTCCTGACGGACGCCCTCGGGCACGCGACGGTGCCGCTCCACCCCGCGACGATCGGCGCCTTTTCCCTCGCCGTGACCCGGCGCGACGCGCTGCCGTTCCTGGATTCGCTCTCGGTGACGGCGACGGCGCCCGCGCACTACGCCGCGATCGGCGCGACCGCGAACGACGCCCTCGGGGGAGACGCGGACGGCCTCGTGGGGACGGGGGAAATCTTTGGTCTCGGAGGTAAGATCCGGAACACCGGCGGGACCGCCGGCGCCGGGCCGCTCACGGTGGAGTTCCAAGCGATCACGTCCGGGCTCACGATCGTCAAGGGGCTCGCGGTCCTGCCGGCGCTCGGCGCCGGAGCCGAGGTGACGATTCCGGACTCGCTGCGGGTCACGGCGCTCGCGACGCCCAATGAACCCCGCGTCGAGCGCGTGCGCGTGATCGCGCGGGACGGCGTTCGCGCGGACACGTCCGAGGTGACGGTCGGAATCACCGCGGCGTCGCTCCTCATCGTGCGGTCCTCCTTCCAGGACACCGACAACGACGGAATCCTCGAGGCGGGCGAGGACGCCACGATCTTGTGGCGCGCGGTGAACGAGGGAGGCGGCCGCGCCCGCACCCCGACCGCGCGGCTCGTGAACCCGGCGCCCGGGATCTCGTTCGTCGCCCCGACCGGCCCGTTCGCCTCGATCGAACCCGGCGGGTTCCGCCCGACGCCGGCGCTCATCTTCCACGCGACCAGCGTCCCCGCCGGCCGCCTCTTCGACCTGGAGATCGAGGACGCCTACGCCCACGTGTGGTCGTTCCCCGTCGAGCTCGCTTCTCCGGCGGCCGCGTCCGGGCTTCACGTGACCTCTTCGGGCGTGGACCGCGTCGGCATCGGCTGGGCGCCGTCGCCTTCGCCCGACCTCCTCGGCTATCTCGTGATCCGCGCCGGCGAGGACACGACGGGGGCGGTCGCGGCGAACACCGTGCCGACGCGCCGCCCGCCGACATTCGAGGAATCCGGGCTCGCGCCGCTCACGCGCTATCACTACGCGGTGATCGCGGTCGATTCGAGCGGGAATCAGAGTGCCCGCACGCCGTTCCTCCTCACGAGCACGACACCTCCGACGGTCGCCGGATGGCCCGCCGCGCTCGACGGGGCCAGTTCGTCCTCCATCTGCCTCGTCGATCTCGACGACGACGACCGTCCCGAGATCGTGGCGGGGGCCGAGGCCCTGTACGTGTTCCGCGCCGACGGCACCGACTGGATCGACGGCGACGCGAATCCCGTCACGACAGGCGTCTTTTCCACCCTGCCGCACCACATTCCCTCCACGCCCGCGGCGGCGGACGTGGACCTGGACGGAGTGCCCGAGATCATCGTGGCCTCGTGGAACGACTCGACGGTCTTCGTGTTCCGTCCCAACGGCACCCTCCTTCCCGGCTGGCCGAAGAAGGGCGCCGCGCCGTTCTGGTCCGCTCCGGCGATCGGGAACATCGACGGGGACCCCGGACTCGAGATCGTCGTGGGGTCGAACTCCAACCGAATCTACGCGTGGAACGCGGACGGATCGGAGGTCCAGGACGGCGACTCGAATCCTTCGACCAACGGCGTCTTCTTCGTTCCGAACGGGAGCGTCATCTCTTCGCCCGCGATCGCCGATCTGGACGGCGACGGAACCCGGGAGGTCGTCTTCGGCACCTCGTCGGCACGCGTCTACGCGATCCATCCCTCGGGGCCGATTCCGGGCTGGCCGTTCAGCGTCACGTCCGGGCTCATGAGTTCCTCGCCCGCGATCGGCGACATCGTTCCCGGCGGCGGCCTCGAGGTCGCGATGGCGTGCTCCAACGATTCCGTCTACGTGTTGACGGCCGCGGGGACGCGCGCGCCCGGATGGCCCCGCCCGCTGGAGCTGACTCCCGGGAACGGGCGCGTGCCCTCGCCGGTCTTGGCCCCGCTCCGAAAGCACCTGGGCGACCCGTCCCTCTGCGTGGTGGTCGCGGGCACCGACGGACGGGTCGTGGCGTTCGACGGAGCGGGCGGTACCCTGGCGGGATGGGACGCCGTGCAGCTGGGCGGCGCGACCGAGGCCAGCCCCGCCGTGGCGGATCTGGACGGCGACGGCTCCCTGGAGGTCCTGATCGGGGCCGAGGACCGCCGCCTCTACGCCTTCCACGCGGACGGCACCGCGGTCAGCGGATTTCCGATCGAGATCGGCGCGGAGGCGCGGAGCACGCCGGCGATCTGGGACGTGGACGGGGACGGCGCGTCGGAGATCCTCATGGTGGGGTGGGACCAGAAAGTGCACGCGTGGCGCTACCCGGGAACCTTCGTATCCGCCGGGATGGCGTGGCCGATGTTCCGGCACGACAACTGGCACACCGGGGTGGCGACCTTCCCGATCCTCACGTCCGCCGAGCTGCCGCCGACGCCCGAGCCGGCGCCGGAAACGCCCGCCGCGCGGGCGTCCCTCTCGCAGAATCGCCCGAACCCGTTCAATCCGGAAACCGTCATCGGATTCACCGTTCCCGGAACCGGGCCGGCCCTCGTTCGGCTCCGCGTTTTCACCGTGGACGGACGCCTCGTGCGGACGTTGGTTTCGCGCCGGCTCGATCCCGGCTATCATGAGGCCCGCTGGAACGGGCGCGGCGACCGCGGGGAAGGACTCGCCTCCGGCGTCTACATCTACCGCGCCGAGATCGGTTCCACGACGTTGACGCGCAAGATGGCGCTCCTTCGCTGAGCGCCGTACCCCCGTTTCCAAAGGAGATCGAATGACCGCACCGGTTCGCGTGCGATTCGCGCCGAGCCCGACCGGCTATCTCCACGTCGGCGGCGCGCGCACCGCGCTCTTCAACTACCTCTTCGCGCGCCGTCACGGCGGCGTGTTCGTGCTTCGCGTCGAAGACACCGATCGCGAGCGCTCCACGAAGGAGGCGGTCGGCGCGATCTTCGAGGGCCTGCGCTGGCTGGGGCTCCAGTGGGACGAGGGGCCGGACGCGGGCGGGAAGTACGGGCCCTACTTCCAGAGCGAGCGTCTCCCGCGCTACGAGGAGGCGGCGAAGCGTCTGCTCGCAGAGGGAAAGGCGTACCGCTGCTTCTGCAATCCGGATGACTTGAAGGCCCGCCGCGAGGCGGCGCTCGCCAAGGGGGAGCCGCCCAAATACGACCGCAAGTGCCTCGCGATCCCCGCTGCCGAAGCCGCCGCGCGGGGCGAAAAGGAACCGCACGCGCTCCGCTTCCAGATTCCGGCGGGGGAGACCTCCTGGGAGGACGCGGTACGGGGCCTCGTCACGTTCCAGAACGCGACCCTCGACGATCTCGTAATCTTTCGCACCGACCGTCACCCGACCTACAACTTCGCCGCCGTGGTGGACGACGCGGCGATGGAGATCTCGCACGTGCTTCGCGGCGACGACCACATCTCGAACACGCCGCGCCAGATCCAGATCTACCGTGCCCTCGGGCTGCCGATGCCGATCTTCGGGCACGTCCCTATGATCCTCGGCTCCGACGGGACGCGTCTCTCCAAGCGCCACGGCGCCACGTCGGTCACCGAATACCGGGAGGCGGGCTACCTGCCCGCGGCCATGGTGAACTTCCTGGCGTTACTCGGGTGGGCCTACGACGGGGAGCGCGAGATCTTCACGCTGGAGGAACTGACGCAGGTCTTCTCCCTCGATCGGGTGTCGAAGAATCCCGCGATCTTCAATCACGAGAAACTGGAGTGGATGAACGGCGAGTACTTCCGCGCGCTCCCGCTTTCCACGCGCGTCGAGCTCGTGGTCGAGCACGTGCGCCGGATCGGCGCGCTTCCGGAATCGGCGCTGGCGGACCGGGCCATGCTCGAGCGCGCCGTCACCGCGGTCGGAGACCGGATGAAGCGCCCCGAGCATTTCCTCGACTACGCGGCGTGGCTCTTCGTCGAGCGGGTGGAGCCGGAGGAAGCACCCTGGGCCGACCTCCTCGCGAAGCCGCTCGCTCCGGCGCGACTTCGGAAACTGGCGGAGGCGATCGCGGGGGTCGAGCCGTTCGAGCACGACCCGATCGAGCAGGCCGCGCGCGGCCTCGCGACCGCCGAGGGCGTGAAGGCCGGCGAGGTGATCATGCCCGCGCGGATCGCGCTGACCGGGAAGAAGGTGAGCCCGGGGATCTTCGACGTCATCCTGCTCCTCGGGCGCGACAAGACCGTGAAGCGGCTCCGCGAGGCCGCGGACCGGCTCGAGGCGGCGGCCGCTTCCACGTCGTCGAAGGCCTAGTCGTCGTGGCCCGCGCCTACGGCTCGCTTCGCGTCGCCCTGGTCCACGACTGGCTGACCGGAATGCGGGGCGGGGAGAAGTGCCTCGAGGTCCTCTGCGAGATGTTTCCGCGGGCGGATCTCTACACCCTCGTGCACGAGCGCGGGTCGGTGTCGCCGGCGATCGAGAACCGCCGGGTGGTCGAGTCCTGGATCGCCCGCCTCCCGATGGGGCGGCGCGCGTACCGCTGGTTCGTGCCGCTCTATCCGCTCGCGATCGAGTCGTTCGACCTGAGCCGATACGACCTGATCGTGTCCACCAGCCACTGCGCCGCGAAGGGTGCTTTGACCCGCGCCGACGCGCTCCACGTCTGCTACTGCTTCACGCCGGTGCGTTATTTCTGGGATCTCTACGGCGAGTACTTCGGCCCCGGACGGAGCGGGGCGCTCGCGCGCGCCGCGGCCCCGTTCCTCGCGCATCGATTCCGCGTCTGGGACCGGGTCAGCGCCGACCGCGTCGATCTCTTCGTCGCCGACTCGAACCACGTGCGCGACAGGATCGCGAAGCACTACCGCCGCGCGGCCCCGGTCGTCTATCCGCCGGCCGACACCGACTACTTCACGCCGGGTGCGGACGGCGGCTCGGGGAGCAGCGCCGCGGCGGGAGCATCGCCGCCCGCCGCCCGGCCGTTTCTCGTGGTATCGGCGCTGGTGCCCTACAAGGGCGTCGAGCGGACGATCCGGGTCGCGAACCGCCTCGCGCTCCCGCTTCGCGTCGTCGGCACGGGGCCGGAGCGGGATCGCCTCGGCCGGATCGCCGGTCCCACGGTTCGGTTCGACGGCTGGCTCGGCCAGGCCGCGTTGCGGGAGGCCTACCGGGGCTGCCGCGCGTTGATCCAGGCGCACGAAGAGGATTTCGGCATCGCTCCGCTTGAGGCGATGGCGTGCGGCCGGTCGGTGATCGCGCTCGGGAGGGGAGGCGCGGCGGAGGTGGTCGCGCCGGGCACGGGCGTCCTCTACGCGGACGACAGCGACGACGGTCTGGCGGCGGCGATCGAAGAATGGGAAGGCGCCGCGTTCGACGCCGTAGTACTCCGGCGCCACGCCCTCGGCTTCGCGCGCGAGGCATATCGGGACCGAATGGATCGCGTGCTGCGGGATGCGTGGAGCGCGTTCGAAAAGCGGAACGGCGACCCTTGGAGCGTGGAGCGCGACGCCGCTTTTCTTTTGAAAGCTTCTGTGGTAAAATAGGTTACAGTTGCGAGGCTTCGCCCTCGTCGCTTCGAACCGCTGCCAGGTCTTGCTCATGGTGATCTCCGTCCCAGGCGGTCGTGCTAGAGGTCGCGCGAACCCCACGTCCCTCGCGACCCCTCTACTCCTCGTCGTGCTCGCGGTCATCCTCCTGGCGCCGTCGATCCGTTCGTCCACTCCGCTGTCCTCCGATTTCACGAACTTCGAATCGCTCCCGGTCCACCCCTTGGCGCTGACCGCCAACGGCACCCGGCTCCTGGCCCTCAATCTCCCCGACGCGCGGCTTGAGATCTTCGATATCCAGAGCGGATCGATCGTGAGCGTGGGCGAGGCGATGGTCGGGCTCGATCCCGTGGCCGTCGCCGCGTGGGACGATTCGACGGCCTGGGTCGTCAACCAGGTCTCCGACGACGTCAGCATCGTGAACCTGAGAACCCGAGAAGTCGTCGCGACGGTACGGGTCGGGGACGAGCCGACGGACGTGGTGTTCGCAGGCACGCCGCGTCGCGCGTTCGTCTGCGTGAGCGGGGAGGACGCCGTGAAGATCTATTCGGTGACCGGCACCTCGGGGATCTCGCTCGACGCGGTACGCCCCATCTTCGGGCGCCACCCGCGTTCGCTCGCAGCAAGTGGCAATGAGGTGTATGTGGCGGTTCGGGACGCGGGTAACCGCACGACGACACTCAGCGCTGCCGAGGTGGCTGGCGGCGGCGGGTTGCCACCCCCGAATCCGCCGAAGAGCCAATCCCTTCCCGCCGCCCCGGCGGTTGGGCTCATCGTCCAGAAGGTTGGAGGCGACTGGGTGGACGAGCGGCCCGCCGCGACGAAGACTTGGAACTCCGCCATTCCGTACGACCTGCCGGACAAGGACGTCGCCGTCTTGGACGCGTCGACTGGGGCCGAACTTCGGACGGTCACGGACGTCGGCACGACGCTCTTCAACATCGCGGTCGCCCCAGGCTCGGGCAATCTCTACGTCACGAACACGGAAGCCCAGAACCGAACTCGATTCGAGCCGAATCTGCGCGGGAGGTTCCTGCTCAATCGCGTCACCCGGATCGGACAGGGAGGGGTTGGAGCCGTTACGCCCTGGAACCTGAACACGCACGTCGTCTACGACACGCTTCCGGGGCCCGCTGGGGAGAAGGAGTTGAGTTTGTCGGCGCCGCTCGATGTCGCGGTGAATGCCGCCGAAACGAAGCTCTACGTCGCGGCCTACGGCTCAGACAAAGTGGGAATCGTCGACACCGGGACCGGCGCCGTGACGAATCGGGTCGCGACGTCGCTCGTCGCGAAGGCGACCCGAAACGGGCCCGCCGGCCTGGCGCTCGACGAAGCCCGCGGACGCATCTACGTCTTGAATCGCTTCAGTAATTCCATCGCGATCGTGGACACGGGGAGCGAGTCGTTCGTCACTGAGGTCCCGCTCGCCGGCGGATTCGATCCGTCTCCTCCGGAGATACTCGCCGGGAGGAGGTTCCTCCACGACGCCACCCTCTCCGATCATGGCGACCTTTCCTGCGCCTCGTGTCACGTCGGAAGCGACACGGACCATATTGCGTGGGATCTCGGAAATCCGCTCGGGGCCCTCGAACCGGTGCCGCCCGGGCAGCTTCAGTCTCTGCCGCCGTTCCACCCGATGAAGGGCCCCATGACTACCCAATCGTTACGCGGCCTCCGCGACGCGTCGCCGTTTCATTGGCGCGGCGATCGGGCGGATCTGTCCCGATTCAACCCCGCGTTCCGGAACCTCATGGGGAACGCGGACTCGCTCTCGACGTCCGACATGCAAGCGTACATCGACTTCCTGATGACCATCGCCTATCCTCCGAGCCCGAATCAGAATCTTGATCGCTCGTGGCCGGACCCGGCCGTGCCCGCGGCAAGTCCCACGCGCGGGAAGACCGAGTTCGAGTCGAAGCCGCACGATGGCGGCCCCTGCGTGAACTGCCACTCGCTCCCCATCGGTACGAATCGCCTCATCATTCCCGGGTCCGTATTGCAAGAGAGCCAGGCCTTCAAGGTGCCGCAGCTCCGGAACATGTACCAGAAGACCGGATTCACGGACGCCGCAGGTCCCCAGAAGCGCGGCTTCGGATTCCTCCACGACGGTTCGATCGACAATCTCTTCACGTTCCTCAACTTGCCCGTCTTCAATTTCGCGAACAATCAGGAGCGGAGGGACCTCGAGGCGTTCGTGCTTTCCTTCGACACGGGGATGGCGCCCTCCGTTGGCCGGCAAGTCACGGTGAACGGCGCGACGAAGTCGCTCGCGGGCGTCGTCTCGTTGCTCGATTCACTCTACGCTCAAGCCGAAGCGGGAAACTGCGATCTCATCGCGCACGGTCGGACTGGGGGTGTGGAAAGGGGATACTTCTACCAGGCGGGAACGGCTACATTCTTGAGCGACTACAACCCGGAGGGTGCCATCGGACGCGATGCGCTCCGCCTGAGCGCCCAGGACGGCGGGGAGATCACGTACCTGGGCGTTCCGCCGGGAGCGGGGGTGCGAATGGGGATCGATCGCGACCGGGACGGGTACCGCAATCGCTACGAGATCGCACTCGGATCTAACCCTGCGAATCCGAGCAGCGTGCCCTACGTCTCGTCCGTCCAGGGTGCGCCCCCGACACCCACAGCGCGGCTCCTTCCGAACCGGCCGAATCCCTTCAATCCCTCTACCGTGATCCCGTTCGAGTTGGGGCGGGCAGCGTTTGTGTCCCTACGGATCTACAACGTGGGCGGCGAGCTGGTGCGGACGCTTGCGAACGGGCCCGGGCTCCCCGGGCCGCACGAGGCTCTCTGGGACGGTCGCGACGACGATGGCCGGACCGTCGGGAGCGGACGCTATTACGTGAGGCTGACCGCGAGCGGACGAACGCTCACCCGGAGCGTCACCTTCCTCAAGTAGCGCCTCGCCGGCATCCGCGGCGGCGTAGGACTTGTGCCGCTACTGCGGAATCGTCGTCAGGTCTCCCGCCACGATGAGGTGCATCTTGTCGGGGTGGAAGCGCGTCCGTATGACAGCGTCTACCTGCGCCTTGGTCACGGCGCGGATCCGCTTCGGATACTCGTCCAAGTACGAGGGTCCGTAGCCGAACCGCTCCGCGGTGCAGAGTGCCGCGGCGACGCCGGCGTTGGTCCCCAGGCGAACCAGGTAATTGCCGGCGAAGAAGCTCTTCTGCACCTCGACCTCTTCGGCCGTGATTCCCTCCCGCGCGTACTTGTCGATCTCCTCCTTCGTGGAGTGAAGCGCTTTGGCAAGGTTCTGCGGGGCCACCGCCACGTCCACCATCCAAACGCCGTCCAGGTAGTCGGTCCACAGATATCGGGAGAAGAGATTGTAGGAGAGCCCTTCCGTGTCGCGGACCCGCTTTCCGATTCGGGACGTCAGGCTCGACTGGCCGAGCGCGGCGTTCGCGATGAGGGCCGCCTCGTAATCGGGGTCCCGGCGGCGGAGCCCGCTGGCTTGGCCGAACACGAAATCCATGTTCGCCTTGCCCTTCATGGTGTCCACGACACGGGCCGGCGCGTTCGGTTCGGTGCGCGGGCGCTCGTAGGTGGGGCGCACGCCCTGGGGGACCGAGCCGAGCAGGGAGTCGGCGAGAGCGGCCGTCGCCTCCGGGTCCACGTCCCCGACGATCGTGAGAATGGCGCCGGCGCCGACGTACCGGTCGCGCCAGAAGGCGCGAAGGTCCGCGGCGGTGGCGGCGTCGATGCTCGCGAGCATTTCCTGCGACGTGGCGGCGCGGAACGGATGGCCGGCGGCGTAGACGAGCTGCGTCAGCTTGTCCCGCGCGCGCTGGCCCGTGTTGTCGGCGGCGCGCAGGACGTCGGCGCGAAGCTCCGCCTTCGCCTTGACCAGCTCGGAGTCCGCGAATGCCGGGCTCTTCCATTCCTCCGCCAGAGTCTGGAGGAGGAGCCTCAGGTTGCGCGACAATCCGGAGCCCAGGATCGCCCCGTCGTTCACGCCGGCGCTGATCGAGAGCTGCGCGCCCACGTTGTCGAGCGCGGCGCCGATCGCCCGCTTGTCGCGCAACGTGGTGCCTCGCGTGAGCATGTTCGCGGTGAGCTGGGGAACCCCGGGCTTCCCGGCCGGCGCGTCCATCTGGCCCGCGAAGAGGGTGCCCTGGATCGCCACGGTCGGAACGGCGGGGTTTCGAACCACGTCGAGGATGAGGCCGTTCGCGAGGACGCGATGAAGCGTGCGCGCGGCGAAGCCGCTCCCGGCGGGGGCCGGGTCGGACGCGCCGCCGGCGCCGCCCTTCTTGCTCTTCGGCGCCGCTTTCTTCGACGCGGCGGGCGCCGCCTCCTCCGGCGGCACGAACCAGCCGACGGTGGCGTGGTCCGGCACGAGGTAGGTCGCGGCGACGCGCTTCACGTCGTCGGCGGTGACCTTTTTCACGGCGTCCACGTAGCCCACGAACCACTTCCAGTTCGCGGAGGCGACCGCCTCGCCGAGCGACGAGGCGAGCTCGTACGTGCCGTCACGACCGCGAATCACGGACACTTCGAGCTGGCTCTTCGCGCGCTCGAGCTCGGCCTGTGTGACGCCGTCGCGCCCCACTCGATAGAGCGCCGCCTTCATCGCGTCCTCGACGGCCTGATGCTGCTTTCCGGCGGCGACGGTCGCCTCGGCCATGAGGGGATAGGGATCCCGCAGCGTGTAGTTCCACGACCCGACGTCCGAGGCCAGTCCGGTCTCCACCAGCGCCTGATAGAGCCTGGAATTGACGCCCGACGAGAGGATCGTCGAGAGCACGTCGAGCGGAACGTAATCGGGATCGAGGGAATTGGGCCGCATGTAGGCGATCTGAACGATGCCCACGTTCCCGGGGCGACGCACCTCGACGCGGCGTTCCCCCTCCTGCGGCGGCTCCACGGTGATCACCTGCGGGATCGGGGTCTTCGATTTCGGGAACGCGCCGAACTCGCGATTGAAGGCGCCGAGGGCGGTGGCGGTGTCGAAGTCGCCGACCAGGATCGCTTCCGCGTTGTCCGGGTGGAAGAAGTGACGATAGTGCTCGCGCAAGGTCTCCGTCGAGACGCCCTCGATGTCGGATCGATACCCGATGGTGTCCCAGTGGTAGGGGTGCGCCACGATCGCGGCGGCCGTGACCGCCTTGTCGAGCGCGCCGTAGGGGCTGTTCTCACCGATCTCGTACTCGTTCCGCACCACGGACATCTCCGGCTGGCGCTCCGAGTCCAGGATCAGGGCGCGGCCCAGGCGATCGGCCTCGATCTTCATGGCGAGATCGAGACGGTCCGAGGGGAGCGTGGAATACCCGTTCATCCGGTCGAACCACGTGGTCATGTTCGAGGAGCCGTAGTCCGCGCCGGACTCGTACAGCACCTCCTGGAACGTCTTCTTGTGGTTCGCCTTTCCGAAGTTGGTCGTGCTCTTGTTGAAGAGCATGTGCTCGAGGAGGTGCGCGGAGCCCGTGTTGCCCGGCGCCTCGTTCCGCGAGCCGACGTGGTAGACGACCATGAAGGTGATGACCGGGGCGGCCCGATTGGGGACCACCAGGATCTTCATGCCGTTCGAGCGGAGTCGATACTCGGTGATCCCCGCGAGGGAATCGAGGCGCTCGACGTTGGCGGGCATCATCGATGCCGCGGAGCGCGACGCGGCCCGAGTCTGGGCCGCGGAGGTCGAAGCGAACGCGCCGAGGAGAACCGCCGCGAGGAACCATGCTCCCGCGATCCGGAAGCTGGTTGGTAGCGCTACGGGGAATCGAACCCCGGTTTGATGGCTGAGAACCATCCGTCCTAACCCCTAGACGATAGCGCCACAACCGGCTTCATGGCTGCGTCTCGTGATGACTGTCTTGGCTGGGGGAAGAGGATTCGAACCCCTGTACCGTGGTCCAGAGCCACGTGTCCTACCACTGGACGATCCCCCAGAGGGCCGCGAAGTTTACCACGCGACCTCGGAGTCGTCAATTTGCCGGGCCACCCCCGCCGGACGGCACACCCGACCTCTCGCTTCGATAGTGGTAGCGGAGCCAAAGGATGAAAAGTACCAGCAACGCGGCGACGATTACGAGGTCAAATCCCCGCATGACCGTCCGGATGTCGTGCCAGTGCGCGCCCAGAAGGACCCCGACGTTCGCCAGCGCGTACGCCCAGATGGCCGATCCGAGGAACGTGTAGAGCGTGAATCTCCCGATCGGGACGCGGGCCGCGCCGGCCGGGAACGAGATGAACGTGCGAACGATGGGAAGGAGACGCGTCCAGAACGCCACCTTGAGCCCGTGACGTTTGAGCCAGCGATCCGCCTGGTCGTACTCCGCGATCCGGATGATGTGGCTCTTCGCGAGGCGCTCCGCGAGCGGGCGGCCGCCTTTCATGCCGAGCCAGTACGCGATCCACGAGCCGAAGACGTTGCCGATGGCGCCTGCCAGCACGACGACCCAGAGCGAGAATCGGCCGGTCGAAGCGAGGTAGCCCGAATAGGGCATGATGATTTCGCTGGGAAGCGGAATGCAGGCGCTCTCGATCGTCATGCAGACCACGATGCCCCCGTAACCCAGGGCGGAAATCGTGGCGAGGATGAACGCGGAGAGCGGGGCGATGAGCTTCTCGAGGAGTCCCACGGCCGCACCCTATCCGACGCGCCGCGCGGGCGACAAGCGGAAAGACTTCATTCTTGAGACGCGCGCGCGGCGCATGGTAGCGTCGATGGAGATGAATTCACTTCCGCGCCGGCGCCCGCATTCGTGGTCTCGGGCCGCCCTCGCCGGCTGCCTCCTCCTCGGTTTGCCGCTCCCGACCCCTCCGGCGCTCGCGATGCCGAGGCCCCATCCAGTCTCCGAGATCGTCGCCTTCCAAGGAGCGCCTTCGTCGCTTTCGTCAGAGTACGGTCCGGCGGTGCCGCTCGGGGCCGGAAGCGGCGACGGCCCCTTCCTTGTTCCGACCGGCGCGGGCATCGAGGTTCGCGACACCGCGCTCGGGGCGACCGACGTGCTGGGTTCGTTCCGAACGCCGGGGCGGATCGACCGCGTCGCGGTAGCGGGCCAGATCGCGTATCTCTTCGGGGGAGACGCGGGCATCGTCACGATCGACCTTTCGGCGGCGCCGGTCGCGATCGGGTCCTATTCCGGGGCGGGACGCGTGACGAAGGGCGCCGCGTGCCCGGTGGGATTGGTCGTGAGCGCCGGAGACTCGACGCTCCACTTTCTCGCGTCGGACGGCGCAGGCGGGCTGACGCCCCTCCGCTCGGTCAGCTTCACCGACGGCCGCCGGATCAGCTCGATCGTCGCCCGATCCGATTCCTTCCTCGTCGCGAGCACGCGGCCCGGCGTGATCCCGCGGCTCACGATCACGCTCTACCGATTGCCGTCCGCGGGAGCCGCCCCCGATTCGCTGGGCGAGTTCGCGCTGAACGGCCACGAGGCCCACGACGTCGCCTGGGCCGGACCGATCGCCTTCGTCGCGGACGGAAACCTCGGCGTCCTGGTGCTGAACGTCGCCACGGGATCGTTCGTGCGTAGCGTCCCCGTTCAGGCGAGTCAGTTCACGTTCTCGGTCGACGCGAACGACACGGCGGTCGTCGCCGTCGCCCAGGGGAGGGCGCTCGCGAGGTTTCGGCGCGCCGGAGCGGCGGGAGATTCGCTGGCGTCCCTCGGCGTCGATCTTCTCGACCTGGAGCCGCTCCACGTCCGGCTTCGCGGGGATCTCGCCGTCGCCTCGACCTACGATCAGGCGACCCCGCCGGAGCCCGATGAGGTGGGTCGGAGCGCCCTCGAATTCAGGCGTCTCTCGGGCGCCGCGGCTCCCGCCCCGGTGGGCGGCACCGGGAAGACGCGCCGCGTCGCCTGGAGCGGCGGGCTCGCGTACGTCGCCGACTACACCGGCGGGCTCCGCGTCTACCGGGCGGCCGGCTCCGACACGTCCCTCGTGGGCGTGGCCCCGGTCGGTGTCAACGACCGCGTCTACGACGTGGCGGTCGATCCGGCGCGGTCCCTGGCGTACCTGGCGGCCGGGGCCGGGGGCCTCCAGGTCGTGGACGTGTCCGATCCATCTTTGCCGGCCGTGGTCGGTTCGCTTGCGCTCTCGGGCTTGGCGAGCGCCGTGGCGCTGGTCGCGCCGGACCTCGTGGCCGTGGCTCGGCGCGGCGGCAGCCCCGGCGTCACGTTCGTCGACGTCACGACCGCCGTCGCGCCCTTCGCGCGGGGCTCCGTGAACGTTCCGTTCGTGCAGGACCCGAGGGCTCTCGCGGCGCGGGACACCGTGCTCTTCGTCGCCGACGAGCAGATCGGTCTGGTCTCGCTGCGCTTCGGCAATCCGGACGCGCCGGGCTCGCTCGGGGCCGGGTCGGGCTTCGCGGCGCGCGACCTCGACCTGACGGGGACCACGCTCCTCGTCGCGACGCGCTCGCGGGGGCTTCAGGTCGTGGACGTCGCGACGCCGACCTCGCCCATCCTCCGGCACGAATTGCCTGCGCCCCCGATCCTGGGCGTGGCCCGCTCTGGAACCTCGGCGGCGCTCTTCCTCGGGGCGGAGGGAGCCCTGGCCGTGGACGTTGCGACCCCATCCTCGCCGTTCGTGCGCGGTCCCATCGGCGTGCCGGGTACGCCGCGGGACGGCGTGTGGATCGGCGACACGTTGCTCGTCGCGACCGGCCTGGCACTGGAGCGCTACTCGGCGTCGCCCGCGACCGCGGTCCCGGCACTATCGCTCGCGAACGACGCGGAGGGCGCGCTGGCGATCGTCCGCGCCACGTGGGGTATCATCTCCTTGCCGGGACTCGCGGGGCTGGACCTTTATCGCGACCTCGGCCCGGCGACGGCCGGAACGCCGGACGCGACGGGACGGAAGGTGAACCGATCGCTCCTTCCGCCCGGTGCGACCGAAGCGGTCGACGACTCGATCACGGCGGGGCAGGTGCATCGGTATCGCTTGGTGGCCTTCTTCTCCGACGGGGGAAGTCGCAAGGTGGCGGAAGGATCCATCTTCGTTCCGTCCGGAGGACGCTTGGGCCGTCCGTTTCCCAATCCGTATCGCCCGGCGGAAGGCGCGGCGACGCTCCCGTTCGTGATTCCCTCCGGAGCGGCGGGGCGTACCCTGACCCTCCGCGTGCATGACGTCTCCGGCCGGCTGATTCGAACCGTGCGTCAGACCGCCTCGGCCGCGGGCGGATTCGGGAAGATCGGCTGGGACGGTCGCGACGGTGCGGGCCGCCGCGCGGCCGACGGACTCTATTTCCTCCACCTGGAAGGAGCGGGCCTCGACGATGCGCGACCGATCACGCTCCTTCGGTAGAGCCGTCCGCTCCGTGGTCGTTGTCCTCGGGGCGACCCTCGCGGCCGCGGCCTGCATCTCGGCGACCGATTCCCCTGCGGCGGCTCAATACACGACCGGCGACATGACCGGCGCCGGGGAGATGCCAATTCCCGGGATCAGCGCCACGCGACCGCGCTTCTCGGTGGACGCCGCGATTCAGCCCGGGGAGGGTGGTGAACCCGAGGTGCGCCTCGACTATCGCCTCTCGCGGACCGAGCTCCTCTTCGAGCGCCGGCCCACCGGGTACCACGCCGCCTACGAAGTGCGCGTCATTTTCAGCCGCTCGAAGCGAGGACGCCAGGAAGCGGGGGACCTGTTCCAGCGACAGTTGGAGGTCGCGACGTACGGCGAGACGCGGATCATGGGCCAGGACGTCGTGGATCACGTCGCGTTCCAGGTTCCTCCGGGGAAGTACGTCGTCGAGGTGGCGATCACGGATCTCGTGGCCGAGCGGATCTCGGGCACGTCCTTCGACTTCACCGTGCCGGCCCGGCCGGCGGGTCAGCTCTGGTTCGCGGACATCTCGCTTGGCACGCGTTCCGCTCGCGCCGCCGACACGACCGACGTCCGGAGCCGGCTGGATCCGAATCCCTCGCGCCGGTACGGCGACGACATCGGGGCGCTCGCCGCCTACGGCGAGATCGTGGACGCGCGCCCGAGCGCCGCGAAGGATGAGCGGTACAAGATCGAGTACCGCGTGGAGAACGGATTCTCGGAGGTCCTCTATCGCGCCGACACCACGATCGTCCGCGCCGGCGTCCGCACTCCGTTCCTGCTCACGCCGCGGCTTCCGCGCTTGGCGCCGGGCGCCTATCGGTTCGTCGTGGACCTGAAGGCGCCGCTCCAGCCCGCGGTGGACAAGAAGCGGGCGGTGCCTGTGGTACGGGAGAAGGCGTTCGACGTGGAGCAGTCGCTCGCGTCCTTCGCGGCCGATCCGCGCTCTTCGATCGAAGTGCTCCGCTGCATCGCGACCGACGAGGAACAAACCGAGATGGGCAAGCTCAAGACGGAGGAGTCGAAGCGCGGCTTCTGGGAAGCGTTCTGGAAGCATCGCGACCCGACCCCCGACACTCCCCGGAACGAGGCCCTAGACGAGTTCTCGGCGCGCGTTCGGTACGCCAATCAGCAATTCGGGGTCGGCATGCCGGGTTGGAAGACCGACATGGGCTGCATCTACATTCGACACGGAAAGCCGGACGAGATCGTTCGGAATCCCTTCAACTTCGACCGCCCTCCAGAAGAAATCTGGTACTACTACCGGGCGCGGAAGACCTACTTCTTCGTCGACGAGGACGGCTTCGGACGATACGAGCTGGACCCGCGACGGTCTTCCTCCTGAGCCGTGGCCTCGCCGGATCCCCGGAAGAAGTGGGCTGAATTCCTCGCCGGTCACAAGTTGCGGGCGACCGTCTCGAGGAGAAACGTGCTCGAGGCGATCTCCCAAGCGCAGGGACACTTCGACGCCGAAACGCTCCGCCTTCGCCTGAAGGGGCAGGGGCGCCGTCTCTCCCGCGCCACCATCTACCGGACCCTCGCCCTGCTCGAGGGCAGCGGAATCGTAAGGCGAGGACAAACGGCTGCTGGTTCCTCCTTCTATAAGGTCGCGCGTCCGGACGATCCACGCCACGACCTGGTGTGCCGGCGGTGCGGCGGCGTGCAGGACGTGCCCGACGCCGCGGTCAGTCGCGGACTCATGGAGTTGGCCCGCCGCGCCGGCTTCGAACCGGACGAAGCGTCTGCCCGAATTCAGGGCATCTGCGCCCGCTGTCGCGCGGCGCGCCGCCGCCATGGGTCGCAGTCAGGTGGTAATCAAAAGCAGTAAAACGAGTTAGCCAGCCTTTTCGAATTATTCGTTTGACACCGGCCGAGCGCGACCCTATGTTGCGCCCGGTTTTG